>Ga0066707_10000282_pt1 | contig 14705 bp, 13 predicted proteins | sample GraSoiAngelo_156_FD_66503 | JGI IMG/M metagenome (GOLD analysis project Ga0066707, IMG submission 66503) | Grasslands soil microbial communities from the Angelo Coastal Reserve, California, USA - 14_1009_13_40cm | ecosystem: Environmental > Terrestrial > Soil > Grasslands | place: USA... | reverse complement strand
GGGCACGGCGCGCTGACCAGGCCGGCGCCGTGGATCGCCTCCGCCGAACTCGTGTGACAGCCGAGGCAGAACGGCTGGTTGGCCATGGGTCCCGCGCCTTCCTCAGCGGTATGGGGCGTGGTAAAGAACGTCATCCCTTCCAACACCGCGGCGCGTTCGTCAGGAGTGGCACTAGGGTAGATTAGCGCGTCGAGGTCCTTGAGCGTCAACGGAAAGGGGCCGACGACGCCGAACTTGTGGCGCGGGACACGCTCTACGGGCCGCAAGACTGCCAGAGACGGCGGAACCGCGACGACAAAGAACCCCTGCCCTCTTTCGGTTACCCGTTGCATTAGCAATTGCGCGTCAGTCGGGACGCCTGACCCTATCTCTGCCCATCCGAGGCTTGGGAGAAACGAGGCCGAGTACACCAAAATACCAAGCGAGGTACAGACTGTGAGAGCGCGCGCACGCTTTCGTATGTTCATCGCTTCCCCCCGGATTCGCTCACCGCACCGGACGCGCCGATCCCGATTTCGCGTCACGTTAGTGTCACGTTACATGTCTCGCGACCTCCACCTCCTCCCAGTACCGGTGCTTACCGTAGATCCACGAAGGCAGGCTTCCATCCGCTGACGTCAATAAACGCCCACGGGGCGACTCATCATTGGCTCCAGGCATCGTCAGCCGAACGGAAAGCGCCACGATGCGGCGCGACCATAGCCGCCCGGAGGTAGGCTGTCAAGTCTTTAATTCCTCATTCAATTCCTCATAATGGCTTATCCCCTATAATTCCTTCTTCCTAATTTCGGTCCTACTTCCGGTCGTGTGGGATCGTTGCGCGGGACCCCCAGCCGCGGCCGTGACCCTTCTGGGGGAAATTCGGCGCACTCGGATCGCCGGGATCGGGATACCAGGCCGTGTCGCTCCAGCGCGGTGCTTGGACGCGGAACTCCGACCGAAGGTGGCGGCTGCAGAGCCGCTCACCCCGAATGGGCAAAGCGAGGCAGGGCGGCGCTGTCGGCGCGCGGATGGAAGGGGGAACGCCCGCGCCAACGGGAGGCTCAAAGCCCCTCAAGGTACGTGTAGCCGCCCGACCGGAGCCGTGCGTCTACTTCCGGCCGCGAGCGCCGCTCGCCCCGCCGCCGTTCGACACGAACCCGATTGGTCTGGCGACGCCGTTCTCCGAATCGTCTGTCCACGAAGATCTGCGGGTTCGCCCCGATCGAGACGATCTTCGCCAGGGACTCGTAGAGCTGTTTGTGCTCTTGGGCCACGATGAATAGGCTCGGCTGGCTCTTCGCCGCCTCTTCGGGACGAAGCCGCTCGTTGATGAGCTGCTGAAAGAATCGGCGCAGCGGCGGGTGATGGGAAAACAGGGCGTGAAAGCCGCCCCGGTTCACGGTCAGAAGATTCACGGCGGTCGCGCTGCGGGCGGTGGCCATCCGTGGGCTGTCGCTCACGAGGGCGATCTCGCCGAGGCACTCCCCGGGACCGAGTCGCGCCAGGATTTCCTCGACGTTCCCCGGCCCCTCCTTGACCACCTCCACCTCCCCGTCGACGACGATATAGAGACGGTCGCCGCGGTCCCCCTGACGGAATATGACCTCCTTCGCCTCGAAATGCTCCCGGCCGAAGCCTGGCGTCTTCTCCGTCTTGAGTTGGACGATGTCGGGCGGAAGCAGCAGGTCCAAGAACCAATCCGTCGCTACCCGCAACTTGCGGTCGAACCCGGGCATCTTCATCAGGTAGATCACGCGCCACAGCAGCCAGGCGAGGAAGCCCGAGAGCTTGACCCCGAACACCTCGGCGACGGCTGACCGGTGCCCGAGAGCGGCGAGCTTGCCGAGCGCCTGGAACGCGAACGCCCGTTTGGGTTCGCCCCGCAGGGTCGCGACGAGATTCCTCGCCAGGCACCTGGCCTCTCGGATCGCGTGTTGAGCCGTCGGCGGACACGGCTGCCCGGTCTTGCTGTCGAGAACCCACGCGCAGTCGCCGATCGCCCATACTCCAGGATAGTCGGGAACGTCCAGGTACTGGTCGACGACCAGCCGTCCTCGCTCCTTCCGGCAGGGTAGAGTCGAGACCAAGGGGTTGGGCGCTCCCGGCACGGTACTGACCAGGGTCTTCGTCGGGATTCGCTCTCCTCCCTCGAGGAGGGCGGATTCGCCCGTCGCGCCCGCCAGACGGGTGTTCAGCCGGATCTCGACACCCCGGCGCCGGAGCAATCGCTGCGCAAATCGGGCGAGGTCATCGGGCAGCTCGGGCAGGATCAGCGGACCGGCGTGAAGGAGGATGACCCGGATCGCTCCTGGGTCGATGCGACGGAAGCTGCGCGCCACCCTGCGAACGAAGTCGTTCAGCTCCGCCACCGCCTCGACGCCGGAGAACCCGCCGCCGGCGACTACGAAGGCGAGCAGCGCACGGCGCACCTCGGGGTCCGCTTCGATGTCCGCTTCTTCGAGGGCGTGGATGATGTGATTGCGCAGGACGAGCCCGTCGCCGAGGTACTTGAAGGGCAGCGCGTGCTCTTGAAGCCCCGGCTGACCGGCAAAGCTCGTGATGTTGCCGAGCGCGATGACGAGATGATCGTACTCCAGCTGGTACGGTCGAGGCCGAAAACCCGAGCTGGTCGTCACGACCTTGTTCTTGAGATCGATGGACTCCACCTCTCGGCTGTAGAGGTTGGTGTTCGGACAGAGCCGGCGAATCGGGGAAATGGTATCCAGGATTCCGATGCTCCCCGAGATGACCTCCGGGAGCATGGGCTGAAACACCAGATAGTTCTCCTTGCTGACCAGCCCGACTTCGACGCCGGGATCGTTCTTGAGAAGCTTTTCCAGCGTCATCGCCGTGTAGACGCCGCCGAAGCCGCCTCCAAGGATGAGCACTCTCGTACGCCTGTCGTTCGCCATACCCCTACTCAAGCGATCCGCAGTGGCCCGAGCGGACAGAAACCGGGACGACGACGGACAGGATCAGAGACGCCTGTTCACGGATTCGGAGCAAGGCGAACCCGGACCCTCACCTCGTCCTTCGTGTCAGGCAGCTTCACGGTGAGCGCATTCGCATCGAAATTCTGGTACGGCTCGCCGTCGATCCACACCGCGTCGAGACACACCCTCCCGGGCGGCAGGATGTCGGGAGACACGCGCAACACGCTTCTCTTGAATCCCCCCCGCTTTGGGCGAAAGTACAACTCGATCGGCTGCTTCGTGATGAGCAGGTTCGTGTACGTCTGCGCCAGATACGCCAGCTCGAACGAGTGATAACCACTCATCGAGTGACTACCCTTGAAGCGCTCGGTCCCCATCAAATACGGGATCCCAGTGGCGAGCACGTTGAAATACACCGCCCCATCGTCGTGGTCGAGGAAAAACGCATTGTAGAAGGCCGCCGCCTCGCGAGCCAGCCGAAGGTACTCCGGCCCGCCCAGCACGCCCGCCAGAATGAGGTACGCCAGGATCGCTTGCTCCTGCTGCCACCAGGCTTTCCGGTCGTGGAACGCAAAGCGGTGCACTTCCTCGTCCAGGCCCTTGAGCCGCTCCATCACGTCGTACCAGCCACCGCGTTGCTGATCGCAGCCAACGGATGGAACCACCTCCCCGATCTCCCGCGCGAGCGCCTCGTACTCTGCCTTCGGCCGCAGGCTGTACATCCGCATCAAATTCCACGCGATCTTGAGATTGTGACCCACGACCGCCCGATTCCGTTGCCACATGTGGGCCGCGTCGTGAGACCAATCCTCGTAGAATCTTTCTTGTACGAAGACGCTGTGTCCGTAGTCCGGAAAGCGTTCCGCGATGATGTCGAACGTGTACTCGAGCATTCGAGCGTAGCGCTGCTCGCCGGTCGCCAACCACAGGTTTATGAGATAGGCCGGCGCGTGATCGCCGACTGAGTTCCAGTTCTTCCTGGCCCGGTTCGATCCCAGCGCCTCGCTCCGAGCATCGAGCGCCACCGGGTCGAGATGGGAAAAGTAGCCGCCGTGTTTCGTGTCCAGGAAAAAGCGGTCGAACAGATCAATGGTCAGCTCGGCGTCCCGCAGGATGCGCGGATCGCCGGTGACGCGATAGGTCTGGACCGGGCCGGCCAGCGCGTAGATCTGCTCGTAGGCGGCGATGGCGTCGAAATCGTCGCCGAACTCAGACGCGAAGACCTTATCCTCTCGCGGCCCGTGCACGTCGATCCCGTGGTACCAGTAGACGATCTTCTCGTCCTGGTCGTAAAACCGCATGTGCTCGCGCAGGTATTCCGTCCCCTTCTCGGCAGCCGCCAAGGAGCGATCGTCCCCGGTCAACATGTAGGCCGTCGCGAAGCCATAGACCAGTCTCGAGATCGTATCGGTCTCTTGACGATAATTGTCTTTGGCCTTCGCGCCGGTCAGCGTAATCGTCGTGCGGTAGTTGCGGTAGTCGATGCCGTCGTCGCCAAACTGTGCCCTCAGATAGAACTCCGCCAGCGCCCCGATCTGCTTGATCCACCAATCCGGTCGCTCGAAGACGTACTCGCTCGGTTTGCGGCCCACGTAGACCAGGAACTGCGCCTCGAACACGTGCCCGTCCCCCTGCGGATAGAAGATCCCGTAGACGAACAGGTAAGAGTCGCGGACGAGCATCTTCCGGAGATCGCCCGTACAGTCAGAGTAGGGATCGCCCAGGTTCCGGACGAGGTACGCATACGTGTTGCCCTTCAACTTGCACCGGAAGACTCGGCCGTCCGTGGTTCTGATGCCGAAGGTGTCGCTCCCCTGATCGAAATCGGTGACGTAGCCGGCGATCGTGTCCGAAAAGGAGAAGTGCATCATAGTTAACCCGCCCTGCCCCCGGGTCGTCGCCCGCAGCTCCCGACATGCCCCGGCTCCGCGCCCAGTCCGAGATCGAACCGGATGCTACGTCGGGAAGGGTTGTCGGTCAAGAGGCTCGCTAGCGCGCGCCCTTTTCGATCTCCTGCACAAAGGTTTCCAGGAATCTGTCGAGCACGCCGGGGTGCTTGGCGGTAACCAGATCTCCGTCGACGACGACGTCCGCGGTCTTGTCGCCCTCAAATACGACCTCTCCTCCGGCGTTCTCTACGTCGCAGATGATGTTGTGGGCGCACGTGACGCGACGCCCCTTCAGCAGGTCGGGATCCGCGCACATGAGCCAGAGCCCATGACAGATCGCACCCACCTTCACTCCCCTCGTCTTGACCGCCTTTCCCAGGAACACGACCGCCGGGGCCTGGTTCGGCCGGCCCTTTCGCGGATGCTCCTCGTACCGCAGCCGGTCCATCGCGTAGGCACCGATGCAGATGATCCCCCTGTAGGCCGCCGGGTTCACGTTATTGACCTCCGTCGTCACCGTGACGTGCTCCTCCACGACGCCCGTGTCGGGGTTGCCCCCGAAGCGCAGTTCCGGGTTGCCCCACAGATGCGAGATGTAGTCGACCGCATACCCGCGCCGGGGGAAGTAGGTGTTGAACGCGCGAAATTCCGTCTGGTCGAAATGGTCCTCGATGAGCACGCCGATCTTTGCCGGCTCCACTTCAATCACCCGTCCTTTCTACTGGGCGACGCCGCCGTCGATGGAGATGCCACGGATGCCCTCACCCGCGTAGGCGACCGCAACAAGCTCGGTCTCGATCGTTTCACCCGGCTCCATCGTCAGCGCCGTGCCGTTGTCGATCGCCTTCTTTATCCCCGCGGGAGGGTAGCTCGTGAACGGTTCGAGCGCGCAATTGTAGGTCCGTCCGTACCACGGGTAGTCGGTGTGGCCGCCGTAGACTTGCCACATCCACAGGTACTTGAAGAGGTCGTGATTCCAGGCCATCCCGAAGCCGACTCGCTGGCGTTGGTTCGTGAGCCCGTACCAGCCCTGATCGAGCTCCTTCAGGAACACGACGTCCACCGATTTGGTGTGCCTGCCGAGAACGCGCGTGATGTCCTGCAGCTCCTTGGTCCGGCGATTCCTGACGTAGGGGAACTCGAACTCGGTCCCGGGCTCCCACAGCCCGTTCGGGTGGTACGCCAGGACCTCGACCTTCTTCGCCGGTGTCTGCACGATACAGCTGTCGTCCAGGAACGGCTCGCCGATCGCTGGGTGATGGCCCCACATGATGGCGAACTTCTCGGCGCCTTCGTTGTGGAGGCGTTCCTGGATGAAGAGCGCCGCCCTGTCGCGCCGCAGCGACAGGGTCCGTTCGAGCGCCAGCGGCGAACGGTACAGCCGGACGCGCGATGTGAGGGCGACGAGCTCCGGGGAGTCCTCTGCGATCGCCGCTTCGAAGGGAAGGAGCGAGACTTCGCCATGAAGCCCCTGGTACGTGCCCTGGTAAGGCTCCGACGCCCAACCCGCCGAGGGCAACACCTCCTGCCAGCCCCCGTAGTAGTAATCGTGGAAGGCTCCTTCTGGCAGTGCGCTCGTCGAGGCGAACGGCCGGCGCAGGGCGAGTGGCGACTGCCACATGAAGTCGATATCCCGCGGCTTGTAGGTGAACTCGAAGACGTCCGCACCCTTGTCGAGCAACACGCCGACTTGGAGCTGCTCATTCTCGAGGCAGCCGATCCGCATACCCTTGTACGTGTAGTCGAGGCTGAGCCGGCAGCCCAGCTTTCTACCGTGCGTGTACATAATGGATGCGACCTCGTCGCGCCCGTGATCGATCACCCGATCAGGGTAGCGCTTCCCGCACAACCAGTCGTCAGAAATCGCCTTCGAGGAGTTCTATAAAGGTCCCGTCGGGATCCTTGAAGCACACGATCGAGACCGACGTGCCGGGTAGTGTCTTCGGCTTGGACAGGAAGACTATGCCTTTCGCCGACAGATCCCCATAATCTCGCTCGAGGTTCGTCGTCTTGAGGCACATCCGCGCGATCCCCGTGTGGTACAGATGAGGATACGGCCGACCAGTGGGCGCCGGGTCTGTGAACTCGAGCAGGTCGATCCGGGTCGCCTCCGCCGCGTCGCCGAGGCGCAGATGCACTCCCCTCAGATCAGCCGTCTGCATTCCGAACGCCTCGGCCATTTCCTTGCTGGTCATGCCCGCTCGGAAGTCGAGGATGACCTTGAAGCCGAGCAGCTGGTAGAACGCCAGCGAGCGCTCCAGGTCCGTACAGTTGATGTTGAAGTGGAAGATCCGCTCAATCACGGTTCACCTGCCCCGGCAGATTGGGCCTTGGCGCCCCCGCTACCACTGCTCGAGCACCGCCGTCAGGCCGCCATCCACAAACAGCTGGGTGCCGGTCACGAAGGAGGCCTCGTCGCTCGCCAGGAAGGCGGCAGCGTTGCCGATGTCGGTCGGGGTGCCCATCCGCTTAAGCACCTGACGTTCCTCGACCCTTTTGATCATCGCCTTCGGGTCCTCGTACCCCTCGAACAGATGCTCGATGAGCGGCGTCCACACCCAGCCCGGCGCGATGGAATTGACACGAATCGCCGGGCCATAGTCGATCGCCATGTTACGCGTGAGCGCGGTGATAGCGCCCTTCGACGCCGCGTAGGGAGCCACGCCGTTCGCGGTCGACCGAGAGTGGACCGACGACATGTTGACGATCGCGCCCTTCCCCAGGGCCTGCATATGGGGAATCACGTACTTCGACAGGAGGAACACGCTCTTCAGATTGATCGCCAGACAGCGGTCCCAGCTCTCGCTCGTCGTGTCGAGTACGGACGTGTAGGTACCGACGCCAGCGTTGTTCACGAGGATGTCGATCTTTCCGTAGGTCTCGAGCGTCTTCCGTACGACCTCCTTGACCTGCTCCTCGTTGGAGACGTCACACTTGACAAAGATCGCGTCGCCGCCCTCGCGGCGGATCTCGTCGGCGGTCTTGCGCCCCGTTTCCTCGCTCCAATCGACGACGACGACCCTCGCGCCCTCGCGAGAGAACACCTCGGCGACCCCCTTGCCGATTCCTGCGGCCGAACCCGTGACGACCGCGACTTTGTCCTTCAGCTTCATGGCAAGGCCTCCTGCTCCGAGGGGTCAGCGTTTTGGTCCTGCTCGGGCGGCTGTAGAGTATCCGTCTCGCCTTTGCAACGCAACCCTCCCTGAGGTCGCGCTCCTATCCCGTCGGTCCGTTTGAGGCCCGATCGTCGGCAGACTCGCCGCGGCCCGTGACGCTCCGTCGAGGATTGCGCCGGCCGAGGCAGAGCTCGCGGTCGTCCCTGCACCGGGCGGCACACCCATTTCCGGCGGCCCACGACCTTGAAGCGGATCACGACCGCAGCCTACCTGAATGGGGTTGTGGGTCAGTCTGCGGAGCGCGGCACGGGGTCCTCCTCGGCGCCCCCGACGGCCCGCGTGTCCTAGCGTGACTTTACTACCGGCGGTCCGCCGTCGCGGAGCCGCATAGCCCGCCCACGCCTTTTGCGATCGGCGGCTCGCGTCCGCCTCCCGTCCATCGAGACGGTAGCTACTAACCCCAATCCGAAAATAACTCAGGCGCCCAGGGGTGATGAAGGGACGCATAGAGAGCGTCGGTGGCGGGGCTGTGGGACAGGCGTAAAACGTGGCGGCCACCGATGCGGGTCAGCCGTCCGGCGCGGGTAATGAGCAGGAAGCGCAGAGTCCGCATGCTTCGGATGAGGTACGCAGAGGTGCGTGTCCGGGACCGCGGTTTGGGTGGCGCGAGGGTATCGAGCTGGAAGCTCCGGATGAGGTTGTGCGCGAGGACACTGAGCTGCTGCCACGCACTGTTGGCGCCGTAATGCCGGATCGGGACGACGTCGAGGGCGAACAGCGGCGGCGCGAGTGGCCGCACGTTTGCCTCCCGCCGCAAGCGGGCCGCCCGCGTGGACGACCGCTTCGTCGACCGACTGATCCGGTCCAAGGGCCGCGCGATCATCACCGCGGCCCGCGCCTCGGAGGTCGCCCTCGAGCTACCCGATCTCGGCCACGGCCTCTTCACCCTCAACCTGCTCCGCGGACTCGCCGGAAGCGCGGACCTGGACCACGACGGAATCGTAACGCTCCCGGAGCTCTCCCAATACCTCGGGGAGCGGGTGCCGGCGGAGTCCCGCCGGCTCGGCGGCAACCAGCATCCGGTCCTGAGGGGTGATCTCGCCGGCGGTCTCCCCCTCGTCGAAGTCGGGCGTGTGCCTACTTCTCGCTGAGACGCCAGACGCCGTCCCAGGATCGCGCCGGCGGGCGCTCGAGGAAGGCGCGCGCCCGCGCGGCCATGACCGAGGCCGGCGTCGAGCGACCGGAAGGCGTCTCCTCTCGGGCGAGCGCCTGCCAGAGGGCGTGCGCCTCGGCGAAGCGCGTCGCGCGGTAGTGCGCGAGGGCTTCCGCATACCGCGTCGCCCGCTCGCGCTCGACCGGCGGCGCCACCGCCCGCTCGAGGAGCGGCTCGAAGACCTGGAGCGGCCCGGCCCGCCCCTTGACCTGGACTGCGTCCAGCTCGCGGAAGAGGATCTCGTCGCTCGCCAGCTCGGCCGTGCGCGGCCCCGTGACGATCGCGCCGCCGTACACCGCGCATACCCCCTCGAGCCGTGAGGCGACGTTCACCGTCTCGCCGACGGCCGTATAGTTGTAGCGGCGCGGCGTGCCGACATTGCCGACAACGGCGAGCCCAGAGTTGATCCCTATCTTGATCCCGAGAGCGACCTCGCCTCGCGCCTCCGCCGCCTCCCCGGCCTGCCGGATGCGCGCCACGGCGGCCAGCGCCGCGCGGACCGCACAGACGGCGTGCCGGGACTCGTCGGTGGGGGCGCCCCAGAGCGCCATCACCGCGTCGCCGATGAACTTATCGACGTAGCCCGCCGTCGCCTCGACCGCCTCGACGACGTAGCCGAGGTAGCGGTTCGCCATCTCCATCAGCACCTCGGGCGGTACGAGGCTCGAGAAGGCGGTGAAGCCCGAGATGTCGGCGAACATCACGGTCATCTCCCGTCGTTCGCCGCCGAGCCGCAACGCCGAGGGATCGGCCGCGAGGCGGGCGACGATGGCAGGCGCGACATAGTGACCGAAAGCCCGTTCGATGTGCCGGCGGGCGCGCTCCTCGACGAGATAACGCACCACGTAGGCGAGGACCGGCGTCCCCACGAGCATCGTCAGCGGCAGGGCGAGCGGCGTCCAGATGTCGCGAGCAAGGCTGGCGGCCCCCGCCCCGAGAAGGACTCCGGTGATACCAAGGATGGCCGCGGCGGCCGACCACGGCGTCAGGACGAGCCCGAGCGCCGCCCCGCCCGCGGCCAGCACGGCGGTCAGAGGCACGACGACAGCAGGCGGCGCCGTATGCGTCAGGTCACCCGTCATCACCGCGGCGACCGCGGCGGCATGGAGAAACACCCCGGGCACGGTGTCGGAATCGGGCGCGGACGCCGGCAGCCGCCGAAGACCGCAGGAATCGAGCGACGGCGACCCCTTCCTCGGCGGCGCGAGGAACCGGCCGGTCGAGACCTTGCGATCCTCTTCCGGCAATGTGCCGCCTATCAGGACGATCTTACCGGCGAAGGCTCGGGTGAGGGCCGGCGGGGACGTTCGCACGCAGCGGAGCACATCGATCAGGGCATAGGTGGGAATCGCCTCAAGGTGGCGACGTGGCGCCAAGAGAACCTCGTCGGGCATCGGTGCTGCCCTCGCACGCCCGAGCAGCGCGCTCGCGAGCGTGGGCAGGCGGCCGTCCTCCTTCGTCTCCATGCTGGCGCGAACCCGCCGGTAGCGGCCGTCGGGATCGGGCAGCACCTCGGCAAGCCCCAGGACATCCTGACCGGGCTGGAGCGCTGCCCAGAAGGGCTCGGCTGGCAGTGACCCCGCTGAGCGCGCGAGAACGACCCGCTCGCGGTGCCGTGCGAGTGATTCAACGAATGGCCGATCGAAGTCGCGGGAAAATCGGTTGGCGCTGTAGGCGAAGATCATGTCAAAGCCGACGACCCGCGCGCCTGCGGCAGCCACGCCGTCGAGCACCTCGGCCAGGACGGGACCAAGGAGAGCCCGCGGGTAAGCGGCCAGTTCGGGCCCGAGCAGGCTGCGCTGATCGAGCGCGACCACCGCGACCGGCGAGTCCGCGGGCGCATCCCGAGCGGCGAAGCCGGCGGCCCGGCCGGCGACGAGGAGGTCGAGGAGAGAGCCGTCAGCGGCGACCGGGCCTCCCGCCAGCGCCGCCGCGGCGGCGGCGGCGAGCAGGCAGAGTGTGCAGGTGATCGTCCGGTAATGTCGTCTGGTGAACGCCGCCAACGCGATCCGATCGTCAATCGACGTCGAGCAAGACCGGCCCCGGCGCGCTCGTTTCCGACGGGGGCAAGGTCCGGAATGTCCCCGTAGCGGGTTCGTCTCGCGCGGTCCGGAACAGAACGGTCAGTTCGTAATCGGTGTCGGCCAGTAATTCGGGGGCGTCGGCGGGCCACTCGAACCGGGGACCCGCCAGCGGCGCCTCCAACATCGTCTGGCCCCCGCGCACGATGCGAACGGCGGCGACGTCGCCCGCGCGAGCGCCGACCACCACGAAGCTCGGCTGCGTGGACAGCCGCAGCGAGGCGCCGGGGGGCGGCGGCCGAATGCCACGCACCATGATGCCTCCCACCTCGGCGCCGCGCTTGAGCGAGATCCGGCGCGGGCACCGCGTGGAGTCCTCCGAAGCCAATCCACTCCCGACCGCATACCCATCAGCCTCCACGCGCACGGCGCCACCGACGACCGTCACGGTCCGGCACGTAAAGTAATGGACGAAGACGAGCCGCGCCCCGCGCTCGAGGGTCACAGTCGTGGTCGCCGGGATCTCGCCATACCGCGTGAGCCCCGGCTGCATCCGTCCGCTCACGTCGAGCACGAGCGCGGCTCCTTGCGCGGCGAGGGCGGCGTGGGCTGGCGCCAGCACCAAGGCCGCCGCCATCGCCAGTACGATCCGCGTCAGGGACAGGTCTCCGAATCCCATGAACGCCTCTTCCCGAGCGCGGGCGATTCTGACCGGGGCGGCGTCTTGGGTCGTCAGGGCATCGCCTCCGCGCGAGCAGCCGGGGCGTCGGCCTCGCGGCTTCGTCACCTAGACCAGTCTCGACAATGTGGAAGGACCGGCCTGACCTATTGCATATTCATGGGTTGTTCCGGGTCGGAACACAGCCACATGCAAAAGGAAGCCGGTCATGGAGAAGGATACTACTATACGTGGCGCTCGATGACAGCAAGCGAAAGATCATCGCCGGGATCCTGCGTCCGGAGGACACCGGGCCGGAGCTGCGAGAGATGCCGAGCGACCCCCACCGCGTTCAGGAGGGCAAGGATCAGCAGGCTCAGGCTCGCTCCGTGTAGTCTCGGCCCAGGGCCGCACATACCCGGCGCAACCGCGCGGCGAGATCGAGTCGCTGCCCGTAGCGCCGCAGCAACTCGAGCCCGCCGGAAGACGTGAGCTGTTGCGGGACGAACTCTATCGCGAGATCACGCTTGACCACTCGTCGCAAGCTGTCTGCGCTCAAACGCATCAGAAGGGCCTCCTGTGGAGAGGGTTGGACGTGGGCACGTCGTCCCATCTTCAGTAGATACTTCAAGCGCAAAGATGTTCAAAAATGTGCCTTGACAAAACGCGTGAGGCGAGTTCATCGTCAATACCCTCTCACCAAGGGATCACCACTGTGCATCGAGTCACCGGACAACCTCACCGCGTCGGCCATGCCGACGGTGGCCCGCGGTCGCGCACCAGCTGCTAGAGGACGGGGCACATCTCGGTGACGGTGTCGGACCCGCCCGCGGCCAACGCCGGCGGATTGGCGGATGCCAGATCCGCCTGGCGGGTCTGGTGTCCTTCTTGGACGGTACGGGGCCAAAACCAGCATTCATGTGCCAGGAAGGAGGAGAGCATAAAACGACGGGCTCAGGCTTGCTAGCGGGGTGGGGCTCGCGGTCACGGCAGGGGCGGCGGTCGCCCAGACCGCCAAGAATGTGGCGGCAAAGAGTCCGTGGGGTCCCGCCGATGAGATCGGCGCTCTCAACATGATGACCAATGCCTCCAGGTCCGACGCTCTCAAGCAGGTCGCCGGGGGCGCGGTCCGAAGGCCCCGGGCCCACAGGCCCGGCTTGGACCGTGGGCGCCAACCGGTGGTTGGCTGTCGAAGGAGCGAGGGATGACAGGCATCCTACCGGTCATGATCGTCCTTTCAGTGGGCCTGAGCCTCGTGCCGTGCCGAGTCCGCCTTGCCTCGGCCCAGAGTGCCCAGGTGGGCCAAGCCCAAAACGCCATCGGCACGCTGGTCGTGGTGCGACCCGATGGGGTCGAGCACCGGCTCCGAGGCAAAGGCGTGCTCCAGCTCTTTGAGGGGGACGTCTTGAGGACGGAGGCTTCAAGCCAGGCGCTGATCGAATTCCGGGATGGCATCCAGGTGGCTCTTAATGAGAACACCACCTTCAAGATTTTCTCCCGGTGGGACAAGGCCAAGGGGATCACGCCGATTATTCGGCTCAAGCAGGGAGAGATCTGGGTCAAGACGGGCGAGAGGCCGAAGCCGTTGGAGGTGGAGACACCAGTGGCCGTCGCCGCCGTGCGCGAAGCCGAGTTCAACATCAAGATCTCGGGAGATGGCCAGAGCATCCTGACGGGAATTCAGGGGATCGTGGAGCTCGCGACCGCCTTCGGCACGTGTTCCGTCCCTCCCTCCACAGTCAGCTACGGCGTCCGGGGCCAGCGGTGTACGAGGCCCGCGCCCGCCGATGTCACGCCGGTCATCGGCTGGACCCAGACCCTCCTCGGCGGACCTCCGGTTGCTCCGACCCTCGGGCCGGCGTTGGCCGAGAAGATCAGGCAGCGCGGGGGCGAGGTTGGCCCGGCCCCTTCCTCACCGCCGCTGCCCGAAGCCGAGCTTTCGATCCGCCCCCTGGAGGCCAGGGCCGGGAGCAATCTCACCCTGGTGGTCAAAATCACGAATAAAGGGAAGGGGCCCCTGTACCGGTTCCAGGGGAAGACGAGGAGTGCCGACCCGGCGCTGGATGGCCATCTCTTTTACCTGGGAAAGATCGACGCAGGGCAGAGCGCCGAGGATACCCTCGTCGTCCAGATTCCGCGCGATCAGAGGGACGTCGAGGTTCCGATGCGAATCGAATTCGAGGAGCACAATGGGTTTGTCCCCTATCCCCTCGAAGCCATGATTGCGCTCAAGGGCCTGCCCCGGCCACGATTCGCGTACACCTACCAGATCATCGACGATGGCAGCGGTACCTCGGTCGGCAATGGCGATGGCCGGATCCAGAGAGGGGAGGCCGTGGACCTCCTGCTGACCCTAAAGAATGTGGGGACGGTCCCCGCGCGTGAGACGCGGGCCGAGATCAAGCGGGAGGCGTGGGCAGAGATCACGAGTCCGGTCGGCCAGGGCCTCGTCATCCTGCATGGTCGCGTGGATCTGGGAATGCTGAAGCCCGACGAGACCAAGACCGCAAGGGTGAACCTCTTCATCGGGAAAGACCTGGCAGCGCCAGAGATCCCGCTCCGACTCCTCATCCGTGAGGGGACGAGCCTGGATGTCATGCTGGACGAAGCGCTGAAGCTCGCCGTAGACAGCCGCCCCCCGTCCCAAATCGTGGCCACCAATAAGCTTGTCGCAGTCAAAGAAACCTCGGCCAAGATCCACAGCGGCGCCGGCCCGGAGACATCGGTCATTGCATCGGCTGGCAAGGACCAGCCGCTGGCGGTGACGGGTCAGTTGGGCGACTGGTATCGGGTGCAGATCTCCGAGACCGAGGTCGGCTGGTTGGCAAAAGGCGAGGTAGCCGAGGCACCCGTTCCCGCGCAGGGCTACAGCCCCGTTCCCATGGTGCGTGGG
>Ga0066707_10000281_pt1 | contig 14720 bp, 9 predicted proteins | sample GraSoiAngelo_156_FD_66503 | JGI IMG/M metagenome (GOLD analysis project Ga0066707, IMG submission 66503) | Grasslands soil microbial communities from the Angelo Coastal Reserve, California, USA - 14_1009_13_40cm | ecosystem: Environmental > Terrestrial > Soil > Grasslands | place: USA... | reverse complement strand
CCCTCCGCCACCGCCCCCGCCGCCGCCTCCGCCGCCGCCTCCGCCTCCGCCTCCACCCCCGCCGAGCAGTGTGCCGCTGGTACAGGAGAGCTTCAACGACACCAGCCTTGGGGCACGGGGTTGGTATGACGGGCGGACGCCCGCGATCTCGACGACCGAATACCACAGTGGCGGAGGCTCGATCGAAGGCCACTTCCTGGTAGGCGCGCAGACCTCGACCGCCAGCACCAAGCGCCACCTGTTCACGCCGACCGCCAGCGTGTACGTCAGCTACTGGGTCAAGTACAGTACGAACTGGGTCGGGTCGGGGAAGGCGTACCACCCGCACGAATTCGTCATCCTCAGTGACCTGGACGGCGACTGGGATGGGCTGTCCGACAACTACCTGACGGCGTATGTCGAGCAGGTCTATAACAACGGCGGCCGGCCCCAGCTCGCTTTGCAGGACGGCAAGAACGTCAATCTCAGTTTGGGGACGCCGCCGAACAACCTCGTCGGCGTGACGGAAGATCGCTCCGTCAGCGGCTGCAACGGCCATACCGAAACCTCCGGCGTGGACGTGTGGACCTGCTTCAACATGCCCCCGTGGTACAGCGCCAAGGAGTACCATGCCGCGGCAGTTGCCTTCCAGCCCAACCCCGGGCCGGGCTACAAAAGCGACTGGAACCACGTCGAGGCGTATTTCCAGATGAACTCGATCGTCGGGGGCGTCGGGCAGACGGACGGCATCGTGCGGTATTGGTTCAACGGTGTCCTCGTCATCGACCGCACCAATGTGCTGTTACGCACCGGTGCGCATCCGACGCTCAAATTCAAGCAGATCGTGCTCGCTCCGTACATCGGCGATGGGTCGCCGGTAGACCAGACCGTCTGGTACGATGATCTCACTGTTGCCACCAGCAAGCCGTAATAGCGGCTTTACGCGGGAGTAAGAGCTATGCCGTTCACGTTCAAGCTGTCGATGCGCCTGGCTCTCATCAGGGCGCTGGTCGCGGCAGCCGCCGCTGCGTTCGTCGCGTGCGAGCTGCCAGTCAGGCGCGTCACCGATCCCAACTCTCCAAACGACGTTGTGGTGCAGGTTTTCACTTCACCGGACAGCGTTACCCTCGATCCCTACGAGGTCCAACAGTTCCTGGCCTTTGGTCGCACCCAGGCGGGCGATAGCGTCCCCGTCGCGGTGCGCTGGAGTACTACGGGCGGGACCATCTCGACCGGCGGTCTGTACACCGCCGACGCGAGCTTCGGCACCTATCAAGTCACGGCCACGGCGACCACCTCCCCCATCAAGTCGAGCTCGACGGTGCGGAACCGGGGCCAGCTGACACAGGTGTTTATCACGCCCTCCGCCGCATCCGTAGCGGCCGGAGGCAAGCAGCAGTTCGCGGCGTACGGAAGGAAGAGGAACGGCGACAGCGTTGCAGTGAACGTATCGTACGCGGCCACCGGTGGTATCATCTCGGCAGCCGGGCTGTACTCGGCCGGCCAGAGCGCCGGAAACTACCGGGTCATCGCGGTGAGCAACCCGGCGGCGTTGGCCGACACTGCCGCCGTCACGATCAGCGTTCTGCCCGTGATGTCGGTGGCGGTAACGCCGGCGACGGCAAGCGAGCCGGTGGGGCAGACGGTGTCGCTCACTGCGACGCCCGAGGACTCGCTCGGCGGCGCGCTGATAGGGCGCCTGGTGACGTGGGCGAGCAGTGCTGCCGCGGTGGCCACGGTGGACGGCAACGGGCAGGTGACTGGTGTGGCAGCCGGGCTGGCGCTGATCACGGCTACCAGCGAAGGGCAGAGCGGCACGGCGCTGATCACGGTGACCGCGCCGGTGGTGGTGACCAACCCGGCGCCGGTGACCGATCTGGCGGTCAGCGGGGTGACGACCACTGCGCTGACGCTGAGCTTTACCGAAGTGAATGACGGTACCGGCCAGCCGGCGAAGTATGACTTCCGCTACGCGGTGGGCACGATCGTCTTCGGCTCAGCCACCGACGTAGCGCAAGGGACGTGCGTGCGGCCTGTGCTCGGCACCAGCATCGGGGCCCGGCGGAGTTGCACGATTCTCGGCCTCCAGGCGGGGACCGGCTACCAAGTCCAACTCGTTTCCTATCGCGGCACCCTGGACTCCAACGCCGTGTTCGGACCGCTGTCGAACGTCGCGAGCGGCACGACGGCCGCCTCGACGGCGCCGGTGGCGACGGTGACGGTGAGCCCGGCGAGCGCCAGTGTGGCGGTGGGGGCGGTCCAGCAGTTTACGGCGGCGCTCAAGGATGCCAGCGGCAATCTGCTGACGGGTCGGGCGGTGACGTGGAGCTCGAACAGTCCAACGATCGCCGGCATCAGCGCGAGCGGGTTGGTGACGGGCCTGCTGGCCGGGCCGGCGACGATCACCGCCACGAGCGAAGGCCAGAGCGGCAGCGCCACGGTGACCGTGGTCCCCCCCGGCGCGGGCGGCGTGGTGTTCGAGAGCGACTGGAGCACGGCCACCGGGACGTCCCAGAGCGCGGTGCGGGACGGCACCCGCTGGGGCAATTACTGGGAATTCAACAACGGCAGCGGCGTGCAGTTGCTGTCGGTGGTGGCCGGCGGCCCGCCGGGCTATGCGAACGCGCTCCGGGTCCTGCAGCTGGGCTCGGTCCCCGGCTACGCGGCGGACTTGCAGCAGGATAACCTGCCGATTTTGTCCACGGATTACTACGTCCGCTTCTACATGCGCAACGACGACACCTCGCCCGCCGGCGATCACGTCGTGACGCCGGACATCCAGGCGTACCAGAACCTCACGTACATGCGGAAGTTCAGCGGGACCAATGGGTGGCAGTTCGTCATCAGCTTGTACGGCTGCTCGTTCATCTATCCCATCAGTCACATCGGGCCGACCATCACGCTGAGCCACGGCGTGTGGTATCGCTTTGAGTACTTCGTGCATTTCGTGGATGCGACGCACGTGCAGGTCCATCCGCGGGTGTACGACGCGAGCGGCACGCAGATCCTGGGGGATGCCGACTTCCTGCAACAGGACCCCGGCTCGGCGGTCTGGAACGGGCGCAGCGACTGGACGCTCGCGTCTCTCTACGCGACCGGGTTCAGCTACTGCGTCAACCCGGGCCCGCTGCAAAGCTTCGCCGTGGGAAACAACGGGCAGCAGGCCTCGGTGAATACGGGCCTCTCCTGGTACTACGCGGGCGTGCAGATTCGCACCGACCGCTGGCCCGGCCCGTAACCGCGTACCTGCGGAGAGCCTCGGCCTGCTCCCGCCCGATGATGTCACTGGCGGGCGGGAGCAGGTGGTAGTCGAAGGAGTTGTACAGTCGATCGGGTCCCTTGTACGCCTGGAGCGGGCGCAGGTTGTCGGCAAACAGCCAGCCGGTTTCCTGCGCCAGGACGCGCAGGCTGTCGTACAGCGCCCGTTCCTCCCGCAGGCCGCCCTCGTACGTGATCGGCAGTCGCGCGATCGTGCGGAGCAGTGCACTGTCGACGGGTTGTTGTTGTGCCAACTCGTAGGAGGGCAGCGGGCTGAGCAGCAGAACCATACCGGGGTTTTCCAGCCGGATCAGCTGTAACAGCGCGCGAACCCGCCGGATCGATTCGGCGCGGCTGTCAGGAAACCGGTGGAAGAAGAGCTGTTGGTTGAGCATCTGGGCGGAGAACGCGGCGGGATAGCCGAGACTGGGCGCCGTCGACTTGCGCAGGTCGTTCATGTAGGCGACTACCGTGGCGAGCCCTTTGCCTTGCTCTGCCGCGAGCGCGCGCAGCTGTTGAATGCGCTCGATGAATCCCTGAACCCCGGTCCGCTTGGCGAGCGAGCGAAGCGCAAACAGAACGCGGCTGCGCCGCCGCGCTCCCGGCGCATCGTACAAGTACCACACCGGCGGGGCGATCGCGTATCCGGCATTGGTACGAACGAAGTGCGGGCGGTCGTCTACGCGGAGCATATCGTAGAAGTCGTTCCCCGTGTACAGGTTGAGCACGAACGCCTGAGGGTGGTACTTCAGCAGGGCCTTCTTGAACACGAGGTAGTCCTGGAGTGGCGAATATCGGCCGGCCCCGTACGCCAGCACGACGGCGCGCCGGCCGCTCGCGTTCAGCGTGTTTTCGAGGACGCCCGCGTGGGTCTGCGCGTTGGGCGCGCACAGCTCGGTTTGCGAGTCTCCCGTCACCCCGATGAGATAGCTCTGGCTGTCGGCCAACAGCTCCGCGGCCCTGTGGGGGGTGCGGACGCCGTCCTCGTTGCGGGTGTAGGTGTAGGTCGTGCCCGTGGTGTAGTCGACGCAGCGATCTTCGTGCATGACCCCCGTCGGCGGTGACGCCACCCAGCCGACGTCGGGCAGGCCGTACTCGTACGTCGGTGGGAACACCCCCAGGACGATGCAGGCGACGTCGAGCGCAACCAGCGTCGCGAGGACGATGCCACCGTATTGCGCGGTGGTCAGCAACAGTCGCTTGATTTGGGCAGCGAGGGGCACGGGAACGCCAGGATCGGGCGTTTCAAGCCGGTCGCAGGATGTGTGCCGCCCTGCCGTTCGAGGGCCCGTCCGCACCGTCTGTGGCATCCGCGCAACGAGTTAAGGAGCGCTCCACGAGTGCACGAGGTTTGCAGGGGATGGGGTCATGGTCGTGGATGTGCGGCGCACGGCTGGGTCCTCACGGCGGTGGCGGAGTCCGGCGCTCGTTGGCGCCGGGGCCTTGCTGCTAGGCCTTGGCGCGGCACTGGTCCGCCTGGCAGGCTGTCTGGCCGCGGCGGACGCCCACGACCCCAACGTGGTCTTCGAGAGCGACTGGAGCACCGACACTGGCACCTCGCGTCGTGCCGTGACCGATGGCGGTCGCTGGAAGAACTACTGGGAATTCAACAACGGCGCACCGGTCCAGCTGATGTCGGTCGTGCCCGGCGGGCCGGGCGGCGGCAATGCCTTGCGAGTCATGCAGCGCGGATCGAACCCGGGCTACGCCGCGTTCGTGCAGCAGGACAACGTCGTCCGGCCCTCGACGGACTACTTTGTCCGCTACTACATGCGCAACGACGACACCTCCTCTGTCGGCGATCACATCGTGACGGCGGACATGCAGGCGTACGCGAACCTCACCTACATGCGGCGGCTCAGCGGGAGCACCGGCTGGCGCTTCGTCATCAGCCTGTACGGCTGCGAGGCCACCTACCCCCTTATCCATTGGGGCCCTATCAAGCCCCTTGCGCTCGGTGCGTGGTACCGCTTCGAGTACTACGTGGACTTCGTGGATCGGACCCACGTGCAGGTTCACGTGCGCGTGTACGACGCGAGCGGCACCCAGATCCTGGGCGACGAGGATTTCCGGCAACAGGGATGGGGCGAGGCGCTGTGGAACGGGCGCAGCGATTGGACGCTGAAATCCTATTACGCCGCCGACCACAGGTTCTGCGTCGACCCGGCTGCGCTCCGGCAGTTTGGGATGGGGAACAACGGGCAGAAGGATGCGGTCGACAGCCGACTCCCGTGGTACTTCGCGCGAGTACAAATCCGCACCGACTGGTGGCCGGGCCCCTGAGTTGCTACCGACCGAGGATCTCGTCGTAGGCTGAGCGGATCCGCTGACCGACGGCGCACCAGTCGTAGCTCGCGGTCGCCGTGCGTCGCGCGTTGCGCTCGAGGCGAGCGCGCAACTCGTCGTCCCGCAGGACCTGTAAGACGGCACTGGCGATGGCGTCCGGCGTGTCCCGGATCAGGATGTTCTCTCCATCCACCGCGTCGAGGCCCTCACAGCCGATCGCCGTGGACACGACGGCCTTCCCCATGGCCCAAGCGTCCAAGATCTTAAGGCGCGTACCCCCGCCGATGCGGATCGGCACGACGCAGCAGCGCGCCGCGGCGAGCGCCGGCCGCATGTCGGGGAGGTAGCCCAGCGCGGTTACGCCGGGCTCGGCGTCGTATCGCGCGCGGTCCTCCGGGCTATTGTAGCCAATCAACCGCATGGAGACGGATCGCTCGGCGCCGCGGATCTTCGGCCAGATCTCTTGTAACAAGAACTCCACCGCGTCCCGATTCGGGTGGCTGTGGGTCGGTCCCACGAAGGCGACGCGGCCAGCGACCGACACGACGCCGTTCGGCCGGAAGTACTCGGTGTCGGTGCCGTTCGGCACCACTGCCGTAATGACGCCGGGGGCCAGCGCCCGGAGTCTCTGCGCGTCGACGTCGGACATCACCACGTTGAGGGCCAGCTGCGGGCACAGGTCCCGCTCCAACCGTTCGACGCGGGCAGCCTGGAGCAGCATGTAGTGCCGCAATACGGCCCGGTCCAGACGCCGCGCCCGCAGTCGGAGCAGTTCGGACTCGATGTCGTGATGGGTGCACGCGATCGGCACACGCGGCAATTCGGGCAACCAGCGATGGAAATCGAGGCTGTCCAAATGCACGAGGTCCGGCGTCCGCGTGCGCAGCACGGCGCGGAGCCGGGTTGCGAATGCCCGGCTGTGGTACTGGTAGTAGGTGTAGGCGCGCCCGCTGACGACGCTGCGTAGGTGGTCCCAAATCTTGCGCGATGCCGAGTGCTCGTTGGGAATCGGCGTCGGCTCGGCGACGAAAGCGACCACGCTCCGCAACGCGTCCCGGGCCGCTTCCCGCGCGGCGCGATCGGCCTGGTGGCATACACGGGAGAACGCCACCAGATCGACATCATACTCGACCTGGAGTTGCCTCAGCACATTGAAGGTGCGATTGAGTACGCCGCTATGCGGCGGGTAGGGAAGGCTTTGCGAAAGAAAGAGGACACGCGGTCGGGCAGCCATCAGGCCTGCACTTGCTGGCTCCGGGCGTGGTCAGCGCGCGCGACCTTCTGCAGCCCGACGACAAACGCCGCGAGCGTATACACGATGTCCGTATAGGCCAGCGACAGGAAGAAGGCCCCGACGGCGAAGCCGAGCAGCGCCGCCATGAGGGTCTGGGCAAGCCGCGACACGTCACCAGCTGGAGGACTCATGCTGCGAGTGTGTCGCGCGACGCGCCGCAGGGACACGAACGCCGTCGCGAACAGCCCGATGAACAACAGCAGGCCCGGCACGCCGAGTTCGGCGCCCGTTTGAATGAACGTGTTATGAGGTGCCGTCCAGTAGACCGCGAGCCCGCGCTCGCCACGCCTGGCCAAGGGCGAGAGTGTGCCCTCGGCCGTCTGGAAGTTGCTGATGCCGACGCCGAGCACGGGGCGATCCGCCAGGTAGCCGAGGCCACGCTCCCAGACCTTCAGGCGTCCCTGGTCGGACGTCACGTTGTAGTCTTGATGGGCGTTGAAGATGGTTTGCATTTGAGCCCAATACCGGTCACTCGCGGTTGCCAGGACGACTGTGAGGACCACGACGAGGCCCACCACCCTCGAACGCGCCCGCAGCGTGGTGAACCCCAGCAGGATGAACCCCACGACCGCGAGAAAAGCGAGGAACCCTCCCCGCGAGCCTGAGCGCGTCAGTCCCACCGCCAAGACGACGAGCCCGAGCGCAGCGCATAGCCGCACGAGGGGGCGTCGCTGCCCCAGCACGAAGTACAGCCCACAGGGCATGGCGCTGACGATCAAGGTCGCCAGATCGTTCGCGTCGTAGTAGTAGAGATCGCCGAGGCGCCAATTGTCGGGGCTGAGTTGAAACCGTGAGAGCACTACCGCCACGTACAGGACGGTCACACCGAAGTAGACGAGGACCAGCCGCTCGACATCGCGCACAGAGCGGACACAGCCGGCGATCACGAGAAACATCGCGATGGTCCACGCGAAATCAATCCAGGCGCGAAAGGCGAGCCCCGGGTACAGCGCCCCGGGGACGGACACGCCGCTCCACAGCAGCAGCCCGAGCACGCAGGTCGTCGTCGGCGACCGCAGCAGACCCAGGCGTCGCTGCCCGGACTGGTGGAGCAGGTAGAGCCCAATGGCCACTACCTTCGCCACCGGCGCGGGCTTCAGGAGGTCCAGCGCGGGGAACAACTGCGGCACACGCCCGATGTAATTGGCGATGTGTATCGACACGCACACGAGCAACAGATCCCATCGGGCGAGCCGCGCAGGTGCGCCCAGCGCGAACCCCCCGGGCGCCGAGGGCCACGTCGGCCAGGCGTCGACGTGATCGGGGGAGTGCGCGGCCTCAGCCATACGCCCTGCTCACCCCGGCCGCCTTCATGGCCCGGAGCGGCGGCTGGACGCGTGCGGTGTCCGCACTCGCTGCGGCGAGGATGCGAGTGGCGACGGCAGGATCATAGCGCCGGGGCCGCAGGATGGACCATACAGCCAGCGGCCCCGCCGGCTCGCGGCGGATGAGCGCTACCAGGTGGCGCATAAGAATGGCGGCGCCCGCCAGCAGGCTGATCGGCACCCACACGACCCGCCCGCGCCAGCCGTGCTCGTGGAACAGGTTGAGGAGCTGTCCACGCGTGCGGATTGCCGGATCGATCAAGTTGACGATTGGAGGGGCCTCGGCGAAGTGGTCCGCACACCATGCGACCGCAGCACCCGCCCGCCCAACATCGCAGACCGCGATCGGCAGGCCGGGGCGGCCGAGGCCCAACTGCCACTGGCCGAAGAGTCGGCGCCCGAGTAGCCCCGGAAGCTCGAGCTGTTCCCAGTCGATGAGCGCCCCGGGTCGAATGATTCGGGCCTGAATCTCCCCCCGCGCTTGGGCCGCCGTAACCAGCTCCTCGGCGACGCACTTGCCCCAGGTGTAGGGACCGAGCCGCTCGGGGCGAGCCGCGCGGGGTGTTTGCTCCGTCTGCCGCTCCCAGAACGCTTGTGGCGGACGCAGCACTGAGATGGTGCTCACGTAGACAAGTCTGCGGACTTCGGCGGCAACCATCGCGCGGAGCAACTGGCGTGTCGTGCCCACCGTGTTGCGCTCGTGACCTTCGAATCCGCCGGCTGTCTCGGCCGCGGCGTGCACGACGACCGCGGCACCAGCGATGGCGCCCGGCGCGATGTCCTCGGCGAGGTCGGCGCGGACCCACTCGTGCACGTGCGGATCGTCGGGCCGCTCCGACCGGCCGATGCCCCGCACCCGAAAGCCGCGACGCGCAAGCTCGCGACTGATGGCGCGGCCGAAGAATCCGCCGGCGCCGGTCACCACCGCGAGGGGACCCGAGGATGTCGCTTCGGCCACACGTGCGGGGACGGCTCGAGCCGGCCTGAACGCGCTCCGAACGTTCGCCGCGAGCTGCTCGTACACGGTCGTGACGCGCCGCAGGTGATCAACGCTGAGCGGCGCGCGGCCACCCGCGGCAGCGGCGGCGTAGAAATCGCCAAGCAGCTCCACGAGCCCCGGATAATCGGCGCCGCGCAGCAACCGCCTGATGAGGCTTGCCGCGGTCCGCCAGGCGAGCTGTCGCGCCTCGACGAAGGGATTGATCACCTTCTCGATGGGGGTCGTACCATCGTTCGCCGCCCCGAACACGATCGCGCGGACGAAATCGGCGGTCAGCGACCCATGCGCCCCCGCAACCGTGAGCGTCGACGCCACCGGACGGGCACGCAGACTGATGCAGAGGCGCCCGGTTACGTCGCCCGCCCGCAGCAGCGCGTGGAGTACCGTCGACGTGGCGGACACACTGACGATCTCGAGCACCGCCCCCGAGCCGAAGCTCTCGAGCGCCGCCACGAGCGTGGACAGGGGGTGCGGGAGAACGTCCAGCAGCTGCTCGGCGAGTGCACGAGCGGTCGACCGATAGGGATCGAGCCGCGGCGGACGAAACGCAAAGTCGCTGTCGACGAGCGTGACCGGTCGCAGTGCCGCGGCGCGCTGGATCAACCCGCGGAACGCCGGGTCCCGGAGCAGTTGGTGCCCGGCGCAGATGAGCAAGGCCCGCTCCCGGGCGAGCGCGAAGAGCGTCTCGGCTTCCTGCGCCGTCTCTACGAACGGCTTCTCGACGTACACGTGCGCTCCGGCCACGAGCGCCTCCTGAGCGGGCTCGAAGTGCGTACCCGCGGGTGTGCAGATGTGCACGAGGTCCGGCCGCGTTTCCTGAAGCAAGGCGGGCACGTTGGCGTACGCCCGAACTCCAGCACGCCTGGCGAAAGCCTGTGCAACGACGTCTCTCACGTCATGAACACCGACGACGTGGTGTGCGGTCGTGACCCGTCGGAGCGAGAGGAGATGGTGGCCGGCCATCGTGCCGGCGCCGATGAATGCGATTCGCAGCGGTCGAGAGTCGCGCCGGCCGATCATGGGCCCACTCGTGTGCAAGACTGGAGCCAAAGGCCGGGGCGGGAGTGTTGCGTCGGCGCCACGCTCCAGGCTTGGGCTCGGTCCGGCGGCAGGTGGACAGCCAGCCGGCCGCCCGGCGCGCATGTTGCACCAGCAGGAGGGATCACCATGCGCATCCTGATCACCGACGGGAACGAGCGGGCCGCGTTGGCCGCCGCTCGATCCTTGGTACGCGCGGGACACGAAGTATGGGTGGCCGCCGCGACTCGCGTGTCTCTCGCGGGCGTGTCGCGCGGTGTGCGGGAGCGTCTACTCGCGGCGGATCCCCTCACCGACCCCGAGAGCTACGTAGCGGAGGTGGGCTGCATCGCTCGCCAAGAGGGCTGCGGCGTGCTGTTACCGATAACCGACGCGTCCTTGGAAGCGGTGCTGGAGCGCCGGGTCGCGCTACCCGCGACGCTCGCACTGCCGTTCCCTGACCTCTCGGTCTACCGGGCCGCCTCGGACAAAGCGCATATCCTTGAACTCGCCGGGGCCTGCGGGTTCGCAGTGCCCGTAACGCGGACCATCGCTACGCCAAAAGACATAACAGGCGCGATCCCCGACGCCGCGTTCTTTCCGGCGGTCGTCAAGCCGCACCGCTCGGTGGTGACCGTGGGCGGCATACGGCGAAAGCTGGACGTCATACGCGTCGCGGACTCCGTGGAGTGCCACCGGGCGCTGACCGCGCTTCCCTTGGCAGCGTTCCCCGTTCTCGTTCAGCAGCGCGTCTCGGGTGTGGGCGAAGGATTCTTCGCGCTGCGCTGGGGCGGACGGACGGTTGCCATGTTCGCCCATCGCCGTCTGCGGGAAAAGCCGCCCGCCGGCGGCGTCAGCGCGTATCGTGAAAGCATCCAGCTCGACCCGGCGCTGGTGGGACCCGGACTGCGCCTGCTAGAGGCCCTGGACTGGCAGGGCGTGGCCATGATCGAATGCAAGCGGGACCAGGCGACAGGGCGCCAGGTGATCATGGAGGTGAACGGCCGATTCTGGGGGTCGCTGCAGCTGGCGATCGACGCCGGGGTCGACTTCCCCGCGTTGCTCGTGCGCTGCGCGGCGGGAGAGCCCGTGCCCGAATACCGGGACTACGACGTCGGCGTCCGCAGTCGCTGGTTTTGGGGTGACGTAGACCACCTCTACCTGCGCTTTCGTGAAGGTTCGGGGCTCCGGGCGCTCGTCGACTTCCTCCGTGTTTCGCCGGGCCGCGACCGCAGCGAGGTCTGGCGCTGGCGCGATCCGGGTCCGTTCGTTGTGGAGACCCTGCAGTGGCTCGGCGTTATTCCACGTACAGCCGATGCCAGGTCGAGAAGCAGAGTAGTGCCAATAGAATCCGCTCCTGATTCTGGCGTCCCGTGAGGTGGTCCCGAAGCAAGGTCTCCACCACAGCTGGCTCGAAGTGACCGAGGCGACGCTGGCGCTCCGGCGACAGCTCGTCGGTCAGCATGTCACGCAGCTCGTGCCGGAGCCACGCTGCGGTCGGGCCGACGAAGCCGCGCTTGGGCGCCCGGAAGTGGGCAGCCGGCAGGCGGGGGCGCAGCGCGCGTCGCAGCAGCCGTTTGTTTTGCCACCACGTGCCGATCTTCACGCGTTGCGGCAGCGGGAAGATGGCTTCGACCAGGACATGGTCCACGAAGGGCACGCGCACCTCGAGCGAATGCGCCATCGACAGCCGGTCGCCGAGCGCCAGGATGTCGTCGGGGAGAAACGTTGCGTAATCCAGATACAATCCGGCAGCCAACCCCGTGTACCGGCCCTGAGCGCCGAATAGCTCGCGGAACCGGGTGGTTGCGGCACGGCCGCTGACGCGAGCCCGGAGGCACGGCGCGTACAGCGTCAGGCGCTCGTCATTGGAGAGCCGGCTCATCATCCCGAGGAATCGATCCGGCACGGCGCCGTTGCCAGTCCGCAGGAAGCGCTTCAACCGGTCGACGCCGAGAGTGCCGTCGTGGGGCTCCGGGATGAGCCTGCTCACCGCGCCGGCGATGCGCCGTAGGCCAGCCGGCAACTTGGCATAATGCTCGGTGGCGAGTAGACCGATGTGGCGCCGGTACCCGGCAAACAGCTCGTCACCTCCGATGCCCGTCAACGCCACCTTGTAGCGGCTGGCCACGGCCTGCGAGAGCAGCCATGTGGGGATCGCGGAATCATCGGCGTGAGGCTCGTCGAGGGCCCGGACGATCGGCTCGAAGATGTCCCGGATGTTCGGTTGGATGTCAATCAGCGTGAGATCGGCGCGATGCCGGACTGCGAGGGCACGCGCGAGGTCAGTCTCGTCGGCCGCGCTTGCCCCGGATCCCGAGTAGCGCGCCGTGAACGCATGTGGCGTGTCGCCCGCTAGCGCCATACTCGCCACTACTGCGGAGGAGTCGAGGCCGCCACTCAAAAAGGCGGCCACTGGCACGTCACTCACCAGGTGCGCTGCCACCGACTCGTCGAGCAGCTCTCGTACGTGGGTTTCGGGGTCAGGTGGCGCGGGGAGTTCGTGCGTCGGTACCCGCCAATACCGGTGCGTCGCAACGCCCGCATCCCGCCGCCACACGAGGGTGTGGCCAGGCTCCAGCTTGCGCACGTCCACGAACGGGGAGGCGGGCGCGGGGATGTACCCCAGCTGGAAATATGCATCGAGCGCCTCCCAGTCGAGCTCTCGCGACGTCAAGCCGGCTGCGTGCAGCGCCTTGAGCTCGGAGGCGAACGCGATGCCCCACGGAGCGGTGACGACATAGAGCGGCTTGATCCCGAACCGGTCGCGGGCCAGACACAGTGTCTCCGTCGCTGCGTCCCAGATGGCGAAGGCGAACATGCCACGGAGGGGGATGACGCAGTCGGCGCCCCGCTCTTCGTACAGATGGAGGACCGTCTCGGTGTCGCCGGTCGAGCGGAGGGTATGACCGCGGGCGACGAGGCCGCGCCGCAGGTCCTGGTAGTTGTAGATCTCGCCGTTGAAGACGATCGCCTTGGACCCGTCTTCGTTGAAGATCGGCTGCCGGCCGCCGCTCAGGTCGATGATGCTGAGGCGCCGCATCCCGAGGCCAACGGCGCCGTGCACGTATCGTCCCTCGTCATCCGGGCCACGCGGCTTCAGTGCACCGCACATGCGTCGCACCAGAGCCTCCGGCACGGGACGGTCCCGGTCCCGGTTCACGATGCCCGCGATGCCACACATGTCGCTTGGCGCTAGAGCAAGAGTGGCGCCACGTGCGCGACGCTCGGTTGTACTGACCCAGCGTCGCGACTGCTGTAGTAGCAACGCTACAGGTGGTCGCGAGCCCATCCTTGGCGTGAGTTTTGCGCCGTGGCTCAGTCGCGCTCCTATGGCCACGCCGTCGGCCTCCCAGCCCCCTCTGCTCCGCGCCCTCGGCGGCTCGCGACTCCCCGCGCTCGACGGGCTCCGGGCGGTCGCTGTGGGCGTGGTGATGGTCTACCACTTCGGGATCAACGCGGTTCCGGGGGACTTGGGCGTCAGCGCGTTTTTCGTCCTCAGCGGCTTCCTGATCACGTGGCTGCTGCTCAAGGAGCACCGCGCAACGGGCAGCATGTCGCTCCGCCAGTTCTACACACGACGCGTCCTCCGGATATTCCCCGCGTATTACGCGTTCATCGCGCTGACCTATGCCGGCGACCACGTCCGGGGCCAGGCCTGGCCGCCCGGACTGGCGCCGTCCGCGCTGGTCTATCTGGTGAATTACTTCAATGCCCTGAACGGCCATCCCACGACTTCGATCGCGCACGCATGGTCGCTCGGCATCGAGGAGCAGTTTTACTTGCTGTGGCCGCTGCTGCTCCTGGTGCTCTTGCGGGGCGGGGTGGCGCGCGTGGCGCGCGCGCTGGCGGTGATGGTCGTGGCGGTCGTGGCGTGGCGCTGCGTACTGCTCTTTGGACTCCATGTCGACCGCGCCTACCTCTACAACGCCTTCGACACACGGTTCGATAACCTCGCCGTCGGCTGCATCCTCGCGACCATCGCCGCCGCGCCGCGCTTCCAGGGCATCGCGGGGCAGCTCGCCGCATCGCCGCTCGCGCCGCTGGCCACGCTCGCACTCCTGCTGGTGTCACGGTCCGGCCTCGGCGCGACGTATCACTACACCCTGGGCTTCACAGTCGATGCGGTCTTGGTCGCCGTTTTCATCGTGCAGATGCTGCAGCGGCACCAGTCGGTCCTCTGGTCCTGGCTCGAATCGCCCGTCGCGCGCTATCTCGGCGTGATCTCCTATCCGTTGTACCTGTGGCACCAATGGGGATTGAGCGCCGGACATCACCTTCGCGGGGCGGGCGCGCTCGGAGAGTTTGTCGCGGGGATCGGCGTGAGCATCCTGCTGGCGTCGGGTTCTTACTACGTCATCGAGCGGCCGTTCCTCGCGCTCAAGAAGCGGTTCGGGGAGCCGACCCTGGCGCCCGCGGCTGCCCGCCGAGCCGGCGGAACGGTCGGGACGCTCGCGTGACGGCCGTTGGTACTGCGCCCGCGTCGCGATCCGTACCGATCACTGGGCCGATCCCTGATGTGGTGTCCACGCCACAACTGGGCTGTGCAGGGCCCAATGGC
>Ga0066707_10000277_pt1 | contig 14807 bp, 12 predicted proteins | sample GraSoiAngelo_156_FD_66503 | JGI IMG/M metagenome (GOLD analysis project Ga0066707, IMG submission 66503) | Grasslands soil microbial communities from the Angelo Coastal Reserve, California, USA - 14_1009_13_40cm | ecosystem: Environmental > Terrestrial > Soil > Grasslands | place: USA... | reverse complement strand
GCGTAGAAGAAGCCGACGGCGAGGACCTTCCGGAGGAGCGCCGCGACGACGCCGAGCCCGTCCTCACGGTCCACGACCCACCAGATCGCTGACCAGACGAGCTCGATCGAGACGAGCGTCCAGAAGACCCCCTGGGCGATCGGCAGGAGCGAGCTGGCCCACGCGGCGGAGACCGATTCGTAGTCCCTGACAATGTCGTTCAGGATCGTCGAGTTCACGCGGTCACCTCAGCCGGCGCGGGCCGCCGCCGGCGGCTCAGCACCCTGTCCTTCTCCGGTCAGGAGCCCAGCCGACCCCGCGGGACCCGCGGCGGATCCGCCCCGCGACTCGAGGGCGCGCAGAGGGACCGTGCCCCCGCGCCGCGCGGACCTGATGTCGCTCGCTTCAGCGCCCGGGCACGACGCCTCGGCGGACGCCCGGCGCGGCACCCTCCAGCGGCGGGGCGTCGGCGTTGCCGTTCCGGATCCACTCGCTCTGCGTCGCCGCCCGCTGCGCCTCCCGATTGGTCTGGGCCGCCATGTAGACGTTCTGGGCGTTGATCTGCGCCATGACGAGCTGGCGGAGCTGGACCAGCTGCTGGAGCTGCTCGGCGGCCATCATGTTGCCGACCTGGAGGGCCTGCATTCGGCCCTCGGCGCTCTCGCTCAGCGCCTGGAGCGCCTGGATGCGGCCCTGCGCGGTCGCGAAGTCCTCCCCGTGGAGGCGGACGGAATTCAGCGTGCCGCGCAGCGTATCGAGGGTCGTCCGGGTCCACAGCTCGTACTCGCTCGACCAGTCGGTCACGGGACGATAGCCTGGGTACCGCTGCCGGAAGAGGCCGTCGACGTTCGCCATCGTGTAGGCGATCGCCTGCTCCTGGTCGATGACCTCGCCGAGCCGCAGGAGCCGGGGCTGGGCGTCCGTGTCCCAGAGCCCGCGGCTGAAGCCCTTCGTGTTCTGGACCATGGTCTCGATCTGTCGCACCTGGTTCGCGATCATCTGGACTTCGTTGATGACCGACTCGATCGTCTTCAGGGCGGTCAGGGTGTTCTGGACGAGATTCGCCGCGTCGATCACCGGCAGCTGGCCCCTCGTGCCGACGGGCGTGGCGACGCACGCGAGCGCCGCGAGGAACGCGACGGGCACGATGCGAGGCCGGACCCGGGTCGGTGCCGCGACCGCCGGGCGCCGTCCGGGCGCCCGGCTCTCGCCGCCGCGAGCTCGACCGCCACCCGGGATCACGCGTTCCGCCATCGGGCTAACTCATCCTTCGCGGAGAGCCGCCGCCAGGCCTCCGCCGCCCCGGCCAGCCCCTGCGCCCTGAGCCACTCGGCGGGCCAGGCCGCGTCGTGGGCGGCCATGAGCTCGGCGACCCGGACCAGGGCCTCGCGACCGGCCATTCCTACGAAGCTCAGGGCCACCGGGCCGAGGCCCAGGCTCAGGAGTCGTCGGCCGAGCGGCGAGGTGTAGTAGTACTGGCGCTTGGGGAGCGCCACCGCGAGCAGCTCGATCTGCCGGCGGTTGAGGCCGATCCCCTGGTAGAGCCGGCGCACCTGCTCGCCCTCCGCCTCGGGATTCGGCAGGAAGATCTTCGTCGGGCACGACTCCAGGATGATGTCGCGCCGGGCGGCCCCCGCCACGTCGCCGAGGCTCTGGCTCACGAAGACGACGGCCGTATTCTTCTTCCGAAGAGTCCGGAGCCACTCCTCGACCTTCTGGCCGAAGACGCTGTTGAGCGTGGTGACCCACGCCTCCTCGACGATCAGGAGGCTCGGGCGACCGTCCTGAAGCCGCTCCTCGACCCGGTGGAAGAGGTAGAGCAGGACGGGGACCAGGGTCTTCTCGCCGAGGTTCATCAGATGGCCGATCTCGAACACCTGGAAGGGGCTCTCGCCGAGACTGTCTCGTGTCGCGTCGAGGAGCCCGCCGAGCGCGCCGGCAAGCGTGTAGGGGCCGAGGCCGTCGCGGAGCTCGTGGTCCTGCAAGGTGTTGACGAGGTCCGTGAGGCTCCGCGCCGGGCTCTCGCCGAGCAGCTCGAGGGCCCGGGACAGGGCCTTCCGCTGTCCCGGGGTGACCGGCACGCCCTGGAGCGCCAGGAGCCCCTCGAGCCACTCCTGGGCCCACACGCGCTCCGAGAGGCTCTCGAGCTTCGCGAGCGGATAGAACGAGAGCGGGCGGTCGGTGTCACCCAGGATGTCGTAGTACTCCGCGCCGCACGCGTGGGCGAGGACCCAGGCCGAATAGTCCTTGTCGAACAGGAACACCTGGGCCCGGGGATAGCGGAAGAACTGGGCCATGAGGAGCCCGACGAGCGTCGACTTGCCCGAGCCTGTGGGCCCGAGGATCAGGGTGTGGCCGACGTCGCTGACGTGCAGGTTGAGGCGAAACGGGGTCGCCCCCGCGGTGGCCGCGTAGAGGAGCGAGGGGCTCGCCGCGGGATAGGCGGGACAGGGGTTCGCCTCGAGCCCCGGCCAGATACTCGTCAGCGGCAGCAGGTCGGCCAGGTTGAGCGTGTGCAGCAGGGGCCGCCGGACGTTCTGGTAGCCGTGGCCCGGGAGCGAGCCGAGCCAGGCCTCGAGGCAGTTCGCCTCCTCGATCCTGGCGCCGAAGCCTCGGTGCTGGAGGTGCTTGCGGACCTCGCGGGCCGCGGCGTCCAGGCGGGCGCGGTCCCGGTCGTGGAGGAGCACCGTGCACGTGTAGTAACCGAACCGCACGGCGCCGGCGCTCGCCGCGCCGACCGCCTCGTCGGCGTCCTCGGCCATCGCCACCGCGTTGCGGTTGGCGAACGTCGCGGAGCCGAAATTGAACGACTCCTTGAGGAGCCCCATGAGCCCGTGTCGCTTCTGAAACCAGTTCCGCCGGTAGACCTTGAGCGCCCGCTCGGCGGCCGCAGGATCCAGGAAGATGAAGCGGGTGCTCCAGCGAAACTCGACCGGGAGCCGGTTGAGGAAACCCAGCATCTCGGGCGCCGACTCCGGGGGGAAGCCCGTGACCCCGATGACCCTCATGTGGAGCTCGCCGATCCGGGGCTGAAAGCCCCCGGAGAGGTCCTGGCTCGCGAGCACGGCGTCGAGGTACATCGGGATCTTCGGGAGCCGGATCGAGTGCCCGAGCCCCGTCACGCACGTATGGAGGTACGTGAGGAGCGCCGGGGAGTCGAGCCGACTGAGCGCGAGCCTCGCCGAGAGGGCGTCCTCCATGTCGGCGATCGTCTTCCGGAAGATCTCGAGGACGTGCCCCCACCCGCGGCGGATCTCGCGATCACCCTCGAAGAACAGAGCCGAGAGACGGGCCTCGACGTCAGCCGGCGGGCGGTACGTGAGCGCCAGACGGTAGCGGCTCTCGTAGTGCGCGCCCTCGGCCGTGTACTGGCCGCGCCGTTCCTCGTCGATCAGGCGCGTCGTCGGGTCGGGAAACGCCCCGCCCTCGGGATACCCGACGCTCGGCTGGCGGATCGCGTCGGCGTGGAGCATCCAGCCGTTGCCGAGGCGCGCGAGGGCAGAGTTCGCCTGGCTCGACAGGACGGCCAGCTCCTCGTGGCTCGCCGACTCCATGTCGGGCCCCGCGTAGGACCAGGCCGCGAGGAGGGCGCCGTCCTTCAGGAGGCAGATGCCCTCGTCGACCAGCGCGGCGTAGTTGAGGAGGTCCCCGAGGCCCTTCGGCTCCGAGCGCCTGAGCCCGAGCATCAGTCGGCCACCGACGGAAAGACGTACCCGGGGGGGGCCGTCGCCGCCGCACGCGCCGGGTAGTGCTCCTGGTACCGGACGTGGCGGACGTAGATCCGGCTCAGCTGGGGGTCGTGCCGGGCGGCCCGCGCGAGCCCCCAGTGGCCCGCCGTCGCGAGCAGAACGGCCATCGCGAGGCTCGCCCAGTGGACGCCGACCCCGAAGACCAGGGCCGCGATGAGGGTGCCGTTCACGAGCGCGAGCTCCCGCTCCGCGCCCGCGAGCAGCAGCGGGCGCGTCAGCGACAGATGGATCGGCAGGCGTCGCGGCGCGTCCATCAGAAGGTGGCTCCCGCCCAGCCGACCGCCGTCATGAAGCTCAAGGCGCCGAGGGCGATGGCGCCCCCGAAGGCCACGCCGAAGAGCCGGCGGGCGCCCGAGCCGTGCTCGGAGAAGGCGAAGACGAGCCCGGTGGTGATGACGGCGACCGTGATGAGGATGTGGGCCACGGTGCCACTGAGACTCGCTAGGATGATCTGGAGCGGCCCGTCCCAGGGCATGGGCGGCCCGTAGCTCGCGGCGCGGGCCGGGGCGGCCCGGCCGAGGGCGATCGCGAGAGCGAGAACCAGCCTAGGCACGAGGGGGCGGAGGGGTGTGAGCATGGGACGGTTCCTCCACTGGGCTTCTCAGAAGATCGAGCCGGTACCCGACGGACGGGTCCCAGCCGGCGACCTTGGCGAGCTCCCGGACGCGGCGGGCCTCGGCGGTGCGGGCGATGAACACGACGAGGTCGACCGCCTCCGCCACGAGCCCTGGCTGGGCCGGGACGCCGGCCTCCTGGAGCAGCGCGTCGAGTCGCAGCAGCGCCGCGCCGGCGCTGTTGGCGTGGACCGTCGTGAGCCCCCCCGGATGCCCGGTGTTCCACGCCTTCAGGAGCGCGAGCGCTTCGGCGCCCCGGACTTCGCCGACGATGATGCGGTCCGGCCGGAGTCGCATGGTCACCCGCGTCAGGCGCGTGAGATCCGCCACGTCGCCCGTGCGGAGCGGGACCGCGTTCCGGGCCGCACACTGGAGCTCGCGCGTGTCTTCGAGGATCACGAAGCGCTCCGTGGGGCCGCCGAGGACGACCATCTCGTGGAGGAGCGCGTTTGCCAGGGTCGTCTTGCCCGACGCGGTCCCGCCCGCGATCACGATGTTCTGGCGGCTCCGGATCGCCTCGCGCAGCACCTCGGCCTGCCACGGCCCAATGATCTCGGCGGTCACGTAGTCGGCGAGCGTGTAGACGAGGCGCGGCCGTTTCCGGATGACGAACACCGGGGCCGTAGAGACCGGTGGGAGGATCCCCTCGAAGCGGTTGCCGTCGAGCGGGAACTCGCCCTCGAGGACCGGCGAGCGGGCGTTCACGACGGTGCCGAGCATGGACGCGACGGTGCCGAGCAGGTTCTCGGCCTGAACCCCGCCCATCCGGGCGCCGGTGTCGCGCATCCCCGCTCCCCCGGCGTCGACCCAGAGGCTTCCGTCGGGGTTCAGCATCACCTCCGTGACGTCGGCGTCGTGGAGCGCCGCGAGCACGTCGGGACCGAGCTCCCGCCGGAGCTTCTCGTGCAGGCGCTCCTGCTGCTCGCGGTGATGAAGGCTCACCCGCCGTCCCCGCCGAGGCCGTCTCCGGGGCCGGCGCCGGTGAAGGCCCCCCCCGCGGGGAGCTCGCCGACGGCCCGCCGATAGTTGCCATAGCGCCGGGTGGCGCTCGCCACGGCTCCCGCGCGGTGCTCCGGCGCCACTTCAGGGGTGTGGACGAGGTAGAGCTGGACGAGCCGGTCGAGCATGCTCTCGAGGCGGCGCTGCCCGTCGCCGAGCTCCGCCGCGCGGGCGTCGAGCGTCGTCACCAGCCGTTCCTCGGTTCGGGCGAGGATCGAGTGGATCAGGCCCGTGTGCCGCTCCCCGGGCCGACCGGGCGCCGCGACGGCGCTGGCCATCTCGGCCCGGAGGGCGAAGTACTCCCGGAGACATTCGCCGGCGCACCCCCCGAGCGTCGCGCCTCGCCCGGCGGCCTCGAGCTGGAGCTGCCGGTACTCCGCCAAGCCCAGCTGGACCCTGACTTCGTGGAGGCGGCTCAGGCCGCCCGCTGAGCCCGTCGTCACAGAAACCGCCCGAGGTCGGCCGCGTCGTCGACTCGCTCACCCGCGAGGGGGTCGGGATCAGGACTGGATGTCCCGTCGGTCGCGCTCGGTGTCTCGGCCGGCGCGCCACCGCTCTCGGGACGGGGCACCTGTAGGGCCCAGGGCGACTCGTCGTGGGTCAGCCGATCGGCGTGCTGGGGCGGGGGAATCGTCGCCCGCTCACTGAAGACCGGATCCTGGTAGTAGCGGATCTTTTGGCCGTAGATCGGCGGGTGGCCGGCGACGAAGATGAGCGCCGCGTCGTTCGGCAGGCGCATGGCTTCGTCCGGTGTGAGGAGGGGTCGACCGGTCTCCTGCTCGCCCGCCATCACGTGCATCAGCATGGGATTGAGCCGGTTCCCCGTGTAAGTCCGCGCCGCCTTGTGGACCGTCATGGTGCCGGCCATCTCCGAGATGAGCCGCGCGGTGCCGACCCTGTTCGGGGCGTACGCTACGCGCACGTGGCAGTTCGAGATGATGGACTCGTCGCGCCCGTAGGCGTGGGAGAGCTGCGCCAGGTCCTGTACGATCAGGTAGGCCGTGATCCCGTAGCCCGGCAGGTACGCGAGCGCCGTCTGGAGCACGTCCATTCGCCCGAGCGACGGAAACTCGTCCAGCATGAGCAGCAGCCGGCGCCGCTCCCCGGCCGCCTGGTCGGGCTGACCGTCCGTCGACTCCGTCAGGCGACCGACGATCTGCTGGAGCAGCAGCCGGAGCAGCGGCCGCGTCCGGTGAATGTCGGCGGGCGGGATCGTCAGATAGAGGCTCACTGGAACCTCGGCATGCGTGAGATCGCGCACGGCGAAGTCGGAGGTTTCCGTGTTCCGGACGACAACGGGATCGCGGTAGAGGTTCAGGAACTTCACGGCGGAGGAGATGACGCTCGACCGCTCGTTGTCGGACTTGTTCAGGAGGGCCCGCGCCGCACCCGAGACCGCGGGGTGGGTCCGCGTCGGCTGGCCGGCGGCGTCGGTCCAGCCGCGCGCGCCCTCGGGGTCGTGGACCGCCGTCAGGATCCGGCCGAGCGTCGTCTCGATCGCCCGCGCGGGATCCGCGAGGATCGTCAGGCATCCGCGCAGCGTCTTGTCCCGCTCGGCGTAGAGCACGTGCAAGATCACGCCGACGAGCAGGTCGAGGGCGGTGAGGTCCCAGTGGTCCCGCGTCCCCTGCCCGTCAGGGTCGATGAGCATGTCCGCGATGAGCTGGGCGTCCCGGACGTCCCCGGGCCAGGGCCGAACCTCGAGGAGCGGGTTGTAGCGCGCGGACGCGCCGGGGGCGGCGGTGGGGTCGAATCTGAGGCAGCGACCGCCGAGCTCGCGCTGGCGCCACCCGGCGGTCAGCGCCCAGTTCTCGCCCTTGATGTCGTTGACGACGCAGCTCCCGGGCCAGCTCAGCAGGGTCGGCAGAACGAGCCCCACGCCCTTCCCCGAGCGGGACGGGGCGAAGGCAAGGACGTGCTGCGGCCCGGTGTGGCGGAGGTAGTGGAGGGTCCCGTCCTCCGCCCACGCGCCGACGTAGACGCCGGCGTCCTGCCCGATGAGACCGGCCGCCTCTAGGTCCTCCCGCCGTGCCCAGCGAGCCGAGCCGTGAGTGTCCGCGGGGCGACCGAGTGTCTTGGCCCGCCGGAGGGCGGCGACGACCGCGGCGACGACCGCGAAGTGGCTCGGGAGGAGCACGATCCATGTCCCCACCCGCCAGATCGGCGCCATCCCCCAGACGGAGCCGAAGCGCCACCACCAGACGAAGAAGTTGAGCGGCGCGTAGAGCGGCCCGACGCGGAGGGCCAGCAGGAAGGCAAGCGCACCGAAGAGGGCCACCGCGGCGCGCCGCCAGCCGGCCACCGCACACCCGGCGCCGAGCGCCCCCGCGAGGACCGCGCCTGGGCCAAGCAGTCCCCGGTACGGCATCGGCACGACGAGCAGCGGGACCCCGAGCGCCGGATGAAACCGCAGGCGATAAGCCGCGTACTGGGTCGCCGCCCAGATCGCCAGTCCGATCACGCCGGCGACCGCTCCAACGGCGCCGAGCGAGAGCCCGGCGGCCGGCCCGCCCGCCGCCCGCGGCAGCCGATAGAGGTCGGACGCACCCATCAGCCGCGCTCCCGCTCGCGTTCGTCAGCGCCCAACCGCCAGAGGAGTTGCCGGCGCCGGTCGCCCTCCACCTGGTGTGCCGAGGCGCGCACGCTGCGCCCGACTGCCAGCTCCGCGTCGTCGGCCCGAAAGGCCCGGAGCTCGCGCCCCGTATCGACGACCGCGTAGCGCCGGCCGTCCTGCCCGCGCCCGTACCCCACGAGCCGTCCGCGGTAGCTCAGTCCCTCGAGGGGCCGCAGGATCGGGATGGCCCGGCCGAGGGTTCGCTCCATCCGGCTCAAGGGCAGAAGAGAGTCCGGCGCCTGAATGTCGGTCGGGCGTCCGCTCGGCCCGGTCGTGGCGGTGTCGTGTGTGTCCGCGCTGATCTGGCGACCTCCTCGCTCAGGGCCCCGTCCACTCACGGGCGCCACGTCCCCGACGCCCGCGCTCCCGGCGCCGTCAGCTCGTCCGACGGCGGGGAGCTGCTGAACACGGTGGAGCCGACTCACGGCCTCCTCGAGGCGGGGCGACCGCCCGTCACCGGCAATCGCCCGCCCAGTGGACTGGCGGGCGGCGCCGCTCGCGGTCACGACGAGATCGGCGAGGTGCGCCTGGCGTCGCGTCCACCTCTTGTGCGCCTGATCGGCGCGCCCGGCCCGCCTCAGCGCGGACTCAAGCGTCGGCAGGAGCTCCCACGCCCGGGCGCCGACCTTGGTGGCGAGCCCGAGGCCTTCGAGGAAGTGGAGCCGCCGCAGCTCCTGGAGGCGAGCCACGTCGCGAGAACGGGTCCCGGGGCGGGGCCCTTCGTCGGTCACCCAGCCGCGGTCGTCGGCCCGCCGGAGCAGCTCGCGATCGATCTCAGTCAACTGCATCCGCTCGACGGTCTGGCCGCGCGCGGCCAGGTGCTCCCGTTCGCTTCGAAAGCCGAGCACGTCGGTCGCCAGCTCCCTGCTGCGCGTACGAAGTCCGGTCCTGAGGTAGGCCGGCGCGATCTCGAGCGGCCGCCCCTCCCTGTCGCGCCCGCGCACGAGCAGGTGCACGTGGGGGTGGCCGGTATTGTAGTGGTCGACCGCCGTCCACTCGAGAGGAGTGCCGAGGTCGCGCTCCATCTGCACGACCAGCGTCCGGGTGTGCGCGGGGAGATCCAGGCGCGCCCCGTGCTCGGGCGAGACGACGAACTTCCAGAGGCGGACGTCGCCGGCCTTCTGCCACTCTCGGAGGGTGGAGATGAGATCGACGTCGCTGCGCACGGCATCAAACCCGCGGCCCTCTTCGCCTTCGCGCCGGGCGCCGTCGCGGGCGAGGTACGTGCCGTGCGCGGTCCAGGGGGCGCCCCGGCCATTGCCGGCATAGGACGTCTTGACGATGCTCCGCTGAAGCCGCCAGCTGTGAGCGAGGAGGATGCCGTGGCCGCGGGCGCGGGGCCGAGAGCGACGACGACGTGGAGGCGTCGACGACAGACTCATCGGACTCAGTCGACCGTCAGCAGGGGCCGGACGACCCCCCGCAGGGACGTCGCGGGGACCGGCCCGAAGTAGCGGCTGTCCCAGCTCCGGCCGGGCGAGCGGCCGAACAGCCACACCTCGCCCGGTGCCGCGATTTGAGCGCCGAGGGCGGCGTGAGGCAGCAGCCGCCCGGCCGAGTCGAGCGCCTCGAGCGGGCGCGTCAGAAGGCGAACCCCGCTCACCGTCACGGCGTCTTGACCGAGCTCGACACGATCGCCGGCCACGGCGCCGATGCGCTTGAGGACGGGCTGGGCGCCGCCCGGGCAGTCGCCCGGGCGGAGGTAGCCGCGCGCGCGTCCGAAGGCTCCGACGGCAGTGGGCAGACAGGCCACCACGAGCGCTCCCCGGGCCGGCGGGTCGGCGACCGTCCGGTAGATCCCGCGCGGCGCGCTTCGCGAGACATTGAGGCCGACGCCCAAGCGGAGGCCGGCGGCGACGCAGGCGATGCTGGTGAGACCGATGTAGAGCGGCCAGCGCTGCCGGGCGAGCCGACCGGGCACCGCGCGGTCGGCGTCCAGGGCCGTCCCCATGATCCGGGCCACGAGCGGCTTGATCACCGGGCCATCACCCTGCGGCAGTGCTCCGCTCTCGCGGCCAGCACCGACCGAAGCTTTCGGGCTCGCTTGACCGTCAGTCGAGGCCCGCATCTCTGTAGGGACCCGGGAAGATGACGTCCTGCGTGACCATCACCGTGAACGGGTAGCCCGGCCGGACCTCGAGCGTCGGCGCCACGCTGATCCCGCGCCGAAGGAACTCGGCCGACGTCGACCCAAGCTGCTGGCCGACCGCGGCCCCGAGGACGTTGCCGGCCGTCGGCCCTCGGAAGTCCTGCCCGAACTCCGGTATCTGGGAGAGCTGCACGCCGGCGCTGATCACGGAGAGGAGCAGGGCGCCGCCGAAGATCCGGAGATAGTGCCGGTTGACCTCGTCGTGGAACCCTTGGGCGCCGAGCTCGTCCGTTCCGGGCATCCCCTCGCCGAGGCTCAGGCTCGAGCCGTTCGGCAGGAGGAGCCGCTTCCAGGTGACGAGCACGCGCTCCTGGCCGTAGACGATGTGATGGTCGTAGAGACCGACCAGCCGGGTTCCCTGCGGGATCAGAAGGTACTCGCCGCTGTCGGAATTGTAGACGTTCTCGCGGACCTGGCCGAGGATCTGCCCGGCCAGCTCCGAGTTGATGGCGCCGAGCATGACCGCGGGGATGATCGTCCCCGCCTTCAGCTCGTACGGGGACACCGGCCCACGGACCGAGGCCCGAAGGTACTCCGGGGGGAGAGCCGCCGACTGGACGGCGCCGGGGGTGGTGGGTGCGCGCCCGCGGTCCGCCGGGCTCATTGGCGCGGCGGACTCGGCACCCGCGCGCCGCGCGGCGGGGCCGGCCGCGCCGCGCTCGAAGGCCGCCACCCCGAGCGGCGCGGCCATCGCCCTGCGGAGGACCCGCTCCCGGCGCTCCGCTTCCGACTCCTCGACGCGTGGCGCCGCCGCGAGGAGCTGCGCCGATGGCCCGCCGGTTGATCGCGCGGGGAGAGGATCGAGCGCCGCAGGGGGCCGGACGGGCTCCTGATCCGGCACCGCCTCGAACCAGGGGGGCGAGGCGGGCTCGCGGGCGGCGCGAGGCTCGGCCGGATCGTCGCTCGCGCGTGGGCCCTGGGCCCGGATGGCGAGCGAGCCCGCCACGAGGGCGCCGACCAGGACGGCGCCGACCAGATAGATGATCCGCCGGTTTAGCCTGACGACCCGAGGTCCGGTCGGGCGGAGTCCCCGCGGACCGCCCGCGCTCATTGGCCGCCTCCGAGCGTGGGCGGGCCGAGGCGCCGGATCGTGACGCGCTCCTGATGAGCCCCGACGCCCATGACCAGGAGGGCCGTCTCGAAGAGCCTGTCCACGACGTAGTACGGCCGACGGAGCCGGTAGTTCACGAGCGCCCCCTCCCCCGTGCGGGTCCGGATCAGGAGCGCCGGCGCCTCCGTGACCCGCATCGCCGGGGGCATCTGGATGTAGACGTGGGCGCCGTCGTCGAAGACCCGCACGGGTTTCCACGGCACCGCGTCGCCCGAGACCTCGTAGTCGAAGTTGAGGGACTCGACCGCGGGGGATCTCAGGCGCGCGATCGTCGTCTCCTGGTCCTGCCTGCGCTGCGCGGCCTTCGCTCGAAAGACGCCGTTCGCCTGCTCCGCGAGATCCTGGGGGTAGTAGAACTTCACGCGGCGGACCTGGGTCGCGTCGCTCCTCGAGACGAGTCCGAGGTAGTACGTCCGGCGCGTGGTCGTGATGACCGCGTTGGTCGCGATCCCGACCTCGGTCGGCTTGACCAGCACGTGCGGCGTCAGGGACTCGCGCTCGCCGCTGAAGGCAGGGCTCGCGAGCCACCGGCTACCGTCCCCGAGGGACACCTGCAGGATCTCCTCCCCCGCCTCGAGCTCGATGTCGCAGACGCGGAGCGGCTGGCAGCTCACGACGGCCTCGGTGAGCCCGTACGGGTACTGGATGAAGTCGTCCCGCCGGATGATCGGGGCCCGGCCCTCGGCCTTCCACGCCTGCATCGCGGCTTGGATCTCCGGGTCGTCCGGGCCGACGAGCTCCGCCGTCGCCGGCACCGGAGCCGGGGCCGGGTCGCCGGCCGGCTCGCCGAGGGGGACCGCGCGCGCGAGGTCCGCCGGAGCCGCGCCGGTCTGGCCCAGCGGCAGGCAGCCGGTCCCGACCAGGCACGAGCTGCCGAGGGCGACGAGACCCAGAACGAGATGGCGTCGGTCACGGGATCGCATGCGGCGCTCCTCCGTCAGAGTTGCTTCGTCCAGCGAAGGTCGGTGACATAGAGCCCGAGCGGGTTGACGCGGATCGTCTCTTCCGAGGTGGGGGGAATGACCTCGGTCGTTACGACTCCCTCCCACTGGCTCCTGCCGAGCGGCAGGCCGTCGAGCCCGCGCTGCTCCTCCGTCCAGCGGAGCTGCCAGGACGTCGGGGAAAGCCTGAGCAGGCTCGTCACCGTCGGCACCACGACGTAGGTCCTCGCGACCTCGAAGGGGTTATTCGCGCGGTAGTACTCGTCGAGGTAGGCCCGGGCGGGACCCCGGGCGTACGCGTAGACCTGCTCCAGCCCTTTCTTCGTCGCGATCCGATCGGCTATCACCTGCCGGGCGCCACGGATGAAGGCGGCCAGCTGGTACCGGACGATGCGCTCATCGGCCGGATGTTCGCCGGTCTCGGCGGGCCGGATCGCGAGGGCGGCACCGAGGGAGTCCACCTCGACCACGTAGGGGACGGTCTTGTGCTGTAGGCTCACCCAGACCAGGCCGCCGGCGAGGACGAGACTCAGGGCGAGCCCGGCAGCGCCGACGGCCTGCCACGCGCGGCGCTCGCGCGCGAGCTCGAGGTATCGGTCGTTCCACTCGCGTCGCGCTTCCACGTACGGGTTCGAGTCGCTCACGTCGTCCCCCATCCGGTGCCCAGACAGAGCTCCGCCCTTGCGAGCGCGACCGGCCTGGAGTCGTGGGCGTCCTCGTCTTGAGCGGACGCGATCGTCTCGACTCCATCACCGACCTACGAGAGGACGTCCGTCACGAAACCACGCTGATGGATCAGCGTCAAGAGTCGAAAAATGGATACAGTCCGGGTGGGGTCAGTCGAGGCCGTCGCCGCGACGGGGCTGACGGCCCGAACGCTGAGCGGCGCGAAGGACGACGCTCACCGAGGCAGTCATGGACCGCGCGGCGGGCGTCACGACATTTCCTGACGTCTCACAGCCGACCGCCGACGACTCGGGAGGCGTGAGCGCGACGGTCGCGCGTCGTTCTCGACGTCAGACCGGCTCGCGGACGGAAAGCCTCTGAGTGGATTCTGGCGCCGCGGTGCGCTTCGTGTGGGGGCAATTACGGCGAGCGCGAGGGCCGGCACCAGTACACGACCACGCTTGTCTTCAGGAAGGCCGGGTGCGCGGGGTCGTTCCCCTAGTGCGTGCGGTGTTCGGAGGGCGGAGGATGAACTCGCCGAGGAGGAGTGACGTCGCAGGCCAGCGGCTGGACAGATATCAGAGAACTTCTTCGTGCCGGAAGGTCCCCGCTATCTCGGGCGCCGCACCCACCCGAGCACGCTGATGTCGGCCAGGAAGGTGCGCTTCGTCTCGAGAAGCTCAAAGCCCGCCTCGGTGAGCAGCACCCGGAGCTCGTCCGGGTCCGTGTAATGGGGCTGGTACTCCCGGAGCCGCTCGAAGATCGCCGTCGGCACGAGCCAGCGGAGCGCCTGGTACGCGCGTCGCAGGCCGTCTCGAGCCCGGACGGCCCTGAAGACGGCGATCACGCGCGCGGGTCGAGCGAAGTTGACGAAGAGCGCGTGCCCGCCCGGCTTCAGCGCGGCGCGGGTTGCGTCGAGGGCCTGGTCTGGCCGGGGATGCCAGTAGAGGACGTGCAGACCCACGGCGAAGTCGAACGTCCCGGACCCGGGTAGGGGATCGACGCCGACGGTGACGTGATGGAAGGCGGCGTTGCGGATGCTCCGGGCGTACCGCCTCTCCCGGGCCAGCTCGACCAGGTACTTGACGCCCTCGAGCCCGACGACGTTGTACCCTTCCTCGGCCAGGCGAAACGCCAGAGTCCCGATCCCCGCGGCGACATCGAGGACGTGAGCCGACCGACGATCTGTCCCGGCCGGAAGCGACCGCGCGGCGTAGCCGACGATCTCCTCGAGCAGCGCCCGATAGGCGGGGACGGAGGCGACGATGTCCTCGTAGGTGAAGCCATACCCGACGGCTAGGCCGTGCTCGAGTCCCCGACGGATGCGCTCCTTCACGAACACGCCTCTTCCGGACCGGCGTCCGACGGCCGTCGTGACACCGGCCGGTTGCTCGACCGTTCGGGTCCACGCCGCCCCCAAGGCTGGGGCGACGCTCACCGGGGCTAACCGACCGGCGCGGGCGAGGCCCTCCTCACGCTGGCTGGCGCTTCCGAAGTTCGATCGCCCTCAAGGATCGCCCCGGCAGACCACGGGCGCATGCCGCCGGGAAGGAGCAAGAGGAGCAGTCCACTCCGGCTCGCCCTCGAGAACGAGCCGAGGGAGCGAATGCCGCGCACAGCGGGTGAGGGTCATTTACGCCCCTCCCCGCGGCGCAGCCAGGCCTCGAGTTTGTCGTTCTCGGAGGTCGTCTTCCGCGGCACCGGCGGGCTCGCTCGACGTTTGTCCGACCACCCGCACCGGCAGATCCAGCGGCGAAGCCGCCGGTTGAACTCGGCCGTCACCTGACCGCACCAAAGACAGCGTTGAGCGCGCGAAGGCTCAGGCATCTTTCTGACCTCCGTTCGAGTGCACCAGGGGGGGGCCCGGGGTGCAATCCGGTGAATCCTGGTATGGCGAGGCGGGAAATCCAGGAGAGCAACACTCCCGGGCGCCCGAACCATTTCGAACGCGGAGCCTCTCACCTTTAAGGGGCTACTTAGGACTA
>Ga0066707_10000264_pt1 | contig 14916 bp, 17 predicted proteins | sample GraSoiAngelo_156_FD_66503 | JGI IMG/M metagenome (GOLD analysis project Ga0066707, IMG submission 66503) | Grasslands soil microbial communities from the Angelo Coastal Reserve, California, USA - 14_1009_13_40cm | ecosystem: Environmental > Terrestrial > Soil > Grasslands | place: USA... | reverse complement strand
GGGGCGCTTCCGAGCGCGGGGGGCTTGGGGGGCCCGTCGAGGCCCCCACGGACTATCGGGAAATCGAGGAGCGCCACGGCTGCGCCGGGGCGCTTCCGAGCGCGGGGGGCTTGGGGGGCCCGTCGAGGCCCCCCATCTTCAAATAGTCTGGCGCATCGCCGTCCGGGCCGGCAACGTCATCCCGCGCTCCTCGGCCATCCGCGCGAGCTCCTGCGGCAGCGCGAAGCGCACGTCTTCCTCGACCACGTGGACCTCCCGCACCGCGACGCCCTGCCCCCGTAACGCCTCCACGGTTTGGGTCACGAGGATCTCGGGGGTCGACGCGCCCGCGGTGATGCCGACGCGGTCAGCATTGTCGAGCCATTCGGAACGGATGTCGCCCAGGTCGTTGATCAGGTAGGCCCGGGTGCCGGCCGTCCGCGCGACCTCCACCAGCCGGATGGCGTTGGAGCTGTTGGCCGAGCCGATCACCAGCAGCAGGTCCACGTCGTTTGCCAGCCGCTTGACCGCCGCCTGGCGGTTCTGTGTCGCGTAGCAGATATCGTTGCGCGAGGGGCCGACGATCTTCGGGAACCGGCGCCGCAGCGCCTCGATCACGTCGCGCGTATCGTCCACCGAGAGGGTCGTCTGGGTCAGGTAGGCGACCTTGTCGGGGTTCGGCACCTCGAGCGTCGCGACCTCGTCCACGTCGGCGATGACGAAGATGCGCTCGGGCGCCTCGCCGAGCGTGCCGATGACCTCGTCGTGGTCCTCGTGACCGATGAGCACGATCGAGTAGTCCTCGCGCGCGTAGCGGATCGCCTCCAGATGCACCTTGGTCACGAGCGGGCACGTCGCGTCGATCACCCGCAGCCCGCGGCGCTCGGCGTTCTGCCGGACCTCCGGCGCGATGCCGTGGGCGCTGAAGATCACCGTCGCGTCGTTCGGGACCTCGTCCAGCTCGTCCACGAAGATCGCGCCCTGCGTCCGGAGGGTCTCGACGACAAGACGGTTGTGAACGATCTCGCGACGGACATAGATGGGGGGCCGGCACACGGAGAGCGCCAGCTCGACGATGTCGATCGCCCGCTCGACCCCCGCGCAAAAGCCGCGTGGGCCGGCCAGGAGAATCTCGGAGATCGGTGCCTTCATGACGGTCCCTGCCTCATCGAAAGTAGTATGACACGCCGAGGAGCCCCACGTGGGACTCCCAGCCGCGATTCGGCTTGTCCGTGTTGCCGTTAGAGTTGTGCTCATACCGGTAGCCAGCGTAGACGGCGATCGAGTCGGTGAGGAACACCGATGCGCCGAGGCCGGCCCAGAGCAGGAACGACACGTTGGAGTCGATCTCCCGGACCTTCAGATCGGTTCCGCCCACGCCGGCGCCGCCCTCCGCGTAGGGGACGAAGGGCCCGAGCGACAGGAAGTGATACCGGAACACCGCGACCAGGCCGCTCCAGAATGCCGGCCGTGGCTCGGTGTATTTTTGGAAGAGCGGCTCGAGGCCGACCTCGAACGCGCCGTGGAGCACGCTCGGGCCCAGCGGATTGAAGGGCAGGATCGAGGCGCGGACGCCGACATTCCAGTACTTGATCTTGCTCCAGTCGTCGAATCCCTGCAGGTTGAACTGCTCGCCGTAGCTACCCTCCGCCGATATCACGCGGGTGCCTTTCGCGAAGGTGAGATTCGAATCGAAGGCCGATGCGGGCGGAGTCAGCACGTTGAGAGCCAGCAGCGGGACCCACGCGACGACGCGCCAGAGACGGGTCATGATTCGATCAGGATCTTGAGCGCCTGGCCTTTCGCCATGAGATCGAGCGCTCGCCCGACCTCCTCGAGCCGCATCCGGTGAGTGATGAGGCCGTCCGGCACCAGCGCACCCGACTCCAGGGTCTCCACCGCCCGACGGAACGTCTCCGGCGTGTGATGGAAGGCGCCGAGGAGCGCCAGCTCCTCGTAATGCGTCCGCCGAGTATCGAGACGGATCGTGGTCCCGGGCGCGCAGCCACCAAAGAAGACGACACTGCCGCCACGTCCCACCGAATCCACAGCTTGTTCCCACACCTCCGGCCTGCCGGTGGCGTCGATGACGATCTCGGCGCCGCGCCCCCCCGCGGCGGCGCGGACGTCCGCGACGACGCTGTCCGTGGTCGCCGCGTCCAGCCAGCGGGCGAATCCCAGCTTTTTCACGTGATCGAATCGCCAGCCCGATTTCCCGACCATGATGACCCGCGCCTTGCGTGCCGCCGCGAGCATGCCGAGCAGACAACCCAGCGGCCCGTGGCCGAACACGACCACGGTCTGTCCGGGCTCGACCCGGGCCCGCTCGATGGCCAGGAGCGCGCACGCCAGGGGCTCGGCGAAGGCCGCGCGCTCGGCCGGGAGCGAAGCCGTCAGCGGGACGACGTTGCGGGACACGAGACGCGCCGGCAGGAGGATGAACTCGCCGTACGCGCCGTTGACGAACAGGAGATCGTCACAGAGATTCGGCCGCCCGGCGAGGCACGAGGGGCAGTCGCCGCACGGCGCCGAGTTCGCCGCGACCACGCGGTCGCCCTCGCGGAACCGCGAGACGCCGGGCCCCACCGCGGTGACGGTGCCGGCGAACTCGTGGCCGAACACGGTGGGAATCGTCGGGATCATCACCGGGTGGCCGCGGCGCAGCGTCTTCACGTCGGTCCCGCACGTCAGCGCCGCGTCGATGCGCAGGACGAGCTCCCCGCTCGCCGGCACGGGCACCGGACGCTCCTCCCAGCGGAGGTCGCCGGGCCCGTGGAACACCATCGCCCTCACGGCGTGACGTACACCTTCAGCGCTTTGCGACGGCGCACGATCTTGGCGATGTCCGATCCGCAGAGGCCGCAGCCTTTGAGGCGCAGCAGGACCTCGCCCGCGCCGATCGAGGGCGTCGGCCAGTCCTCGGCCGCCAGTCGGCCGGCGCCGCGGTAGACGGCGGTTCTCACGCCGCTCGCTCGCGGCGCGCGGCGGGGCCAAACCGCGCCCCCGCCCAGCAGCGCAGCGCGATCACGACCTTGCGGCCCGTCGGTACCGTGACGCGCCCGTCGAACACCCGGAAGCCACGCGCCTCGATTTCCTCCAGCAGCGCCCGATAGATCCGGCCCATGATTTCCGCCGGCACGAGCGAGCGCGCATCCGCCGCCGGGAAGCTCGCCTGGGCGGCTCGATAGAACTGCCGCGCCCGCTCCGCCTGGTGACGCATGAGCGCCACGAACTCGTCGGTGTACCGTCCGGCCCGCAGATCCTCCGCGGTCACCCCGAACTTTCGGAGATCCTCCTGCGGCACGTAGATGCGTCCGGCGCGGGCGTCCGCACCGACGTCCCGGATGATGTTCGTGAACTGGAGCGCGGTGCCGAGCTTGACCGCGTACTCGCGCGCGCGAGGATCCGTATAGCCGAAGATCTCGATGCAGCACAGGCCGACCGCCGAGGCGACGCGATAGCAGTAGGGATAGAGGTCCTCCACGGTCTCGTACCGGACCTGGTCGAGGTCCATCTCGACGCCGTCGATGATCGCCAGGAGCGCGTCGCGCGGGATCGCGAATGCTCGCACGGCCTCCGCCAGTCGCGACGCGATCGGATCCGCGGGGCGGCCGCCCGGCTCGTAACAGAGCGCGACGTCACGACGCCAGCGTTCCAGCGCGCGCCGCTGGTCCGCGCGATCGGTGCCGCCCTCGCCTCCGAGGTCGGCGATATCGTCCACCGTCCGGCAGAAGGCGTACACGGCGTACAGCGCGTCCCGGCGCCGCTTGGGGAGCGCGAGGAACGCGTAGTAGAAGTTCGAGCGGCTCTTGCGGGTCAGACGGGCCGCCAGATGCCCGATCACGCGATTTTCCTGGCGAGCGTGACGTACCCGTGCTCGACGAACCAGTCGGCCGCGTCCCGGAGCGCCTCGCGCACGTCGGTCCGCGGCAGCCCGAGCTCGCGCTCGGCCTTGGCCGCGCTGAAGAACATGCGCTTGCGGGCCATACGCACCGCGGTCAGCGACGCTCGAGGCGCGCCGCCGGTGACGCGCGCGGCGACCTCCATGCACCCGGCGGCGAGCCAGGCCACGGCGTAGGGGATCCGGACACGGGGCGCTCGACTCCCGGCGATTTCCGCGAGCAAGGTCCCGATCTCGGTGAGGGTCAGGTTCGCGTTGCCGAGAATGTACTTCTCGCCGACGCGGCCCCGCTCGGCGGCGAGGAGATGTCCGCGCGCGACGTCGCGCACGTGGACCAGGTTGAGGCCCGTGTCGAGCGTCGCGAACATCCTGCCCTGGAGGAAGTCGACGATCATCCGTCCGGTCGGCGTCGGCTTGACGTCCCACGGACCGACTGGCGTCGAGGGGTTCACGATCACGACGGGAAGCCCCTGGAGCGCGAAGCCGATGGCGACCTGCTCGGCGAGGAACTTGGAGGCTTTGTAGGGACCCACCATGTCGGCGAGCGTGACCGGTGTCGTCTCCGTCCCGGGTGTCCCATCCTTCGGGATGCCGAGCGCGCCGACGCTCGAGGTGTACACCACGCGGCGCACGCCCGCATCGGCGGCGGCCTGGAGCACGGCGCGCGTGCCTTCGACGTTCGTCCGGTACAGCGCCTCGGGGTGGCGCGTCCAGAGTCGGTAGTCGGCGGCGACGTGGAAGACGGTGCGCGCGCCCTGAACGGCCCGGCGGAGCGATGCCGGATCGCCGAGGTCGCCGTCGCACACGTCCACCGCCAGCCCGGCCAGCGCGCGGCGATCGCCGTGGGGCCGCGCCAGCACGCGGACCGTGCCGCCCTCGCGCAGCAGCTCGCGGACGACGTTGGCGCCCACGAAGCCCGTCCCGCCGGTCACGAGGGCGTCTGTTGTAGCGGGGGCCATGAGATCGGGTTGGACCGAGGGTGGCCTGACACAGGAGCGAGTGGCTCCGACACGCCCGAACTGGCGCGACAGGTCATGCAGGTGGCTCCGATACGCCCGATCTCGCGCGAGAGGTCATGCTGGCGGCTCCGATACGCGCGATCTCGCGCGACAGGTCATGCTGGTGGCTCCGACACGCCCGATCTCACGCTCGGGCTACTTTGCCGAGGGCGGCGGCGACGGCTTTCAGCGCGGCGTTCGTCCCGCTCCGGAGCGTCATCGCCTCGGAGATGGCGCGCGGGCGCGACAGCACCACCCGCACGGCCCGCGCCGTACGGACGCGTCCGTCAGGCTCGACCACCGCGGCGAGATCGGGCGAGACACCCCGGCTCGCGGTGTCCGACACCCCACGCACGACGGCGCCTGCGAGCCCGCGCGTCGCGGCCCACTCGAGGATCGGGGCCGATTCCATGTCGCAGGCGAGCGCGCCGGTCTCGACCCAGAGGCGCGCTTTCAGCTCGGCCGTCCCCACGACCGCGTCCACCGTCACCATGGTGCCCGCGCGACGGAGCCCGGGCAAGGCGGCGGTGGGATGACGCATGGCCGGCGAGCACACGACGACCTCGGGCACGACGAGATCGCCTTCGACGAGATCCGGCGCGAGAGCGCCGCAGACGCCGGCCGAGATGACGAGCGAGACCGCTGCGGCGCTGGGGGCCCGCGCCTCGAGGTGGGCGGCTCGCGGGCCCGCGCAGACCAGCTCGAGCGCGCCCGCCCGGAAATGCGGCCACGCGCTCGCGGCGACCGGCTCGAGGCCCAGGTGCCGAGCGAGAGCACGGGCCTCGAGATCGACGGCGGTGACGACGAGGACGCGGGTCACGCGTCCCTGGGTCGCGGGGGGCCGGAGTCCTTCTCGGAGTGGATCGCGCCCTTCGCCGCTTCCTTGGCGCGGAGCCACGCCGCGTACGAATTGCCCGCCGCCGTGTCCCGGCCGGTGAACCGGATCGCGCGGATCTCGAGGTACGGAATGGTGTACGGCCCCGCGCCGTTCACGTCGAACATCTCGATGAACGGGAGGGGGACATCGCGGTTACGGTTGAACACGTAGCCGACCGTCTCGGAGCCGTCGGTTTTCACCAGCGTGACGTTGCCGCGGTAGTCGAAGGCCCGGTCGACCACCGTCTCGAGCGACACGTCCCGCCCGATCTCGGGCGCCCATCCTTCGAAGGCGGTTCCGTTCGTCATACCGGCTCCGGCGTCAGAAGCGGCCGGTCACCGTGGCGGTGACGGTATCGCGGAATCCGCGCCACGAGGCGAACGTATGGTGCACGGCCGTCGGCTCGTAACCGCAGTGCACCATGCAGTCGCGGCACTTCTCGTTACCGCTCCGCCGCCCGTAATTCTCCCAGCGGGTGGTCTCCAGCAAATCCTTGAAGCTCGACGCGTACCCCTCCTGGAGAAGGTAGCAGGGCCGCTGCCAGCCGAAGACGTTGAAGGTCGGGTTGCCCCAGGGTGTGCACTCGAAGTCCTGCTTGCCCATGAGGAACTGGAGGAACAACGGCGACTGGTTGAACCGCCACCGACGCTTCGGATTCGAGAGCATCGCCGAGAACAGGTCGTGAGAGCGCTGGGCGCGCAGGAAGTGCTCCTGATCCGGCGCCTTGGCGTAGCTGTAGCCCGGCGAGATCATCATGCCCTCGACCCCCAGGTCCATCATCTCGTCGAAGAACTCGCGCATCCTCAGCGGGCTCACGCCGTCGAAGAGCGTCGAGTTCGTGGTCACGCGAAATCCCCGCCCGAGCGCCTCCTTGATCCCTTCCACCGCCTGGACGTAGACCCCGTCGCGGCAGACGGCTTCGTCGTGCTCGGCGCGGAGCCCATCGAGGTGCACGCTGAAGGAGAAGTACTTCGAGGGCGTGAAGAGGCCCGCCTCGAGCTTTTCTTTCAGGAGGATCGCGTTGGTGCAGAGGTAGACGTATTTGCGGCGCGCCACCAGCGCCGCGGCGAGGCGCCCGATGTCCGGATACATGAGCGGCTCGCCGCCGGGAATCGAGACGATCGGCGCGCCGCACTCGTCGACCGCCGCGAGGCACCGCTCGACCGTCAGGTGCTTTCTCAGGATCTGCGCCGGGTACTGGATCTTGCCGCAGCCGGCGCAGGCGAGATTGCAGCGGAACAATGGCTCGAGCATGAGCACCAGCGGATAGCGCTTCCGACCGGCGAGCCTTTGCCGGATGACATAGGACGACACCGCCAACATCTGAGACAGGGGCACGCTCATGCGCGCTGAATCCTTTGCGTCTCCGGGTCCAGCATCATCACGCCGGAATTCCGGTGTATGTACACGATGGTCAGGGCGACCGCGACGTGCATCGCCGCACCCACTCCGGCCAGGAGCCACTCCCCGATCCACATCGTCATGGCAAGGTTGAATCCAAACACGACGTAGTATAACGCGACTCCGGGCCAGGCCCGCCGTCCCGAGGCGCCGGACGCCAGCGCCAGGTAGAGACCGACCCCGACGATGCCGACGATCACCCATCCGGCGAAGTTCGAGAACGGCACGCCAAAATAGATCCCGGGCTCGGCGTAGGTGAACACTTGCCCGAGGAACCACCGATCGCCGCGCACCGCGAGCGGATCGATGACGACGTCGAGCGCCATCATGAGCACGCCGGTCACGACCGCCGTGACCGATCGCGGCGCGGGCCGGATGGAGAGCGCCGCCCGCGCGAGGCAGAACGAAGCGTAGGCGAGGAACGTGAAGGACAGGGCGTCCATCAGGGGCACGTCGGCGATGTAGAGCTCCCGGCCGCGCGTCGCGGCGGTGTAATGGTACAACCCGAACGGGACGCCGATCCGCGTGGACGAGAATTCCGAGAGCCAGGCCACCGGCCAGACGCACCCGGCGAATCCAAGCGTGCGCCGCCAGCCGAGATCCGCGGCTCCCGCGAGCAGGAACAGCGTCAGGAACGCGAACACGTATGGGCGTAGCGTCACGGTACCGACGAGAAGATCCATTCGAAAAGTTTCCGTCGTCCTGTCAGCATGTTACCATCCCGCCCGTGAGGGACCTGCAGGACGCAATCGCCCGCGCCCAGGCGTATCTGCTGGGTCAGCAGGCTCCTGACGGCCACTGGGTCGGTCAGCTCGAAGCCAACACCACGATCACCTCCGAGTACCTGCTGCTCTGCCATCTCATCGACCGGGTGAATCGCGAGCGCGAGACGCGGGCGGTGCGATATCTGAGACGCCAGCAGCTCCCCGACGGGGGCTTCAGCCTCTTCGAAGCGGGACCGGCGAACCTGTCGGCGACGATCAAGGCGTATTTCGCCTTGAAGATGGCGGGAATCGGCGTCGACGATCCGGCGATGGTGGCGGCCCGGGAGCGGATCCGCGAGATGGGGGGCCCGGCGAAGGCCGACGTCTTCACCAAGATCCAGCTCGCCCTCTTCGGCGAGTTCGACTGGAACGGCGTGCCGACGATGCCGGTCGAGATCATGCTGTTGCCGCGCCCCTTCTTCCTGTTCAACATCTACGAGATCTCTTACTGGTCCCGCACGGTCCTGGTGCCGTTGCTGGTCCTGATGGACCGTAAGCCGGTGAAGTGGCTGCCTCCGCCCCTCTCGCTCGACGAGTTGTGGCCGGAGCCCCGGGAGGAGACGAGCTTGAGATTTCCGCGCGTGCCCGAGCCCTTCACCTGGCGCGGGCTCTTCTGGAAGAGCTTCTTCATCGCCGTGGACGACGGCCTCAAGATCTGGGAACGGTTCTCGCCGCGCCCATTGCGCAAGCGCGCCATCGAGGCGGCGCGCGTCTTCCTCGAAGAGCGGCTCGCCGTGCCCGGCGGCCTGGGCGGGATCTATCCGGCCATGGCGAATTCGATCCTCGCGCTGCGGCTCCTCGGCTACCCGGACGATCACCCGCTCGTGATGGGACAGCTCAAGGAAATCGAGGCGCTCGCGGCCGAGGACGGCGACTCGATTCACTATCAGCCCTGCCCCTCTCCCGTCTGGGACACGGCCCTCGCGGTCAACGCGCTGCTCGAGAGCGACCTGCGAGCGGACCATCCGGTGCTGCGCCGCGCGGCCGAGTGGATGATCGAGTGTCAGGTCCTCGTGCCGGGCGACTGGCAGGTGAAGCGGCCGCACGTGCAGCCCGGGGGCTGGGCGTTCCAGTACCGCAACGACTTCTACCCGGACCTCGACGACACGGCGATGGTCATGATGGCGCTCGAGAAGGTGCACGGGCTCGACGCCGACGCGACGCGGGCGGCCAAGGAGCGGGGGCTCGGCTGGTTCCTCGGCATGCAGAACGGGGACGGGGGCTGGGCCTCCTTCGACGCCGACAACAATCGCCTGTACCTGAACCACATCCCCTTCGCCGACCACGGCGCGCTCCTCGATCCGTCGACGGAAGACCTGACGGGCCGCGGCCTCGAGCTGCTCGGTACGCTCGGCTACCGGAAGGACTTCGAGCCCGCTCAGCGGGCGATCGACTTCATCCGTCACGCGCAGCGGCACGACGGGCCATGGTACGGCCGCTGGGGCGTGAACTACATCTACGGCACGTGGTCCGTGCTGCGCGGCCTCGCCGCGATCGGCGAGGACCCCCGTCACGAATACGTCCAACGCGCGGTCCGCTGGCTCGAGCGTCACCAGAACAAGGACGGGGGCTGGGGCGAGACCTGCGAGAGCTACGACGACTACGAGTTCGCCGGCGTGGGCGAATCGCTGCCGAGCCAGACCGCGTGGGCGTTGCTCGGGCTCTTCGCGGCCGGGCGCACGGGCGGCCCCGCCGTCGAGCGCGGCGTCAATTATTTGCTGCGGACGCAAGGCACCGATGGCTCGTGGAAGGACGCCTTCTGGAACGGGACGGGCTTCCCGAGGGTCTTCTACCTGAAGTACCACCTGTACGCGCAGTATTTCCCCCTCTGGGCGCTGGGAATCTACCGCCGCGCGCATGTCTGAGCGACCGCTCGCGCCGGCGCTGCGCCCGTTCGAGGCCGTCGGCGGCTGGACGATCGCCATCGTCGATTCGCTCGGTCGGTTCGGCACGTTTTTCGCGGAAGCGCTCGGCGCCGTCGTCACGCCACCGTTCAAGGTCCGGGCGTTCGTCGACCGGATCGATTACATCGGCTATCGCTCGCTCCTGATCATCCTTCTGACCGGCACGTTCACCGGGATGGTCCTCGGGCTCCAGATCTACCTGACGCTCGTCCGGTTCGGCTCGGAGGCGTTCCTCGGTCCGGCCGTCGCCCTCTCCCTCATCCGGGAGCTCGGTCCGGTGCTGGCGGCGCTGATGGTCACGGGCCGCGCCGGGTCCGCGCTGACGGCCGAGATCGGCATCATGCGCATCACCGAGCAGATCGACGCGCTCACCGTGATGGCGCTCAACCCGATGCGCTATCTGGTCGCGCCTTCGATCCTGGCCGGCCTGGTGACCTTCCCACTGATGACCGCGATCTTCGACGTCGTCGGGATCTTCGGCGGCTACCTGGTGGGGGTCAAGCTCCTGGGCCTGTCGGAGGGCACCTACTTCGGCGAGATGCAAACGTTCGTCGACCTGCACGACATCATGACGGGGTTCTGGAAGTCCGTGTCCTTCGGGATCGTCGTGACGTGGGTCTGCACGTACAAGGGATTCAACGTCGGCCACGGCGCCGAGGGCGTGGCGCGGGCGACGACGCAGGCGGTCGTGCTCTCGTCGGTGCTGATCCTCGTCTGTGACTATTTCATGGGCTCGGTCCTCCCCTGATCGTCACCAATCATTCCGCATGATTAAGGTCGAGGCGCTCACGAAGTCCTTCGGCCGCCAGCCGGTGCTGCGCGCGCTTTCCCTGGAGGTCCCCACCGGCTCCATCACCGTCATCATCGGACGCAGCGGAGGCGGAAAGTCGGTCCTCCTCAAGCACCTCATCGGCCTGCTGCGCCCCGACGCGGGCCAGGTCCTCGTGGACGGGGTCGAGATCACGTCCCTGCGCGGGCGCGCGCTCGACGAGATCCGACGCCGCTACGGCGTCGTCTTCCAGGGCGGCGCGCTGTTCGACTCGATGTCGTGCCACGACAACGTGGCCTTCCCGCTCCGGGAGAAGCTGCGCCTGCCCACGGCGGAGATCGCCAAGCGCGTCGAGGCGGCTCTGACCCAGGTGGGACTCGAAGGGATGGGCGCCAAATTTCCGGCCGAGATCTCGGGCGGCATGCGCAAGCGCGTGGCCATTGCGCGGGCACTGGTGACCGAGCCCGAGATCGTGTTCTTCGACGAGCCGACCACGGGCCTCGATCCCGTCCTGGTCAACACCATCCACCACCTCATCCTGGACCTCCACCGCCGGTTCCGCTTCACAGCCGTGGTGGTGAGTCACGAGATCCCCGAGATCTTCGAGATTGCCGACACGGTGGCGATGCTGCACGAAGGCCGGATCGCCGAGGTGGGACCACCCGCGGCGATCCAGGCCTCGCCCAACCGGGTCGTGCGTCAGTTCATCCGAGGCGAGCCGGACAATTCGGAGGAGCGCTGATGGAGCGATCGCGCGTCAATATCGCGGTGGGCATCTTCGTCATCCTCGGCATGGTGGCGCTGGGGTACCTTTCGGTCAAGCTCGGGCAGGTCTCGTTTCTCGGCGGCCGCGGCTATCCGGTGACCGTCGATTTCCCGTCGGTGGGGGGCCTGAAGGCCGGGTCGTCCGTGGAGATCGCGGGGGTCGAGATCGGCCGCGTCGAGTCGATCGGCCTGGCGGACTACCAGGCCCGCGTCACGCTTCGCGTCCAATCCGGGATCAAGCTTCAAGAAGACGCGATCGCGTCGATCAAGACGAAGGGGCTGATCGGGGAAAAGTACATACGGATCAGCCCGGGCGGGTCCGAGAAGATCATTCCCCCGAACGGCAAGATCCGTGAAGTCGAGGCGCCGGTGGATTTCGAGGAGTTGCTGTCCAAGTACATCTTCGGCAAGGTGTAGGGCCAGGAGGTCGCCGATGGCCCGTTTCGCCCTCGCGCTTGCCACCGCCCTGCTCCTCATCATCGCCGGTCCGGGTCGGGTCTGGGCCGGTGCGCCGACCGAGCAGCTCCGCGCTCAGATCGACCGGGCGGTCAAGCTCCTGGAGGACCCGGAGCTCAAGAAGGAAGGCCGGCAACGGGATCGCCGGGCCGCCGTTCGCCAGGTTGCCAACGACATCTTCGACTTCTCGGAGACGGCCAGGCGGTCGCTGGCGCGGCACTGGGCGGCGCGGACGCAGGCCGAACGCGACGAGTTCGTCCAGCTCTTCTCGGACCTTCTCGAACGTTCCTATATCTCGAAGATCGAGCTCTACGGGGGCGAGAAGATCAGGTTCGTCGGCGAGTCCATCGATGCCGACGGGGCGATCGTCCGCACGCGGCTGGTGACGAAGCAAGGGACCGAAATCCCCATCGACTATAAGATGCACCTCCGCGGCGACCGGTGGCTCGTCTACGACGTCCTCATCGAGGGCGTGAGCCTGATCGCCAACTACCGCACCCAGTTCAACAAGATCATCACCACCTCGTCGTTCCAGGAGCTCGTGAAGAAGATGAAGACGAAGCAGGAAGAGTTCCTCCAAGAGGAGAAGAGGACCTCGCAGCGATGAGCGACGCATAGTGTCCGGCGCCGAGCTCGCCGCCCTCCTCGATCGCCACGGATTCGACTTCTACACCGGCGTCCCCTGCTCGCTGGTCGAGGACCTCATCGTGGCGCTCGAGTGTCACCCCCGGGCCCCCTGGATCCCGGCGGTGCGCGAGGACGTCGCCGTCGGGCTCGCCGCCGGCGCGTGGCTGGGCGGACGCCGCCCGGTGGTGGTCATGCAGAACTCGGGGCTCGGCACCAGCCTCAACGCGCTCGCGTCCCTGTCGCTCATGTACAGGCTCCCGGCGCTGTTGATCGTCACCTGGCGCGGATTCGGCGGCCATGATGCCCCCGAGCACCTCCTGATGGGCGAGATCTCGCCCGTTCTCCTCGACCTTCTCGGTATCCCCCACCAGGTCCTCGACCATCACGACGCCGACGAGCAGGTCGCATGGGCCTGCCGGGAGATGGACGCGCGCGAATCACCGGTCGCCCTCCTGGTCCCACCGCCCGGCGTCGTCGCGGCGGAAGCCGAGCCCGCGGGGGCCACCGGACCACGCGGTACGCCTGCGCGAGCCCCCGGCGGCTGGGCTCCAGCCGGGCGCGCGGCGGCCGCCGCCACGTTGGCGGGAACGAGCCCGGTCGCCTCGGCTCCCGCCGCGAAGACGGCCAGCGTGGCGAACGACGCGCTGCGACCCGCGATCTCGCGGCGCGACGCGCTCGCCGTGGCCATCAAGGAGCTCGGCGACGAGCCGGTGATCCACGCCAACGGCTACGTGTGCCGCGAGTCCTTCGCCATCGGTGACCGGCCGCAGAACTTCTACATGATCGGCTCGATGGGGTTGGCGTCCGCGATCGGTCTGGGGCTGGCCCTGGTCCGGCCGGCGCAATCGTGCGTCGTCTTCGACGGCGACGGGAATCTCTTGATGAGCCTCGGGACGCTGGCGATGGTCGGCAGCCTCGCCCCGCGCAACTTCATCCACCTGGTCTTCGACAACGAGGTCTACGGCTCGACCGGGGGCCAGCGGTCGCTCTCGCGCGAGGTCCGGCTCGACCGCGTCGCCCGGAGCGCGGGCTATCGCACGGCGATGGCCGCGACGATGCCGGACGAGATCGCCGCGGCCCTGCGGTCGGCGCGCGTCAACCCAGGTCCGCACTTCGTCCTGGTGAAGGTCACCGCGACGGAGTCGCCGGCCCCGCGGATTCCGCACACGCCCCCGGCCATCCGGGACCGGTTCCGGCAGGGCGTGCGGACCGAGTGACGAGGCGATCGAGTTTCCGGCAAGTTCGCCGCGGCGTGTTAGACTGGCCGAAAATCAACCCCCGCTCGAGCGAGCAACACGTGAGGAGGCGTCCGTGGGATCGGTGAGAGTCGCGATCATCGGCGTTGGCAACTGCGCGTCGGCCCTCGTGCAAGGCGTGGAGTACTATCGCAACGCGCCGGAGGATCGATTCATCCCCGGCCTGATGCACCCGCGGCTCGGCCGCTATCACGTGGGCGACATCGAGTTCTCCGCCGCCTTCGACATCGACGAGCGCAAGGTCGGGCGTGACCTCTCGGAGGCGATCTTCCAGGCGCCGAACAACACGGTGCGGTTCGCCGATGTGAAGCCGCTCGGCGTGCCCGTCCAGCGCGGGATGACGCACGACGGTCTCGGTCACTACCTGGCCCAGATGATCAAGAAGGCGCCGGGCTCCACGGCCGATATCGCGGGAACCCTTCGTGACACCGCCACCAACATCGTCGTCAACTTCTTGCCGGTCGGCAGCGAGATGGCGACCAAGTGGTACGTCGAGCAGGTGCTCGACGCCGGGTGCGCGTTCGTCAACTGCATCCCGGTCTTCATCGCGCGCGAGGCCTACTGGCGCCGTCGCTTCGAGGAGCGCGGGCTGCCGGTGGTGGGCGACGACGTCAAGTCCCAGGTGGGGGCGACCATCATCCACCGCGTGCTCACGAAGCTCTTCATGGACCGCGGGGTGCGGCTCGACCGGACGAGCCAGCTGAACTTCGGCGGCAACACCGACTTCTACAACATGCTCGAGCGCGACCGGCTCGCGTCGAAGAAGATCTCGAAGACGGACGCCGTCCGTTCGCAGCTCGGCCACGAGCTGCCGAGCGAGGCCGTTCACATCGGCCCGAGCGACTACGTGCCCTGGCTCGCGGACCGCAAGTGGGCGCACATCCGGCTCGAGGGCAGCGGCTTCGGCGACCAGCCCATCAACGTCGAGCTGAAGCTCGAGGTCTGGGATTCCCCCAACTCCGCGGGCGTCGTCATCGACGCGATCCGCGCCTGCAAGCTCGCCCTCGACCGCGGGATCAAGGGCGCCCTGCTCGCCCCGTCCGCGTACTTGATGAAGTCACCGCCCGAGCAGTGGACCGACGACACCGCCCGGCAGCGGCTCGAGCGGTTCATCGCCGGCGACGAGTAGGTGCCCCTCGCCGCAGTGATCGGGCGCCCCCTTCGCCGGCTGGTGCGGGTCGCCTGCGCGCGACCCATCCTGACTGTCGCGATCGCGGTC
>Ga0066707_10000249_pt1 | contig 15170 bp, 16 predicted proteins | sample GraSoiAngelo_156_FD_66503 | JGI IMG/M metagenome (GOLD analysis project Ga0066707, IMG submission 66503) | Grasslands soil microbial communities from the Angelo Coastal Reserve, California, USA - 14_1009_13_40cm | ecosystem: Environmental > Terrestrial > Soil > Grasslands | place: USA... | reverse complement strand
ATTGCGATTCCGAATTCGAGGAGTTCGTGAAGACGATGGATATTCTCGGTCCAAAACTTGGCCCGATGGTCTTTCAGTTTCCGTCGTTCGACCGCTGGAAATTCCCGACGCAAGATAGCTTCCTCGCTGTGCTGATCCCTTTCCTAAAGAAGCTGCAGGCTGACTACAAATTTGTTGTCGAGATTCGAAACAAGACCTGGCTCGACGCCAAATTCGCGGACGTGCTCCGAGAGCACAACGTTGCTTTGGCATTGACCGACACATCGTTTATGCCGAGACCCTGGGAGTTAAAACAAAAGTTCGATCTGGTTACGGCGGACTTCGCTTACGTTAGGTGGCTTGGAGACCGCAAAGGGATTGAGAAGCAGACAACGACGTGGGATAAGACCGTCATCGACCGCACTAGCGACTTGAAAAATTGGGTGGATGTATTCAAGTCGCTGGCAAGCAACACCAAAGTCTTGAAAATTTTCGCTTTCAGCAACAATCACTATGCCGGGCACGGTCCTGCCACAGTGAAACTCTTTGTGGATTTGTGGAACACGAAAAAATAGAATTAGGCTAATCCGATTGAGGTAGTCACTTCGGAAACGGCCCGGCCATAAAAGGACCCGGCAAGACTTGCTCCCACGATTTCTGGCAGTAGGCGCACCTGATGTCGGCATGTTCATCGTGGTTGACCCCACGCTTAATCGCTACCGAGTTCTTCCTCTTGCAGTAAGGGCAAGTCAGATCGACCAAGATGTGTCGTGATACGGGATTTGTGGCCATTTGGGCCTCGCCCACGCCGGTAGATTTTTCAATCCAGAATCTTACGCAGCCTCGTATCTCCCGAGTAGATTGAAGCTGATGGTAGACCACTTGTTAGTTATCATAGAAATACCCGAACGGCAATTAAGGCCTTTAAATTGACGGCTCAATAGATCATGGGATGCTATTGTTTACCCTAACGGCTTGTTGAAGAATCCGCGTTCGAGTACCACTTAATCCGAAATTTGATTTTTTGCCCGCGAGGAAAAGAAGTGATTTTCGGCCGTTCTAACTACTGAATGCGCCCGACGCAACGCTCCGTGTCATGCTATGGCCATTAGGTTTCGCAATCGGCAGAGGTTATAAGCAGCCCCGGTGAAGGTAAACAGCCACCCAACCTTGTCGATCCCTCGCAACTTCACTTTCTTTAACATCCCCACCATCTTCATCCACCCGAACGACTGTTCCACTCGTTTTCGCTTCCGCTGGCTCACCTCATAACCTGCGTGCCGTGTGGTCCTCTGATCCACCGCGCTCCTACGGTTCGTGTTGTTCTGCGCCACATGCGGGGTGATGTTCATCCCACGAAGTTCTCGGACCAACTCCCGCGTGTCGTAGTTCTTGTCCCCTCCCAACGTCACCCGTTTTGCGCTGGGAAGGGCCTCCGCCGTGAGCATCGCAGCATCTCGTTCCGCTCTTCCATTGGCCTCGGTCAGAAAAGTTTGCACCAAAAGCCCGTTGCGGTTCTCCATCAATACATGTCCCAGGTAGCCCAGCTTCGCCTCGCTGCCTTTGGACTTCTTGAACAGCCGGGCATCGGGATCCGTCGTAGATCTATGGGTCTGGTTCTTCCGCTTCTCCCCGTGAAAGTCGACCTCCCCGCCCGCTCCGGGCGGCTTCCCCTTTCCGTCCTTTCGCCGGAAACTCTTCTGGCCAGCCCAAGCCTCGATCAATGTCCCGTCCACCGTGAAATGTTCATCCGACATATGCGGCTTCGCACGTTCCAGCACCCGTTGGAAAAACGATTCCGCGATCTCCTCGTTTAGCAAACGCTCCCGATTCTTGCTGAACACCGCGTGATTCCATACCGTCTCGTCCATCTCCATCTCCACAAACCACCGGAACAGCAGGTTGTACTGCAGTTGCTCCATCAGCATTCGCTCACTGCGCACCGAATAGAAGATCTGCAACAGCAAGGATCTCAACAGTCGTTCCGGTGCAATCGACGGACGCCCCACGTCGGAGTACAACTTCTGAAACTGCGGCGACATCTCTTTCAGAATCTCATCCACCATCTTGCGGATCGGTCGCAACGGATGTTCTGTTGGAACACGCTTTTCCGGGGAGATGTAACTGAACATTCCTTCTTGCTGATTATCGTCGCCACGCATTCACTCGTCTCCTTCTTCCGTCCTTCACTCAGACGAGCTCTGCTTATCTAAAGTTGCAGCGAAACGGGATTTTTCGTGAGCGATACGTGAACCATCTACGAAGCTGGCGTCTAGCCCTGCCGCTTACCGCCGCTCGAATACCCACAGATTGTCCTGGTCTCGGCCACCACCGCGGAGCTGTTCCGCCGCTCGAAGTCGGCGCCCGCCGTCCTGCAGTTCATACCGAAAGGAGATGGTCACCTCACCGTCTGGACCGTGGATTCGCCACGTGACCACTAACGCGTCCCCATCCCAGCGCAGGGTGGACACGATCCGGCGTCCTCCGGCGTCCGTGACAACTTCACGACCATCCGACAGAAGCTCGAAATTAGACTCGAACGGCTTGCCGTCAAGCACGATTGTTTGATGAGCCGTGAACTTCGGCTCGTGGTGCTCGATCCGCAGAACACCACTCTGCGCGACGGGAGCAACGATCGCGCTGAGCGTACTCGCGGGCCGGTTCAGCACGTATTCGCCCGAAAAATCAGGCTTCACCTCAGCGGCCAAAATGGGGCTCCGTCAGCGAAAAGGGACATGGCACTATCAAACTAAACTGACTGTAGGCGGGTCGCTCGGATTTTTCAACAAACTGCTAAAGGACACACTGCGTGGATTCCTCCTCTCTATGAGGGAGCCAATAATGAACGGTTCTGGAAACCTTCGCATCTGGCCTAATGGCGACTCCCGCCAGCAGCCACAGAACGCTCCGGCTTCTGCCAATGTTTCCCGGCGACCGTCTTCAATGCGTCTGATGCCCGCGCATGGGTGTTGCTGCCTGCGCCGCGACTAATCTGCGCACGCCTTCAGCGTGCAGTTCGCCACTTTCAAGGAGTTTGAGTATCTGGTCTGCGGTCAGCGTAAAATCTCTGCCCACCGGGAAGACTACCTCTCCATCGGCGGTTTGCATCGGGAAACCCACAACCATTCCATGTTGCCGCAGTAGGTGGACAGCCTTCACTCTATCGTTTGCTCTCGCTGGGTGATCGCTCACGACAAGCTCTCTGAACCGACATCATTGCGGAAACGGAAGAGCCAGTCTAGGGGGCAAGGACAGTCGCCCACAGGTATCCCACAGCTTCTCCGCGTCCTGCACTGAGTGTAAAATACGAGGTGCAATCCAGGTTTTATGAGCGACCAGCAGCTCACTGACACAAAACAATGTTTGAGGAAGAGGCGCAGCCAGCGGATTGAGTTGACCGTTCCAGTTGTCGTTCACAGACCCCCAAAGGAAGGCCCGCAGTTCTCTGAGAGGGCGCAAACGTTGGTTGTCAACGCGCACGGTGCGTTGATGTCCTTAGCGGAAAGGGTAACGCCTGAGCAAAAGCTCCTCATGCAAAACATAGACAGCAGGGAACAGAAAGAGTGCCGCCTGGTCTAGGTGGAGAAAGTGCCAATGGGACCGGCCAAGGTTGCAGTGGAATTCACCCGGTCCGCACCGAGCTTTTGGCGCATCGCGTATCCACCTGCCGATTGGGCTGCCAATTAGGGTCTCTTACCGATCTTACAATCTGACGTGTTCTTCAGCCTGTCCATTGAACACGCCGGGGCGATACTCAGGGAATTACCCAGATGGGGCACTCGTCTTCAGCCTTCATTGTTGGATTCCACTTCCCATCTGCCTGTAAGTCCGGTTCCAGGCCGGTACGGCTCATTCTGTCTTTTTCAGCCTGCGCTCATACACAACCCATCGCCCCTTCTTTCCCTTTGACTTCGGGGACTTATATGACGCCAAGAGGAGTACGCCTCTTTTGGGCATTTTGTGAATGATGAAGTACTCGCCCGGCCACAACTCTGCAAGTGCCTTGACGCGCGCTTTTGCAGCGTCAAGCGTTTGTGCAGCTTCAACGAAATGCGGGCTTCCGTCGCCCAACTTGAGGATGCAAAAGGGCAGACCCAACCAGGCTCCGAACGGGAGACATCTACAAAGGGGGGGCAGTGGTGTGATTATCGCATCAATCTGGCGAGTTGGGAGTAGGTGCGCGAATTACAAACGGCGGCGACAGTTGCCGGGCAAAGCTTATTTGCCCACGGTTTGCACCCCCGCTTGCCCTTCCTGCTGTGACCCTGCTCTGCCAACCCAAATAACTTCGCACCGTACGGAATCAACGGGGTCATCAAGTACGAGTTCCACGAGTTGTCCGCGCCTTAGTCTGAAGCTACCCCGCAATCTGAATCCCTCTTGCGATCTATCGACAATGAGACACGGAAGCATTGTCTGATTTCCCCTGAGATTGATGACGAGGTTGGCGCGCTTCTTCGTTGCGACCCGTACGGATCGGCGGCGGCCTCCGGGGATAGAAATGCTGGGCACTGTTTCGCCCCGCGCTGATTCTAGGGCCTAATAATCGGACATTTTAGCGCGGAGAATAATTCCGTGAAGCCATGTTCGGGTAATTCCTTGTTGCAGGAATCAAGTATTTACCTGATAGCGCAGGTTCAAGAGTTCTGTATCGTATCTTTGGCTATTTTCTGGCTTATACAGGAACGCCCGGCCCCCACGCTGGACATGGGTTCCGATGCAAAGCAAGGGTGTGCCAAAAGCACACGCGAAAGTGGTTGCATCGTATATCCAACTTGCGGTGAGGAATCAATGAGGACGCTCTTCGATATTTTGAAGAAGGACCGTAAAGGAACATTCCAGTGGTTAGAAACTGTAAGCGACATCGAGACGGCCAAAGCCCACGTACTGCAATTATCCTCAGAGTCGCCGGACGAGTTCATCGTATTTCGTGCGGTCGATCTTCAAGTGGTTGCCACATCCCACGACATGCAAACCGACACCGAAGCACTCAGGGAATTTCCCCAGCAGCGATTACAATCTTTTGCCGATTGACGGCCCAATGGACTGGAACCTGTTTGTCAGCTTAAAAGTACGCGCTGTGGGGACTCTTCCTCTGCCTGGGGGAGCCAGTGATGAACGATGCCCAGCACAAAGGACCCAAAGGTCTTTTCGATGCCAGACGTGAGGAACGCCTTCCTGCTTCAGTTCCTATTTACCTCGTAAGCCTAGAAGAACCCCGAGGAAGCGAAAGAACGAGCACGGAGAATGTTAGTTACCACGGTGCGCGTGTCATCAGCAAGTGGTCTTGGCAGTCCGGTGAAGAGTCGATTATTACCCCCTTGACGGGGGAAGTGCCGCTAGTCGGAAGAGTGATTTATTGTTTGCCAAAAGCGGGAGATCGCTTTTCTATTGGCGTGGAGTTCCCGAATCGCAGGGTTAAATGGGACGAGCATTCCGGTGCCTAACCTAGTCGAACCTTGCATCGTTTGCCGCATTATGCGCCCAAAGCAGCGAAGGCCAAACATGGACTTGTGGAACAAGAAATCGTAAGCTGGTTTTCCCGATTCCTACCTATTTGATCTCAACTTCCGAGACTCATCATGTCGATGAGCAAGTGCATCGTCCGGATGAAGGACTGCCACAATACCGAACACAGCGTCGAAGTTTACGCAAAATCTTTATACGAAGCCGTCCTTCGCGGATTGAATCGCTTGCAAGATGTTGGCTGGGAATCCAATGGAAATGAAACGATACAACGAGTCGAAGTAGAAATTCATCAGGAGCCTACTCGACACATAGTCGATGTTCCGAAGCTATTGAAGTGGGTTCAAGAAGACTCCATGTATCCAGCACAACAAACCAGGAAAGAAAAGTTGCGGAAGTTACTTAGCACGCAGTAGCCCCACTGCTCCCCAGGCTCTTCCTCGTTATATTGTCGAATGACTTCCCGTTGCGCTTGTCAGAGGGGCTTACGGTGGCGGGCTTTGGACGTCATTCGCTATGATCTTCACTTCACTGCCAAATTTTTGATAATTTGTAAACTGGCCGCGGCACCAGTACACTTCTTTCTTCTTGTGGCGACTCTGTACAAAAGTGGTCAAAGGAACGAGCCGGGGAGGCTCGTGCACCCGCCTGAGCCAACCGTAGGTAAGGACAACCTGAGATTCCTCCCATCCTCGATAGGCCTTCAATTTGTCAGACAACTCTAAATGCTCAGAAATTCTGACTATGTTTGTTTCCTTGTCTGTCCAAACTTCTCCGTAACACGCGGTCTCAACCGACTTGCTGATTGTGAAGAAACCAAAATCAACGATAGGTCTGAAGCCACACAAGTTATCCTCGACGCTGGCATAATACTGAAAGACCTTCATCCTTTGCTGGTTCACGACTACGTCGGGGGCTTGCTGAACCTTTAATTGGAATTCCGTTCCAACCATTTTAGGCAGCTTCGTCCAATCGTCGCTCGAATTCACGAACCCATTCAGACGCGGCCACAGTACCTCCTCTAATTCCTTCTTGCCCTCGGGATACTCGCGGAATCGTTGCACGCCGTCGATAACACGAACTTCATACTCTGCCTCGGCGGCGGGTTCCTTCTCTCCTGATCCCCATTCATAGCTCTGCACAGCTATGTAATTCCGCATACCGTCCGCCAGATCTTGTGCTTTGAGCCGCAGCTCTTTGACTTCAGGAGTTTCCTCAGGTCGGTGCTGTAGCCCAAAAGCAACGCCTGGTATGAATTTTGGATTGTAATCAGGGGCCGGCGAGAATTTTGGATAGAGGTCTGCCGAGACTGGGGATACACCATTGATGGTCGAGAATACTCTTTGTGCTACGAAGGGCTGTACTTTGCTCACGAAATCGACAAGGGTTTGAACGGGCACAGCCAGCGCCACCGTTTCAGTGGTCCCGTTCAGAATACCTACAATCTTTTCGGTTTCCCTATCAACGACGATGCCGCCGCTTGCCCCACCTATCCGAACTGGTTGATCGGCGGACAATTGGTAGTCAAAGGCGAGGAGGCCTGATGTTGTTGGGCCCTTGAATTTTGCGGGGAATCGGGTCAGTTTGCGAACCGGATTGAGAATCCCCTTGGGATACCCATAGATGTCTACTTCCTGGCCAACCTCCAACTCATCGAGGCTGAAAGTAAGACCGTGATGATGGGGCAGCGGGTCGCACAGCTCAAACATGGCAAGGTCCCGGCTCATGGCAAATGGGAGCACACCGCCGTTGGGAAGCGGGTTCGCAGTAGCACCTTTATCGTCCGACGCCGTGGCAAAATATCGATGAATAATCTTTTCACCTTTGATCTTACGGGCGCGCGCGGTCATAGCTACGTGATAATTCGTCACGATGAACCGACACCTGGCGTCCAGGCAAAAGCCCGTACCGTAGTTGGTATCTATGCCGAGACTAGGGCCGGGCTTCCCTGTGATACCAAGCTTCACCGAGGGAACGATCTTTAGCGAAGTAATAGGAACAACGACATCGCTAAAATCATGGGTGCGTTCTACAACCGAAGGATGCAGACTTGTCGAACTCGGGAAGGCCGTTTGAGCCGCCGCTATATGCGAGAGGCAGGAACTTGCGATTAAGAACAGAATGATCTTGCGCAGAATCATCAGATGCCGCCCGACTCTGAATCAGTCGGTTCTGATGTTTTGCACGAGCCTTTCCATGAACTATCAAATCAAAACAAAGGATTTGCGCCGGGCTTGCAACGAAAGAGGAACAGATAAGCGGACCATTTCGGGAAACGATGCCGAAACGGCAGGAATCCCGGTCTGGGGGATTGAACTAGATTTCTACATAGGGTATATACCCTACATATTACGATCTACTTGACAAATAACTATCTGAGATATATAAGGCGCCTTGCGTGCGGGCTCCTAACGCCAACCTTCCCCTGTCAGGGTTACAAGGATGGATGACCCCCCGTATGCCGGGGTGCCCATTTGCAATTCCGTACTCGCGGAAACCAGCCCATGCGAAAGGCTCGCGCTACGTTTGTCATTAATTGCAGTCGTTCATGTCTATTAGTAGGAGGGATGGCGTGTCTGCTTTTGGCCTCTTTCTTGGTGCTTGTCCTGATCTCTCCCGGAGCCCCTCGCTGACATGCCAAAGGAAATTCATTCGCCTGAACGAGCACTTAGGGACCCGTCCGCACCCAAGGAAATCGTCGTAGATCAAGGCACGGCTGCCCGACTTGAGGAGCTATGTTCAACGATGACCGATACCTGTGGCCTAATCGAGGCCACTCTGCAATTAGCGATCGAAGGCAAAGGCATAAAGCGACTAGTTTTCATAAATACTGCTTTGAATCTCTCTGCTAGGGGGACTAGGGCAATCAAGATGTTCTTGAGCGAATGGAGCGTTTTAGTCGAAGACTCAAAAAGCCGAGAAAAGTCGGGACGATCCGCCAGAGACTCGGAACTCGTGATCCTCACTCCGCTGACGGCCCACGACCCTGCTGCTAAGAACCAGCCTCAGCCCTCTGCTGAGACGGAACGAGAACGGAAATAACGTTGACTCGTCGGAGATAAACAACCCAAATGTCTTCACGCAAGACACTCCTCAAACATGCGGACGAGTTGGCGCAAGACGTTTTCAACGCCTGGAACGCTTCAGGGGAGGCTCTAGTACACAAGGCTTTCCTTTACAAAACCGCTAGACACATAGCCAAAAACCACAGAGCCTTTGGCCTTTTGAGTGACGGTGACGAAGACAAAGAGAGCATAGCGCGCTTGATGTTTGTGCGAGCCTACAAGATTTATTCTGCTAGGCAAGCAGCAAGATTCAACTAGCCAATTACCATTGCGCGAATTTTATCTAAGTGAGAGAATCCGTCCATGATTATCGGCGAACGCCTCCGCGAACTTCGTGAGGAAAAGAAGCTCTCTCAGGGCGACATCGAAAAGCGCACCGGCTTGCTTCGCTGCTACATTTCTCGCGTCGAGAATGGGCACACCGTTCCTGCTGTTGAGACGCTGGAAAAGCTGGCGCGTGCTTTCGAGGTCCCTCTTTATCAACTCTTCTACGAAGGCGCAGAGCCCCCTCAGGTGCCGAATCTGCTGAAACGAAAGTCTTCTGACGAAGGCGCTTGGGGCAGCTCAGGTAGAGAGGCACGATTTCTGAGCAAGCTTCGTCGTCTGTTGGGCAAGTCAAGCGATGAAGACCGCAAGTTGATTCTGCATATGGCTCAAAAGATGGCCAAGCGCTGAGTCTCCGTTCGAGGATGAAGGCAGCATCTTCGATAGCGCGATCCACGAAAATCCCTTCGCCATATTCGGTTTGTTCGAGTCTAAGTCGATGAGCTTCCGCGCAGCTAAAATCGTTGCCGAGTAAGCGTTCCGTTATCGGGAAAACTTGGTTGGTTTTGCAACCAAGACTTTCTTTCTTTCGCTCTCCGGCCCGATCCAACCCAATATAACCATGATGTTGGAGCGCAAACGGCGTCCAGGGCAGCATACTGGGAACCAATAATCATATTGTGCTCCGGGGGCTCTCTGATGAGGGGAGCCCTCCCTCACTGTAGCCAATTCCTCTCTCTACGCTGGACAACCCCTTCCCACATTTCCAAACGGAACCAATAATCAGGGTTCCTCCCGATTGCTTGGATTGCATGAAATCACAGGAACTCCAATCGAGGTAATCAAAAAGTGGATCGGTCACGGTAGCGAAGAAATGATTCGTCGCTACACTCATCTTCGTCCTGATTTCATGCGGGATGAACTTGCTCGAGTGCCTGATTTCGCTCCTAAAAACGTATCAAAAATCGTTGAGATTGCCCCGGTTGCCCCACAATTAGCAGTCGCGGTATGATGTAAGTCAGTTGTTTTCATACTGCTGGGAGATCGTCCAACGGTAGGACTCCAGATTCTGGATCTGGCTATCTAGGTTCGAATCCTAGTCTCCCAGCCAATCTTCTGTTCGTCTGACCAACAGAATTTCATCAACGACGCTCTCGCTCCGCGAGCCCATCAATCTTTCTTCTTCAATTATTCTTGGAGATATGCGGGAAGGATTCGGCATTGAGAAGCACCGCCGGCGCGCTGTGCAAGTGAGTGTAGAGCCCACCGGTGTGAATCAATTGATCGTGCGTTCCTTGCTCTTCGATCACGCCGTGGTTCAGCACTATGATTCTATCCACCCATTTCAGAGAGGCGATCCGATGCGAGACAAACACAATGGTCTGCTTGGGGAAATGCTGGGCCAGATTCATGAATATTCGCCGTTCCGAAGGAGCGTCAAGGGCTGAAGTAGATTCATCGAGCAGCAAAATCGAGGGATTTTGAAGTACCGCCCGGGCTAATGCGACACGTTGCCTTTCGCCTCCGGACAGCGTATTGCCTCGCTGGCCGACGGGCGTGTCCCAACCCTGCGGCAACCGTCGCAGTAATTCCTTCATGTCTGCAATTTCGACGGCCCGGTGGAGTTCCTTTGCCGGCGCCAGGGGGTTACCGAGCAGCAGATTCTCCTTCAGTGTTCGATCGAAAAGCACGGCATCCTGCAAGAGGTAACAGACCCTCGTTCGCAGGCTCTCCAGGCGGAGGTTTCGGACATCCATCCCGTCGATGTAAACAGTTCCCCGGTGCACGTCATACAACCTGGCAACGAGTTTGGCGATAGTGCTTTTTCCGCTCCCGCTCATACCGACCAAGGCAACCTTCTCACCAGGCTCAAGTTTCAGATCAATGTTGTTGAGCACTGGTGCGGCTTCACAGTAGGAAAACGAGACCCCCTCCATTTCCACATAGCCCCTGAGCGGTGAGGGGAAGCCGACCGCGCCCGCCAATTCTGCTACACCGGGCGCTCTTTCCGTGACGTCCAGGATGCGCCGGATATTCGTGCCCAAGCGATTCAGCTGAGAGTAAATGTGTACGGCTGCGCCCAGCGGATCAAAGAGCGCACCCACATAGCTGTAGAAGGCGACCACGCCTCCGATGGTTAAGGCCCCCACAAATACCTGATAGCCACCATAACCAAGAATCGCGATGGTGCCCAAAGCAATGATTCCCATGTAGCAGGCGCTGAACAGAACCTCGACCAGTTCCCGGTGATTCAGTGCTTTCATGCGTTCATTAGCGCGTTCCAGAAAACCTTCGGTTTGACTCTTCTCCTGGTGCAGGAGTTGGACTTGGACGACGGACGAGAGATGCTCTTGAAGAAAACTGTTTTCCTTGGCGGCCTTTTCCTGGACCGCATCCGAGGCCCGGCGCAAGGGCCTTTCAAACTTCTTGCGAAAAACAAAGAAAAGAGGCATCAGCGGGAGAACCATCATGGTCAGCCGCGGATCGAGCGTAAACATGGTGCCCATGACGAAGACGGCCTTGAAGGCCGTTTGCAGAACAAACGGAACTAGATTCGATCCTACTTCGGCGACCTGATCGACATCTTGTTCCAAACGATAGAGTCTCTCCCCAACCGGCGTGGTTTCGTGGTAATCCGCAGAGAGGAGGTTCATCTGTTGCAGGATGCTGAGGCGCATCCGCAACACCAGTTTCTGAATCGTGCGAAAGTTTACGAGTTGCGCCAAAGTAAAAAAACTGAGCCGGAAAACGTACAGGCCGAAGAATCCACAAGCTGCAAAGGTCAAGAGGCGAAAGTCCTTTTTGGGAAGAACGCGGTCAATCAGCCACTTCATGAGCAAGGGATCGAGAAGAAACATCAGGCTGCTCAGAACAACCAACAGGACACTGAGGGAATAAGTAGGCAAAAGCGGTTGCATTTGACGAATGAACCACTTTGCCTGCGTCTTAAAAGTCGGATTCAAAGAATTCTCCGTGCCCTTGGATCGTTGACTGAGCTAATTCTGGGCTACGCAGCTTGAAAGCCGGTAAGTTCGCACGGACCACTGAGGGCGGTATGATTGGCGCGAGCTACGTATGCTGTTCTTCATGCGGTGACGTCGCTTCGGCGCCAAATCCTCCTGAATTCGACCGGACTCACGCGGAAATGTTTCAGGAAGCTTCTGGTGAAGTTGCCGACATGCCTGTATCCAGCGTCCACTGCAATCGCTTTGACGGGTGCCTCCGTCGCTCGTAACTGTTGCGCCGCCATTTCAAGACGCTTTTTCTTTGCATATTGCTTGATGCCTATGCCGGTATGAGTCTTGAAGAGGCGGCGTGCCTGGCGACCTGACATGCATAGTTGGAGCTGCTTACAGATTTGGTCGAGATTCCACCGAATACTTGCAGGATCGCTATCGATCAAATTTATGAGTTTCTGTACACGCCAGTCATTGCTAACCGAGCTTATCCGCGGCATGAATTGTCTTGGGAAGAATTGCTCGAGAAACGCACGCACTGTTCCCCAACTCTGAACAAAAGGTCTTTCGTAAATCATCAACCTTGCCTCCTAGGTTTCACTACCATAGTTGAGAAGAGTCCAAGCCAGAAAGTCCGTTCAATAAATAGGGGATACCCGCGCCGGGCGTTCATTTCGATTGCAGGAGCAAACCGATCAGGCGGCTGTCAGAAATTACGATGGCGGGGGAGTACGTTGCGAAGCGCTCCGATGAACCAACCCCGCCTTCTCGAGTTTTTCGAGGTGCTCGGCGATATCAGCTTCCAGCCTTTCGCGGGGAGCGTCGAACTGTTTGCGCAGGGAATCGATCAGATCTTGAAAGGTAGAGCCCCCCTGGTGTGACTCAAGGGCGCTCCAAGCCTTGGCTGCTACAACGTTCAGGCTGTAGCACAAACCCTTTTGAATATCCAGTATCACGGCACCATCCTGAGTGTAAGTGGAGCGCGCAGAGTCAGACACTTTCCAGACGGAATTTGGAGTCGTTCTCATGTCGATTACATCTCCCGATAGTATATTAAGTAATTACTGTACAATTATACTGCGGACTTTAAAATGCTGCCTTCCAATGAAGAGTGTACTCTTTCATTAATTCTTCCAAATAAATCATGGCTGGGTTGCCAGGGATTGAAGGGCCTGAGGGCTTCCTGGAGAACAACTTAATTGGTTGTCGTGCCGCTTTCGAGCGAAACAACCAGACTCTTTGCTGCAAGTAAGCTCTTACTTAATGCAGCACTGTCGGATTGTATTGGCGAAGCAGTTCTCGCGCAAGTATTTTTTCGATTGGTACTAGAACCTAGATGGCGTCATTATTTAAGCGATCGTGTTTCGGCCGGTTGTGTTTGACGGGCGGATATCTCCACAATGGCGTGCCGTTTCTTACCAATGAATCTAAATGCTTACTTTGGCGGCTCCGGCATTCTCGCGAAAAAGAGAGCCACGATTCCGGTCGCGGCCAAAGCTGAGTTAATCTCGAACGCAATCTTATAGCTGTGGAACAGGTCAAATAGTTTCCCGCCCAAGTAACCTGCCGGCGAGCAAAAGAGAGCCGCGAGGACCAGTATCATTCCGCTCACCTTCGGAAAAGCCAGGGGTCCGTAATAGTGACCCGTGACGGTATTGAAGCAAATAAACGTCCATCCAAACCCCGCGCCGTAAAGAATTGCGGCGCTGTAAGCGATCCACAACGCCTCCGGAGAAACTCGAACCGCAAGGATGGACCCCAGGAAATAACAGCAGAAACCCAGCATGAACGCGTAGCGCCCTTCCATATCGTCCATCAGCCATCCGCCAATCAACCGGCCGAACACGGCCCCTAGCGTGAAAAGGCCCATGGCAAATGCAGCATCTGCCGGACGAATGCCAGCTCCTTTCAAGTGCAGCAGCCAATGTGCAGTAAAGAAGAAAAACGGGAATTGGCAGGCGATCGCGCCAATGAGAATCATCCAGTACGCGCGTGTGCTGTAGGCTTGTTGAGGCTCCCATACAAATTTTGTGACCCGGGCAGTTGCGGCGGCCGACTTCGCCAATGGCTCCCCGCCCGGCCCGCCATCCACCACTTGGCCCAGGTCTTCGGGACGTTCTCTCACAAAAAGAAACGCGACAACCGCAGACAAAACAGAAATCCCTGCCACAATCGCCCACGCTTGCCGCCAATTTCCTCCATTTCCGGCGAGAATGCGATTGATCGCTGGCGCAACGAAAAAACCAGCAAATCCCGAGGCTGACAGCGTCACCGCCATGGTCCTTCCGCGATAACGGCTGAACCATCGCGTGATCGCCGTAGCTGCAGGAATGATGGTCCCGAAACTAATTCCCATGGCTGCGAGCACCCCGAATCCCACCCAATAATGCCAGGGCTTGGAGGTAATAAGAGAAAGCCACAGGGCCCCAGCAAGAATCAGTGCAGAGCCAATGCCGAAAGTTTTGCGAATGCCCCAGCGAACAATGGATGCTCCCACAAGAAAGGATGGAATGCCGACGAACAGGTTTAGAACCGTAAATCCCAGGCCGAAGGCGCTGCGACTCATGGGGATTTCCTTGAGCATGTACGTATTGATGACCGCCCCGCCGTAAAGCGGAAATCCCATGTTGAGGAAATCCAAAAGCCAAAGAATGAAAACCATCTTCCAACCATAAAACCCTCGTTGCGAGGTCATATCTGTTCTCGTCCGGGGCCCCGTCGGGGCGTGCTGCTCTCGTTTCATTGCCAACCACAAAGAGCTTGGAGGATATCAGGTTCTTTAAGAATCATAAAAAGACGCTGAGTTGTCAGAGGGGAATTGCTGGGTGTAGTCCACGGGCTAGCGATGGAGGACGATGGGCTCTCCGCAGGCCGCGCGAAACGTGGTGGGCAGGGAATTGCGGTGTTGATCGAAAACTGAAATGAACTATTCGAAAGCGTATCGGGTGAAACTCTCGCGCTCGGCCCGCACATCATCGCCGCGTAACTCGCGCAGTGCGTAGGTCACGAACTCCGCGGTGACTCTCTTGCGCCAGGTCATGTCAAAGTCGGTGTTGTCGAGCGGCTTGGCGATTCGAGCCGCAAGCGTCGCGGCTTCCTCGATGGCCTGCCGGTCTAAGGAGCGACCTGCCAGTGATTTGGCCGCTTCCGTAGCGGCCAGTGGACGGCAGGCTGCCGAGCCCACGATGATGCGCGCGTCTTCGACCGTGTTATTTCTGGAGAGGCGCACAGCCGCCGCGACGGATAGAACCGGAAAGTCGAAAGAGCCCCGGCGCCGCAATTTCCAATAAGTGCTCTTCCATCCGTGCAAAGAATCGAGCAAAACTTCTGCCAGGATTTCGTCCGGCTTGCGCTTGATATAGTCGATCCCATCATTATTATACAAATCGGAAAGCAGGACTTCGCGCTCTCCGGAGCGCGACACCAGCCGCACTCGTGC
>Ga0066707_10000238_pt1 | contig 15330 bp, 10 predicted proteins | sample GraSoiAngelo_156_FD_66503 | JGI IMG/M metagenome (GOLD analysis project Ga0066707, IMG submission 66503) | Grasslands soil microbial communities from the Angelo Coastal Reserve, California, USA - 14_1009_13_40cm | ecosystem: Environmental > Terrestrial > Soil > Grasslands | place: USA... | reverse complement strand
GAGAGAAAGAAGAGCGGCATCACGAGAAAGTTCATCACCATTTGGAAGCCCTGCATCTCCTTGATGCTCGACCCGATCGCGGTCGCGAGCGCCGAGAAGATCACGGCGATCAGCGCGATGACGAGAAACGCGAGCGGCACGGCGACGAGGCTGACAGGGCGAAAACCCGCAAGCAGGGTCACGACGAAAATCAGCGTGCCCTGCAACACCGCCACCGTGGCGCCGCCCAGCGTGCGCCCGATCATGATCGCCAGGCGCGGCACCGGCGCGACGAGGGTTTCCTTGAGGAATCCGAACTGGCGGTCCCACAGCATGGCGATCCCCGAGAACATGGCCGTGAACAGGACCGTCATGCCGATCACGCCGGGCGCCATGAACTGGAGGTAGCTGCCTTCGCCGGCGCGCTGGAACACCGGCGCGAGGCCGAAGCCGAGCACACCCAGGTACATGAGCGGGCCGCCGAGCGACGCCACGATCTGCACGCGTGAGCGCACGTACTTCTTCACCTCTCGCAGCCAGAGAATGAAGATGACGCTCATGCGGTCATCTCCTCCACACGCGGGCGACCTGGCGCATCTGGTCCGCGGCGGTCGCGCTCTCGTCGCGAATCGTCGTGCCGGTGAGCGCGAGGAACGCCGCCTCGAGCGAATCGGTGCCGGTTTGTGCCTTGAGCTCGGGCGAAGAACCCGTGGCGACGAGACGCCCGTGGTCGATCACGGCGATGCGGTCGGCCACACGGTCCGCCTCGTCCATGTAGTGGGTGGTGAGGAACACCGTCACGCCCTCGCTCGCCCGCAGGCTTCGCACGTGGGTCCACATCTGATTGCGACTCTGCGGATCGAGGCCGAGCGTCGGCTCGTCCAGAAACAGCACCTTCGGCGTGTGCAACAGCCCGCGGGCGATCTCGAGCCGGCGCTTCATGCCGCCCGAGAACGTCTTCACCAAGTCCTTACGCCGCTCCCACAGCTCGAACATCCGCAGCAGGGCTTCACACCGCACCCGCCGCGCATGCCGCGGCACGTGATACAGCACGCCGTGGATATCCATGTTCTCCCACGCCGTGAGCTCGCCGTCGAGACTGGGATCCTGGAACACGACGCCGAACCGCTTGCGGACTTCCGTCTGATGCGTGGTTGGGTCGAGTCCGTCGAGCTCGAGGGAGCCGCTCGTCGGCCGCAGCAGGGTGGTGAGCATCTTGATAGTAGTGGTCTTGCCGGCCCCGTTCGGCCCCAGGAACGCGAAGATTTCCCCGGCACGGACGTCGAACGAGACGTCGTTGACGGCCGTGACGGCGCCGAACGACCTCACGATGTGCTGGACGCGGATGATGGGACGATCGCTCACGACGCTAGAACACCACGGTCTGAATGGAGTGCGGCCGCGCATTGATCTCGACCGAGGCCCCGCCGACGGTGAGGTTATACGGTCCGCCCTTTGCCATGGGGTTCATGACGACCACGACCACCTTCCCGTCGTCGTTTACGAAGCCCGTCGTGAGCAGCATGCTGCGGCTCGGCGACGTCAGGATCCTGCGAGCGCCCGGACGGATGAACTTCGAGAAGTGGCCGATATAGTAGTACGAGTTGGTGTAGATCAGCGTGCCGGTTCGCGTGTCGGCGTGGATCGGCGCAAAACAGAAGTTGCCGACGTGGTTGGGACCGCCCCGCTCATCGAGCAGAATATTCCAGTCGGTCCATCCCTCGGTCCCCGAATTGAAATCGTGGATCATCGACCGCCCGTACGCCTCGCCCAGGCTCCAGCGGCCGTACGCCGTCGAGTCGAAGTTCGCTGGTGTGCCCTCGGTGAACAGGAGGTGCTTGGCCGGGTAGAGCTGGTGCACCAGCGCCACGTTGTCGTACATCTGCGTTCCACCCGACCAGTCTTCGTACCAGTGAAACGCGACCCCCCACACGTACTTCGCCGCCGCCGGATCGTCCAGGATCGTCTGGGCCCGCTGCACGATCAGGTCACGGTTGTGGTCCCACACCATGACGTTGACGTCGCGCAGCCCCTGCTCGGCCATCGCCGGGCCGAGATAGTTCTTGACGAAGTCTCGCTCGTCCGTCGCCTGATAGACGCACGACTCCCAGGTCTGCGTCGCCATCGGCTCGTTCTGGACGGTGATGCCCCAGACGGGCACGCCCGCCTGCCGGTAGCGCTTGATGAACTTCGTGTAATAGAGGGCCCACGCGCGGTAAAACTCCGGGCGCAGATGGCCGCCGTGCAGCATGTCGTTGTTGTCCTTCATGTATGCCGGCGGGCTCCAGGGGCTGGCGAACAGCTTGAGCCGGTTGCCGGTCGCCGCCATGGCCCGCTTGATCAGGGGAATCCGGTAGCGCAAGTCGTGCGCGATGGAAAAGGAGCTCAGGTCCTTGTCGCCGTCCGCAACGTAGGTATAGCTCTCGCTCGAAAAGTCGCAGCTGTGAATGTTGGTCCGACCAAGGGTGTACCCGATCCCGCGGTCCGCGCTGTAGTAGGCGGTGATCAATTCGTCCTGCCGGGCCGCGGGGAGCTTTGCGAACGTCTCGGCCGCAGCGTCGGTCAGGGCGCCGCCGATGCCGATGAACGGCTGAAACGTTTTCCGCGGATCGACGAAGACGTACACCTTCCCTTCCGACGTCGCGTCGGACGGCTGGAACGTCAGCGTGTCGGTGGGCGTCAGCCGGAAGCTGGTGCTCTCGGCCGTGGTATAGACGATCGCGCGCTTCCCCGGGAGCTGCAGTGCGGCCGCGGCAGCGGGGCCGCTTGCGAGCAGCAGCGACAACCCTACGCGTGACGGCGTCACGACTTGGGCGCGGCTGGTTTGGCCGCGTAGATGAACTCGTAGTAATCGCGCATGGTCAGGCCCGCGGCGGCCTCCTGGTCGGTGATCACGATCGCATCACGATGCAGCTGGAGGGCGCTGGCGGTCACCATACTGGTCACTGGTCCCTCGACGGCCTGGGCGATCGCCTTGGCCTTGTGCTTGCCGCTCGCCACCAGGACCAGCTTGCGCGCGTCGAGGATGGTCCCGACGCCCATGGTGATCGCATAGACCGGCACGTCCTCTCGGGCGTCGAAGAACCGGGCGTTGTCGTCGATGGTCTGCTTGGACAGCGTCTTGAGCCGGGTGCGCGAGCTGAGCGAGCTCCCCGGCTCGTTGAACGCGATATGCCCGTCCGAGCCGATGCCCAGGATCTGCAGGTCGATCCCGCCGCATTCGGCAATGCGCTGCTCGTACCACAGGCAGAAGGCCGGGTAATTGCTGGTGGTGCCCGAGGGGATGTTGATGTTGTGCCGGGGGATGTTGACGTGCTGGAAGAAGTGCTCGTGCATGAAGTAGTGGTAGCTCTGCGGGTGATTCATGGGCAGGCCCACGTACTCATCGAGGTTGAACGTCGTGACCCGGGAGAAATCGATCTGCTCCGCCTGGTGCAGCCGCACCAGCTCCTGGTACAGGCCGAGCGGCGTGGATCCGGTCGCCATGCCGAGCACGGCGTTCGGCTTGGTGTTGAGCACTTCGACGACGATCTGCGCCGCCGTCTTGCTCATCTCCTCGTAGCTTCGCTGAATGATGACTTCCACGAGAGCCCTTTCAGCCAGCCTCTTCCCATCGCTTGGCCCGGTCGAGCGCCTTCCGCCAGCCGGCCTCGAGCTGCTTGCGTTGAGCCGGTTGCATCGCGGACGTGAAGCGGCGGTCCACCTGCCACTGCGCCGCGATCTGTTTCTGGTCCTTCCAGTAACCGACGGCCAATCCGGCGAGATACGCTGCGCCCAGTGCCGTCGTCTCGGTGACTTTGGGGCGCACCACAGGCACGCCCAGCAGGTTCGACTGGAACTGCATCAACAGGTTGTTCGCGGACGCGCCGCCATCCACCCGCAGCTCCTTGAGCTTGATCTTCGCATCGGCCTCCATCGCCCGCAGCACATCCGCCACCTGAAACGCAATTCCCTCGAGCGCCGCGCGCGCGATATGCGCCGCCGTCGTGCCGCGCGTGACGCCGGCGAGCAGGCCGCGCGCGTACTGATCCCAATGCGGCGCCCCCAGGCCGGCGAACGCAGGGACGAGATACACGCCCTCGGGATCGGTCACCTGGGAAGCCAGGGCTTCGACCTCGGACGACGACTTGATGATCCCGAGGCCGTCGCGCAGCCACTGCACCACCGCCCCCGCGATGAAAATGCTGCCTTCCAGGGCGTATTCGGTGCGCTGCCCGATGCGCCACGCCACCGTGGTCAGGAGATTGTTCTTGGAGACGATCGGCTTCGCTCCCGTGTTCATGAGCATGAAGCAGCCGGTGCCGTAGGTGTTCTTCACCATCCCGGGCTGGGTGCACGCCTGGCCGAACAGCGCGGCCTGCTGGTCGCCCGCCATCCCGGCGATCGGGACGCTGCCGCCGAACAGCGTCGTCTCGCCGTACACTTCGCTCGACGAGCCCACGGCCGGCAACACCGAGCGCGGGACGCCGAACAGCTTCAGCAGCGCGTCGTCCCAATCGCCGGTGCGGAGATTGAAGAGCATGGTGCGCGACGCATTGCTCGGATCGGTCACGTGCACGCGGCCGCCGGTGAGATTCCACACCAGCCACGAGTCCACGGTGCCGAACGCCAGCTTGCCGGCCTTCGCCTTGCCGCGCGCCCCAGGTACGTTGCGCAGCAGCCATTCGAGCTTCGTGCCGGAGAAGTAGGCGTCGACCACGAGCCCGGTCTTGCGCTTGATCAGCGGCGCCAGCCCGCGTGCCTTCAACCGATCGCACGCGGCGGCCGTGCGGCGATCCTGCCACACGATCGCGTGGTGGACCGGCTCGCCCGTCTCGCGGTCCCAGACCACGGTCGTTTCCCGCTGATTCGTGATCCCGATGGCGGCGATGTCGACCGCGGTCAGCCCGGCCTTCGCCACGGCTTCCTTCGCCGTGTGCAGCTGAGTGGCCCAAATCTCCCTGGCGTCGTGCTCCACCCAGCCCGGCTTGGGAAAGATCTGGCGGAACTCTTTCTGCGCCGACGCGACGACATTGCCGCTATGATCGAACACGATGGTGCGCGAGCTCGTCGTGCCCTGGTCCAGCGCGAGGATGTGCTTCACGCCGGCCACCAGATCCTATAGAGGAAGGCCGCGATCAGGCCGCCGATGATCGGTCCGGCGATCGGTATCCAGGAATAGCCCCAGTCCGAGTGCCCCTTGCCGGCGATCGGCAGGACCGCGTGCGCCAGTCGAGGACCCAGGTCGCGCGCCGGGTTGATCGCGTACCCGGTGGGCCCGCCCAACGACAGGCCGATCGCCCACACGAGGACTCCGACCAGCCAGGGCCCGAACCCCGCATCCCAACCGTGCACGGGGTTCAAGTTCTTCGGCGTCAGGATGGCCAACACGCCCAGCACGAGCACGAAGGTGCCGATGATCTCGGTCACGAGGTTCGCGCCCACGTTGCGAACGGCCGGGGCGGTGCAGAAGACGGCCAGCTTCGTGCCCTGGCTCTCCGTGACGGACCAATGCGGCAGGTAGGCGAGCCAGACGATCGTGGCACCGAGGAACGCGCCGAGCATCTGGGCGGCGATATACGCGGGTACGGAGCCCCAGGCGAACTTGCCGATGGAGGCCAGCCCGATCGTCACCGCGGGGTTCAAATGCGCGCCGCTGAAGCTGCCGACGGCGTACACCGCGACCGCCACACCGAACGCCCAGCCCGCGGTGATGACGATCCAGCCGGCGTTCTGGCCTTTAGTCTTGTTGAGCACCACGTTGGCGACCACGCCATCGCCCAGGATGATCAGCAGCATGGTGCCGAGCAGCTCTGCAAGAAAAGGTGGCATAGGGCTTGAATGGGAAGCGGCGAAGCTATCAGCGGGGCAGAGCCTTGTCCAGAAAGCGAACAAGCCTCGCATCGAGTCTTGATGCGAGGCTTGCCCGTTCCGCTTCACGACAAACGTCTATCGACCAGCAATCTCGCCGTCCTCATCGCCCCCTCCCGGCACTCTCTCCTCCACTCGTTGGAGCGCGAGGAATAGAGGTACGTGCCGTTGGTCCAGGTCGAGCGAGCAAAGCCCTGCTGGAACCCGCGCCAAGCCGCTCACGGCGACCACGCCGGCCACTGGTCGAAGCCCGAGTTATTCGTCAACGGCACCTCGCCTGATCCGTCCGCGTTCATTGCGTAGATCTCGTAGTCGCCGTCTCTATTGCTCGCAAAGGCGATCCTCGCTCCATCCGGAGACCAGGCGGGTCGTCCTTCAATCGCCGGGTCATGTGTCAGCCGCGTAATCCCCGTGCCGTCGGCATTCATTACGTAGAGATCGTAGTCGCCCCCGCGGTTGCTCACGAACGCGATCTTGCTCCCGTCCGGGGACCAGGCGGGGTAGCCGTCGCCGGCCGATTCGTTCGTCAGATTGATCAAGCCGGAACCGTCGGGATTCATCACGGAGATGTTGCCGCGGTACGCAAATGCGATCCGGCCATCCGGCGACCACGCGGGGGTGAAGCCGTTCGTGAGGACGACGAGGCCAGAGCCGTCGGAATTCATGACGAAGAGTCGAATGTACCAGACTCCACACGCAATGCGGCAGATGCGAATCCCTTTGCTCCCCACGATCCTCGTCCCATCAGGGGACCAGGCAGGGTCGCGAACCGAGTCGGCCAACGCCGTGACGCCGGAACCGTCGGCGTTCATGGTGTAGATGGCGAGGCTACCGGCTGTCCCATAGGCTGAAAAGGCGATCTTGCTTCCATCGGGCGACCAGGCCGGCGCGCCGGCGAACGCCCGGTGAAAAGTAAGACGGACGACACCCGAGCCGTCGGCGTTCATCGAGTAGATGTCGTTGTTGCCATCTCGGTTGCTTGCGAAGGCGATGCGACCGGATCCCGCAGTGACGACGTCGAATGCCGCGCTCGTGGCGCCGGTCAGACCAGGTGCCGACGCGCTCAGGGTGTAGCCGCTCGCGGCTCGGTCGATGCTCAGATCGGCGAATGTCGCCACGCCGGCGACAGCCGGGATCGTGGTGCTCCCGGAGAGGGACCCGCCGCTCGCACTGGCCCCAAGCGCGACGGTGACGCTCCCCACAAAATCGGTAGCCAAGTTCCCGAACCGATCGAACGCGGACAGCTGCAGCGACGGGAAGAGTGGCCGGCCGGAGAAGGTGTTCGTCGGGTTGACCGTGAACCGGAGCTGGCTCGGCGGCCCCGGATTCGCGAGTGCGGTGAAGCCGACCTGTAACGCCAAGGTGTCCGGTGAGCCGGGCTGAGCGGGGAGACGCGCGTCGCTCGTCTGCCCGCCCGCTAGCGTACCCAAGGTCCACAACACGGAGGCGATCCCGGAGGCGTCGGTCATCGTGCTACTCGCCGAGAGAGAACCGTGGATCGCGGTCCAGGAAACGCTGACTCCCGGCGCCGCTGCGGAGCCGCGCCGCACCAGCACCCGCAGTGGCTGGGGTAGCGTGGCGCCCACGGTCCCCGTCTGTTGATCGCCGCTGTTGCTTGGGGCGAGCTGGATCGACACTGAGGCTGCCGGGGCCGTCGTCTCATCGCCGCAGCCCGACGTGAGCGCCACACACAGAATTCCCCCAAGGACGAACCAGGTCCGGACACACCGTATCATGCTCATAACCGCTCCTCTGACAGGATTACGCTTGCGATGCACCCGCGCGTCGGTTCAATTCTGCCGCGGTGCGGTCACCCACTAGTCACAGCGGAGTCATACGCGCACGATGCTCCAGCTGACGGTGCTGGGCGGGCTGACCTTGGGGCTGGAGGACGGGCTCGTCAGCGGAGCCATGACGCAACGGCGCCGGCTGGCGCTACTGGCGCTCCTGGCGGTGGCGCGTCAGCGGGGCTTGAGTCGCGACAAGATCATGGCCTACCTGTGGCCGGAGAGCGACGCCGCGCGGGCCCGCCACGCCCTCAATCAGCTGCTCCACATCCAACGCAAGCTGCTCACCGGCCGGGAATTGTTCCTCGGCGGCAAGACGCTGCGGCTGAGCCCCGCGGCCATCCGAACGGACGTGGGCGAGTTCGAGGACGCCGTGGACCGCGGCGACCTCGAGGCGGCGGCGGCAGTGTATGGCGGCCCGTTTCTGGACGGGTTCTTCCTGAAGGACGCACCGGAGTTTGAGCGGTGGGCCGAGGCGCAGCGGCACCGCTTGGCGCGGCGCCTCTGTGCGGCGCTTGTCGATCTCGCCAATGCCGCGACGGCGAGGGGAGAGCAAGCTCGCTCCGCAGAGTGGTGGCGCCGGGCCGCCGAGGTCGATCCCCTGGACTCGCAAATCGCGCTCGACCTGATTCAGGCGCTCGCTGCGGCCGGCAACCGAGGGGGAGCGCTACAGCACGCCCGGCAACACGCCGAGCGGCTGCACGAGGAGCTGGGTGTGACGCCCGATCCCCGGATCGTGCAACTCGTGGAACAACTTCGGGCCGCCCCCTAGACCAGCCCAACTGGCGAAGGCCTGTGGTCCGAAGTCGTGGACGCAAACCCGCGCGCTAGCCCCCGACGCATTGCCATACAAAGGGTCTGGTCGCCGTGATGTTGCCATTCGCGTCCACGGTCAGGTGATAGTTGCCGATTAAGTGCAGATGCGCGCCATTCACGTTCGTGTAGAACTCGTTGGCCAGGTTCTCGGACGACGAGCCAGCTCCGTGGACGTTGTTGTGCCCTGTGGGGTGAGTGCTCGTCGCATCGATCATCCACACAGTCCCCGATGTCTGCGCCACCAGGTGGACCGCGGGATCGTAGATGAAATACCACGACACGTTCGCGTTCCCGGAGCTAGTCGTGGTCGTGCGCTCCACGTACGTGATCTGTCCGGTGAAGAGGACGACCTCGCCGACGCGGCTGTTGGCGGTGCAGTCGGCGGGATCGTCAACGAAGTTGAAGGTGGTCGTGAATTCACCATGGGTCGCCTCAAACTGAGGGCGAACCCCTCGTTCTGGTGCCACAGGCTGCCCCTCGCAGGCAGCGACGAGTACGGCGATAGGAATGGTGAGGTACGAGAGCGGGCGCATCGGAGTCTCCTGGGTGGCTAGGAAGCAGCTCGGGTGATTCGCTGCGATGAGCCGAAACTGCGATTCAATTGTCGCGTGAGGCGGTCACCCTCTGGTCATAGAGGAGTCACACGGCGGTCGGCGCCTTGGTTCGCCGAAGTCGTGGAGCAGCTTCGGCTTGGTGCGCACCGGAGCCCGGCGTAACTGGCGCACGCGCCTCAGGGCCGTAAGCTTAATGAATGGGCGAAGTTGCACCGGCCCCACTCCGCACCGCGCTGCACCGTCGCTATACGATCCGACACGAGCTGGGCCGTGGCGGGGCGGCATTCGTCTATCTCGCCCATGACCTGAAGCACGACCGTTCTGTCGCGATCAAGGTGTTGCGCGCGGAGATCGCGGTGCTGCTCGGCGCCGAGCGGTTCCTGCGTGAGATCCGGTTCGCGGCGCAGCTCCAACATCCCAACATCCTGTCGCTGTTCGACTCGGGCGAAGCCGGCGGCTGGCTCTACTACGTGATGCCGTACGTGGAGGGGCACTCGTTACGCCAGCGCCTGACACGGGAAGGCCCGCTTCCGCTCGACGACGCCCTCCGCATCACGCGTGATGTTTGCGGGGCTCTCGGCTGCGCTCACGGTCAGGGCGTCGTGCATCGGGACATCAAGCCGGAAAACATCCTGCTCAGCGGCGAACATGCGGTCGTGGCGGACTTTGGACTCGCCCTGGCGATCACGAGCGCCGGGGGAGAGAAGCTGTCGGAAAGCGGGATGTCGGTCGGGACGCCCGCCTACATGAGTCCGGAGCAAGCGGGCACCACTTATCAAATCGACGGTCGCAGCGATCTCTACAGCTTGGGCTGCGTGCTGTACGAGATGCTCGCCGGGACGCCGCCGTTCACGGGTCCGAGCACCCAGGCGCTGCTGGCGCGGCACGCCCTCGACGCGGTCCCGCCGCTCAAGACCGTGCGCAAGTCCCTGCCCGAGCACGTCGAGCAGGTCGTGATGCGTGCGCTGGAGAAGGTTCCCGCGGACCGGTTCGCGAGCGCGGCTGCCCTGGCCACCGCCCTCGAGGCGCCAGCGTCGATCCCCCGCCGGTCACTGCGGTCGAGGCGCATGGCGGCACTCGTCGCCGGAATCGGACTCCTGCTTGGCGGCGGATGGCTCGCCACGCGCGCGCGCAGCGCCGACGCGCCCGTCAGGCGGCGACTGGCCGTGTTGCCGCTCGAGAACCTCACGGGTGATTCGACGCAGAATTCCTTCGTCGACGTGATGCACCAGGGGATGATCGATGAACTCGCGAAAGTTGAAGCGGTGAGCGTCATCTCTCGAGCCTCGGTGTTGCGGTACCGGGACTCTCCGCGACCACCCCTCCCCGAGATCGCACGCCAGCTTGGTGTGGACGCGATCGTGCAAGCATCCGTCTCGCGTTCGGGTGATAGCATGCGGCTCGCCGTGCAGCTCGTTGACGCCCGGACCGATCGCCGCCTCTGGACGCAGACTTACGTGCGGGCGCGGCGCGACGTCCTGCGGCTCTCCGGCGAGCTGGCGAGCGATGTCGTGGGGCAGATCCGTGGCGCGATCACACGGGCGGAGCGGAGCCGTCTCGCGGGCGAGCGGCAAGTGGACCCAGACGTGTATACGCTCACGCTCAAAGGCGGATACGAGTGCCTGTTGTGGACCGAGGGAGGTATACGGCGCGGCATTCAACTCTTGCGGGAAGCCGTAGACCGCGATCCGAGCAACGCGCTCGCGTACGCGAAGCTCGCCGGCTGCTACAGTGATGTGTCCTTCTTCGGGTACATGCCCGACAGCGAAGCCACCCCGCTCGTGCAGGCGGCGAACGCACGGGCCCTCGAGCTCGATTCCACCGTGGGCGAGGCCTACGTGACGCGCGGCTGGTTCCGCTTCGTCACCGACCACGACACGGACGGCGCGGACCGGGATTTCCGGCGAGCGCTCGAGTTGGCCCCAGGGGATCTGAGGACGCGACAATGGCACGCCGACTACCTCACGTTGACGGGCCGCTTCGACGAGGCCGTCAGCGAGAAGCGGCAGGCCATCGCGCTCGACCCCCTATCGGCTCAGTCGAGCATCGGTCTGGTCTGGACATATTTCTACGCGCGCCGTTACGATGAGGCCATCGCCCAGGTCAGGCGGACCCTGAACCTGGCACCCGGCTCCTACTCTGCGCACATGCTACTCGGCTGGAACTATTCGTTAAAGGAAGTGCACGATGTCGCAGTGGCTCACTGTGACTCGGCATTCGCCCTCAAGCACCAGCCCGACAACAACTGGCCCGGTGATTGTGGCTGGGTGTACGCGAGAGCTGGGCATCGTGAGCAGGTGCTCGAGATGCTGCGGCACATCCCGCAGCCATGTGCTGCGGGTGCCGGCGTCTACGTGGCCCTCGGAGATCCGGATCACGCGCTCGAGTGCCTTCGGAAGGAAGCGCGAGAGAAACCGCAGGGCTTGGCCTTTGAGAACTTCTATCCCGCGCTCGATCCGTTGCGGTCGGATCCTCGGTCCCATGCAGTATTGCGGGAGCTTGGGATCAAGCCCTGAGTCCTAAAAGTCGACGACCATCCCGACGCGAGCGCTCATCGGGGGCTGATAACCAGTGACTGCCCCATAGTTCGAGTTTACGCCAGTGCGGTCCGGAGTCAGGTAGTGTTTCTGGTCGTACAGCACCGGCCGGCGCGGGCTCCCCACGTTGAAGACATCGATCAGGAGTCTGGGGCGAACTCTTTGCATCTGAGCAATGGGTAGGTCGACGGCGCCGTGCAAGGCGAGCGACCAGATCGCGGGCGTGCGGCCGACGGAGCCACGCGGGCTGATGAAGGTCCAGTAATTCCCGTAGGCCGATTGCCCCCCCTCGCTGCGTGGCGTGCCCGACGCGATCGTCAAGAAGCCTCCGAGCGTCATATTGCGTCTCAAGCGATAGCCCGCAGCAACCTTGAAGACATGCGTCCGGTCATTCGGCAACAGCCCGTAGGCGTCGGTCATGGCGTCGGGAACGTCGTACTGGGGCCCCGAGTTCGGCAGCACGAGCATCATGTCGGTTGCATACATGCCGGTGTAATTGCCGACGTTGCGTGAGAGTACGTAGGAACCGAGCAGATAGAGAGGGCCCGACGTCGTACGTTCGAGGCTCAGCTCTAACGCGGCGTAGCGTTGCCGAGCCCGCGGCATCGCTGCGAGGAGCCCTCGTCCGGGGTTGCCCATGCGGTAGAACGTGTCTCCCGGCAGGATGCCATCTTCTATGACCCAGCGCAGCATGCGGTAGGTGCCGCGCGCACCGAGCTTCCAACCGATCCCCAATCGTCGCTCGAAACCGATGCCAAACTGGTCGTAGGCCTGGCCAAGGAGATCGGGATTGGGGACGATGGGCGTAAAGGCCCGTTGCAGCACTACTCCGTTGCTGGAGTCTACGAGGGGGTTCTGTGCGAACACCCGGTCCAGGGAGAAGCCTGTGCTGTTCCACCACTCCGCGCTGAGGGGTGGTACCTGTTCGTAGAACCTCCCCGCGCTTGCGAATAGTCGTTCGGCGCCGGGCTCGCCGGGTTGAAACACAACGCCCAAGCGCGGGGCGAGCTCCATAGGCACGGTGCGGGCGGGGCCGACGCTGCCCGACAGGTGTTGCGATTCCCAGCGCAGTCCGGCGTTGAGCCGAAGGCGCGGGGTCACTTCCCAGGAGTCCTGGGCATACAAGGTAGGGACGCGGTTTCGCACATCCGTTACCAGGTAGCCCTCGAACCACTCATAGAGGCTGTCCGACTCGCGAGCCACCAGACCGCCGTGGCTGTTGCCGACGTAGGCGGTCACTTCGTACTCGGCCCCGATCTTGATCGTGTGCACTGCGCCCCGTACCGTGACACCCGTCCGAAGCGCGGTACGAGTCTCGTGGAAGTCGTCGTAGCCGAAGACCCCCCCAGACGAGGCATTGGTCGTGTAGTCTTCGACGCGGATGTTCGTCGTGAAATCGGTAGAGCCCAATCGGGGGTACCACTGCTCCGTTCGCCGCAGCCGCGACACCGCCAACTGGAGCTCGGCTCCGTGTCCGATCTGGTGCCGGACGGCCAGCCCGATGACCTTGGAGCCAGTGCTCGACTTCGATAGGGCAGCCAGGGAATCGGTGGTGAACGGCAAGACAGACTCAATGCCGGTGCGGTGGCTGGGATCGCCGAGCAGGGTAACCGACACGTCGGTTCCGGGTCGCGCACTCCAGGTGAGCTTGCCCGCGAAGAGATGGTGCACCTCGACGTCCCACCGGGCAGGAAGCAATCCGATCGACTCGCGTCGCCGGGCGAAGGTCGGGTTGTAGGCGACGGAATACCAGAGCCGGTCGCGGCGCAGGGGGCCGCTCAGACGCACGCCCACGTCGTAGTGGGTGAAGTCGGTCACGTCCTGCTCGTATATCCCGACTCTGGGAGCGGTCCGCAGCCGGTCGCCCGTATAGAACCCCAGCATTTGTCCATGAAATTGGTTGCCACCGGAAGGGGTCACCACATTGACCACCGCGCTCAACGCCCGGCCGAACTCCGCTTCATAGCCACCCGTTGTGACTTGGATGGCCTGCACGAAATTGAACGGCAGGTCGACGCTGGTGCCGGCGCCCACCGTGACGTCCATTCCGTCGACGAAAAACGCATTCTCCAGTCCAGTCGAGCCGCCCACGTTCACAGCGTCGCCGCTGTAGAAGCTCACGTTTGCCTGCGGTACATACGCCATGAGCGAGCCGAAGCTCCGATCAGATGGCAGCGATAGGAACTGAGACGAATCCAGTGCGGCGCCACTGGCGGCGGACACGGGGTCGATGACTGGCCTGGCACCTGAAACCACCACTTCGGGGATTTCCACGGCCTGAGCCTCGAGCTGGACATCGCCCAACGACGTCGTGCTCCCGAGACGCACGGGGACGTCTTGGACGCGCATCGGGCCGTAGCCGATGCGGCGAAGCTCGACGCTGTACGACCCGGTAGGAAGTGATTGAAGAACGAAGCGCCCGCGGGCATCGGAGCGTGTCCGCCGGTCGCCCTGGAGGCTCGAGCCCCTCACGGTGACCTGAACGTCGGTCAGGGGTTGGCCCCCGACATCGAGGATGCGGCCCCGCATGTCGCCGGTGATCTGCTGAGCGGCGGCGCCCGTGGTCGCCAGCAGCGCTAGTACTGAGAGAACTACGCGCATGCATGCCTCGTTCCGCACACGACGGCGTCCCGTCGCGGGCGGCGAACTAACTTGAGGCGGGGTCAGCGCGCAATCAAGGGTGACCCCAATCGTTGAGGCTCACAGCCTGAACAAGTAGCTCAGCTTGAGGAAGAACGCGTCGTCCGTCCGCGTGAGGCCCCGGAACTGGAACGCGTCCTGGTCCACCATGTTGCTGCCGTACCCGGCGAACACCACCGTCCCCGGGACCGGTTGATAGCTGAGCAGCACGTCGGCGTGGAACAGATTGCTGTGCGAAGCGGCGGAGCGAGTCAGGCCGCCCGGTCCGCTGATGAGAATCGGCGCGCCGGTGCGCGAGTCGTCGCGCAGCGAGTCGGTCTTGTCCTGGATGTACTGGCCCACCACCCGGACGAACAGTGGACGCGACAGCTGGTATTCGAGCTTGGTCCGCAGAATGCGACCGACATTCACGAGGCTGCCGTCGGTACGCCGGTTCACCTGCTGCCAGAAGTAGCTGACGCTGTTGCGGAGCCGCTCCGTGGGGCGGTACGACACCTCCACGCTCAGCAGTAGCAGATCGGCCGAGGCCCACTCGAAGAAGTTCTCATCGTGGCCCTGCAGAAAAAACCCGCTGCCACTGAAATGCTTCCACTGGGGCGTCCCGATCTGGACGATGTATTCGCCGTTCGTGATCGTCGGCTGTCCCGTGAACGGCACCGTGTCGAGGCCGCCGCCGGCGCCCGGCACTTCCAGACTGTCGCCGGCATAGAGAGCGGAATCGTAGCCGAACGATTCCACGAAGTATCCCGCACCGATGTTCCAGCCGCCGCGCAGCGTCGCGTTACCGTTGAAGTGCAGCTTCTTGTCCTGCAGGTGACGTCCGTGAATGAAGTTCTGATACTGCCAGATGCCGTCCACGACGATGTCGCCCGTAAACCGTTGCAGCAACGCCCCGGGCGCCCCATACGTCGTATAGCTCGGATCGACGTACGAGTGCACGATCCCCGCTCGGCCGATGAAACCACTCGCATCACGGAAATCGTCGGAGATGCCGGCGAACAGGCTGCGCAGACCCCAGACGCGATGCTGCACGGTGAATTGAGTGAGCCACAGCGGCGCCGTCGTGGTCACGCCGCCGACTCGAGTGCGGCTGCCCGCGAGCTGCAGGTTGAGGCCGTAGATGTCTTTGAAGACGAGCCGGCTGTCGACCTCCGCCATGCGGTTGTA
>Ga0066707_10000130_pt1 | contig 17527 bp, 17 predicted proteins | sample GraSoiAngelo_156_FD_66503 | JGI IMG/M metagenome (GOLD analysis project Ga0066707, IMG submission 66503) | Grasslands soil microbial communities from the Angelo Coastal Reserve, California, USA - 14_1009_13_40cm | ecosystem: Environmental > Terrestrial > Soil > Grasslands | place: USA... | reverse complement strand
GTGTTCTCGACGCTGCCGTCGGCAAAGGTCAGCCGCAGATCCACCGGCATCGGTAACCCACCCGGACTCGCCAGATAGATCGCGGTGTACGTGGTGCCAGTCGAGTCCTTGACCGTGCGCACCGAATCGACCGCCTGATCCACGACGTCGGTCCGGAGGAACCAGCCGCGCCAGAAGTACGAGAGATCCTCGCCCACGCCGTCTTCCATCGACCGGAAGAAGTCGGCGGGCGTCGGGTGCTTGAATGCCCAGCGCTTGATGTATTCGCGGAACGCCGCGTCGAAACGCGTCGAGTCGAGGATCGCATGCCGCAGCAGGTAGAGGCCGGTCGCCGGCTTGTTGTACGCGACCTGGCCCAGTAACTCCGGCGTCACGCGATCGGCGGGCGTGATGCCCGGCTCGTCGCGTCCGCTGGCCGCGAACTGCGCCCATTGCTCGGCTTGCCCACGCGTGCGCAGCCCTGCCTGGTTCGGGAAGTAGGTGCGCGTCGAATAGATATTGATGAAGGTGTTGAACCCTTCGTCCATCCAGGCGTACAGCCGCTCGTTGCTGCCGACGATCATCGGGAACCACTGGTGGCCGAGCTCGTGCGTCGTCACGCCGAACAGCCCCTCACGGCTGCGCCGGTTGGCGCAGAAGACGAGCATCGGATACTCCATCCCGCCGACGGGACCGTTGACGTTGATCGCGGTCGGGTAGGGGTACTGAAACCATTTCTCCGAATAGTGCTGGATCGAATGCCGGACCATGCGCGTCGATTCCCGCCAGATGGAATCGGCGACCGGCGGATAGAACGACTGCATCAGAATGCCGTTCCAGCCGCTCGCGTCCCAGATGAAGTTCGGGGCGGCCGCCCAGGCGACGTCGCGGACATTCTGCGCGGAGAACCGCCAGGTGAGCGTGGCGCCGCTGCCTGCGGGGCGCGTGGTTGCCTGGCGGACTTCATTTTTTGCGATGATCGCGACGGTCGAGTCCGAATGCAGCGCGCGCGCGAGCCGTTCGCGTTGCTGCGCCGTCAGGACCTGAAGCGGATTGGTCAGCCGTCCCGTCGCGGCGACGATGAAGCCCCGCGGCACCGTGATGGCAAAGTCGATGTCGCCGTACTCGAGATAAAACTCTCCCTGGCCGAGGTACTGCTCGGTATTCCAGCCGCGCACGTCGTCGTACACGGCGAGGCGCGGATACCACTGCGCGATCTCGTACAGCCACCCCTCGGGGAATTGCTCGCGACCCATGCGGTCGGCGCCGTGCTCGGGCACCTGAAACGAGTAGCCGATCTCGAGTGACGCGACGCCGCGGGGCGGCAGCGGCCGGTCGAGCTCAACCCGCATGACGGTCCCGTCCTCGATCGTCTTGAGGCTGCGTCGGACGGTCTGACGGCCCGACGGCCGCACGGACTCGACGCGATCGAGAACAAAGCCTCCATGAAATCCACGTGCCGCAAAGCGGGCATCGGGAGGATTCAGTAGAGCACCGCGACTGTCATCGCGGAACAGGTTCTGGTCGAGCTGCAGCCAGAGGTAGCGCAGCGTGTCCGGAGAGCGATTGGTGTAGCGGATCGTTTCGCGGCCGGCGATGGTGTGCGTCGCGGTGTCGAGCGAGACGGCGATCGTGTAGTCCGCGCGCTGTTGCCAGTACGAGGGCCCCGGCCGGCCGGATCCCTCGCGCAGCAGCGTTGGGGTTGAAAGCGCGAGCCGGCGGAACGGCGAGGTGTCGGTGCGCGCGGCGGGTAACGGGGGCAGTTGGGGCGGGGCAGCCGGTTGCTGCAACGCCATGACGAGCAGGAGGGCGATCATGCCCAAGTTTACCCGCTACGGCTCTGGTTGAGCCTCCACGACCCCGTCGCGTCCCTCGCGCAAGTATCCGGCTGCAACGCCACCGACCACCATCACCAGGCCGACCCAGCCGAGCAGCGTGAGTCCCTGGCTCAGGAGCAGAAACGCGAGTAGCGCGCCGACGACCGGCTCGATCGTCGCGGCGACGGCGGTCAGCGTCGCTTCGATGCGGCGCACGCCCGCGAAGAACAGGAAGTTCGCCAGCACGACACCGCCGGCGGCGAGCGCGAAGACGTACAGCCACGCGGCGCTCGTCGGGGGTGGCGCAGGCGCGTGGCCGGCGAGCGGCAGGACGATCGCCAGAATCACGACGCCACCGAACGCTTCCCAGAACAGCATGCGATAGGAGCCGTAGCGCGGCACCGTCCAGCGCGCGAGTACGGTCGTCGTCGCGTAGCTCACGGCGGCCAAGAGTCCGCCGAACACGCCGACGATGAGACTGGGCAACGGCACGGCGCTTTGTGGTGCCGCGCCGCTCTTGCCCGTTACGGTCATCGCGGCGCCGATCATGACGACGACGCAGAGCGCGAAGCGCAGCGGTGTGAGCTTCTCGCCGAGCAGCGGCTTCGCGACGAGGGCGACCATGACGGGCGCGGTATAGAGCAGCGCGGCGGCACCCGCGACGCCCGCGCCGGCGATCCCGAACTGATATGCCACCTCGAACAGCGCGACCATCGCGCCGCCGAGTCCGCCCATGAGCAGTAAACCTTTGCGATCGACCTTGAAGACTTCGCGCTGAAACAGCACGGCCCACAGTGCGAGACCGGCCGTGCCGAGCATCAGGCGCCAGAAGCCGATGCCAGTGATGGCGGCGCCTTCGGCGTACAGTTTGGTGGAGAGCGGGCCGGTCGTGCCCCACACGGAGCCAGCGCCCAGGGCGCAGAGGTAGCCGATCACTCGGCTCGATCGTTGGTCGTTCGTCACGCGCCCATATTGTCCGTCGTCAGTTCGCCGCGCAACACCGTGACGGCTTGACCACCAATCTTGACACGGTCACCGACCAACCGCAGCCGCAGCTCGCCACCACGGGGCGACGCCTGATACGCGGTCAGCTCTTTCTTTCCCAACTTCGCGCTCCAGTAGGGTGCGAGCGCGCAGTGTGCCGACCCCGTGACGGGATCTTCAGGCACACCGGACTGCGGCGCGAAGAACCGCGACACGAAGTCGTAGTCAGTCTTTCCATTACTCCGACTCGTGACGATGACGCCGCGCGCTTCGACGCGGCTCACGGCGGTGAGATCGGGCGTCAACCCCCGCACCGTATCTTCGTGCTCGACCTCGATGAGGTAATCGAACTTGCTGCGGCCCACGAATGTCGGTTGGGCGCCGAGTGCGTCGAGCAGGCCGGATGGTGGCGGGGCCGCTGCCGCCGGCGTCGCTGGGAAGTCGAGCTCGATCCAGGATTCGCGGCGATCGGCGGTCAGGAGCCCGCTCTTGGTGTGAAAGCGCGCTTGCTCGTTCGATTTTAGGCGACCGTCCTCCCACAGCACATGTGCGCTGGCGAGCGTCGCGTGGCCGCACAGATCGACTTCGACCGACGGCGTGAACCAGCGGAGATCGTACCCGTCGCGCTGGGGAACGAGGAATGCCGTCTCGGCGAGGTTCATCTCACGCGCGACGTTGAGCATCCACTTTGGATCGGCTGGTTCTGGGAGGATGCAGACCGCGGCTGGATTCCCAGCGAACGGGCGATTGGTGAAAGCGTCGACTTGGGTGATGCATAGTGACATGAGACGGGAATCTACTCGCTTGATAGGTGTCAGGTGTCTGGTGTCAGGTCTGCGCTCGAACGCGCCCGGGGGCGCTCGAATGGTCCCGCAAGACCGAAGCTGACCTACGATTGTCAAAGCATGACCGTAGCACGAACCCGCGTCCTCTCGTATCGCGATTTGATTGTGTGGCAGCGCGCGATGGATCTCACCGACTTCGCCTACGAGGTCACGAAATCGTTCCCCAAAGACGAGCGATTTGCACTAACGAGTCAGATGCAGCGCTGCGCTGTGTCAATCCCCAGCAACATCGCTGAGGGACATGGAAGACAACACCTCGGAGAGTATCTCCATCACCTATCGATTGCGAACGGTTCATTGATGGAGCTTGAGACTCAATTCGTGATCGCTTCCCGAAGGCACTACACCGATCAGGCGGCTTTGGAGCACGGGCTAAACTTGAGCGGAGACGGTTGGACGTCTCCGTGCCGGTCTCGTCCGAGCGCTCAAGGCACGTCGTCCCTGACACCAGACACCTGACACCTATCCTGGCAAGCGAAAGGTCGTCCTGCCGTGAAATAGGCTGTTCTCGTGCCCGATGATGAACGCGGTTTCCGGATCGTTATTGCGCAGGATCAACCGCAGGCCGTTTGCGCTCGCCGGTACCTCGAACACGATGTCCGTCGTGTACGACTCGCCGGGAATCAATTTGCGCCGCAGCCCGTCGGTCGATCCGGGGTACCGATTGCCGGCATCATCGACCAAGGCGACGTACCGGCTGTTAGGTGTGAGCGTCGCGTCTCGAGGGCGGTGCGACGAGATCGTTTCCTCATCGAAGCGCACCTTGACCGTGACGGTGTGCCGCACCATCCCGTTGGCGAGTGATTCCGACTTGGTCGCGGCAACCGCGTAGGCGAGGTGGCAATCGATCTCGCAGATGTGCTTCTCTGCGCCGACGGCCAGCACTCGACTGTGACTAAACACCGAGGCGCCGAGGAAGAGCAACAGATAGAGTCCGACTCCGCCCAGCAGCACGCGCAGCGTGATCCGCGCGAACGGCTCGCGCTGGGTGACCCGCGCGACGATGTAGAGGACGATGAGCGTCGCCGCCGCGAGCACAGTGCCCACAAACAGCAGTACCGTGAGCGGATTCAGGCCGTCAGTGATCATTGCCCTGCTCCTTCGGGTTTGGGCACGACGCTTTCAGGGCGTCGGCTTGCTTGCGGACGAGCGAACGCGCGCGCGCGCGACTCCAGTTCCAGGTGCGCCAATCGACTTCCACTTTGTCCCAGCGGGCCAGGAGGCCGTGCACGACGACGCAGCGGTCTTCCGGATTCAGCTGCGGTATCGCGTCGAGCAGGGCAGGGACGGCATCGCCACCGAGCGTCAGCGCGTACTTCGCATCGAACGGGCGTTCGGCCGCGGGACGATGGAGGTTCGTCTTGACGATGAAGGCATCAGGATTGAGCAGATGCAGGCCGGCCAGGACCGCGAGGCCTTGCATGAGCGAGCCGAACACAAAGCGCTGCCGCTGGCCGCGCAGCACGGTCCAGGCGAACCAGGCGAACACGCCGAGCAGCAGGATCATGAACGCCGTCGCGTACAGCCGGTCTGTAGACAGTCCGAAGGCCGACACGTACAGCCGCATGCGCTGGAGCGCGGATACCATGATGACGGCGAGCAGGCCGAGCAGCAGGCCCGCCAGCTGGCGGAACGTGCGGAGCTGCGGCGCCGTGGCGCCGCGGAGCAGTGCATCACCGCCGAGCAGAATTGGGAGAACGAGCCCGCTGGCGGTCATCAGCTCGAAGAAGCCCCGCCGCGCATACTCTGCGTATGTCAGGCCACTGGTCTCCTCGACGAGCGCGGTGCCGCCGAAGAAATAGCGGAGCTGGACGACGACGAACAGCAGGAACAGCGCATTCAGCATGCCGAGCGCAGTGGCCAGCGGCACCACGCTCTGCACCGGCTTCAGCGCCGGCGTGAGACCGAAAAAGGGCATGCCGAGGAACGACCAGCGGAAATAGCCGGCGACGAGGAACGCCCAGAAGCCGATGAACAGCGTGTGCGACACGACCGAATCGAGGTCGAAGGCAAACAGGTTCGTCAGCACATTGTTGAACACCGGATCGGCGGATGCAAACAGCGCCGCGAACACGATGAGCAGGGGCACGGCGAGTGTCACGCCGAGCAGCGCGCGCCGCACATTGCGGAGCCGGTCGTCCTGCGGCAGCTCGTGCCATTGAATGTCGCCGAACAACAGGACGAACCCGCCGAAGATGCTGGCCGCGCTTGCCGTGACAACGCCGCGGATCAGATCGAAGGGATACCACTTCGAAATCGCTTCGCCCTGGAGGCTCGCCGCCGCGAGCGCGAGCGCCCCGATGAGCGCGATGGCGTCGAACGCCGCAAGCGTTGCCGCGTCGCGCCGCAGAAACGCGAGGCCGAGCAGCAGCGCCGTGATCGCGAGCCACGCCGCGTCCGGCCCGTGTTTGACCTGGTGACGGCGGACCAGCCACGCGCCGACGCCGATGAGTGCAGTCGTGCCGAGCGCGACGTTCACGCCCCACGGCACCGCGCGCAGCAGCGCATCGCCGATGATGCCGCCGGCCACGCCGGCCGCGGCAATCTCGAGTCCCAGCTTCGTGCGCGGAGCGAGAGTAGGGAGTACGGTCATACCGCCTCCTGCGTAGGCAAGCCGCCGAAGCGGCGGTCGCGTGAGTGAAATTCGTGCACCGCGGCGGCCAATTGGGGTGCGCCGAAGTCCGGCCACATGCGCTCGGTAAACCACAGCTCGGCGTACGCGCACTCCCAGAGCAGGAAATCGGACAACCGCTGCTCGCCACCGGTCCGGATCAGGAGGTCGACGTCGGGGAGCAACTGGCCTGATTGAATCGCGGCGCGTCCCGAGTAGTCGACCGCGATCCGGAGATCGAGCCGCGTTCCGCCCGCCGTGCTCTGCTCGGCGGCTGCGATCGCGGTAACGAGCGAGTGCGGCAGCCGGTCACGCCGCCCGATAATCGTGAGCTTGACGCCCTGCGCGGCGAGCTCGGCGGCTTCGGTCCGCAGATGGCGCGCGAACAGGCGCATCAACGTCGAGACTTCGGCGGCCGGCCGGCTCCAGTTGTCGGACGAGAAGGCGTACAGCGTGAGCGCCGTGATGCCGCACCCCGGCGCGATGCGGACGACGCGGCGCACCGCCTCGGCGCCGGCGCGGTGCCCGGCGGCGCGCGGCAGCCCGCGGCGCGTGGCCCAGCGGCCGTTGCCGTCCATGACGATGGCGACGTGGAAAGAAGTACTTTGTTTCATAAAGCTTTCCCGCAAAAAAAAGCATCCACGTCAGCGCGCCCGCGTCACGCGAATCAACGCTTCCATGTGATCGAGGTAGCGCTCGAGCGCCCGCCTGCCGAGGGCGGTGAGTCGGTATTCCGTCTTCGGAACGCGGCCTTCGAACGATTTGTCGCACGTGATGTACTCCGCGTCCTCGAGCTTGCGCGCGTGCACGCTCAAATTGCCGTCGCTGGTCTTGAGCAGCGCCTTGAGCTCGTTGAACGTGAGGCGGTCGCGCACGGCGAGCGCGCTCACGATGGCGAGCCGCACGCGTTCGTGAATCAGCCGGTCGAGATCCGCCGGCGTGGACTGCGCTTTCGCTCTCGCTGCCGGTTGTGGTTCCGTGCGGGCGATCCGCGCCGTATTGCTCTTAGCCACCGTACCTCCGTGCGATGATCAATCCAAACAGAATGTGCAGTCCGCCGAAACCGCTTGCGAGGAGCCACGCCTCCCAGCCCGCCGGTGCGAATAGCGCCGCCGTGCCCAGGATCATGAAACAGATCCCTATCACCGGCACGACCCGCATGGAGAATGCCCCACCGGTGACGACGCCCGCGCCATAACACAGCAACCACACGGCCGGGAGCAGCTGGAGCTGCTTGGCCTGCCACAGCACGTACGTCAGGAGCGCCCCGACGATGAACGGTGGCAGCACGCTGAGTCCAAACCGTCGGCCGGGACCGTTGACGATTGCATCGCCGGCGCGCAGGGCCTTGTAGAGGAGGGCGGCGACGCCGATCCCAGCACCGAGCAACGCTTCGAACATCCAGACCCACAGCCAGCGACTCTGCGACGCACCGTAAACCGGCGCGACCGGCACGGATCCGGCGTACCACGAGGCCACGAGTGCCGTCACGCCGAGGACGACCATGCCCCAGCCGGGCACCGCGGTGAACGAGCCGGCGCGCTCCATGGTGGAGCGGATGAACTGCAGGTTGTCGAGCGCACGATCGCGCAGCGGCCGCGGGGCGGTCATGGCTCTAAGTAAAGCACTTTGCCATGCAAAGTCAAGTCCGGTTCTCGCGGCGCCGGACCAACTTCAGCCCCGACCACACCTCGTCCACCGCGGCGACCTTCACATCCACCAGGCCGGTCGGCAGGGCAACGGCCCGTACCACGTCTTCGGTCATATCGGTCGGAACACCGGAGGCTTTCTTTGGCCACGAGACCCACAAGGCACCGTCCGGCGTCAGCGCTCGAAGCAGGGCTGAGAGCTGGCGCTCCAGGAGGGCACGGTCCGCGGTAAAGAAATGAATGAGGGGCAGGATGCCGCGCGCCACGGACGTGACCGTGACGCCGCGCGGCAATTTCCCCAGCGTCGCACGATAACCCCGTGGGGGATGGAGAATTGCGATCCGCATGCCGGGCTTGATGCCGAGCTTGTCGACCAGCGAACGTTGACTGTAACCCGCAGCCATGGTGGGAAGGTATCATGTATCAGATGATGCGCACCTGGAGGTCTCAATGAAGCGTGTTGCGTTCTTGCTCACCGCTGCCGTCATGCTCGCAGCCTGCGATACGGCCACCGCGCCGCGTTCCATGCAATCGAGCGTCGACGACTCGCGGCTGCCAGCTGAGCTGCGCGCCGCGTATCTCGAGGACGCCAATCGTCTGGCGCTGCGCGATCTGCTGGCGAATGGCTTTTCCGAAGTTCCGATTCCTGAGGACGCGGTTCAACCGTACTACAACGCGCTCGTACTGGTCTACAACGCGACGGCGCTGCCCGCGCGGGACACCGTGGTGGATGTGTACCGTATCCACACGTTTCCCGCTCCGACTACGCGCAGCCTGATGTTGCAGCTCCGGGCGTCCGACGCGTGGGTGCAGGCGCTGGCGCGGCGCGAAATTCCTACGGGCGATCCTACCGTCGACACCCTCCTTGCGCGCTACGCGCTGTCGGTGGGAAGTGTCTTTACGCTTTCAAACGGCGATGTATTTCTCACGCTCGGCTCGGCGGGGCCACTCAACGTCAAGGCGCTCGGGACCCTGTTCGTGGGAATTGCCGGGGTCAAGTCCGCGGAGCCCAACGGTGCGATCGGCGATGGTGCCGACATTGTTGCATCTCTCAGTTCGGCAGTCTTGCTCACCTACAGTGTGGGATACGGTGACTGTCCCGCAGGCTGCATCGCGCGGCGTTTCTACCACTTCGCCGTGCACGATGACGGCACCGTCGAATACCTCGGCGCCTCTGGCGCTCCCCCACCTCAACCTGGCCAGCCCTGAAAAACAAAACGGGCCCCGACGAGGGGCCCGTTCGGTGTCATTCAGCATCGCTTACTGCACGCAGTTGCCGTGCGGATCGGGCTTCGGCTTGTCCACCACCACGCGGTGATCGAGGTTCGCCACGGCCGTCGCGACGTCGTACACGAACTGCGACACGTGCGCCAGCTTGTCGTAGTCGATGTACTCCGGCTCATCCGTCACCTGATGGTAGTCGCGGTGATTGCCCGTCGTGAAGAACGCGATCGGGATGCCGTAGCGCGCGTACATGTAGTGATCGCTGCGGCAGTAGTACTGCTCCGGATGCCCCGTGGCGTCGAACTGATAATCGAAGGTGAAGGGCTGCTTCCGAGCCTTGTTCACGGTCTCGATCAGATCGCCGAGCTCGGTGGAAAGGCGTCGCGTGCCGACGAGCTCCAGGTATCCCGGACCGCCGCCATTCTCGTCGTCGGCGCGGCCCCGGCCCACCATGTCCATGTTGAGCTGCGCCACGATCGAGTCGCGGGTGACCGTCGGATGGTCCGTGAAATACCGCGACCCAAATAGCCCCAGTTCTTCCCCCGTGTGCCACACGAAAATGATCGACCGCTTCGGCTTGGCCGATCCGCGCGCCCCGGCGAAGGCTTCCGCGATCTCCAGCACCGACGTCGTCCCCGAGCCGTCGTCATCCGCGCCGTTGTAGATCGAATCGCGGCGCGCGGGATGAAGCCGGTGCAGACTGTCGACGTTCACGCGAATCTGCTGCACCTGGTTCGGCGTCACGCGGTGATTGGGGGAGGCCAGCTTGAGCTTCCGCACGGCGTCGTTGAACGCGCGAATCGAATCGTGGTCCACCGGCGTCTGGTCGAAGCCGACGTGGTCGTTGTGCGCGCCGATCGCGACGTACTCCCCCTTCAACTTCGCATCGCTGCCCGGCAAAATCGCGACCACGTTGCGCGCCGGCGCGGGAATCTCGACGAACGACACCGCGCCGTGCACCGTCTTGCCGGCCGCGCCGACCTTCACGCTGTCGAGTGGTACGCCGAGCAGCGCCCGGGCACCGGCCGCACTCACGTACACGTAGACGGGCAGGCTGATCGTGTCAGTCGGCTCCGGCGCGTCGCGCAGGATCGTCTGCGCCTGACGGAAGAAGGTGATCGCCTGAGGCGGGAGCGTTTCCAGCGCCACCACCGCGATGCCGGCGGCGGCGCGGTAGCGGCCGAGAATCGCGGCACGATTCACTTGCTGGGGTGGCGGCACATTCGGGCCGTTGTGCGCCCCCAACACGATGAACTTTCCGGCGGCCTGGTCAGCGCTGATGATCGTGCTGTCCGGCCACACGCCGCCGTACGTCACCTGCGCGCCGTCGAACGGGCGCGTCGCGCGTCCTGGATCGCGCGGGACGAATTCGTCCCACGTACGGAACGCCGTTCCGTCGACCGAGAACGATGCGCTCGGATCGAGCTGCCGCTTGACCAGCGGGACGTTCTGGAAATAGCCGCCGGAGTCTCCCGCGGGCTGCAATCCCATGCGTTTGACCTCCGACGCGATGTACGCCGTGGCTTTGAGATTGTATTCGCTGCCGGCGAGGCGGCCCATCATTGAATCGTCCGAGTAGAGATACAGACGAGTCATGAGGTCCGCCGGCGTAATCGCCGTTTGGGTGCGGGCGGGCGCGTGCTTCATGGGAAGCGCCGTTCCGGTCTGCGCCCTGGCTTGAGCTCCCGCCGTGAGCGCGACGCATGCAGCGAGGACTACGAACCGACCTGCTGCCTGCATGGGACTGTCTCCAAAAGAGAGAAGGAAGACATGCAATTTCGCCGATTGGTTGCGCACTGTCACGTCGGAGTCTCGTTAGGAACCGTCGTCCTGCGGCGCGGCCCCAGGGACCGCGCCAGGATCCCGAGCCCCGCCCCCTGACCTTCGCGGCGCGGCATCGCCCGATACAGCAGAATGATCACGACCCATGTCAGCCAGCTCGCCCGCTCGCTCCAGCTCAACGACCGCAGCAGGAACCAGGGCTGCGTCACCGCCGCCGTCCACGGCTGCCAATCGCCCTGCACCAATGCGAGCGGGCGCGCAAACACCCGATTGGTGTGGAAGCCCTGCGCGCCGGGAAGCGACACGTTCCACACACAGGTCACCCGACCCCAGCCATGATTGTCGCTCGCGCCCACGACCATCAAGTCGTGGCTGCCCGCGAGCGTGAGCACCTGGCGGCGCAGATCCGACGGGAATCCCAAAGCTTTCGGCGCGCAGTTCACGATCTCGAACCCGTCCACGCCGCCCAATACGAACGCGCCCAGATCGTCCCAGTGATAACGCCAGTACTCGGGGAGTGAGGCGATGCTGAGGCCGCCCTGGCGCTCGATCGCGGCGAAGATGCGGATCATCCGCGGCGTGCTCCCCTGAAAACTGTCGCGCGGCAAAGGCTCGACCGGCCCGATCGCCACCACGTGTTGTTGATGGACGCTCCATTCCACGCCCGGCAGCAGACTGATCGACGTGCCCCCGGGGACCGGAAGCGAGCCGTCGTACACGACATTGTGGTCGGTGACGTACGACGCTTCGTATCCCTGCCGCTCGTGCCAATCCGCGAGCTTCGCGAGCGTCCATCCGGGCCGGCCATCGTGTGACGCATTGGTGTGCGCATGATAGTCGAGCACCGTGCCCGCGCCGTCGTGGACGAGGCGCGGAACGGGACGCGGCAACAGCACGGCCGCGCCGGCGAGCAGAACGACCACCGCCGGGCCGAGCAACGCCGTCGCGATCACACGGCGCGGGCTCTGCGAGTCGCTCGACGCGCGGATCGCGCCCCAGGCGGCGAGCAGCAGCACCCAGACGGTGAACGCCCACACCGCTCGCGCCAGGCTGAAGAACGTGAGCGCGTCGAGCGTGTTGGAGAGGGGCGCGAACAGGACGTAGAGGACGGGTCGCTCGAGGTCGACGTCGCCCGGTGCAGAGCCGGTCACGGCGTCGACGAGCGGGGACAACGGGTGAATCGCAGTCGCGAGAAGCAGGACCACCAGCACGATCGCAACCGGGTGGCGGCGCAGCAGGTTCACTCGCAAATTCCCCGCATGTCGGGTCGGGTAGAAGCTAGCGCGCAGCGGCGATCCACGCGATGACGAATGCACTCCTCCCCTGGGTCTTCTTCGGTGGGCTCGCAGTGACGCTGGGAGGGCTGGCGCTGATCAACGCGACCCGCAACCGGAAGCGGCGCGCGGCGTACGCCGAATACTGTCTGATCCGCGGATTCATGTTCGAAGACAAACGTCCCAACGGCGAACGCCGTTACGCCGAGATGTTCGAGCCGTTCACCGCGGGACGCCGCCGCAGCTGGGGACACACGATCAGCGGGACCAAGAACCAGGCGCCGTTCACCGCGTTCGAATACCAGTGGATCACGGGTGGCGGCAAGAGCTCGTCGTCGCACTGGATTGGCGGAATCGTCTGGGAGCACGACAAGGACTCGTTCCCCAAGTTTGCGCTATCGCCGGAGGGGTGGTTGTCGCGGCTCGGCCAGGTCTTCGGCATGCAGGATATCGATTTCGACGAGTCTCCCGAATTCTCCCGGATGTACCAGCTGAAGGGTCCGAACGAGCCGCTGATCCGGCAATTGTTCACCACCGAGATCCGCCGCTTCTTCGAAGCGACGCCGAATCAGCACGTAGCCGGCGGCGGCCGATTCCTCTTCTGGTTCCGGACCGGTGTCTTGCCGCCTCCGGATGAGCTCGACGAATGGCTCGAGCAAGGCGACCACGTGCGCCGCCGGTTCTTCAAGCAATGACCAACGCGCCCACCCCGATCGGTGAGCTGCCGGTTCTCGTGCTCGGTCCGCTCCGCGGACGGGCGGCCGGCGAGTGGGAGCGCGGGCCTGCCGGAAAGTGGACGCCGGCGCAAATTGTCGAGCACCTGGCGCTGGGACTCACCCTCAGCGCCGAGACGTTTCTGGCACGGAAGAACCACGCGCCGATGACACGGCGCGCCCGCACTCCCGCCGAGAAGATCGCGAGGCTGTTCATCTTCGGATTCCGCTGGTTTCCGCCGGGCCGCAAGGCGCCGGAGCGCACGACGCCTCCGCCGCACATCGATCGCGCCGCTGCGGAGGCGCATTTTCTGGCTGGTGTCGAGGCGTGGGATCAAGTGGATCGCACGCTGTTGCCGGAGCGACGCAGCAATCTCTTCGTGAAGCATCCGCGGATGGGCGACCTAACCGTCGAGGAGTGGATGCGCTTTCATGTGATCCACGCGCGCCACCACGCCCGGCAGATTCGCGAACGCATCGGCCTGTGAGCCGGAAGCGGGAGAAGGAGAAGGTCGTCATTCGCGTGCCGAACCCGAAGGCGCCGGTGAAAGAGCGGTTGAAGACGCCCTCGCATAAAGTCCACCGTTCCAAAAAGGCGTATCAGAGGCGCGAGAAACACCCCCGCCGCGCCGAGGAGTAGGGGATTACCTATTTGACAACCCACGCGCGGCGCCGTAGATGTGCGCAGAGGCTTGTCACCGACCGTCGTTAAGGAGAGTCTCTCCAACCAAGGGGAGGTCTCACATGGTCAAGCGGTTCTTGAAGGCCGCTGCACCGCTGGCGACTCTCGTTTGCGCAGCCATGACGCCCGACCGCGGCAGCATGCCTGCAAAGTCCTACACCGCGGCCTACGCCGCCCTCACCAGCCGAATCCCTGCCTTCGCGCGCAAGTACGGACTGCGATGCTCCGCCTGCCACACCGCGTGGCCCGAGCTGAGCGCGTTTGGCCAGCGGTTCAAGGACAACGGGTACCAGCTCGGCAACGACCGCGACTCGCCCATCTGGCAGAACAACGCCTACTGGCCGATCGCGATGCGCACCACACCGCAGTACCGTGTCGAAAACACGACGAACCAGGTGACTGTCGCGTCGCCGGGCGGGAAGACGATCACGCAAGCCGGTTTCGATCTCTCCGGCGTGGACTTTCTGCTGCTCGGGACGCTGTACAAGGACATCACCTTCGGTCTCGTGCCGACGCTGGACGCGGATGGCACGACGGGCCTCGAGGCGGCATTCGTGCGCTTCGACAACCTCGGCAATTCGCCGTGGGCAAATCTGAAGGTCGGCAAGTTCGAGCTCGACAACCTGCTCTCTGAAAAGCGGTTCACCTGGTTGTCGTCCAACGGCGGGTTTCTCTATGCCTACCACTACCTGCCCGTCGGGAGCGCGAACAACTTCGGCTTCGGGGACAACCAGATCGGTGCGGAGTTCTCGGGCCACTCGATCAACAGCTACACGCGCTACAGCGTCGCGCTGTTGACCGGCGACGATGGTGAGCCGGGCTTGCCGGGCGGCAAGAGCGTGGACGCGATGTTCACGGCGAGCAGAGCCTTTGCGATAGGCAGCGGGTTGGGCCCGCAGCGGGTCGGTGTGTTCGGTTATCTGGGGCACCGCCCGACCGTTTTCGACAGTAGTGGCGGCGCGCCGATTCCCGGCACCGGCTCGGCGAACAAGTCGTTCGTCCGGTTCGGGGCGACCGCACAGTTGTGGGTCGGCAACCTGGAGATCATCCCGTTGGTCTCACACGCGTCCGACGACGCCGCGTTGGGGCCGGGCGCCGACAAGCCGGCCTGGAATACGGCGCTGCTCGAGGCGCACTACGTCGCCACGCCACGACTCCTGGTTCAGGGCCGCTACGAGGTGATGCGGATGTCGAAGCAGGGCGATCCTGCGATTCCCAGTACGCAGGGCAACGCCGACGCCTTCGCGCTCGGCGTCCGTGCGTATCCGTTCATGTTCAGCCGCGACGGTATGGCTCTCCACGCCGAATTCGCGATGACGAAAACAATCGGAACGGCGCCGTTGAGCGGGGATGGTTCCGGCGTCGATCCGGCGACGCCGACAACGGTCGTATGGAGCCGCAGCCTGCTGTTGGCCTTCGACTTCGCTTTCTGAGAGGAGCCCATAAATGAGACCGCAAACGCGATGGCTCACGCTGTCGGCCTGTGGCGCTGTGCTCCTGTGCGGTGGCGCGGTGCGGGTCGTGGCGCAGGAGGCGCACGTCGATCGACTGACCGGGCGTGCGGCGGCGGGGAAGCCCCTCTACACACGCTATTGCGCCGGCTGCCACGGCGACGAGGGTGACTCACGAGGCGAGAACACGCAATGGATCGATCCGAAGCCGCGCGATTTCACGCTGGCCACGTTCAAGTGCCGCTCGACGCCGTCCGGCACGCTGCCCACCGATCAAGACCTCTATAACTCGGTGACGCGTGGGTTCGTGACCACGAACATGCCGCCGTGGGTGGCGCTCACGCCGCACAACCGCATCGACTTGGTCGCGTATATCAAGACGTTTTCCGCGCGCTGGAGCACGGCAAAGCCGGGCACGCCGATCGCGATTCCTCCAGAGCCGGCGCCGACCGTGCAAGGCATCCTGCACGGGCGTGAGCTGTTTCAGCGCTTGGAGTGTTGGAAATGCCACGGCGCAGCCGGTCACGGCGACGGGCCCTCCGCAAAAACATTGACGGACAATAAGGACGACCCCATCCGTCCGTACGACTTCCAGACGGGTACCCGGTTCATGTGCGGCACTACGAACCAAGACCTGTATCGCATTTTCATGACGGGACTCGATGGCTCGCCGATGCCGTCATTTGCCGATCAGCTGCAACCGGCGCAGGCGTGGGATCTCGTGCATTTCCTGCGCACGTTGCAACCGCTTAAGACGCCGGAGGCGACGATCTGGCGGGCGTGGTTCACGACGCACGGCCGCGAGCTCAAGCCCATCGGCCAAGAAGGAGGAGGGCAATGATCGCGCGCGTTGTCGCAGGACTGGTGGTGGTGTCGGTCGCGGGTGCGACGGCCGGTCCGTCGCACCTGCCACCGCCGGCCGGCACGATCAGCGGGAAGGTGACGTATACCGGCACGCCGCCGAAAATGCGGCCGATCGACATGGCGAAGGAGCCGGCCTGTGTGACCGATCATCCGACGCCCGTGATGACGCAGGATGTGGTAACGGGCTCCGCCAACAGCGTTCGCTACGTCGTCGTGTACATCTCCGGCGGGGACCAGGGGGCACCGGCCGCGACTGATACGGTGCGTTACGACCAGAAAGGCTGTCTGTACATCCCGCACGTGGCGGTGATGCAGGTGCACCAGCCGCTCGAGATCTTCAATGATGACCCCCATTCGCACAACATTCATCCGCTCGCGCGAGTCAATCCCGAGTGGAACAAATCGCAGCCCAAGGGCGCGCCACCGATCCGCACGGCGTGGGACCAGCCCGAATTCATTCCGGTGAAGTGCAACGTGCATCCGTGGATGCACGGCTACTTCGCCGTTCTCGCGACGTCTCATTTCAGTATGACGGATTCGACCGGCGAGTTCAGCATCACGGGCCTGCCTCCCGGTACCTACACCGTGACGGCGTGGCACGAGAGGTTCGGAACGAAGAGCCAGGAGGTGACAGTCGCCGGCAGCGAGACGAAGACCGCCAACTTCGTTTTGACCGCGCGACCCTACTAGCCGATGGGGAGGCTGTTCGCCGTCGTCGTCACGCTGATCGCGCTGGCGTCGGCCACGATCTTCGCCCTCCACATCTGGTGGCTGCCGCCGGACATCTCTACCCACGGCGCTCGGATCGATCGTCAGCTGAACGAAACGATGGTCGTTGCCGGGGTGCTGTTCGTGCTCGGGCAACTCGCCCTCGCATTCTTTGTGTGGCGGTTCAGCACGCGCGAGGGCGGTCCTTCGCGGCCGAGCCGGGCCTTCCCCGGCGGACCGACACCGCTCGTGGTGCTGGCCACGGTGCTCGTCGGCGTCGAGATCCTGGTGCTGACGTTTGTGGGCTCGAAGGTGTGGGCGGACGTGTATCAGACGCCACCGGCACCGGGCGCATTGCAGATCGAGGTCGTAGGTGAGCAGTTCGCCTTCTATTTCCGCTACGCGGGCGCGGACGGGAAATTCGGTGCGATGCATCCCGAGCTGATGAACGACGCCACACAGAACTTCTTCGGGCTCGATCCTGCCAACGACACGACGGCGCGGGACGACATCGTGGTGGGGAGTCTGGTGATCCCCGTGAACCAGCCCGTGGTGCTGCGGCTGCATGCAAAAGACGTCAACCACTCGTTCTACGTGCCCGAGCTACGCATCCAGCAGGATTTCGTGCCCGGCATGGTGATCCCGCTGCACTTCACCGCGACCAAACCGGGGAAGTATGAGCTCGTGTGCACGCAATTGTGCGGCCTCGGCCACTACAACATGCGCGCGTACGTCGAAGTGAAGACCCGGCCGGAGTTCGATCAATGGCTCAAGGAAAGGGCGGCCGAGCTGTGACGCACGGTGCGGCCACTGGCCACGCGCCCGCCCAGAGCTTCCTGCGGCGCCACGTCTTCAGCGTCGATCACAAGGTCATCGGACGCCAGTACCTCGATCTGGCGCTGGTAGCGGTCGTCACCGGGATGGTGCTGTCCTGGATCATGCGG
>Ga0066707_10000120_pt1 | contig 17875 bp, 18 predicted proteins | sample GraSoiAngelo_156_FD_66503 | JGI IMG/M metagenome (GOLD analysis project Ga0066707, IMG submission 66503) | Grasslands soil microbial communities from the Angelo Coastal Reserve, California, USA - 14_1009_13_40cm | ecosystem: Environmental > Terrestrial > Soil > Grasslands | place: USA... | reverse complement strand
CTTCAGGAAGGTGCAAACCGAGGGCCAGAGAGAAGACGCCTGATTCCGCGGGGTTGCGCGATTGTGCAGTCGCGAACCTGGGGCACTCGCGCCCCGAAAGAGGTGCCCGCGAGAGGACAGGGTCTTCAGGAGAGCGCGGCGTCGAGGGCGCCCTTGTTCTTGCAACTCAGCATGTCACCGCCGGCCCGCCCAGACGGCGCGCTTCGGCCAGGCAATCAACCCACGTCGTACGGCTGCCGAAGACCATTGACGCTCAGCGCGACGCGATAGGGACACCATTGCCCCTCGCCGCCTCCACGCCAGGCGCAAGGCCAGCTGGCGGCGGTGCCGGCTGCGGTGGGTCGCCATTCACACCGGCCCGGACCTGACGCTGAAATGCTCCAGGCACTCCACTCGGAACCGCGACGCGGGGAGCTCGCCCACCAGACGACGGCACTCCTGCTCGTCCTTGCTTGTTCTCCCAGGGGCAGCGGGCGGTCTCTGTTCACAGGCCGACACACTTTCTCTCGTCGGCATGGGGCCAAGGCTAGGCTTGACGAGACGCCCGGACCCGGTGCCTGAACCTCTCTTCGCCCGGCTCAGCACTTCCCGATCGAAGTGGAGCTAGAAGCTCGCGGCTCGTTGGGGCCCGCGCTTCGGCGCTACTGAGAGCTCCCGCCGGCCCGGGCGCGGTCCAACCCGACGGATGATGCGGGGGTCGCTGCCCGGTCGACGGGAAGAAGCTTCAGTCGCACTCGCCCCGGGCCGCGGTCGGACCCGATTCGATCGCCGCCGTGAGCTGCGTCGGCGAGATCGGCTTCGCCAGGAATTCGGCGCCCGCCCGGCTCGCCGTGCGGGTGACGTCCGGAGAGCGCGCCCGCTGACGATGATCACAGGCAATGGCGGGCGGGCCCGGCGAGCGTTCTGGACGATTACCTGCCCGTCGTACGACTCGAGGCGCAGATTGGTGATGGGCAGGACACTCTCTCCAAGTGCCCGCCATCATGCCGCCGGCGTGCGCTCGCCACAGCTCCGGGGCAGAGGAGCTCGAAGCCCGCGTAGCTCGCCGCCCGCGCGAGGTCATGCGGCTTCCGGAGGACGATGAATCTTCCTGGCCGTACCCTTGGGGTAATGCCGCTCGAGCCTGAGATGTCCGGCCTTGAGTGCGGCGTCTCGCGAATCATAGGCAGTCCAGTCGTGGGCCCAGCAGCTTTCGACGACTTCGCCCCGGACCGGGTCCCGGATCTCCCAACACCAGAGAAACGGCTCGGGGATCAGTCGGACTTCGACCGTGAATGGCGCCGGATAGCTTTCCACGCCCATCCTCCTTCTGTGAGAACACCAACTGGTGGAGACGTGCTCGCGCCGATGCCGCGCTGGGCCTCCGCCTCGTCTCTAAGTGGGACGCCTTGACACATTTTGTTGGCCGCTAGAAACGGCCGCGATCGTTCCCGATCCGGCTGGTGGGTTCCTCCACGTCAGCCGTGCGATTGAGCTTGACGAGGAGCGCCTGGTAGCGCTCGAGGATCGCCACCGACCGCGGGCTGTCCGTCCCCAGTATGTCCTCGACCATCGCCAGAGCTTGCCGATAGAGCTGCTCCGCCTCGTCATCACGACCCTCGGCATTCGAGATGTCCGCCATGTCCGCCAGGACGAGGCCCAGCGGAAGGTTGTTTGGACCCAGCACCGTCTCGAACAGGCAAGCCTCGTGGTGATACACGAACTGCGCCTGATCCAACCGCCCCCAGGAGCGGTAGAGTCGCGCCAGATTGTGCAGGGGGCCCGCGATATGGATGGCGTCCGGTCCCAGGGTCGCCTCAAAGAGAACGAGCGCGTCTCGATACAATGGCTCCGCCGCCGCGTACGCTCGCTGAGCGATGTACTCCTCAGCCTGTGCACCGAAGTGCACGGCCTTTTCCAACGCCTGCGCCCTCCCATCGGGTACTGACCACGTGTCAGATGCCAGCACGGGCGTTCCGGGCCAGATCGCGAGCAGCTCCGTCTCATGACCGCAGGGCGCTTGGGCCGCATTGCCTGGTTCCGGGACACCGAACCATGACAGCGCTACGAGCAAAGCGAGCACAGTAACGCCCGCCGAGGAACGATGCGGTATCGGATCCATCGGGTTGCGGCCACGCGGCCATCGACCGCCTTCTGATACAAGCCCGCTCCCTTGCGTTCTCATCGCCCGCCTCCGAGTGTTTTCGGATCGTCCGTCCCTTTCGCGCTCACATGAGAGCCACAGGTGCAGCATATGGCGTGCCGTACGGGAGAGCGTGTTGAGACTCCAAATTTTCGTCGGAGTCTCAGGATCTTCCCCCAACGAACTCATTCGCTGGAGGCCATCCGCTCGTGAATGGGTGGGGCCGCTCCACCCCACGTGAGGCGACGAGGGTGCCGGCCGTTGCGTTAGGGTCCCTTCGACCCCTGGTCGCGGAGGATTCCGCTACCAGCCAGGACGCTGCCGACTGCCGGCTGGTCGGCGACGGTCCGGATGTAACGCAGCCTCCAGCGGTCCTTCGGCAGAAACGTCTCCCAGGCCGGCATCGCCCCCCGACCGTTCGAGATCTTCCAGAAGAGACTCGCCATCGGTCTGCGCCTCGGTCGGGAGTCCGAAATTCCTTGGAGAACCGCCCGGCCGGGGAGCATTTTAGATAGAAGGAAGGAGGCCCGAGGATGCGCGTAATGGATCTGATGAAGAACCCAGTCGTAACGGCGAAACCGGACGACAAGCTGAGCAGCCTAGCGGCTATCGTTTCATCGCGCAAGATTCGGCACTTCCCGATCGTGGAGGGCGGCAAGGTCGTCGGCATTGTGTCGGACAGCGACCTGCGGTCCGCGAGCACTCATCCTGCGGTCTACGACCTCCTGCTGGAGGTTCTGGCCACGTTGGATCGAGGCTCAGCCGGAGAGATCATGAGCCGCGAGGTGATCAGCGTTCCTCCCGAAACTCCGATGGCGCAGGCCGCCCAGATCATGCTCAAGCATCGCATCAGCTGTCTTCCCGTAGTCGCCGACGGACGCCTGGTCGGCATCGTGACGACGACGGATGTGCTGGCGGCCTTCGCCGCACAGAGCGGTTAGCCACCTCTCCCACTCCCGGTACCCGAGCTGCCGAAAACATGTCCGCAGATGAGCTGCCGGGCCGCGCGCCGGCGCCGGTTCAGCAGCGTGGCCGACAGATTCGGGGCCAGAAGACGCAAGGATCGCAGGACGTCGGCTCGCCCCGCCGATCGATCAACCCTCCTGGCGCAGGAACTTCGGGCAAAGGTCTGTGACCGCGGGCCTCGAGGGCTGATTATGCAGGGTGAGACAGCGAACGACTCCATCGCCGCGGCGACGTCTGATCCCCATTGGGACACACAGGGCTGTCCGAAGAAGCAAGATTCAACCAGCGGGCGACAAGCGCGATGCGGGAGGCGATGATCTCAGCCCGCCGCGGCGTCGAGATCCCGGTCCCATCCCCGCAGCATGTGAGGCCGCCAAACCAACGGACGGGCTCGGTCGGATGACGCGCAGGGCCTCGTAGCGCCCGGTTGACAGTATGGGAGAGGAGGAGCTCGCGATGTTGCGCAGCCTTCGGATTAGGCTGGCGAGGCTTGTTATCAACTCTGCAGTCGTTACGGGGACGGCTTGGTCGCCCGCCTTGCCGCCGGTCGGCGCCCAGGAACGAGACGTCCTTGCGGAGGAGGGTCGGAAACTCTTCGTCCAGCAGGGGTGCTACGGCTGTCACACAATCGGCACGACCGGCGGCCGGAAAGGTCCCGACCTGTCGCACGTGGGCACGAAGTACTCCGTGTCCGCCCTGGCGGCGCGGCTCGAAGACCCCTCGCCGACCGCTCACATGCCGCCGATCTTCAATACCTTGTCGGATTTCGAGGTGCACGCGCTCGCTGTATACCTCAGGACGCTTCGGTAAGATCCTGCCAATCCGAGGTCGCCTCCGGCCGCGGCGAATCTCAACTCGTGGAGGTTGCCGATCGAGGTCGCCGTACGCGGGGGTGCTCGAAACCGGAGGGCCGCCGTTGTGGGGTTCCGGGGCAGGGCCCGGATCTCGCCTCCGTGGCGGGCGGTGCCATCCGGGAGCCCCGTTCCGGCGGTCATCCCGAAGTCTACAGGCGGTCGATAAGCCCGCGGCAGCGCTTACCGCCGCAGAAGATCACGTCCCACAAAACGAACGCAGCGAGCACCGCAATCACTCCCACGACCCATCCGATCCACTCCATGTGTTCGCTATCCTCCCTGCAGCTCGTCCTCGGGGCGATCTCTCAGTTCGACCGCAGCGAACCTCCGCCTTCCCACCGACCCGCAGCGAGCGTCGCAGAATGGCTCCTTTTCACGCTTGCGGAGCCCCCGCTGATGAGCCTCGAAGCGCATGCCGCTCACAAGGGCTGCGAAGGCCTCGGGTTCGCCCTGATGATGAGCGCTCGGAACGGCGCGCTCTCCGTCTCGGACATTCATCGGCTCCCATCTGGTAGACCGGGACCAGATCGGCTTCTTCCAGCTCGTCTGGCTCAAGGCGGGGACGACGGCCCTGGCCCTCTTGGCCGTTCCCCTTCTCTCGGCTGTCCTGACGAACCGCGACGATCGGACGGCCGCCCGCCTGAGCCGGTGCCCCTGCTTCAGCCGCCTTTCGGGGCGGCGCGGCAGACAGGCCCTCCGCCCCCCCGGTCGCGGACGGTCCGCGATGCGACCCGCGCGGATCACGCTGGCGCCGAGGAGCCGTCTCAGCCTCGCTCCAGTAAGGTCACCTCATGGAGGTAGCGGCGAACCCGTCCGCGAACCCGAGCGCGGGCGACGGAGCCAATCTTCTCACCACACCCGGAGGCCGGGCGTCACGAGCGGTGTCACGAGCGCGAGTCGGACGAGTGTGGGCCCGTAGGCGATCGCGATCAGGACGCCCGCCAGAGCCAGCCACGGGCGCAAGCGGTCCAGGATCGCCGGCGCGTGGTCCGGGCCCGAGAGCGCCTCGGCGAATTCCGGCATCGCCGGCGCCGGGGTCCGCGCGGCGACCAGCGTCGCGACCATATTCAGAAAATAGAGGAGCGAGCTTACGAATAGGACCGTGCCTCCTACGCCGGTCATCATCAGGTGATGCCGCCATTGGGGCTGCACGTACGCCGCGGCACCGAGCATCGTGCGCCGCGGCGCTCCAAGGAGCCCAAGCTGATGGAGCGCGTGGGAAAAGATCACCATTCCCCCGAACCACAGCCACACCTGCGCGAGCGCCAGGGGGCGGCTCCAGAGCGCGCCGCCGCGGAGGTACGGCACGAGCCAGTAGCTCACCCCCATGAACGTCAGGGTGACGGCGGTCCCCACCGTGAGGTGTAGGTGGCCCGGGATCCAAGCCGTGTTGTGGACGACGAGATTGAGGTTATAGGAGGCATTGATCAGCCCCCCGATGCCGCCGAAGGTGAAGAGGAGCATCGCCAGCACCTGGGCGGCCAGCGACGGGTCGCCCCAGGAAAGCTTCCCCCACCACGCCACCCAGCCCCGACCGCCCCGGGCCCGCGCCCCGCTCTCAAGAGAGGCCACGACGTTGAAGAAGGTCAGAAGGCTCGGGAAGAAGACCGCAAACGTCAAGAACGCGTGCACCAGCTTCCAGCCCTGCGGGATGCCGGGGTCCGTGTACTGATGGTGGAAACCGAGGGGCGTCGAGAGCACCAGGAACAGGAGGAACGATGTGCGTGCGAGCGGATCGCTGAAGAGCTTGCCGCCGGCCTGGCGCGGCGCCAGCGTGTACCATGAGACGTACGCAGGGAGGAGCCAGAAGTAGACGATCGGGTGCCCGGTGAACCAGAACAGCACTCGGGCCAGGAGGGCGTCGGTGCCGGCGATCCAGCCGAGCGACCACGGAATCAGCAAGACCAGCATCTCGGCGGCGAGGCCGAGCGACGCGATCGTCCACATTGCGAACGTCACGAGCGACATGAAGGCCGCCAATGGCGTGGGCAGGCCGGGGTGGTCGGCGCGCCACGCGCGCCAGGTGAGCGCGAGGTTGAGCGTCACCAGCCAAGTGCCGACGACCACGAGCGTGAGGCCCACATAGAACGCCCAGTGGGCCCGCAGCGGCGGGTAGAACGTGAACAGCACGGTCGCCGCGTTGCCGACGAGCGGAATCGCGGCGAGGACCAGGCCGCCCGTCATGAGCCAAAACGTCGCCCAGCCCAGCGGCGGGCTCGCGAGCGGCCTCGCCAGCGCGCGGGCGGTGATGAAGGGCAGGAACCCCGAGATGAAGAAGGTTGTCCAGACGAGGACGTTCAGCACTCCGTGCAGGGTGAGGCCGTGGTAGTACGAGGCGACCAGGGGCGTCAGCCAGGGATAGAGGTTGACGCCGGCATGCTCGACGGATTGCAGCGCACCGGTGACGACGCCGCCGAAGAGGGCGACGTGGGCGACGACGAGGTACGCGGCGACCAGGCGCCGCTCGCTCCGGTCGGGGACGGCGGCGAGCTCGGGGCGAGCCGAGACGGGGGTCATCGGCGCGGCTCCACGATGATGCGGCCCGCCATCGTGTGGTGGAGAAGACCGCAGTACTCATGGCAAATGACGGGGTACTCGCCGGGCTCGTCGAAGCGTGCGTCCACGCGCGCCACCTGACCCGGGAGGAGCATCACATTCACGTTGGCCTTCGCCACGAAGAACCCATGCACCACGTCACCGCTCGTCGCCCAGAAGCGGACCGTCGACCCCGCGGGGACACGAATCTCGCGCGGCGTGAACGACCAGACCCGCGCGAGCACATGCGCCTCGTACTCGCCGGGAGCGACCTCGATCAGGCCAAGGCGGTCGAAGGGCGGGGTCTCGGTCACTTTCGTCGAATCGATCCGGCCGTCGTCCCCGGGCAGGTGGATGTGGGCGCCAAAGGCGGTGACGACGAGCACAGCCAGCATCGCGACCGGAATCGCGATGCTCGGCAGGATCCAGGCCAGCTCGTAGAGGTAGACGGTTGTTCCTCGCCTCATCGCCCCACCCCCCAGAGGCGGAGATAGACGTGGCTCCAGAGCGCAGCCAGGAGAAGCAGATAAATGAGGATACAGAGCAGCGCGCCCTTCGGATGGTCGTTCTCGTCCATCGTCGACCTCCCTTTCACGGCCGCGGACGCCGTCCTGATCGCCGGCCTCGCGCGTCAGCTCACGAAGTGAGGGCCGCGTAGGTACACGTTCCCTCTCTATCTCAGAGGCAAGCGAATCGTGTCAAGTTTCGCGCGCACGCCCCCTCCCGCGTGGACCGGCGAGCGGGATTCTCTGACACGGCACAGTAAGTAGCGGCCCCACGGGGTCATCGGGCCCCGCCGCCTCGTCGGCGCGCCCGGGCTCGCGCGGGAGAGCCCGAGCGGAGAGGAAGCCGTCGACCTCGACATCACCGCGCTTCGCTGGGTGCTTCGTTGTAGCACTCAGTCCGGGCGCGACTCACGGGGCGGAACTTCAACAACCCTCCGCCAGCCGCCGCCCCCGCATCACGGAACCATGCGTTCTGGATCCGAGTCAGGAGTGGAAGAAAGGATACAGGCTCGAGTCAGCACCTGCGTCCACTCGGATACGCTCCGCCGCGGCGCTGCGGTTCTGCTTCTAGAACCAACCGCCGGTGAGACGCGTCGAGCGTCTACTGGCGCAGATTGAAACCCTCGAGGACCGCGCGCCCGTGGCCTGGATGCTGGAGTTCACGGTCGTACTTGAGTTGCTGCTGGGTCGCTACAGGGAGGCTGGGATCATCGCGACGCTGTTGGTCTTTAACGCCGCGGTGGGTTTGATCCAGGAGACGCGGACGCAGAGCGCTTTGTCGCTGCTGCGGCAGCAGCTGGAGATCCAGACCCGGTGTGTTACGCGACGGCCAATGGCGACTCGTGCCGGCGAAGGACTTCGAGAGCGATCGCTCTACCAGTGTCGCCACACCTTCGCGACGATCGCGCTGAGCGCAGGCGAGGAGATCGGGTGGGTCGCACGGCAAATGAGGCACGAATCCACCGAGATGGTGGTCCGCCACTACTACCGCTGGATCAGAAACAGCACCCGCCAGGACGGCGCAGCGCTCGATCGGCTGCTCCAGAAGCATGGTCTGGACCGATGAGAATCGCGGGGGAGACGGACTACCGGCCTGAACTCCCTTCGAGGCGGGGCTGGCGCCATTCTCGGAACGGGACAGTTCTGACCTCGGAATAGCAGAAAAATGGCAGAATTGGGAATAGTTAGGGAGCGAATGTTCCGTAAGGGGCTGATTTATTGGAGCGGCCGACCGGATTCGAACCGGCGACGTCCAGCTTGGGAAGCTGGCATTCTGCCACTGAATTACGGCCGCGTCCCCCGGGGCTCAGATCATATCACCGATCCCTCCTCCGGCGGCAAGGGCCTGCGCCGGAGCGTGATCCGCAGATGCGCGAGCGCCTGCTCGCGGGTCATGACGAGTCCCGTGTCCTGAGCCTCACGCGCCCGCGCCAGCAGTTGGCCCACCGCCGGGCCAGGTGCCAGACCGAACGCCCCCATCACGTCCTCGCCGCGCAACAGCGCGGGTACGGCCCGCGCCTCCCGGTCCTCCTGCCAGCCGGCCATGAGCTCGCGCACCAGGCTGGACCGGCGCCAGACCGCGAACGGCGAGAGGCCGCGCACTGCCGCGGCGTCGGCAAGCGTCAAGAGCAGTAGGTCGCGGGACTCATCGCCGAGGTCGCGGAAGAACCGGTAACGCGCCCGCCGCGTCACCTGCCCTGCCTGCTCGAGGTGCATAGGGCGCAGATGGTGGCGGATCAGGGTCTCCACGATCCGCGTCGCGTTCGCCGGCAAGCGGAGCCGCTCCCCGACCGCGCGGACGCGCTCGGCGCCGAGACCGTCGTGACCGAAGAACCGGATCCGCCCGTCGATGACCGCCCGCGTCTCCGGCTTCGCGACGTCGTGCAGGAGCGCTGCGAGCTTGAGCGCCTCCCGGCGCGTGACTCCGCCGCCGAGCGGCTCGGCAAGGTGCGTCGCGATGAGGTCAGCCCACGGCCCGAGCGCGCCGAGCCGTGCCACGAGCCGGTCGGCGGCCGTGAGCGCGCGAAGCGAGTGCTCGAGCACATCGAAGCGGTGCGGCGCCGGCTGCGCGACCCCACGCATCGCCACGGTCTCCGGGAAGACGGCGGCGAGCACTCCGAGCCGGTCCGCACGTCGCATTACGGAGGCCGAGCCCGCGAGCCGCAGGATCGCCACGATTTCCTGCCCGACGCGCTCGGCGGCGACGCCGCCGAGCGCCGCCGCGTCCCGCCGTATGGCCCGGGCCGCCTCGGCGTCGAGCCTAGACCGAAGCACGGCCTCGAGTCGGATCCCCCGGAGCGCCCGCACCGGATCGCGCGCGATCGAGTCGGGGTTCGCCAAGCGCAGCCGTCGTATACGGAGATCGGTGAGGCCGCCCCGGGGATCGACGACGGCGACGGCACCGCTGACGAGCCCGCGGATCGGCACCGCCAGCGCATTGACGGTGAAGTCGCGGTCGGCGAGATCGTCGGGAAGCGTCGGGCCCCGGAAGTTGGTCACGTCGACCTGCACCGTGGTTCCGGCCACGCGCATGAGCGCCCGCGCGGAGCCTCGCTCGGCGTCCAGCTCCACGTAGCTGCCCCCGCCAGCCTCGGCGAGCCGGCGCGCGAGCGCGGCCGCGCCTGACGGCACCGCGAGGTCCAAGTCGTCGACCGGCAGGCCGAGCAGGGCGTCCCGCACCGCGCCACCGACGATGTAGGCGGCCACCCGACCGAGGCACCGGGCGACCACGCGAAGGGCCTCGGACTGGGCCGGAGGGAACCGGGACAGCCGGAGCCGTCGCACGTCCCTCACCCAACGCGAATCACGCGGCGCGGCGGGGGACAGCTAGGCAACGACCACCCAGCGCCCCGGCCACCCGGAGACCTCGCAGCCGACGCGAACTCGGCCGACCCGGGCGAGGCGAGCGAGCGAGGCAGCCAGGTCGGCGCGCGGGAGGCCGAAGAGCCGGGCGAGGGCCGACTCGCTCGCGAACGCCGCCCCCGCGAGGTAGCGCGCGAGGAGACGATCGATCGCGGCCGCGCGCGAGAGACGCCGGGCCAGGGTGACCTCCCGCGGCAGCCACGCCTCGACGAGGTCCCATCGATAGGAGAACGTCGGCTCGTAGCGCTCCTGGGTCTTCACGACCCAGAGCCCCTGCTGGAGCTCCGCCATGGCGCGCTCGAACTCCCGCGTCGCGCTCGGCGCCAGCATGAAGGTGGCGGCCCTGAGCTCGCGTGTGAAGAGCGGGTGGTCGGCGACGAGGACGTCGAGCAGCCTCCGCGCCGTGTGCGTCAACCGTCCGGCCCGATACTCGCGGAGGTAGTCGGCCGACCGCTGCCGGCCGCGGACGAGGGCATAGAACGCGGGAAAGAGGTCGAGCGCGACCAGGACCGGCCGCCCCTTGAGGAGCTTGCCGTAGTACACCCGGCGGTCGGCCGGCAGCGCGTCCTTCAGCTCCCAGGTGAGCCCGACCCCGTCGTCGTGGTGCGAACGGCGGGGCCAGCGCGGGTCGGCGCGCCCGACCACGGCCTCCCAGAGGCACGCCAGGCCCTCGGGGAACCGGTAGAAGGTCGAGCAGCAGCCGACCGCGTTCACGAACGCGAGGGCGCTCCGGGCGGTACGGACCCGGCGGCCGGGGAGGCGGCGGAAGTTCCAATTGCGCCGCTGGAGGAGCGTCCGAGCCTGTGACGTCATCAGGCCCTCCTGGCATCGCCCTCGACGGGGGCTCAGGCGAGCTCGATGCCGTTCGCGCCGATCCGGTACTCCACGATCTCGTCCGACATGGCACTCCCGCGGTGTTTGACCACCCCGAGCAGGCGCGCCAGCCGGTTGCCGACCCGCTCGCTGCCCATCACGAGGATCGTGTTCGCCGTCGCTCCGAGGTCGCCCGCCGCCACCTTCCGAGCGACGAGGTCCTCGAGCCGGGTCTCTTCGGTGGTGACGAGCAGCAGGGTCGTGATCCGACGGTGGTCATAGCAGTGGGAGTCGATGAATTGCCGGTGCTTCCACACCGGCAGGCAAATCTCCATCCCCAGCGTCTCGGCGTCACGGTGGACGACTTTCCGGTACAGCTCGTCGAACAGGAAGAACTGGATCGAGTCGGCAGGCGAGTCCATTGGCTCGACGCCGTCGACGACGACCCGGCGCGCCCCGGCGGCAAAGTGGAAGTAGAAGAATGGCCGCACCGTGTAGAGCGCGTGGTTGTAGGCCGCCTTCCAGTTCCAGTCGAACTCGAACCCATCGCGCGTTTCGGCCTGGAAGTCCCGCGTGCGGCCGACCCACGGGAACGCGTTGGAGTAGGACGCGTCCGTCCCGCCCGGCGGCGGGTGCGGGTCGGCCATCGGCGTCACGGTGTGGGTCCACGGAACAAGGCTCCAGCCGAAGAGTCGCGCCGCGTACTCGGCGTGCCGCTGGGAGTCGCCGCGCCCATTCATGTCGAAGACGAGCCCGCGGGCCCCCTCAGCGACACGGCCATGGTCGGCGAAGGTGAGGCCGAGGTGCGTCTTGCCGATCCCGGTCGCTCCGTAGACGACGGCGAGGGTGCCCGCCAGCAGACCGCCGCCGAGCATCGCGTCGAGCTTGGGGATCCCTGTCGAGACGCGGCCTTCGATCACGGGCGGATTGTATCACGCGGGTTCCGCGTCGCTCGGCCGGGCGGCCCAGGGCGCCCCGCGCGGATTCCATTGACACTCCGAACCCAAAAGTCCTTTAATGGAAGTACGATGCGTCGCTCCGACGCGCGCGATCTGCGCCGCCCGCTCCTCTTCCGGGCCGGATCCGCTGCCGGGCAGATCGCCGCGAGGCTATCCGGGCAGTTTGATCTGGTTCCCCTGCGCCCCGGCGATCCCATCGCGGTCGACGGTCCGGCCGTGTTCCTCGTCGAGCGTGCCCTCCGCGACCTCGGGCGGGCCGCCGGGCTCCCCGGCCGGACCAAGCAGCTGGCCCTGATCGCGCTCCTGCCGCCCGGCCCTGCGCCCAAGACGATCCCCGCGCGGTGGTACGCGTGTCTGCCGCGGAACGCCCCCCCGGCCGTGCTCGCGAAGATCCTGGACAACGCCTTCGAGCATATGGCGACGCGGGGCGACCTCGACCGCCTCTCCGTCGAGCTCCGCGATCTCAACAGCATCGGGGTCCGCCTCTCGGCGGAGCGGGACCTGAAGCGGCTCCTCGAGCTCATCCTGACCAAGGCCCGCGAGATCACGCACAGCGACGCGGGCTCGCTCTATCTCGTGGAGGAGAGCGACACCGGCGACCGGCGCCTGCGCTTCACGCTCACGCAGAACGACAGTGTGGACGTGCCCTTCGAGCAGTTCACGATTCCGATCAACGGGGAGAGCGTGGCGGGCTACGTCGCGCTGACGGGCCAGGTCGTCAACCTCGCGGACGCCTACCATCCGCCGCTCGGCTCGACCTTCAAGGTCAACCGGGCATTTGACACGCAGATCGGCTACCGGACGAAGTCGATGCTCGTCGTCCCGATGAAGACCCAGAAGGAAGAGATCATCGGCGTCCTCCAGCTCATCAACTGCAAGCCGGACCTGCAACGCCGGTTCGCCTCTCCGGCGGAGATCGAGAGGGAGGTGGAGCCGTTCGGCGCCCGGTATACCGATTTCGCCGTCTCGCTGGCGTCCCAGGCCGCGGTCTCGCTCGAGAACAGCCGGCTCTACGAGAACATCCAGACCCTGTTCGAAGGGTTCGTGAAGGCCTCCGTCACCGCGATCGAGTCTCGCGACCCGACCACGTCCGGTCATTCATTCCGCGTGGCCGAGCTAACGGTCGGCCTCGCGGAGATCGTGGACCGGGCGCCGAGCGGACCGTACGGCGACGTCCACTTCAGTCCGGACGAGATGAAGGAGATCCGGTACGCGTCGCTCCTGCACGACTTCGGCAAGGTCGGCGTCCGGGAGGAGGTGTTGGTCAAAGCCAAGAAGCTCTACCCGAACCACCTCGAGCTGATCAAGCAGCGGGTCGAGATCATCCGCCGTGGCCTCGAGCTCAAGTACAGCCGCCGCAAGATCGAGTACCTGCTCCAGAAGGGTCGCGAGCAGTTCGCCGCGCACGCCGAGACCCTCGACGCCGAGCTAGCATCCTTTCTGGCCGAGCTCGACGCCGGTCTCTCCAGCGTGATCGTGGCCAACGAGCCGTCGGTCATGCCCGAGGACTTCGCCTCCGCCATCCAGCGCTTCGCGCTCCAGTCCTTCGAGGACCACCTCGGCCGGTCCCAGTCGATCATCACGCCCGAGGAGGCACGGGTCCTCGCGATCCCCCGGGGGACCCTCACCGAGACCGAGCGCAAGCAGATCGAGTCGCACGTCGTCCATACCTTTCAGTTCCTCGCCCAGATCCCGTGGACGCGGGAGATCCGCAACATCCCCGAGATCGCCCGCTCGCACCACGAGAAGCTGAACGGATCCGGATACCCGTACGGGATGACGGGCGACCAGATCCCCATTCAGTCCAAGATCATGACGATCTCCGATATCTACGACGCGCTGACCGCGGCGGACCGTCCCTACAAGAAGGCCACCTCAGTCGAGCAGGCCCTCGACATCCTTGACTACGAGCGGAAAGCCGGCAACATCGACGGCACGCTGCTCGCTCTGTTCGTCGAGGCCCACGTCTACGAGCGCACCCGCCCCCGCCGCTGAGCGGACCCCGGTCCGAACGCTAGCCGGCCAGCAACAGGAGCACGCCGCCCCAGGAGACGAGGCCCAGCAGCGCCGCCGCGGCCCGCGCCAGTTCACGCACGCCCTTACGGCTCTTCACCTGTTGAGCGGCCCGGGTCAAAAAAAAGGACGGCGACCTGTGGGGGATGAATCCGTACCGCGAGCTCAGCGTATGCATCGTAGGTCCTCCTCCCTAGACTAGAAGCCTCGGACTAATCCGACCACCTTCCCCAAAATCCTGACGCTCTGCGTGCGGGGATCCACCACGAGGGGCGCCATCGTCGGGTGCTCGGGCCTGAGCACGACTCGCTCGCCGTCGCGCCCGAACCGCTTGACGGTGGCCTCGTCGCCGACGAGCGCGACGACGATGTCACCGACCTGGGCCGAGTCCTGCCGTCGCACGAGCACCAGATCCCCCTCCACGATGTGCGCGCCGATCATGCTCTCGCCGCGGACCCGGAGCGCGAACACATCCTCGCCGCGCCCGGGCAGCGCCGCCGCCGCGATCGGCAGCGTCCCTTCGCGATTCTCTGCGGCGAGCAGCGGGTGGCCGGCGGCGATCCGGCCGAGGATGGGGACCGCCACCGTCCCTCCAAACGACGATCGGCCGCTCGGCACCAGCGAGCGCGACGCGCGCCCCGCGGTCGTCCGCCGCTCGAGCATCCCCTTCCGTTCGAGGGCGGCAAGATGATCGAAGGCGGCGCGCGGCGTCACTCTGAAGCGGGCGCCGATCTCCCGCACCGTCGGCGGCACGCCCTCCCGCTCGCAGAACGTCCGAACGAAGTTCAGGACCTCCCGCTGCCGCGCCGTCAACTCCCGCATGCCGTTCCCTCCGGATTGTTGAAGCTCGCCATGAGACTAGCAGACATCTGTTGACCCTAATAAGCAAAAAATTCTCGCTCCGCGGCTTAGAGGGCGAGCCCCACCTCCACGGGCTCGCACACGGGACAGGCCACGTAGCCCTCCTCCCGCGCCCGGGCGACCGTCTCGAACGGGATCCGCTCTGCCGAGGCGATCCGCGTCGCCCAGCCGCAGTCGCGGCTGTGAAACAGGCGCGACCCCCGCTGAGCCCAGTACCGCGCGCCCGTGGCCTCCTGCTCCGTCTCGACCCCGCCCGCTTCGGGCGAGGGCTCGGCGTCCCCGGGCGCCGCGGGGATCGCGGGCGCCGCCTCGGTCGGCGCCGACGACCCGAAGGGCGCGATCGTCGGGAACAGTCCCGCCGGCGCCGGGGAAGAGGCGCTCGGGAGGTCGAGGTCGTGGATATTCAGGTTCGTCTCGACGGTCGAGCGAAACTCGTCGCTCGCCCGCCTGAACTCCCGCATCGCGCGCCCGATCATCTTGCCGAGCTCGGGCAACTTCGACGGTCCGAAGACGATCAGCGCGAGCACCATGATGAGGAGCATTTCCTGGAAGCCGACGTCGAACATGTGGAACCACATCCTATCGCCGGGCTTCGCCGTTTTCCAGCGAAACGCGGGCGGAGCTAGGTATCCGGGAGGACGGCTCCGGATCCCTCCGGGGCGGCAACAGCCCGGGCGGGCCCCGGTCCGTCCCGTCGCGCCAAGAGCGTCCGGAACATTCGTAGAGTCTGCTACTTACGGCCCGGACGCCCTCTCCGCCCCGTCACGGCGTCGATGGAGGGGACGCGCCGGACTCCCCCGATCGTCGACGGCAACCCCGGATGTCGCGGGAACCGATGATCGACCACTCGCTGACCAGGGGACCCTGGGGCCGGACGCTCTCGACTCCCGGCTCCCGGATCAGCACGGCGCCGCCTGCGGACGCCGCTCGCCCTGAGGCCGCTCGCCGTCGCGAGGCGCGCGAGGACCCGCGCCGCGCGCGGGCGGGGTCCGCCCGCTCCCTAGCCGCCCATGAACTGCCCGAGCAGCGCCAGCCGATCGCCGGGCCGGAGGGGGGACTCGAGGGTGTGCGCGATGCCGAGGACGGCGTCGTTGACGAGCACCTCGATGTGCTCGCCGAGCTCCCGCCCCTCCCAGAGCGCGGCGTGGAGCTCCGGGTAGCGCGTCGAGAGCCCCTCCAGAACGCTGCGGACGGTCGCGCCCGGGACGATTGGCTCCTCGAACATCTTCCGACCGGACCCGTCCCCGCCGACGAACTTCGTGACCCAGGAGACGACCTCTACCGCGACCGTCCCCACAGCTCTTTCGCGAGCCACTCCGCGCCGAGGGCCTTGCAGGTCGCCGGGAGGGGCTTGCCGGTCTTGCGGTCGTAGCCGACCTCCGCGTACCAGGTGTCGAGCATCTTTCCCCACTGCTCCGCGATCGACTGCCCCTTGGCGGGTCCATCCACGGGGATCGAGGCGTACCGCGTCGAAGGATACTCGGTCGCGGGCGTGATCCCGCAGCGGAGGCTGCACGCGCGCAGGATCGCGCCCGTGCGGCGGCCGAACCGGATCGCCTCGTCGACGGTGTAGGACCAGCCGGTGGCCGCGCCGAGCGCACGGCAGAGGTTCTCGAGCCGGGTGCGGGTCGTGAAGATGCAGATGCCGAGGGAGTCCTCGAAGCCGAGGCGGCCCCGGAGGCCGGCGACCATCTTCGCCACGGCGACGCCGTCGAAGGGATCGACGCGGGCGGGCACGCCGACCTCGGTGGGATGCACGGGGTTGCCCGTCTCCAGCGTGCTCGTGCCCGACGTGATCGTGTCGAGCATCTCGTGCCAGCGCGCGCGGTGATCGTGGCCGCGCGGCACCGCGCCCTTCAGCGTATAGACCGCGCAGTCCTGGGCCGGCGGCCCGAGCTTCTCGGCCGCGCGCTTGACGCCCTCGGCCAGGAGGGCGCCCAGCCCGCGACGGTGGACGATCAGGTCGACGAGCTTGCGGGCGCCCTCGACGTCGCCCCATCTGAGGTCGAACCCGAGTTGCGCCCGCGTGATGTAACCTTTCTCCACGCACTCCATGACCCAGCCGCAAAGCCAGCCGAACTCGTTGACGTCCAGGCCCGCGCGGTCGAGCTCGGTGTTGAGCCAGCTCACCGCCTGCGGATCGGTCGCGCCGATCGTCCACCCCGCGCCCGACCAGCCCTCGTACTCGGGCTCGTCGACCAGGGTCCCCTTGTGGGGCCCGCTCCGGATCACCTGCATGTGGCAGTGGTGCATGCCGCAGGCGTTGCACTGGTGGCCGCGGTGGTCGAAGCCCTCGCGAAGCTGGCGCGCCTCCCACGGTCCGAGGTCGACCGGGCTCACGTTCGTCGTGTAGTTCTTGATCGGCAGCATCCCGAGCTTGTGCAGGTTCACGACGCCGGGGAGCGTGCCGTACTCGTAGAGCGAGCGGGCCGTCGGGTCGGTCCGGAGGTCGTGGCCGATGTCGTCCGCCGCCTGGACGAGGCCGCGCGGGTCCGCGGCGGCGAGCCCGTGGGTCCCGCGGACGATCGCCACCGCCTTGAGCTTCTTCTTGCCCATGACGGCGCCGCAGCCGTTCTTGGACGCGACGTGCCCGTAGTCGCCCTGGATCGCCGCGAAGCGCACGAGGCCCTCACCGGCGGGGCCGATCGAGTAGACGGAGAGCTGGTGGCCGGAGAGCCCGTACTCCGCCGAGAGGAGGTCCTGGGTCTGCCAGGTGTCCTTGCCGACCAGGTGCGACGCGTCGCGCAGCTCGACGACGTCGTCGTGGATGTGGAGGTAGACCCACTTCCGCGAGGCGCCCTGGACGATGACCGCGTCGTACCCGGAGTACTTCAGGTTGGCGCCGAAGAAGCCGTTGGCCTGGGTCGAGGTCGGTCCGTCGGTGCCCGCTCCGCGCGTGACCACCGTGAGGCCGCCCGTGCCCCACACCGGAAGCCCCGCGAGGGGCCCCGTCGCCAGCACGAGCCGGTTCTCCGGGTGGTCCCAGTGCACGTGGACCGGGACCTCGCGGTAGAGGATGCGGGCCCCGAGCCCGACGCCGCCGATCAGCTCGCGCATGTCCTCCGGCGACCAGGGCTCGCTCCAGATCTTGCCCGTCGTGAGGTTCACGCGGAGGAGCTGGCCCGCATAGCCGCCCGGCCGGGGCGCCGCCGCCGAGGCCGGGCGCTTCGCCCGCGACGGCGTCGAGGTGCTGAGAGCGGGCATCGTCTACACCGCCACGGGTGTGTTGCCGGGCGCCTTCGCGGCCCGGCCGAGCAGGGTCAGGGGGAGGAGCGTCGCCGTCGTCCGCGAGGCGATGAACGCCGGCTTGACGTCGAATGGGTTCCCCCGGAGATGCTCCTTCCAGGCCGCCAGCGAGCTCCCGCTCTGCACGAGGCCCTTGAG
>Ga0066707_10000097_pt1 | contig 19069 bp, 21 predicted proteins | sample GraSoiAngelo_156_FD_66503 | JGI IMG/M metagenome (GOLD analysis project Ga0066707, IMG submission 66503) | Grasslands soil microbial communities from the Angelo Coastal Reserve, California, USA - 14_1009_13_40cm | ecosystem: Environmental > Terrestrial > Soil > Grasslands | place: USA... | reverse complement strand
CGACGAGCCGACCACGAGGGCGACCGCCACGAGAACGCGCGCCGGCAGCAGCAGCGGTCGGGTCAGATGTGCGAGCGCGGTCCGCCCGGCGCGGTCATCGACCAGCTGGATCGCCAGGGCAAGACCGGCGAACAGCACGCCCGCCCAGGCGACGGTGTCGGACCACGCGAGTATTCCCGCGATCGCGCTGAGACAAGCGGCGAAGAACAGGTACGCGTACGCCGTGCCGTAACGGTTCGTTGCGAGCCCCCCGTAGAGACCAGCCGACCAGAGCGAGCCGACGATCCACATGACCGGCGAGGTGAGCGGCGACTCGTGCGCCACGAGCACGTAGTACGCGGCGAAGTCGACCGGGACGAGCAGCGCCCCGATCACGAGGAACGTCCGCCCCGCCTCCTCGACGCGTGGGACACGGTGGCACAGGAGGCCGGCGCCCAGGAACCCGAGCGTCCCGACGATCATGAGCGCGAGACGTACCGCGTCCGAGACCTGCTCGCGCGAGACGTTCACGAAGATGAGAGCCGCGACGACGACGAGGAACGCGCCGAGGTAGAGGAGCAGGCTCGGGGCGCGTTCCGGCGTGAACAAGCTCTCGATCGGCGACGGTCCGGCAGGCCGCTGGCGTACCGCCGCGGTGACCGCCGGGCGTACGGAAGGCACGGGCCGGCTTTCGACGGCCGGCACGGCGTCCACCGGCGACGGCACGACCGGCGCCGCGGGCTCTGGCGTGGGCGCCTCCGCGAGCTCCCGGAGCATCGCCCGTCTGACTCGCTCCGCCGAGTCCGCGTCCAGGACGCCGCCACGGGCGAGATCGTCGAGCCGGTTCAGGATGTACCGGCGTCCGAAGAGCTCCGAGGCCGGCGTCGCGGTGAGGGGCCGACCGCACGACAGACAGAAGCCGGGCGCTTTCGGCCCTTGCTCACGACCGCAGAAGTAGCAGCGCATGGCCATTAGGCCGAAGCCGGCCTCCGAGCGAGCGACCGAGCGACCAAGGCGTCAATCATGGTCCGAAGCGCAAGCGTGCCGTTACACGGCGGCAGGTCCGTCCGCGCGGGCACGCCCGCACCGTGCGCTACCTCACGTATCTCACATCGGCGGATCCTTGCGCGTTCTACCCTCCGGACGGTGTCGACAGGTGCTCTCACTTTCGGCGAGCTCATCGAGCGCCACGAGCGCGAGATCTTCGTGTACGCGCTGCGCCTCGTCGGGTCGCGCGACGGCGCGGACGACCTCTATCAGGAGACCTTCCTCGCGGCCTTCCGCGCGTGGCCGCCGCCGCGTCGCGGCGCCGAGCGCGCGTGGCTGTACAAGATCGCGACGAACAAAGCGATCGATCGGGCGCGGCGAGATCGCCGCCTCGTGCCGCTCGCGGAGCTGCGTCTCGCCGCCCCGGAGCGCGACGGCGTGACGCTGGCCGACCTCGCGGCGTCGATCCGCACGCTGCCGCCGGGGCAACGCGCGGCGTTCGTGCTCCACAAGGTCGAAGGCCGCCCCTACCGCGAGGTCGCGGCGGCGCTCGGCTGCAGCGAGGAGGCCGCGCGCTCGCGCGTCGCCGAAGCCATGAAGAAGGTGAAGGAGGCAACACGATGATCGAACAGGCCGTCGCCGACGCTCGGGAGCGCCTGGTGTGGCGCGCGCGGCGCGAGGGACTCGCCACGCTTGGCTACGACGTTCTCGACTCGCCCCTCGGCCCGCTCTGGGTCGCGGTCGGCCCCGCGGGCGTCGCCGCGCTGCACTACGGCGACGAGCCGACGGCCTCCGATCTCGCGCGGCTGGTGCGCGCCCACGGCCCGGGCCTCGTGCCCGATCCGCGCCGCGCGAGCGGCCTCGCGCGCGAGCTCGAGGAGTACTTCGCCGGGAAGCGCCGGGCGTTCGCCGTCGCGGCGGACCTCTCCGGCCTCACGCCGTTCCAGCGACGCATCCTCGGTGCGACGGCGCGCGTCCCCTATGGCGAGCTGACGACGTACGCGACCGTGGCGCGGCGTGCCGGGAACGAGCGCGCCTCGCGGGCGGCGGGCGGGGCGCTCGGGGCCAATCCGATCGCGATCGTCGTCCCCTGCCACCGCGTCGTCGCCAGCGACGGCAGCCTGGGCGGCTACGCCGGGGGCCTGCCCGCGAAGCGGCGCCTGCTCGCGCTCGAACGCGCGGGCGAGGTGCCGCAAGGAGGCTGGCAACCGTCACGAATGCGTGGCTAGGCTGTCGAAACCGGTCTTCGCTGTTCGTCGTACTGAAAACCAACAAAAGGGGAAGCCAATGCCCAAGTACGTATTCCTGTTCATCGACGACGAGCGCCTCGGCGAATCCCACAGCTCGACCGCGACCATGGACACCTACCAGGCGATCGGGAAGTGGTGGGAGGAGAACTCGAAGAACGGCTACCTCAAGGGCGGCGAGGAGCTCCAGCCCACGCGGACGGCGACGACGATCCGGAAGCAGAACGGCAAGGCCCTCGTGACCGACGGCCCGTTCCTCGAGGCGAAGGAGTCCGTGGGCGGGTTCGCCGTCGTCGAGGCCAAGGACCTGGACGACGCGATCGCGCTCGCGAAGACCTGGCCCGGCGGCGGCGTCGAGGTCCGGCCGTGCGTCGAGCACGACGAGCAGCCCCAGCACGGCGAACAGAACGCTCAGCCGCAGCACGCCTAGGCGCGATGCCCAAGTTCATGCTTCTCTTCTTCGGGTCGTACGCCGATTACGACCGGCTGCCCGAAGAGGCCAAGCGCAAGCAGTACGACGCCGTCGGTCGCTGGTGGAGCGAGAACGGGCGGCATCTCCGCGGTGGCGAGCAGGCCAAGGAGGGGATCGGTGGCTTCGCGATCGTCGACGTCGCCGACAAGCAGGCGGCCATCGAGATCGCGAGGGGCTGGCCGGCGGGCGGCGTCGAGGTACGGCCTATCGTCGAGGGGCGCTAGGCGAGCCCGGGGACCGTACGTGAGGCGACCGACGCCGCGGTGGCCGAGGTCTTCCGCGAGGAGGCCGGCCGGCTCACCGCGGCGCTCGTCCGCGCGCTCGGCGACTTCGACGTCGCCGAAGAGTGCGTCCAGGACGCGCTCATCAGCGCGCTCGAGCATTGGCCGCGGGACGGGATCCCGCGCAACCCCGGCGCCTGGCTCCTCGTCGTGGCGAAGCGCCACGGGATCGACCGCCTCCGCCGCGACGCGCGCTATCGCGAGAAGCTCGCACTCGTTGAAGGGGGCGATGCCCCCCTCAGACCCCACGAGGCCCCTCGGACCCCCGACATGAACGTCCCGGACGAGCGGCTCGAGCTCGTCTTCACGTGCTGCCACCCCGCGCTCTCGCGCGAGGCGCAGGTCGCGCTCACGCTGCGAAGCGTCATCGGCCTCACCACGGCGGAGATCGCGCGCGCGTTCCTGGTCTCCGAAGCCACGGTCGCGCAACGGCTGGTGCGCGCAAAGCGGAAGATCGTGGACGCGCATATCCCGTTCCGCGTCCCCGAGGCGAGCGAGCTACCCGACCGGCTCGAAGAAGTGCTCGCGGTCCTCTACCTCACGTTCAACGAGGGCTACCTCAGCGCCGGCCCCGGCCGCGTCGCCTCGCGCGACCTCGCCGAGGACGCCGAATGGCTCGCGTCGCTGCTGGTCCGGCTCATGCCCGACGAGCCCGAGGCGCTCGGCCTTCTCGCGCTCATGCGCCTGCATCGGGCCCGGCAGCGCGCGCGCTTCCGCGTCGACGGCGCGCTCGTCTTGCTACGCGAGCAGGACCGCTCGCTCTGGGATCGCGAGGCGATCGCGGACGCCGCCGCGCTGGTGGAGCGTGCCGCGCGGATGCGGCGGCCCGGCAAATATCAGCTGCAGGCTGCGATCGCGGCGACGCACGCGAGCGCCGCGTCCTGGGGGCAGACGGACTGGCCCGAGATCCTCAGCCTCTACGAGGTCCTCCGGCTCATCGATCCATCGCCGGTCGTCGACCTCAACCGCGCGATCGCCCTGCGATACGCGATCGGGCCGGCGGAGGCCCTCGTGGCGGTCGACGCGCTCGCCGAGCCGCTCGAGCGCTATCACCTCTTCCACGCGACGCGCGCCGAGCTCCTGCGCGATCTCGGCCGGCCCGGAGAAGCCCGCGCCGCGGACGCGCGCGCGCTCGCGCTCACCGAAAATCCCGCCGAGCGCGCGCTCCTGGAGTCGCGACTCGCCTAATCTCGGGCGATGCCCGCGCCGCACGTGGAGCTCTCTCGCGCCGCGGTCCCGAACGAGATGGGTCACGTCGTGCTGGCCTTCGCGGAGCGTGTCCTCGCGCCGCGCGATCTCGCCGGCCTTCGCGAGCGCCTCTGGCTGGGTCGTACCTATCTATATGTCACGCCCGGGCCACGGCTCATCGAGCGCGCCCTCGAGGGGTTCCCGCCCGAGGTGCGGGCGCTCTGCGCGCGCTGCCCGTTCCACCGCTACGACGCGCGGGGCGGCGGCGGCTTCTGGCCCGACGGCAATGAGATCTGGCTCGCCGCGGGGGTCGAGACGTACGAGGGCCTGCGGCAGGTGCGTCTCTCGGCATGCCACGAGCTCTTCCACTTCGTGTGCTGGAACCATCCCCGCTACCGCGCCGACGAGGGCCGCGGCTTCGCACGCCTGCGAAGCGTCGTCGCCGAGAGCCGCGCGCTGGTCGACGCGTTCCCTCGCTATCGCGATTGGGTGACCGGCTCTTTCCTGCGGCAGGGCGACCACGCGAACGTCGTCGAGTACTTCGCCGACATCCCCACGAACTTCCGCGACGCGCACCAGCTCCCGCCGCCGATCGCGGCCCACTTCGCGCCGCTCATCGATGGCTCGCCATTTCCTTCTGAGTTCGACACCGCGCTCGCGGACGGCGGCAACGACCTCGCCGCGTTCCAGCGCTCGCTCGCGCCGGCGTAGCGCCGTCACGAACGCGGCCTCGGCGGTGCTCACTTGATGGATGGCGCTCGAACGCATCCTCCCTCGCTACGACGCGAGCGAGCGACACGCGATCGTCGTCCGCGCCGACGCCGCGCGGACCTACGCCGCGCTCCGCACGCTCGATCTCGCCGACCTGCCGCTCACGCGCGTGCTCATGGCGGTCCGCGCGCTGCCGGATCGCGTCCTCGGGCGGCGCGGCCTCCCGCTGCGGCGGCACGTGACGCTCGACGGCCTCCTCGGAGCGGGATTCGCGCTCCTCGCCGAGGAGCCGGGCCGCGAGATCGTGCTCGGCATCGCCGGCCGCTTCTGGCGCGTCACCGGCGGCGGCATGCGCGTGAGCGCCGCCGACTTCGCCGCCTTCTCGACGCCCGGGACCGCGAAGGCGGCGATGGACTTCCGGCTCGAGCCGCTCGCCGGCGGGCGGACGCGGCTTTCGACCGAGACGCGGATCCTCTGCGCCGACGACGCCGCACGGCGCAGCTTCGGTCGTTACTGGCTCGCCGTCCGTGCGGGCAGCGGGCTCATCCGCCGCGAGATCCTCGCGCGCGTCAAGCGCGCGGCGGAGCGCTAGGCGATCGGTTCGAGCAGCACGACGGGGATCCGCCGCGCGGTCCACTTCCGGAATTCGTCGTAGCCGGGGTAGAGCGCCGCGGCCTTCCGCCAGAGGCGCTCGCGATCCGGACCCTCTATCTCGCGCGCTCGGATCCGCTCGGTCTTACCTCCGATGAGCACCTCCGCCTCAGGGTGCACCTTGAGGTTGCGCCACCAGGCCGGGTCGCGATCCTCGCCCGCATAGGACGCGATGACCGCGTAGCCGGCGCCCTCGGGCACGTACTGCAGCGCGACGCTCTTGGGACGCCCGCTCTTGCGACCGCGCGTGGTGAGGAGCAGGACGGGCATCCCGTTGATCCGCGCGCCGAGACGACCGCCGCTCAAGCGGAATGCCGTGCGGTGAAGGCGCCAGATCGCCACCATGAGCGGCGTCCGTCGGACCGCGGCCATCTAGGTCTCCGCGGCGCTCGGCGCGACGAAGAGCTCGAGGCCGCAGAGCTCCTTGAAGCCGAGCTTCGCGCAGATGGGCGCCGACGTTCCCCGGGCGGCCTGGATCACCGCGGCGGTCCGGCCATCGGCCCGCGCGTCCGCCAGTCGCCGCGCGACGAGCGCCGTGTAGAGCCCGCGACCGCGGTGGTCCGGAAGCGTCCCCGCTCCACCGAGCAGCACGAGCGGCGGATCGAGGTACACGAGAAAGCTCCACGCCACCGGCCGGTCGTCGACGGACGCGAAGTAGCCCCGGCAGCGTGGACCCGCGGGCGCGAAATAGATCTCGAGAAAGAACCGCGCGACCTCGGTCGACAGGCCGTACGCCCGACCGACCATCTCGGACTCGGCGAGCGCCTCCTCGCGCGAGACCTCGCGCACGCTGGCGGCGCCGCCTGCGATCGGCGCCGCGAGGTCGGTGAGCGCCATTCCGGCGATCTCCTCAGGGCCTGAGAAGCCGCTGGACGCGAGACGCGCGTCGAGCTCGCGCGGGCGCGTGAGCGGACCCACGACCCAGCCGAACGCCTTCGTGCCGTACGCGGCGCGCACCTGGTCGACGGTCGTCTCGACCGCGCCGGGCGCCAGGTCGGCCAGGCCGACGAGGTTCGCGATCGGATGGGAGATCGGCGTCACCCGGCCGCGCACGCCGGCGATGCGGAGCGGCTCGACCTTCCCGGGGAGCGGCCCGTACACGTGGAACGAGGTCTCGATCGCGCGGACGAGCTCCTCGTTCGTCGGCACTTAGACGACGAGCGAGCGCAACGTCCGGCGCACGAGCTCGCGCGCGAGCGGGAGCTTGTAGCCGTTGTCGCGAAGAGGGGCCGCGCCCTGCAGCGCGCGATCCGCGGCCTCGGCGCAGGCCGCCTCGTCGAATCCCGAGCCCTCGAGCCCGCGCTCCGCGGCGACGACACGCCACGGGATGGGCGCGACGCCGCCGAGGACGAGCCGCACGTCGCGCGCGACGCCGCGCTCGATCCGCGCGGCCGCCGCGACGGACACGAGCGCGAAGCTCCAGGCCTTGCGCTCCATCGCCTTCTGGAACGCGCCCTTCCGCGCGAGCGCGCTCTCGCTCACGCGTACCTCGGTGATCAGCTCGCCGGGGCGGAGCACGTGCTCACGCCGCTCGCGCCCGTGCGGCGCGACGTAGAGGTCGGCGAGCTTCATCGTGCGCCGGCCGCGCGAGCTGGCCAGCGCGATCTCGGCGTCGTACGCGATGAGCGCCGGCACGAGATCCGACGGAGCGACCGCGACGCATTCGTGCGCGCCGAGGATCGCGTGAAGGCGGTTCTCACCCTCGACGGCGAAGCACTTCGTCCCGCCCTTCAGCCAGCACGCCGTCGCCTGGTCGCGGAAGTACCAGCAGCGGTTGCGCTGCAGGAGGTTGCCGCCGACCGTCCCCATCGTCCGCAGCTGCAGCGTCGCCGCGTCGCGGAGCGATTCGCGGAGGATCGGCATCGCGCGATGGAGCTCCTCCGCCTCCTCGAGCTCGACGAGCGGCGTGAGCGCGCCGATGCGCAGGCCCTTCCCCTTCGCTCGCGACCAGCCACGCAGGCCCTCGATGCCGGTGAGGTCGACGAGGAGCTCGGGCCTGGCGAGCCCGTCCTTCATGAGCCCGAGGAGATCGGTGCCCCCGGCGAGCGCCGAGGCACCGCTGCGCAGCAGGCGCAGGCCGTCCGACAGGGTGCGCGGCCGGACGTAGGAGAACGCGTTCAATCGCGGATCCCGGCGAGCGCCAGCGCCTCGAGCACCCGGGCGCGCGTGAGCGGCGCGTGCCGTACGCGCGCGCCCGTCGCATTCGCGACGGCGTTCGCGATCGCGGCCGCCGTGGGGATGATCGGCGGCTCGCCGAGGCCTTTCGCGCCGAGGTTGTTCGCGCGCCGGTCGGGCCGGTCCACGAACTTGACGACGATCGTCGGGACGTCCTTCACCGTCGGCACCTTGTAGCCCTCGAGGTTGCCGTTCATCACGCGGCCGAGCGCGCGATCGACGATCCGCTCCTCCGACAGCGCGAACCCGATCCCCTGGATGACGCCGCCCTCGACCTGCGAGGCCGCCGTCAACGGGTTCACGATTCGGCCGACGTCGAGCGCCGCGACGATGCGCTCGACGAATATCTCGCCCGTCCTGACGTCGACTTCGACCTCGGCGAACTGCGCGCTGAACGTCTTCTGCGCGAGGTCGTCGGCGTTCGGGAAGCGGATCCCCTTGCCGATCACCGTGTTGTTGTCCACCTTGCCGAGCACTTCGCCGAGGGGGATGCGCGCTCCCTTGCTGACGATCGCGCCCGCCTCGAGCCGCAGCTCCGCCTTTGGTGTCTCGAGCACGCCCGCCGCGGCGCCGAGCAGCTGCTCGCGCGCGTCGTGTGCGGCGAGCCGCACGGCGGGCCCGACCGACGCGAGGGTCATCGAGCCGGCCGACATCGGCCCGAACGGCCCCGCGCTGTCGCCGATCTGCACGCGCACGTCGTCGAGCTCGACGCCGAGCTCGTCGGCACAGATCTGCGCGAGGACGGTGCGCGTCCCGGTGCCGATGTCCTGCGTTCCCGCGGTGAGGACGACCGAGCCGTCCGGGTCGACGTGCACGGTCGCGTACGCCGGCGGGCCCCCGCCGCCGCCCCAGATCTGCGACGCCATGCCGATGCCGCGCCGGCGATGAGGCGCCGAGCCGCGCGTGCCGCCCGCACGGCGGCGATCCCAGCCGATCTCCTTGGCCCCGATCCGGTAGCACTCCAGCAGATGCTTGTCGGAGTACCGATTGCCGGTGATCGGATCCTTACCGGCGCCGGCGTGCCGGCGGCGGAGCGTGAGCGGATCGACGCCCGCGGCTTCGGCGAGCTCGTCGATCGCGCTCTCGAGCGCGAACGCGCCCTCCACGTAGCCGGGCGCGCGGAACGCGGAGAGGGAGCCGGCGTTCGTCACGACCTTGTACGAGCGCGTGTTCACGTTCGCGACCTCGTAGAGCGTGTTCGTCGGGCCGGTCGGGTTCGCGATCCACTTCCCCTGGCCGGAGTTCGACCACGACGTGTGCTCGATCGCGGTGATGCGGCCGCCCTTCGCGCCGAGCCTGAGCTGCTGCAGGGTCGCCGAGCGGTTTCCGGCGGCGAGATTCTCCTCGTCGCGCGTGAGGACGCAGCGCACCGGCTTTCCGAGGCGCATCGAGAAGAGCGAGGCGACGATCGTGTACTTCCCCACGCCGTTCTTCGCCCCGAAGCCGCCGCCCATGTAGTCGCAGATGACGCGGATCCGCGAGTACGGCAGCTTCAGCGCGTTCTTGAGGCCGGTCCGGACGCCGAAGACGTGCTGCGTCGACTCCCAGACCGTCAGCATCTCGCCGTCGTACAACGCGACCGCGCCGTGCGTCTCGAGCGCGTTGTGCAGCTGCGTGGACGTGCGATAGGTCACGTCGACGGCGACGTCGGCCTCCTTCAGCGCGCGCTTCGTGTCACCGCGCTTGTGCGAGCCGCTCTCGCTCACGTTGCCGTCGCTCTCCAGCTGCGGCGCCACGTCCCCGAGCGCCTCCTCGAGGTCCACGACGTGCGGCAGCCGCTCGTAGTCGACCTCGATGAGCGCGAGCGCCTCGCGCGCCGTGTCCTCGTCGTCCGCCGCGACCGCGCAGACCTCCTCGCCGACGAAACGCACCTCCTCGCGGAAGATCACGTCGTCGCCGCGGAACGGCGTCTTCGGCGTGTTGAAGCGGTGCAGGACGCCGCGCACCCCGGGAAGCGCTTCGGCGCGCTTGGTGTCGATGCGCCGCACGCGCGCGCGTGCGTGCGGGCTGCGGAGGATGCGGGCGTGGAGCATGCCCGCGAGGTAGAGGTCCTGGGTGTAGCGCGCGCGGCCGGTCACGCGCTGGGTCGCGTCGATGCGCCGCCGCGACCGCCCGATCTCGGGCGATCCGCCGTCGTGGCGGGCCGGTGGCAGGTCGTGGCCGTCGACGATGACGAGGGACTCGCTGACCTCGCCCTCGAACTCCTCGATCGACTTCAGGATCCGCGTCACGTTCGCTTTCGCCTCCCGGCCGAGACGCCCGCGGCGACGATGTTCGGGTAGGCGCCGCAGCGGCAGAGGTTCCCCGCGACCGCGCGCTTCACGTCGTCCTCCGTCGGCTGAGGGACCGTGCGGAGCAGCGCGACGATCGACATGACCTGCCCCGGGGTGCAGAACCCGCACTGGAACGCGTCCGTGTCGACGAACGCGCGTTGGACCGGATGCAGCTCACCGTCCTTCGCGAGCCCCTCGATCGTCTCCACGCGCCTGTTCTCGCACGCGATCGCGAGCGTCAGGCACGAATAGACCGGGCGTCCGTCGACGAGGACGGTGCACGCGCCGCAGGTCCCCTCGTCGCACACCTTCTTCGTCCCCGTGAGGCCGAGCTGCTCGCGGAGCGCGTCCAGGAGCGTCCGCCGCGGGGGCACGTGGACGACGACGCGCTCACCGTTCACCTCGAGCGCGACATCGACCGCGCTCGGGCCGCGCAACGCGGCACCGCGGCGGTCGATCGTTGGGGGCACGGACGAATGCTAGTCGCGCGGGGGGTCCGAGGGGGCGGAGCCACCTCGACCTGGGGCGAGGCCCCCTCGACATATGCTGTCCCGACTTCAACGGGAGGGACGGGCGTGTCGATCCAACGCGTCGGTGTCGTGGGCTTCGGTCAGATGGGCTCGGGGATCGCGCAGGTGTGCGCGCACGCGGGACTCGACACGCTCGTTCGAGAGGTCGACCAAGCCTTCATCGACAAAGGCTTCCAGCGCGTGGACGGCTCGCTCGCGCGACTCGTGAAGAGCGGGCGCGCCAGCGAGGCCGACGCGAAAGCGGCTCGCGGCCGGATGCGCGGCACGCTCTCGCTCGCCGACTTTCGGGACCGCGACCTCGTCATCGAGGCCATCGTCGAGGAGATGGGCCCGAAGAAGAAGGTCTTCGCGGAGCTCGACGCGGCTTGCCCGCCGACGACGATCTTCTGCTCGAATACCTCGAGCCTCACGATCGTGGAAATGGCCGCGGCGACGACGCGCCCCGACCGCTTCGCCGGGCTCCACTTCTTCAACCCACCGGTGATCATGAAGCTCGTCGAGATCGTCAAGGCGCTCACGACGAGCGACGAGACCATCGGCACGCTGCGCGAATTCGTGACGAAGATCGGGAAGACCCCGGTCGTCTGCAAGGACACGACCGGTTTCATCGTGAACCGCCTCATGGTCCCCTACCTCCTCGGTGCGATCCGCGCGCTCGAGCAGGGTGTGGCGACGAAGGAAGACATCGACCAGGCGGTGAAGCTCGGGCTCGGCCACCCGATGGGACCGTTCGAGCTGCTCGACTACACCGGCCTCGACATCAACCTCCATGTCGCGGAGATCTTCTTCGACGAGTTCCGCGACCCGAACATGGCGCCGCCGTCGCTCCTCCGCCGCATGGTCCTCGCGGGCCGCCTCGGCACGAAGAGCGGCAAGGGCTTCTACGAGTACGACGAGCAGGGGAAGCGCAAGTCCTAGACGCGCACGAGCGCGCCGCGACGCGCCGGGCCGCGGTCTGGGCCGCCGTTGCGGGTGTATCCCATGTGGCGACCACGGCATTCGGCCCCGGGTTCTACCCGAATTGGTACTTCTCGCTCAGCGCGCTCGCCTATGGTCTGCTGCTGCCTGTGCTCGCCACGCTCCACGTCCGGCATCTCGCAGTGCGGCAGTCCGGCGCCGTCCTCGGGACCATCGCCGGCACCGCGGTCGTCACGATCGGCATCGGCGCGAGCGCGAGCTTCGACCTCATCCCCGCCGCGCTGTTCGTGCGCGCGATCTGGTGGTGGACCGTCGGGAAGATATGGGTCGAGACGGCGGTCCTGCCGCGCGTCCTCGGCGCAGTGACCATGGGCCTCGCGGTCGCGTGCTTCGCGCTCGTCGGCTTCTACGCGCTCACCGGGATCCCGATGAGCCCCCCGGACCTGCCGCTGCGGGTCGTGCTTGGTGCGTGGCTCATCGTGCTCGCGGTAACGCTGTGGCTCCAAGGGCGCGGGTGACGCGTCCCGAGACGCGCCTTGTCCTGACGAGCGCGACACTCCTCTTCACAGAGCTTCTCCTGATCCGCTGGATCCCCGCTCAGCTCGTCTACGTGGGCTTCTTCAACAACTTCGTCCTTATCGCGAGCTTCCTCGGGATCGGCGTCGGGATCCTGTTGAGCCGGCGCAGGCCCGATATCGGTCCGTGGGTCGGCTCCATCCCCTTGCTCGCACTCGTCGCGCTCGTCTTCTCGAACCAGCTGAACGCCTGGATACCGGTGCAGCGCGGCGGCGAGGTCTTCCTCGGGTTCAGCGAGGGCCGCCAGGTCGAGGTCGACGTCGCGGTGCTCGGCGGCGTCGTCCTGCTCGTGACCGCGGCGATGGCCGGCTTCGCGCTCCCGCTCGGACCGCTCCTCGCCTCCATGCCGCCGCTGCGCGCGTACTCCTTCGACATCCTCGGCTCGATCGCGGGTGTGGCGGGCTTCGCCGCGCTCTCGGCGCTCGACACGCCGCCGCTCGTGTGGTTCGCCCTTCTCGCGGCGCTGCTGCTCGTCCAGACGGAGCGACGGCGGCCGACGCTGGCCACCGCCCTCGGTTTCGCGGCCCTGGGCGCGGTCATCGGCCTCGCGGTGCTCGATCAGGTCCGCGGCGATCTGTATTCGCCGTATTACCGGATCACGGTGTACACGCCCGAGAACGGCGCGCAGGCGATCGCGGTCAATGGGATCCCGCACCAGGCGATGTGGCCCGTGGCTCAGCGGAACCCGACGATGGAGCCGTACTACGACGAGGTCTACAAGCTGCTCCCCGGCAAGCGCTTCGATCGCGCGCTCATCATCGGCGCCGGCTCAGGGACGGACACGGCGGTCGCCCTCTCGCACGACGTCGGAAGCGTCCGCGCGGTCGAGATCGACCCGGAGATCCAGCGGATCGGCGTGGCGCGGCATCCCGATCAGCCGTACGCGGATCCTCGCGTCGCGGTGACGATCGACGACGGTCGCAACTTCCTTCGCCGCACGACCGACCGATTCGACCTCGTCATCTTCGCGCAGACCGACTCCCTCACCCTCGTCACGACGACGGCGAACCTGCGTCTGGAATCGTTCCTCTTCACGGAGGAGGCGTTCGCGGCGGCGCGCGACCATCTCGCGCCCGGTGGCGTCTTCGTCCTCTACAACTACTACCGCGAGCAGTGGCTCGTCGACCGGTATTCGCGGATGCTCGACGACGTCTTCGGCCGACCGCCCCTCATCCGTTCCTTCCCGGGACACGCCGTGGCGTCGGTCGTCATCGCGAGCGGGCAGCCCGTGGCGGCCATCGACCCAGCGCCGTCGGGGTGGTCGCGGCCAAGCGCGGCCACGGTCGCCGCGGCTCCCCGTCCGACGACGGACGACTGGCCGCTGCCGTACCTGCGCGACCCGGGCGTGAAGCCGCAGTACGTCGTCGCGCTCACGCTGCTCCTCGTTTTCGCGCTCGTCCTCGTCGCCGGAAGCGCGCGCTACGCGCGTGTCCCCGCCGGGAGCTTCAGCCTCCACTTCTTCGTCCTCGGCGCCGCGTTCCTGCTCCTCGAGACGCGGAGCCTCGTGACCTTCAGCCTGCTCTTCGGCACGACCTGGTACGTCAACGCGCTGGTCATCGCCGCGATCCTCGCGAGCGTGCTCCTCGCGATCGCGGTGCAGTCCCGCTGGCGGGCGCCCCGTGCGTTCTCCTACGCCGGTCTCTTCGGGACTCTCGCGCTCGCGTTCCTGCTGCCGCCCGCCGTGCTGCTCGTCGATCCGCCGGCGCTCCGCTATCTGCTCGCGTCGGCCATCGCGTTCGCGCCGATCTTCTTCGCGAACCTCGTGTTCACCGGATCCTTCCGCGAGACGCGGGAGGCCGACGCCGCGTTCGCATCGAACATCCTCGGCGCGATGTGCGGTGGCGTGCTCGAATACGCGGCGCTCGTCATCGGCTACCAGGACCTCGTGCTCGTCGTCGCGGCGCTCTACGTCCTCGCCTGGCTCTTCGCGCGGACCCGTTGGCTCGCCGATCGCGCTCTCGCGACCTGACCGTCTTCTACCATGACGCCGATGGCGGTCCGCACGCGCGAGGGCAGCACGCCGGACAACGCGAACGAGGTCGCGCGCTCGTCGGGGCCGCGGCACGATGCGCTCGGGCTCTCGCTCGACGACGTGAAGCGCATGTACCGCCTCATGCTCATGACGCGTCTTGTCTCGGAGCGCATCCTCCAGCTCAACCGCATGGGCCGCACCCCGTTCGGTGCGGGGACCGACGGCCACGAGGCGGCGCAGATCGGCGCCGCGTGGTGCATCCGACCGGGGAAGGACTGGACGGTCCCGTATTACCGCGACATGGGGGTGTCGTTCGTCCTCGGCTTCACCGCGCTCGATGAGTTCCGCGCGGTCCTGGGGAAGGCGACGGACACGAACTCGGCGGGCCGCGCGATGCTCAACATGTTCAGCTCGCCTGAGCGCCGCGTCCTCTCGCGCTCCGTGCTCGTCGGCACCGAGTTCCCCCACGCGGTGGGCCTCGCCCTCGCCCTCCGCAACCGCAAGGAGGACAAGTGCGTCGTCTTCGCGTTCGGCGGCGAGGCCTCGACGAGCCCGGGTGACTTCCACGAGGCCGCGAACTTCGCCTCGATCCACAAGCTGCCCGTCGTCTTCGTCATCGAGAACAACCTTCTCGCGATATCCACGCGCTTCGAGAAGCAGATGGCCGTGGCCAACGTCGCGGACCGCGCCGCCGCGTACGCGATGCCGGGACACATCGCCGACGGGATGGACGTCCTCGACAGCTACGAGAAGACCAGGCTCGCCGCCGACCACGCGCGCGCGGGCAAAGGGCCCGCGCTCGTCGAGCTGAAGTGCTACCGCTACCAGCCGCATACGTCCGACGACGACGACAGCCGCTATCGGACCAAGCAGGAGGTCGAGGAGTGGAAGGCCCGCGACCCGGTGAAGCGGGGACGCGAGTACCTCCTCGGCGCGGGCGCGAGCGAGCCGGACCTCGAGGCGATCCGCGTGGAGCTCGCGAACGAGATCGAGAAGGCCATCGCGCAGGCGGAGAGCGAGCCTGACCCGCGGCCCGAGGATGCGCTGACCCACGTGTACGCGGAGGGCACCCCGCGCCCCGACGGAACGCGCGCCTAGCGTCGCCACGGGCGTGAGCGCGCGCCTCGCCGCGGTCGCGCTCGCGCTGGGCCTCGCGGCATGCACGGCGGGGCCGGCGCCGATCACGGCGACACCCGCGCCGACGCATGAGGCGGGCGCGCTCAACGTCACCGCGCTCCTCGACCTCTCGGGCGACCGAACGCCGAACGGCGGGTCGCAGCGCGACGCGCTCCAGCTCTGGCTCGACCAGCAGGGAACGCGGACGCCGCAGGTGCGGGTCCGCTTCGTCGACGTGGCGGGAAGCGAGGCGCGCACGATCCTCGAGCTCAAACGCGCGGCCACCGAGGGGCGCGCGGACGCGGTGATCGTCGGCGTGCCCGTCGACTACGACGCCGCGTTCGCGCGGATCGTCGAGCTGGCCGGTCTGCCGGTCCTCTTCACGCTCCCGATCCCCGATCCCGCGACGTTCGCGGGAGGGCGCTGGGCGTTCGCGCTCGCGCCCACGCCCGCGCAGCTCGCGAAGGCCGCGGTCGACGACGCCACGCGGCGCGGGGTGCTCGTGCCGTCGCTCATCGTGAGTGACGAGTCGGGGCCCGCGGTCGCCGAGCGCGTCGCGCTGCAGGCGGAGCTCGCGAAACGCGGCCTCGGCGTGCCGCTCGCGAAGGTGACCGCGGCCGACGTCGCGCCCCGTCTCGCCGGGCCGCTCATGGCCGCACGCAGCGTGTTCTTCGCCGGCGCCGTCCCCGCATACACCGCGGCGGCGCGGCCCGCGATCGGGTCGCCGAGCGGGCCGCTCCTTTATTTCTCGTACCTCGTCGAGCCCGCCGCGCTCGGGGAGCTGCGCGAGGCCGCGGCCCTCGCGACCTGGCCGGGATCTCGCCGGACCCTCGCGCCGCCACCCGACGCCCCGCCGGCGCGCGCTGCCTTCGTGCGCGGCTACGCCGATCGCTACGGGCCTCCGGGCACGCACGCCGCCGTGGCGTACGACGCCCTCTCGATGCTTTCCGGCTTCGCCGGGACCGGGGTTGACGCGGCCGTCATCCGGAACACCCTGGAGGCGGCGCCGTTCGCTGGCGTCGCGACGACGTTCACGTTCGCGCCCGCCCGCCACGCGGGGTTCGCCACGGGCGATCTCGTCTACCTGCGCTGGACCGCGCAGCGCTCGTTCCCGATGCTCGCGCCGGATCCGCGCCTCGAGCATCAGCCCGGCTTTACGCCATAGGTCACCATACGAAGGCGATGCGGAGCGAGCTCGAGGACCTCATCTACGACTGGAACCGCGATGGTCGCGCGGCGCGCGCGGACTATCGCGCGGTCGAGCTCGACGACGAGACGCTCCGCGACGGCCTGCAGAGCCCCTCGGTACGCAATCCGCCGCTCGCGGTGAAGAAACGGCTGCTCCAGCTCATGGACCAGCTCGGCATCGACAGCGCCGACATCGGCCTGCCCGGAGCGTCCCCGCAGGCGCGCGAGACCATCGTCGCGCTCGCGAAGGAGACGACGACGCTGCGGACGTTGAAGCCGAACTGCGCGGTCCGCACCCATCCCGACGACGTCCGCGGCGCCATCGAGGCCTCCGTCGCCGCCGGCGTCCCGATCGAGTGCTGCGCCTTCATCGGCAGCTCGCCGATCCGCCGCTTCGCCGAGGACTGGTCGCTCGACACGATGCTGCGGAGCGTCGAGACGAGCGTCACCACGCTCGTGAAGGCCGGGCTGCCGGTGATGTTCGTGACCGAGGACACCACGCGGGCGGACCCCGAAACGCTCCGCACGCTGTACGACGTCGCGATCGGGGCCGGCGCGAAGCGGATCTGCGTGTCCGACACGACCGGTCACGCGACGCCCGAGGGCGTGCGCAACCTGCTCACCTTCGTTCGCGACGACGTGGTCCGCAGCCGCGCGGTGAAGGTCGACTACCACGGCCACAACGACCGCGGACTCGGGACGATCAACGGGCTCACCGCGACAGCCCTCGCGGATCGCGTGCACGGCTGCGCGCTCGGCATCGGCGAGCGCGTGGGCAACACCTCGATGGACCAGCTCCTCGTCAACCTCCGGCTGTGGGGGCTCATCGACCGCGATCTCACGCCGCTCACCGAGTACGTCGCGCTCGTCGCCGAGCACTGCGGCGTGCCGATCCCGCCGAACTATCCCGCGATGGGCGCGGATGCGTTCCGCACCGGCACCGGCGTCCACGCGGCGGCGGTGATCAAGGCGCTGCGGAAGAAGGACCGCGCGCTCGCGGACCGCGTGTACAGCGCGGTGCCCGCGTCCGTGCTCGGTCGGGAGCAGCGCATCGAGGTCGGGCCCATGAGCGGCGAATCGAACGTCGTGTACTGGCTCGAGTCGCATGGCTTCGAGCCGACGCGCGAACGGATCGCGCGGCTGTTCGACGCCGCGAAGGACAGCGATCGGCTGCTCACCGACGAGGAGCTCGCCAAGCTCGCACTCCCGTGAAGGCGAGCGACGTCGTCCCGCTGCACCTCGCCGACGTCACGTACCCCGACGGGCATCCGCTCGCGGGCGAGGACGGACCCGTCCTCGGGTTCGCGATCCGTCACCCCGACGGCGTCGTGCTGGTCGACACCGGCATCGGCGAGGGGAACGCCTGGATCGACGAGCACTACCGGCCGCGCCGCCGCGACGTCCGCGAGGCCCTCCGCGCGTCCGGCCTGGCGCCCGAGAGCGTCGCGACGATCGTCAATACCCATCTGCACTTCGACCACTGCGGGCAGAACCGCGCGTTCGCCGGCGTGCCGATCGTGGTCCAGCGCGCGGAGCGGGAGCTCGCCCGGCGCGAGGGCCAGCCGTTCGTCGAGTGGCTCGAGTTCCCTGGTGCGCGCTACGAGCTCGTCGAAGGCGACCGCGAGGTCGCGCCGGGCGTGAGCGTGCTCGCGACGCCCGGTCATACCGCGGGACATCAGTCCGTCGTGGTCCGTACCGACGACGGCCTCGTGCTCATCGTCGGACAGGCGGCGCAGGACGCGCGCGTCTTCGCCACGGGCGAGGCCGACGAGAGCGTGAAGCGCCTGCGCGCGCTCGAGGCCGAGCGGATCCACTTCTCGCACGACCGTGCCGTGCTGCGGCGCCGGGCGCCGGTCGCGCGGGCCTGAGCGACTTTTGTTGCACATGTGCTGCACATGTGCGAGCCTAGGCCGGAAATGGCGAAGATGATCCAGGTCCGCAACGTCCCTGACGGACTGCATCGCGAGCTCGTGCGCCGGGCGAAAGCACGTCGGCAAGCGCTGACCGATTACATCCAGGGAGTGCTGGAGAAGGAAGTATCGCGACCTCCCGTGAATGAGCTCGTCGAACGGATCGGTCGGCTGCCACCCGTCGAGCTGCCGCTGCCAGCCGCGGAGCTGATCCGCGCGGAGCGGCGCGCGAGGGATCGTCAGATCGCGACGGCGCTCCGCGGATCGCGAACGCGCCGGAAGCGCCGATAGCCAGGCCGCTCGTCGTCGACGCCTCGGCCGTGATCGGCTATCTCCTGGAGGACCCGACCGGCACGCCGCTGAGGGAGGCGCTGCTGCGCGGTGATGACCTCCACGCGCCAGCGGTCGTCGACCTCGAGTTCGCGTCGGCCTTGCGGAGGGCAGCCCGCGGACGGCCGCCCGAGATCGCGCGGGTGAGCGAGCGGATCGCGGCGTACCGGGCGCTCCCGCTCCAGCGCCATTCGCATGAGCCGCTGCTCGAGCGCGTGCTCGACCTACGAGACGTGTTCTCGGCGTACGACGCCGCGTATGTCGCGCTCGCCGAGCAGGTTGGCGCGGCCCTGCTGACGGAGGACCGGCGGCTGGCGCGGGCGATCCGCGCCTCGCGAGTGGTCGACGTCGAGCTCGCGTGACCTCGGTCGCGGAGCGCGGTCTAGCCGCGCGAGCGGAAGAGCAGCGCGCCGGCCACCGTGAGGACGGCGCCGAACGCGAGCGTCGAGACCACGAACGCCTCCGGCTGCGGCAGGAGCGTCACCGGCGCGACCGCGACGACGGCGAGCAGCATCGCCAGCGCGGCGTACTCGCGGCGGCGCTCGAGCGACGCGAGGAAGAGCAG
>Ga0066707_10000083_pt1 | contig 19735 bp, 15 predicted proteins | sample GraSoiAngelo_156_FD_66503 | JGI IMG/M metagenome (GOLD analysis project Ga0066707, IMG submission 66503) | Grasslands soil microbial communities from the Angelo Coastal Reserve, California, USA - 14_1009_13_40cm | ecosystem: Environmental > Terrestrial > Soil > Grasslands | place: USA... | reverse complement strand
GGCGGTGAGGAGAGCGCCGGGGCCAGCTTCCTGCGTCTCGACGGCACCGTTTGGACGACCGACAAGGACGGGCCGATCATGGATCTCCTGGCGGCCGAGATCACGGCCCGCACCGGCAAGGACCCGGGCGAGCACTACCGGGAGCTCACCGCGGAGTTCGGCGCGACGCATTACACGCGGATCGACGCCCCGGCCACACCCGAGCAGAAAGCGCGACTGCAGAAGCTATCGGTCGAGGCGGTCAAGGAGGACCGGCTCGCCGGTGAGCCCATCACCGCGAAGCTGACCCGGGCGCCGGGCAACGACGCCCCGATCGACGGCCTGAAGATCGTGACGGCGAGCGGGTGGTTTGCGGCGCGGCCGTCGGGCACGGAGAACATCTACAAAATCTACGCGGAGAGCTTCAGGGACCCGGCGCATCTGGACGCGCTCGTGAGAGAGGCGCAGACGCTCGTCGATGCCGCGGTGAGTGACCGGACATGAGGCTGCCGCCCTTCCCGCCGAGGCCGGCCGACGCATCGGGGATCTCTTGACTCACAACTTGCCCGAGCTCCTGTCACCGGAGGTGACACGATGAAAGCCACTCAGACACTCCACGAGCAAGGCCAGAGTCTCTGGCTCGACAACATCACCCGCGACTTGCTGGACACTGGCACGCTCGCGCGCTACATCGCCGAGCTCTCCGTGACCGGGCTGACCTCCAACCCGACGATCTTCGACCACGCCATCAAGAACAGCGCGACCTACGACGCCGCGATCCGGAACAAGGTCAAGGAAGGAAAGTCGGGCGAGGACTTGTTCTTCGAGCTGGCGCTCGAAGATCTGGCCCGGGCCGCGGATCTGTTTCGACCGATCTGGGACCGGACCCGCGGCGTGGACGGCTGGGTATCGCTCGAAGTGTCACCGATGCTCGCCCACGACACCGCGAGCACGCTGACGGCCGCCAAAACCTTGCACGCGAGGGCCCGGCGACTCAACCTCCTGATCAAGATCCCCGGTACGAAGGAAGGCCTGCCGGCCATCGAGGAGGCGATCTTCGCCGGGATACCGATCAACGTCACGCTCCTCTTCTCGGCCCAGCACTATCTGGCGGCGGCCGACGCGTTCATACGCGGCATCGAGCGTCGCGCGGCGGCCGGTCTCCAGCCAGAGATCGAATCGGTCGCCTCGGTGTTCATCAGCCGGTGGGACGCGGCGGTCAAGGACAGAGTGCCCGAGGCGCTGCGCAATCAGCTCGGTATCGCGATCGCCAAGCGGACGTACAAGGCGTACCGAGCGCTGCTCGGCTCGCCGCGCTGGCAGCGCGTGTTCAACGCCGGCGCACGCCCGCAACGCCTGCTGTGGGCCAGCACCGGCACCAAGGATCCCGGTGCGTCCGACGTCCTCTATGTCAAGGCGCTCGCGGCGCCGTTCACGGTGAACACGATGCCCGAGGGTACTTTGAAAGCGCTCGCCGATCATGGCGCGGTCGGAGAGATGCTGCCCGCCGACGGTGGCGACTGTGAGGAGGTGCTGGGGCGGTTCGCCAGCGCCGGCATCGACGTGGACTCTCTTGCTACTCAGCTTCAGGACGAAGGCGCGAAGTCATTCGTCAACTCCTGGCACGAGCTCATGGACGTGATCGCCAGGAAGAGCGCCGCCCTGGCCAAGGCGAGCTGAAAGGACGAGCGATGCCGGGAATACTGCCATTGACCGCGCGTCAATCGTGGAAAGCGCTGCAGACTCACCAGCAGAAGATCGGCGAGCAGCACCTGCGCTCGCTCTTCGCCGACGATCCGATGCGCGGCGTGCGCCTGACCGCGGAGGCGGCCGGCATCTACCTCGACTACTCCAAGAATCGCGTGACGGACGAGACGCTCGCGCTGCTGCGTCGTCTAGCCGACGAGTCCGGGCTGCGCGAGCGCATCGACGCCATGTTCCGGGGAGACAAGATCAACCTGACGGAAGACCGGGCCGTCCTGCACGTCGCCCTGCGTGCGCCGCGCGGGACGTCGATCGTCGTGGACGGCAAGGACGTCGTGCCCGAGGTCCATGCGGTGATCGACGCGATGGCCGACTTCTCCGACCGGGTTCGGAGCGGCGCGTGGAAGGGGCACACCGGCAAGCGCATTCGCAACGTCATCAACATCGGCATCGGCGGCTCCGACCTCGGCCCCGTGATGGCCTACGAGGCGCTCAAGCACTACAGCGACCGCGCGATGACCTTTCGCTTCGTGTCGAATGTCGACGGGACCGACCTCGTCGAGGCAACCCGCGACCTCGACCCGACGGAAACCGTCTTCATCGCCTCGTCGAAGACGTTCACGACGCTCGAGACGATGACCAACGCCGAGAGCGCGCGCCGGTGGCTGCTCGCGGGGCTCGGCGGTGACATCAAGGCGGTGGCCAAGCATTTCGTCGCCGTCTCCACCAATGCCCAGAAGGTGTCGGAGTTCGGGATCGACACTGCGAACATGTTCGGATTCTGGGACTGGGTGGGCGGCCGCTATTCCATGGACTCGGCCATCGGGCTCTCGACGATGCTCGCGGTCGGTCCCGAGAACTTTCGCGCCATGCTGGCCGGGTTCCACCAGATGGACGAGCACTTTCGCACCGCCCCGTTCGAGCGCAACCTGCCGGTGCTCCTCGGGCTGCTGACGGTGTGGTACACGGATTTCTTCGGCGCCGAGACGGTCGCCGTCCTGCCCTACGACCAATACCTCAAGCGCTTCCCGGCATACCTCCAGCAGCTCACGATGGAGAGCAACGGCAAGCACGTCACGCGGGGGGGCGCCGAGATCGGCTACCCGACCGGCCCGATCTACTGGGGAGAGCCCGGAACCAACGGTCAGCATTCGTTCTACCAGCTGATCCACCAAGGGACCCGGCTCATCCCGTGTGACTTCATCGCCTTCAGCCAGCCCCTGAACCCGCTCGGTCGGCATCACGACTTCCTGCTGGCGAACGTGTTCGCGCAGACCGAGGCGTTGGCCTTCGGCAAGACGCGCGAGCAGGTCAAGGCCGAAGGCACGCCGGACAAGCTCGTTCCCCATCGGATGTTCCAGGGCAATCGCCCCTCGAACACGATCCTCGCCGAGCGGCTCACGCCCGAGACGCTCGGAAAGCTCGTCGCGCTGTACGAGCACAGCGTGTTCACCCAGGGCGCCATCTGGGACGTCGATTCGTTCGATCAGTGGGGCGTCGAGCTCGGCAAGGTACTGGCCCAGCACATCATCCCGGAGCTGGAGAGCCAGACGGAGCCCAAGCTCGGCCACGACAGCTCGACCAACAACCTCATCCAGCGCTATCGGACCCGCAAGGGGGCAGCGCGATGACACCCGGGCCCATCAACTCTTGGAGTGCGAGGTGACGGACATGGGCAATTTCGACGAGCAGCTGCAGAAGATGAAGACCCAACCGGGGTTCATTGCAGCGCTGGATCAAAGCGGCGGGAGCACGCCCAATGCGCTGCGCGCCTATGGAATCAAGGAAGATGCGTGGTCCAACGAGGACGAGATGTTTGGGGTCGTGCACCAGATGCGGACGCGCATCATGACCAGCCCGGCCTTCAATGCGGAGCGGATCCTCGGCGCCATCCTGTTCGAGAACACCACGGACAGGGACATCGAGGGACAGCCGACCGCGGATTATCTGTGGAACGTGAAGCGCGTCGTGCCGTTTTTGAAAGTCGACAAGGGCCTGGCCGCGGAGAAGGGCGGCGTTCAATTGATGAAGCCGATGCCCGAGCTCTCGGCGCTGCTCGACAAGGCCCGGGCGAAGCGCATCTTTGGCACCAAGATGCGCTCGTTCATCAAGCAAGCCGATGCAGCGGGCATCAAGGACATCGTGGCCCAGCAGTTCGAGATCGCGCGGCAGATCATCGCCGCGGATCTCGTACCGATCGTCGAGCCTGAGGTGGACATCCACTGCCCGGAAAAGGCCAAGGCCGAAGAGCTGCTCAAGGCGGCCGTCCTCGAAGAGCTCGAGGGATTGCCGGCGGGTCAGCTGGTCATGCTCAAGCTCACCTTGCCGGAAAAGGACGATCTCTACGCGGACTTCGTCCGCCATCCCAAGGTCGTGAGGGTGGTTGCGTTGTCGGGTGGCTATACCCAGAAAGAGGGCAACGAACGCTTGCGCAGGAATCAAGGCGTCGTGGCGAGCTTTTCGCGGGCGCTGGTCGAGGGACTGTCGGCCCAGCAATCCGATGCCGAGTGCGACGCCCAGCTGGACGCGTCCATTCAGCGCATTTTCGAAGCGTCCAACACGTGAGCGGCAAAATGGCCAAACCCACCGTGAAACTCGCCCCGTCAATCCTCGCTGCCGACTTCGCCCGTTTGGGGAACGAAACCGAACTCGTCGAACAATCAGCTCTGCAAAGGAGTCGGTGATGCAACTCGGAATGATCGGACTCGGCCGCATGGGCGCCAACATGGTTCGGCGGCTTCTCGCGGGCAACCATCAGTGCGTGGTCTTCGACATGTCACCGAAGGCCGTCGCGGAGTTGACCCAGGCGAAGGCTGTCGGCGCCTCCTCGATCGCGGATCTCGTGAAGAAGCTGGAGACGCCGCGGGCCGTCTGGCTGATGGTCCCGGCGGCGGTCGTGGACCCGACCATCACCGCGCTCGTTCCACACCTCACGCCCGGCGACATCCTCATCGACGGCGGTAATTCCTATTACGTCGACGACATCCGGCGCGCAGGGGAGCTTGCCCAGAAGGGCATCCACTACGTGGACGTCGGAACCAGCGGCGGCGTCTGGGGACTGGAGCGAGGGTACTGCCTGATGATCGGCGGCGAGGCCGCGGTGGTCAAGCACCTCGATCCGATCTTCTCGAGGCTGGCGCCGGCGCCGGGGACATCGCCCGCACGCCGGGGCGAGACGCCGTCGACGGCACCGCCGAGCGCGGGTACCTGCACTGCGGACCGAACGGCGCCGGCCACTTCGTGAAGATGGTCCACAACGGAATCGAGTACGGCATCATGGCCGCGTACGCCGAAGGGCTGGGCATCCTCCGCTCCGCCAATATCGGCAAGCGGGGCCATGCGGTCGACGCCGAGACGACGCCGCTGCGCGACCCCGCGCATTACCAGTACGACTTCAACCTGCCCGACATCGCCGAGGTGTGGCGACGCGGGAGCGTCGTCGCCTCCTGGTTGCTCGACCTATCGGCCTCCGCGCTCATCAAGGATCCGGAGCTCAAGGGCTTCCAGGGGCGCGTGTCCGATTCCGGCGAGGGGCGGTGGACGATCAAGGCGGCCATCGACGAGGCGGTGCCGACCCCCGTCCTCTCTTCCGCCCTGTACGAGCGCTTCACCTCGCGCGGCGAGGCGGACTTCCAGGACCGCGTGCTGTCGGCGATGCGCTTCGAGTTCGGCGGACACCTCGAAAAGCCGTCGCAGTAGCCGGAGCGAACCATGAGCGACATCCGTTCCGACGCCTTCGTGTTCTTCGGTGCGACCGGGGACCTCGCGTACAAGAAGATCTTTCCGGCGCTGCAGGCGATGGTGAAACGCGGCCATCTCGACGTGCCGATCATCGGCGTGGCGAAGGCCGGCTGGAGCCGGGAACAGTTCGAGGCCCGCGCGAAGGACAGCCTCGAGACGCACGGCGGGCTCGACCCCGCGGCGTTCGGCAAGCTGCGGGGGCTCCTGCGTTACGTCGATGCCGACTATCAGGACCCGGCCACGTTCGCGGCCATCCGCCGAGAGCTCGGCTCCGCCCGACGGCCGGCGCACTACCTGGCCATCCCGCCCGTGCTGTTCGAGCTGGCCGTGGAGCAGCTCGGCAAGGCGGGCTGCACCCACGGCGCGCGGGTCATCGTCGAGAAGCCGTTCGGCCACGACGTTACCTCAGCGCGGGAGCTCAACCGCGTCCTGCTCGGCGCTTTCGACGAGACGTCGATCTTCCGGATCGATCACTATCTCGGCAAGCGGCCGGTGCACCACATGCTCTTCTTCCGCTTCGCCAACGCCTTTCTGGAGCCCTTCTGGAACCGCAATCACGTCGAAAGCGTGCAGATCACGATGGCCGAAAACTTCGGGATCCAGGGCCGCGGCGCGTTCTACGACGGGACGGGCGCGGTCCGTGACGTGGTCCAGAATCATCTCTTCCAGGTCCTGAGCAACCTGGCCATGGAGCCCCCGATCAGAACCGACAGCGAATCGATCCGGGACGAGAAGGTGAAGGTCCTCAAGGCAATCTCAGCGTTATCCACGAATGATGTCGTCCGCGGACAGTTTCGTGGTTATCGGTCCGAGAAGGGCGTGGCGCCGGACTCGACGGTAGAGACCTTCGTCGCCTTGCGACTGCAGATCGATTCCTGGCGCTGGCAGGGCGTGCCGTTCTACATTCGGGCCGGTAAGTGCCTGCCCGTGACGTGCACGGAAGTCAGCGTCCGACTCCGCCAGCCGCCCACGATGTTTCACAACTTCGCTCTCGAGCCGAACTACTGCCGCTTTCGGATCAGCCCCGACGTCACGATCGCCATCGGCGCGAACATCGTCGCGCCCGGGCAGGAGACGCACAGTCAGACCGCCGAGATGCTGGGGACTCAGCTGCCGCGTGCCGATGAGATGGACGCCTACGAACGAGTGCTCGGTGACGCCATGCATGGGGACGCCACGCTCTTCGCCCGGGAGGACTACGTCGAAGAGGCGTGGCGGATCGTCGATCCGGTGCTGAAGAAGGGCACGCCGTTGTTCGAATATGAGCCGGGCACCTGGGGACCCAAAGAGGTCGACTCACGAATCTTGCCTCCCGGGGGTTGGCAGAATCCGGCGATCAAGACGTCATGAAGATCTAGGTTGCGCGCCTGGAGCTCCAACCGACGAGGACAAGACAATGACAGACGCCGAGCTCGATCAACTGTCGGTCAACACGATTCGCACGCTCTCGATCGATGCGGTCGAGCGCGCCAAGTCCGGGCACCCCGGCACACCGATGGCGCTGGCGCCGCTCGTCTATACGATCTGGAACCGCGTAATGCGTTTCGATCCGGCGGACCCGATCTGGCCGAACCGCGATCGGTTCGTGCTGTCCAACGGTCACGCCTCGATGCTGCTCTGGTCGGTTCTCCATTTGACCGGAACGCGAGCGGTGAACGCCGACTACGAGCGGTTGGGGCAGCCGTCGGTGTCGCTGGAAGACATTCGCCGCTTCCGGCAGATCGGCAGCAAGGCGCCCGGTCACCCCGAGTATCACTGGGTGTCGGGAGTGGAAACCACGACGGGGCCGCTCGGACAGGGCGCCGCGACGAGCGTGGGGATGGCCGTCGCGCAGAAATGGCTCGCCGACCGTTACAACCGACCGGGGTTCAGGATCTTCGACTACGACATCTACGTCGTGTGTGGAGACGGATGCCTGATGGAGGGCGTCACGGCTGAAGCAGCCTCGCTCGCTGGGCACCTCGGCCTCGACAACCTGTGCTGGGTCTACGACAACAACCACATCACGATCGAGGGGCAGACCAGCCTCACCTTCACCGAGGACGTCGCGGCCCGATTCCAGGGATACGGCTGGAACGTCCTGCGGGTGGGCGACGCCAACGACCTCGATCGCATCGAGCAGGCGATCGGCGTCTTCCGGGAAACTGAGGCCCGCCCCACCCTCATCATCCTCGACAGCCACATCGGCTACGGCGCGCCGCACAAGCACGACACCGCCGCGGCGCACGGCGAGCCGCTCGGTGCAGAAGAAGTTCGCCTGACCAAGCGGAGCTATGGCTGGCCGGAGGAGGCGCAGTTCCTGGTCCCCGACGGCGTCCGCGAGCACTTCGCCGCGGGCATCGGAGCGCGCGGCGCCGCGGCTCGACGCCGGTGGACCGATCTCTTCGGGTCCTATCGCACCGCCTACCCGGAGCTCGCGACCGAGATCGATCAGATGCAACGGAGAGAGCTGCCGAAGGGATGGGATCGGGACCTTCCCGTCTTCGCGGCGGATGCCAAGGGCGTCGCCGGCCGCGACGCTTCGGGCAAGGTGCTCAACGTGCTGGCACAGAACATCCCATGGTTCCTCGGAGGGTCGGCCGACCTCGGGCCGTCGAACAAGACCACCTTGACGTACGAGGGTGCCGGGAGCTTCCAGGCGGCGCTGCCGAGCGGTAAGAACCTGCATTTCGGCATCCGCGAGCACGGGATGGCGGCGATCGTCAACGGCCTCTCGCTATCGAAACTGCGGCCGTTCGGCGCGACGTTCTTCATCTTCAGCGACTACGCGCGCCCGGCCATCCGGTTGTCGGCCCTGATGGAGCTGCCGACCCTCTTCATTTTCACGCACGACGCCATGGGCGACGGCGAGGACGGCCCAACCCATCAGCCCGTGGAGCACCTGGCATCCTTGCGCGCCATCCCCGGCCTCGTCACCCTGCGGCCCGGTGACGCCAACGAGGTGGTGGAGGCGTACCGCTACGTGATGCAGCTGAGACACCAGCCCGCCGTACTGGTGCTCTCACGCCAGCCGCTGCCGACCCTGGATCGGCGCGCGTACGCGTCGGCTGCGGGCGTCGCGCGTGGCGCCTATGTGGTCGCGGACGCGCCGAACCGGGTGCCTGAGGTGATCCTCATCGCCTCGGGCAGCGAGCTGATCCTCGCCGTGGAGGCCCACGAGAAGCTGCTCGCTGAAGGTATCCCCTCGCGCGTAGTGTCGATGCCGTCCTGGGACATCTTCGACCACCAGACCCAGGAGTATCGGGACAGCGTCCTACCCTCCTCGGTGAAGGCTCGGGTCGCGATCGAGCAAGCCTCGACGTTCGGGTGGGAACGATACGTCGGAAGCTCCGGTCAGGTGATCGGGATGACGACCTTCGGTGCCTCCGCGCCCCTGAAGGAGCTTCAGAAGAAGTTCGGCTTCGAGCCCGACCGGGTCGTCACGGCGGCCAAGCAGTTGCTCGGCAAGAAGTGAGCGCCGGGCCCGAGAACGGCAGCAGCTCACCGCTGGGCGCGACGCCCTCGCCGGGCGGCGTCAACTTCAGTGTCTTCTCGAGACACGCGACCGGGGTCGAGCTGCTGTTGTTCGATGGCGTGGAGATCAGATCAGGACTCTAACCGTTTGCCCCGCACCGCGCTTGGACTCACTTCATGTCGAGCGCGGTGATCGACTTCTTCACGCCCTCGGCGCAGGCCGGCTCGGCCTTGGCCAGGTGGCCGACCATGCGGCCTTGCAGGGTTCGCTCAACCTCGACGTGGTCCGGGATGACCCGATGCCACGTCGAGGCTCTTCTCCGAGATCACGCCAGGTCGAAGCGATCGAGGTTCATCACCTTGGTCCAGGCCGCGACGAAGTCCTGGACGAACTTCACTTGCGCATCCGAGCTTCCGTAGACCTCCGCCAGGGCCCGGAGCTGGGAGTTCGAACCGAAGACGAGATCGACACGCGTGCCGGTCCACTTGAGTTCGCCCGTTGCGCGATCGCGCCCTTCGAACACGTCCTTGGCGTCCGATACCGACTTCCACTCCGTGCCCATGTCGAGCAGGTTCACGAAGAAGTCGTTGGTCAGCACTTCCGGCCGCTTGGTAAAGACGCCGTGTTTCGTCTGTCCGAAGTTGGTGTTCAAGGCGCGCATGCCGCCGACGAGAACCGTCATCTCAGGCGCGGTCAGCGTCAGCAACTGCGCCTTGTCGACCAGCAACTCCTCGGCCGATACGGTGTACTTTCCCTTGAGGTAATTGCGAAAGCCATCCGCAATCGGTTCGAGCACGGAGAAGGAGTCCACATCGGTTTGCCCCTGCGAGGCGTCCATGCGTCCCGGCGTGAAGGGAACCGTCACGGCGTGACCGGCCTTCTTCGCGGCCTGCTCGACGCCTGCGCAACCGGCCAGAACGATCAGGTCGGCCAGCGAGACCTTCTTGCCGCCGGAGGCCGCGCTGTTGAACCCGCTCTGGATGCCCTCGAGGGTTCTCAGCACTCTCGCCAGTTCGGCCGGCTGGTTGACATCCCAATTATTCTGCGGCGCGAAGCGAACGCGTGCGCCGTTCGCACCGCCGCGCTTGTCGGAGCCGCGGAAGGTGGACGCCGACGCCCACGCGATCGACACCAGCTGCGAGACGGACAGCCCTGAAGCCAGGATCTTGCCCTTCAGGGCGGCAATGTCGTTCTCATCGATCAATTTATGATTGACCGCCGGGATTGGGTCTTGCCAGATGAGCTCTTCGGCAGGAACCTCCGGGCCGAGATAGCGAGCCCGCGGGCCCATGTCCCGGTGCGTTAGCTTGAACCACGCCCGGGCAAACGCGTTTGCGAACTGGTCCGGATTCTCCATGAAGCGCCGTGAAATCCTTTCGTAGACCGGGTCGAGCCGCAGGGAGAGATCCGTGGTCAGCATGGAAGGCGCGATACGCTTCGCCGGGTCATGGGCATGCGGCACCGTACCGGCGCCCGCGCCCCCTTTCGGTTTCCACTGATGCGCGCCGGCCGGGCTCTTCGTCAGTTCCCATTCGTAGCCGAACAGGTTCTGGAAGTAGTTGTTGCTCCACTTCGTCGGCGTGGTGGTCCAGGTGACTTCCAGGCCGCTGGTGATCGTGTCAGCGCCTTTGCCCGTGCCGAAGTTGCTCTTCCAGCCGAGGCCCTGCTCCTCGATGGGCGCGGCTTCGGGCTCAGGCCCCATCTGCGACTCGGGGCCGGCACCGTGAGTCTTGCCGAAGGTGTGACCGCCGGCGATGAGCGCAACCGTCTCTTCGTCGTTCATCGCCATACGGCTGAACGTTTCGCGAATATCCCTGGCCGCCGCGACGGGATCCGGGTTGCCGTTCGGGCCTTGCGGATTGACGTAGATCAGACCCATCTGAACGGCGGCGAGCGGAGTTTCGAGGTTCCGATCGCCGGAGTAGCGTTTGTCATCCAACCACTTGTTCTCGGCGCCCCAGTAGACCTCTTCTTCCGGCTCCCAGACGTCCTCGCGCCCGCCGCCGAAACCGAAAGTCTTGAATCCCATCGACTCCAGGGCGACGTTGCCAGTGAGAATGACGAGGTCGGCCCAGGAAATCTTCCGGCCATACTTCTGCTTGATCGGCCAAAGCAGCCTGCGCGCCTTGTCGAGGCTGACGTTGTCGGGCCAGCTGTTGAGGGGCGCAAAGCGCTGCTGGCCGGATCCGGCGCCGCCGCGACCGTCGCCGATGCGATACGTGCCGGCGGCGTGCCATGCCATGCGGATGAACAGAGGTCCGTAGTGGCCGAAGTCCGCCGGCCACCAGTCCTGCGAGTCCGTCATCAGCGCCAGTAGATCCTGCTTCACGGCTGCGAGGTCGAGGCTCTTGAACTCTTTGGCGTAGTTGAAGCTCTTGCCCATGGGATCGGACAGGGACGAGCGCTGGCGCAGGATCTTGAGGTTCAGCTGATTGGGCCACCAGTCTCGGTTCGACGTGCCGCCGCCAGCCGTGTGGGTGAACGGGCACTTTGCTTCGGTTGACATCTGTTCTGTCCTTTCGTTTGTGGGTCGCCGACATCACCTACGTGCCGACTGGGCCGGGTTCCTGTATCTCGCCACCGTGCTCGACGCGTTGGAGCCGGCGCGTGATCGACTAGGCCATAGAACCGCATCTTCGGACCGAGCTCGTCCTTACACCGCAGTCGCCTCCGACAAGCGGTGGCGCGAGGCCGGCGTCCGGGCGTCCATGGGCTCGGTGGGTGACGCGTACGACAACGCGCTGGGCGAGAGCTTCTTCGTTCCCGGATTCAGGGCGAGGTCCGTCTGGATGACGTTCTCGATCAGTCGCCCCGTAGCACTTCGCAGGGAGCGACCGATTGCACTGATCACCCCGGCCGAAACAGTCGACTGAAACCCGAACGTGTTTCCTATGGCGACAACGAGCTGTCCGGCTCGAGGCGACGCAAACTCGCCCAGCTCAGCGAACGGCAACCCGGATCCCTCGCCGATGGCGCTCGGGTGATCGACCTCGGTCGGTCGTGGGTGCGCCGGGGGCTCGCCGACCTAAGCATTCACGACGGGTCTCGATCATGAATCACACCCCAATACCGAGATGATGCTTTACGGCGTGCAGAGGATTCGTCCCATCGTGGGTAGACGGGCATCCCTCCTGCGCGTTCAGGCGGTCCGGCCCCTACCGGCGATAGAGTCGCGAGGTTGGAAGCGCTTGCCGCCTACTCAAGGCACTCCTTTTGAGAAGCGAAGGACCGAACGGAAGGCAGAGGCACCCCCGGAACCTTGGCAGGGGTGTCCGAGCCACGCGCGAGCGCCGGCGCGCCCGCGACGTCGCAATTTTTCTCGTCCTCCGCTACACCGGCATGCGGCTCGACTCGGTCGCGACTCTCCGCGTCCGAAATCTCGCCCGCCGGCTGGGGGCTCCGTGGCGTCGCGGTCAAGGGCGGCAAGACGCGCGACATCCCGCTTCCCACAGGTGCGGGCCCTCCTCGGGCATTCGAGGATCGAAACGACTCAGGTGTACGCGCGGATTTGACCGGCCGAGTTGAAAGCAGCCGTCAACTTCTACGAATCGCGAGCCCTGGAGATGCTCAGCTAGGCGGGAACGTCGCTGCGTGCTTTGGGAAGTTTTGAAAGCTCCTCAAGCATGCAACGTTAAACACGAACGAAATCAACGTGGTGGCCCCAACGGGACGCGATCGAACTTGCAGAATTCAAGTGCGCGATTTCATTGCTCGGTAGTATGACCCTCGGTTGATGCGTTGCCCCTGACGGTCGAGGGCTGCCTGGCTCGGCGTTGGAATCGGCTCATTGGGTTATGAGGGGGACTGAGATCATGACGCCGACCTACGCCAACCAAGAAAACCCAGGAGATAGCTGACCCTCTCACCTTTTAGTTTTGGTGCGTCTTGGAACCTGTTGTCCTAGAGAAGTCCTAGAGGATTTGATGTCTGTCCCATCAGGGTTGCGAGACGTCCGGTGGCGCCTGTATCGAGCGCTTGACTAGGCAGAACTGCTCACCGGGTTTTATACCGGCCACGTCGACAGGCCGAAGCTTATAAGACTGTGGGTTATCTGGATCGTCGGCCTGGATCACCGTTGACGCTAGCCGATTGCCATTGACGCGAACGTTGACGAAGTGGGGTCCAGGCTCTGCAAAGCGCAATGGTACCTCGCCGTGAAGGGTCATGACGCTAAAACTCGACGTCGATACTATCCTGGTGTCGGACACCTTGTGACTTGCTCCAGTTGCCGCGTGAACGACTTCAAGGCGAACAACATGCTCGCCAGTGGGGAGTGCCCAAGAGTGATGGCACTGGCCGTACGCAACACGACCAGGGCCTTCCCAGGTCCCGCCTACGAAACTGCCAGACTGGAGTCCTTGGGCTTGGGGCCCGGCTTCACGGTGCTGACCGGCCTGCCGCCGCCCACGCCTTCGGCGATGGCCTTCAGGATGTCGACCTCGACCACGATCTTGCTGCCGACCACTCGCACATTGACGCCCTTCATTTCTCGCCTCCTCAGGGGACGCGGCGCATGGCGCGTCCCGCGAAGTAGGCGAACGGCGCTGGCTCTCATCGGCCACAAGGATCTTGATCCAAAACAGGCCGGCTCGAATCGCCAGGCCGATCCAGCGCATCGCACGGACTAGGTTATGTCGAAAACGCGCGGCGTCTAGGACCGTCATCACGGGAACGGAATTGTTCGTGGACGGTGGTTTCGCTCAGATATAGCGTCTCTAACGCGACGCAGCAATCTGGAGATCTACCTATCAGTGGCATAAGGAGTAAAGAAATGAGTAAGAAGCTCGTAGGAAAAGTCGCCGTCGTGACTGGCGCGTCCAAGGGCATCGGGGCGAGCATCGCGAAAGCGCTGGCGGAAGAAGGCGCATCGGTCGTCGTGAACTATTCGTCGAGCAAACAAGACGCCGAGCGCGTCGTCGCGGAGATTGGCGCGCGCGGCGGCACGGCGATCGCCGTGCAGGCCGATGTGTCGAAGCCCGCGCACATCGAGCGCCTCGTTTCGGAAGCGAGAAGGTCGTTCGGCCGCCTCGATATCCTCGTCAACAATGCCGGGGTGTACGACTTCTCCCCGCTCGAAGGGGTGACCGAAGAGCATTTTCACAAGCATTTCAACGTCAACGTCCTCGGCCTCCTCTTCACGACGAAGGAGGCTGTGAAGCACATGGGGCCCGAGGGCGGCAGCATCATCAACATCGGCTCGGTCGCGAGCTCGATGCGGTTGCCGAACTCCGCGGTCTACTCGGCGTCGAAGGCGGCGGTGGATGCCATCACAGGCGTGCTCGCGAAGGAGCTCGGTCCTCGGAAGATCCGTGTGAACTCGATCAGCCCCGGAATGATCGAGACGGAGGGTTCGCGTGCAGGGGGGTTCGTCGGAAGCGACTTTCAGAAAACGGTCGAGGCGCAGGCACCACTTGGACGCATGGGGCAGCCCGACGACATCGCGCCGACGGCGGTGTATCTAGCGTCGTCGGATTCGAAATACATGACCGGGGAGACGCTGCTGGTGTCAGGTGGCCTGAGGTAGAACGCACTTCAGGCGCTCAGCAGCTGAAGACCGAGTTCGACAGCGTCGCGGCTGGATTACACACGGCGTCGGGAGCCGAGCTCGGGCGTCGATCGAGGAAACAGGGCAAGAGCAGGAGACTCCCTTTTTGAAGGAGTAGCACGCTATGAGCAAGCGTCAGACGAGAGACCAGTCCCAGAGCGGCCGGAGCCGCGTCTACGAGCGCCTTACGCCTGAGAGCGCAGTACTCTTGCTTGTCGACCACCAGTCCGGGCTCGTTTCGGGCATTCGAGATCTCGCGCCGGACGAGGTGCACCACAATATCGTCGCGTTCGCCCGCGCCGCCCGCGTCCTCCGCGTCCCGGTCGTGCTCACCTCCACCGCGCCCATGATGTGGGGCCCGACTCTGCCTGAGCTCACGGAGGCACTGCCGGGGGTGGAGAACATCGAGCGAAGCGTTGTCAACGCCTGGGATGAGCCGCGAGTCCGCGATGCCGTCGCGCGGACCGGGCGACAGAAGCTCCTGATCGGCGGGATCACAACGCACGTCTGCCTGGCGTTCCCCGCCATGTCCGCTGTGGCTGACGGATATGATGTTTATGCACTTTTGGATGCCTCGGGCACTTGGAGCGATCTCCTACGACTAACTGCGATCGATCAAATGAGGCAGGCGGGCGTCACGATAACGTCGGGAGCAGCGGCGTTCGTAGAGATGCTGCACGACAACGCCAGCCCTATCGCGGGCCAGTTGTACGCCGCGCTTGACCTACCTGCCACCCGCTACATCCTCCAGATCACCCAGGGAGGCAAGCCAGCGAGCATCGCGCCGACAGCACAACAGTCGCTGGCGTCGAGCATCCAAAAGTAAACCCCCGCTAGCGCCGACCGTGCAGTATGTCGCACCAGCGCCGGTTGTCGTCGCCGCCCGCCTCAGCGCTCCCCGAGAGGTACGCGGAAGCGCTCACCACGTCGTCGTCGGCGCCATCTCGCGCCGGAGAGTGTAATTCGCACCAGCGCACGTCGAGAATGTCCAGGCTCGGGTCGGCATCGGGCTCACAACCGGGGCAATATGCGCGCGCGACATAAGCGGTGTCCGGAAGGAAATCCGTCAAAGCTGCGCTACTCATGTCACTGCACCTCCTGCCTTTACGATGCCGAGCCAGATCAGGAGGTTTCGCTGTCGACCGGGCAGATTCCGGAGCGGCCTGCCCGGCACGATAACGGCACAGCCGACACGATCGATCTGCTCCTGCACGCGCCTCGTTGAGGACGTGTTCGCTACATCTTCCTATCACTCAAGACTGCGACCGCGCAGACGTGTCGGCACCTGACCGGATCTCCGACGCGATCTCCCGCGCCAGAGAAGAGAGCAACCGGTTCATCCCTTGGACGAGCGCTTGGTAGCCCTGTCCAGCAACAGGCTCGTTGATAGTGGAGCGCTTCACGGCGAGCTCGTTGCCGTCCGTACCGACAAGGCGCCACCGCGCGTCCAGGGTCGCCTGCCGCCCGGGCCACCCCTCGAAGCGCAGTACCACGACGACCACCTGATAATCGAGCACTCGCGCGACTCCGCCGCGCCACGGAAAGACCGCGATCCGCTCGCTCCCCACGTGCGCGCCGAGATTGTCCGCGAGCACTTGCGCGATACCGCTCTCGAGCGGTTCCGCCCAGCGGTCGTACATCGCGACGGCGACCTCGTCGTTTGCGTCACGCGTGACGATCTGCACCCGGCCGAGATAACCGGGAATCAGCACCGGACCGACGCCGACGGCGACACTTGATGCGGAGGATGTGGGCGTGGGGTCGCGCGGCGCCGTCGGCGAGAGCACGTAGTACTTGGTCGGATCGGCGACCGACATGCAGCCTGCCAGGGCCAGCACACCGGCCGTGAGCAACCAGGCGAAGCGGCTGGCTTGGACGCGCATCATCGGCCTCCGTTCGCGCTCGGACGGCGAGCCCCGTACAGTAACGCGCTCGGGTTCCGCTCCAGGTAGTCGGCCAGCGATCCGAGCGCTCGCAACGTCTCGCGAAGCTCCTGCAGCGACTTGACGAGCTCGTAGCCGAGCGCCGAGTGATACCACCGCTTCATTCCGAACCTACGTGGGCGGGGACGGGGCGCTCGCCGCGAAGGGGCTAGCGGACGAGGGGCTGTGAGGGCAGCAGTGGTCACTGGATGGTCACTCGACGGACACTGGAGAATGACCACGGGATTTGCGCCTCTCCGTAACCACTCGGCTTCTTGGAGCGGCCGACCGGATTCAATACTCGCGACGTCCAGCTTCCAGGCTGGAATTCAGAAGGGGTTACGGTGACCCGTAACCCCTTGAATTGGAGCGGCCGACCGGATTCGAACCGGCGACGTCCAGCTTGGGAAGCTGGCATTCTGCCACTGAATTACGGCCGCCCGGCGCCCCTATCTTACACCGACCCGGTCGGTGCTATTTCCCGTCCTTGAGCGACATGCTGTACGCCTGCAGCACCTCGTCGCTCCGCGCCTTCCAGTTGAGCCGCTTGGCGACACCATAGAGGTCGATCTGCTGGTAGAGCGGCACCGCCGGCATCTCCTCGACCCAGAGCCGGTTGATCCGGTGATACTGCTCCAGCCGCTTCTTGTCGTCCATGATGGTCTGCGCTTCGTCGAGCATCCGGTTGAAGTCTTCGTTGAGCCAGTTCACGAAGATGCCCGGCGACCGGAAGAGCGGGACGTACACGGTCTCGGCATCCATCGTTCCGGTGCCCCAGCCGATCAGCCAGACCGGGCCGGCCTTGTGGACGTAGACCATGTTGTTCAGGTACGTCACGAAGTCGTACGTGCGCAGCGTGGTCTTGATGCCGGCCTTGGTGAGCTGACCGGCCACTGCCTCGGCCACCTCGGCGTCGCGCACGTAGCGGCCGCGCGGGCCGTGCAGCGTGATCTCGATCCCGTTCGGGTGGCCGGACTCGGCCAGGAGCTTTTTGGCCTTGGCGACGTCCAGCTTGATGGGCTGGAGCTTCGGATCGAAGCCGAAGTGCATCGACGGCAGCATCGTCGCGACACGCATGCCCTTGCCGTCCAGCACGGTCTTGATGAGCTCGTCGGCGTCGATCGCGTAGGCGATCGCCTGACGGACGCGCTTGTCGGCGGTCGGCCCGTTGTAGGGCCCGGTGGCCTTGTGCTGCGCGTCCATCTGGTGCGAGTAGATCATGAGCTGGATCGTGCGGATCGACGGCGCGGTCGACAGGAAGAGCTTCGGGTGCTTGTCGATGATCGCGCCCAGATGCGGCGGGATGTTCACCGCCAGGTCGATCTCGCTGTTCTGCAGCGCCGCGACGCGCACGGCGTCGTCGGGGATCGGGCGGAAGACCACGGTCTTGATCTGCGGCGCCCCGCGCCAGTAGGCGTTGTTCGCTTCCAGGACGATCTCTTCGTCCTTCGACCAGCGGACGAACTTATAGGGGCCGGTGCCGATCGGCTTCTTCGAGAGATCGGCGGTCTCCTTGCCGGCCGACTCCTTGGGCGGCAACATGCCACTCTGCGGGAACGTCATCACCGGAACGAAGGTCGGCCAGGGCTTCTTGGTGTGAACGCGGATCGTGTACGGGTCGACGATCTCGACCCGATCGAGCGGTGCGAAGAATGCGGCGCCGCGAAGTTTGCCCTGGCCCTGCGCCAGGCGCTCGAGCGAGAACTTCGCCGAGTCGGCGTTGAACTCTTCGCCGTTGTGGAACTTCACTCCCTTGCGCAGCTTCACTTCCCACGCCGAGGGCGGAACGAACTTCGGCATCTCGGTGGCGAGGTTCGGGACGATCTTCAGGTTCTGGTCCCGCTCGTAGAGCGTGTCGAAGATGTGCCGCCCGACGTTCGACGCCGGGCTCTCCGACTGATTCGCCATGTCGAGCGTCGTCGGATCGACGCCCTGGGCGATGATGACCTTGCCGGCCGGTGCCGCGCCCGCTGCCAGCGGCAGCAGCAGGACTACGGCGACGATGACGAGCTTCCACACGATCATCAGCGAGCCTCCTCGACCGAGGGGTTGGATTTCCCGGGATTCCGCTACTCTAGAATTCGCCCGCAGGCGAGTCAAGGTACGCGAGCGCCTCTTCGCGCGTGGTCACCAGCCCGAGGCCCTGCGCCTCGCGCGCGCGCTCCAGCAGTCGGCCCACCTCGGGGCCGGGCGGAATCCCGAAGCGAGCCATCACGTCTTCTCCATTCACGAGCGGCGCCGCGCCGGCACCGGCGCGTGGTGTCTCCTCCCATCCCTGCAGGAGATCCCGGACGAGCGACGCCCGGCGCCAGATCGAGCGAGGCGACACGCCCGTCACCGCGGCGGCGTCCACGAGGTTCAGCAGGAGCAGGTCACGCGTGTCATCGCCCAGGTCGCGAAAGAAGCGGTAGCGGGCGCGGGGCGTCACGTGGCCCGCGGCGGCCAGGTGTCCGGTACGCAGATGATGGCGAACGAGTTGCTCGAGCACACCGCGGGCACGAGCGGGGAGGCGGAGCCGCTCGGCGATCACGCGCGCGCGCGCGGCGCCGAGCACGTCGTGCTCGAAGAAGCGGATGCGGCCGTCGACCAGCCGGCGTGTCTCCGGCTTGGAGACGTCGTGAAGGAGCGCGGCGAGCTTGAGCACCTGGCTTCGTCGCACGCCGCCCCCGAGCTCCTCGGCCATGTGCGCCGCGAGCTCCTCGCCGAACGGCCTCAGCTCGTGCAGCTGCTCCACCAGCGCGTCGGCTCCCTCGACCGCTCGGAGCGAGTGCTCGAGCACCGCGAACCTGTGGGGCGACGGCTGCGTCGCTCCGCGCATCGGTTCCACCTCTGGCACGACCACGGCGAGCAGACCGAGCGCGTCCAGGCGCCGGAAGGCGCGACCGGCGCGCGGCAGCGCGAGCACCGCCAGCAGCTCGTCACGGATCCGCTCGGCGGCGACGCCGGCCAGCCCTGGCGCAGCGGCGCGGATCGCCTGCACCGTCGTCGCAGTCAACCGAAATCCCAGCGCGGCTTCGAGCCTGACGCCGCGTAGCGTACGAAGGGGATCCTCGGTGAGGACACGCGGCGCGTGGACGCGAAGTCGGCGCGCGCGGAGATCGGCGAGCCCCCCGGTCGGGTCGATCACGCCGGCGCGCCCCCGGCTCAGGAGCTCGCGCACCGGAACCGCCAGGGCGTTCACGGTGAAGTCGCGCGCCGCGAGATCGTCGGCCAGGGTCGGCGCCCGCCAGTCCGTCACGTCGAGGCACATCCCACGCGCGAGCACCCGCGCGGCTCCGCGATCCGGATCGAGCGCCACGAACGCGCCGCCGAGCCGCTCAGCCACCCGGCGCGCGATGTCGAGCGCGCCCGATTCGACCGCGACGTCCAGATCGGCCGGCGCCGCCCGCC
>Ga0066707_10000077_pt1 | contig 20373 bp, 19 predicted proteins | sample GraSoiAngelo_156_FD_66503 | JGI IMG/M metagenome (GOLD analysis project Ga0066707, IMG submission 66503) | Grasslands soil microbial communities from the Angelo Coastal Reserve, California, USA - 14_1009_13_40cm | ecosystem: Environmental > Terrestrial > Soil > Grasslands | place: USA... | reverse complement strand
TTCAAAGGTTCGCCGGGACGAGCCCTGTAGTTTCATTGGACTGTACAAGCTCCGCGTTCATGGGCGTCGACGCAATCAAGAACGCCTTTGTCTGCGACGCAGACTTCAGACAGTACGGCTTCATCATGCAGCCGTGAGGAATTCAAACAGGCTCTCCATGAAATGTTTTCGGCTGGAACTTGGTAGTGTTCCGGATTCGGGTCCTGGTCCGATTCTTAACCGAGTTGAGCCGATGAGCCAGTGGCTCTAACCGAGATCGTCCTAGGCTAGGATGTTCCCTGTCGCTGGAGCTTCAGGATCGAGAAGAGTGAGAGGAAGAGACAGACTGCTAGACCTGTGAATACTTAGACCCATGAGTCCCAGAGTCCCCTAGGGCCCAGGATGGGGAAGTAGTAGAGACCGCTGGGTCCATAGAACTGGGCGATACCGAAGAGCTCGTCAGCGGTGACCGGGAGCGCCCCGAAACCATAGCACGCGGCTCCGAAAACGATAAGCCACCATATCCGAGTCATAGATTCTGCCTTGGAAGAATCGTCGGGGCCACCAGGCCCCTCTTCAAGATGACGTGACTGACAGTAAAGGCTCGGACATTCAAGAAGCTAGCGTGATTCTCTAACACCTATTTGTTCGAGGCCACCTTCAAGAAGTTGATGATGGAATCAGCGATGTATCCTCTTTCTTCTGGTCCAATGCCGTTGTGGTTGCCGAAGAAGAATGATTGTCGCATGATCGAGTGAGGGTTTGGTGACGAGGCAGAGGCTCTCCTCAGACACGCTGAGGGATTCGTCTCACAGGTCAAAAGCCAGCTAAATCGCTCAAACCGAACTTCGTCATGCATCCGTGACAAGGGCAGAACGCAGGTATGGGAGTATTTTTCGAGGTTACCGAGGATTCCCCGTTCTGAGAAATTATGAACTGGTCCGAGAGAGGTTGATTTTCGAGGAAGAGGATTAGATGCTCAGGAAGGCTGTAATCCCTGCAGCAGGGCTGGGCACGAGGCTCTTGTCTGTAACTAAGGAGCAGCCGAAGGAGATGTTGCCTGTCTTCGCAAAGGCGAAGAATGGAAATTTGTGTCTGAAGCCGATTGTCCAACTGGTCTTCGAGCAGCTGCACCAGGTGGGGTTCCGTGATTTCTGTTTTATTGTGGGACGTGGTAAGAGGGCTATTGAGGATCATTTTACTCCAGATTTCTCATTTGTCTCGATGCTTGACAGTAAAGGATTTGATGGTCCAGAGGGGGAGTTGGAGGCGTTCTACAAGATGGTTGACGGTTCGACGGTGGTCTGGGTAAATCAGCCGGAGCCGCGGGGCTTTGGGGATGCGGTCTTGAAGGCTAGGAGTTTCGTAGGTAATGATCGTTTCATGGTGCACGCTGGCGATAGTCATTTCATTTCAAGAAATGCTGATCACTTGCGCAGGGTTATGGCGTTGAGTGAGGAGTCAAAGGGGGACGGGTTGTTCCTGTCAATGGAAGTGGAGGATCCGACTCGTTTTGGGATCGTGGAGGGCGAGACGAGTGCTAATGGGATCTTGAAGGTGAAACGTCTTGTCGAGAAGCCTCAGAAACCGGCTTCGAAACTTGCCATAATGCCAGTCTACGTGTTCAACAACAACATCTTCAAAGCGCTAGAATCTACAAAGGCGGGCTTCGGAGGAGAGCTCCAGCTCACGGACGGCATCCAGAAGATGGTAGACTGGAACCTTAGCGTCTACACGACAAAGGTTGCATCAGGCGAGATCTGGTTGGACATCGGCTCACCTGATCTATACTGGGAAGCCCAGAATCTATCCCACAAGTATTTTTCGCGTTAAACCTAGATTGCTTTCTCTAGCCAGACTCTAGGTGCGCCCTTTGTAATTTCGAGTGGTAGTGTGTAGGTCGGTTCTTGGGGTCCTACCTTTCTAGCCCATTCTACCATTTTCTCCAGACCGTCCTTGAGGCTGTTCCGTGTCTCATATCCGAGGAGATTAATCGACTTTTTCACCGTGCAGTACGCATGTTTTACCTCTCCGGGACGGGCCTTCTCGTGTTGGGGCTTGAGCTCTGAGCCCATTACTTCGAGAACAAGCTTGCAGGCTTTTGCAACCGTCGTGGGCTGGTCTGTGCCAATGTTGAATATCTGTCCTTTCGTTTTGGCGTTGAACCCTGCATTTACAATGGCGGGCGTTACGTCGTCTATGTAACTGAAGGCTCTGCTTTGCTTTCCATCACCGTATATGATCGGGGGTTTCCCTCGCATTATCCGGTTGATCCAGATCCCTAGGACATTACGGTACGGGTCTGCAATGTTCTGTCGCGGACCGTAGACGTTGTGGGGACGGAGGATGACGTGTTCGAAGTTGTAGATCTCGCTGAAGATTTCCAGCATGGTCTCGCAGTAAGTCTTCGCTGCACCATAGGGATCCTCAGGCTTCCTAGGAAGCTTCTCATCGAAGGGCGGTTTCTGTCGGCCGTATATTGCCATCGACGACGTGAAAACGAATCTTGGGACGTTGTTGTTGACTGCTTCGACCAGGAGGTTGTTCATCGGGACTAGATTGATCTCGTTTATCGATATCGGCGAGAAGAGAGACTGGCCTTCAGCCGCGTATGCGGCAAGGTGGAAGATCAGGTCGACGCCCTTGACGAGGGGTCCGACTTCTTGTCTTCTGATGAGGTCGGCTTTGACAAACTCGCAGTCAGGATTGACATTCTCCTCCTTCCCTCCGAGAAAGTTGTCGGCGCTTACCACCTCGTGGCCTGATTCGACTAGAGTATCTACGAGCCAGGATCCCATGAAACCCGCCCCGCCTGTCACTAGTATTCTCTTGGTTTCCAAGCTTACTAATCACTTTCAGCCGGCCTCCTTTTTCAAGTTCATTCTCATTCACCGAACTCACACAGGAGCTACGAGGATTCGTTCGAGTGTTCTCAATAAGGGTGTGAGGAACACCGGGAGAGCATTCCCAAGGAGTTCGAAGTCGTCGTCTGCAAAGACATTCAGTGCCCTACTCGCGGTGAGGAAGCAAAAGGCGAAGACGCCAAGGAGTGCTGGGAGTCGAAGTACAGCTGCCAGATGAAGGCTGAGTGCCAGGAAATTGTCGACGAAGAATAATGGAGCTGCGGAGAAGAGTGTAAGGACTAGGGCTTTCGACAAGCCCTTTGTTACTGGGGGATGAAGAGTTCTCCGGAGAGATAGCCAAGCGAGGAATGACATTGATATTGCCAATAGTGCTCGGCTGATAGCTCCGGCAGTTGTTCCCAGAGCCGAGGCTCCAAGGCCGACTGTTACCAGGTCGATCGTCGCGGCTACGAGGCTGATTCCCAGAATACGGCTCGTCTTTCCGATGGCTTGGAGGGTTGTTACTAGCAGCAGGCTCTGCGCCGAGAAGATGATTGTAACTGCCAATATTGCGAATGGGACGGCTTGATTTCCCAAAGAACTTCCGTAGACAGCTTCCAATGCGGTCGGCGCGACAGCTGCTAGCGCCGCCCCGGCAGGAAGGACTGTCAGGTTGACAAGTCGCGTCGCTACACCGAGTTTCTCAAAGACTGCTCGTCCGCCGTCACTCGCGTAGCTGGATGAAAGCGCTGGATAGAGTGCCCCGGCAACTGGAGACCAGAGAATTGACAGGAAGGCGACGCTGGAGACGACGATGTAATATGCTCCCGTAGTCCCGAATTGGCCAAGGAGGGCTTGCAGGAGTGTTATGTCTCCCCAGCCTTGTATGAGAGTAATGAGTGCTGAGGCGAAGAGGGGAAGGCTGAAGACGAGGAGGGGGCGGGCTGGGAAACCGTTTGAGCGGAGTAGTTTGCCCATCCAGAGGTAGAGAGACAACAAAAGTGTTAGGGAGGCGCCTATGGCCCAGCCGAGAGGTATTCCTAGAGGTCCGAACCCTTCGTACGCGAGAACTAGTCCGAGGCCGCGGCTGAGAGGGGTGTAGAGTATGTTTTGGTACACCATCTCAACATAGAGTCCTAAGCCCAGGAAGTAGGCGCCGTAGAGGGTCGTGAGGTCGAGGATGAAGGAGGCTGCGAACGTTACAATCAACAGGACGGTCGCGTCTGATGTCTTGAAGACTACATGTCCAATAGTCGGGGAAGCAACAATGGCAATTATCAGAGCTGGTCCAGAGATGGAGAGTAGTAGGCGGCGGGTTGTTCTCGCGACTGCTCCAGCGTTTGAAGGATCGCGGCTTCCGATATTGGCCGAGATGAATCGTGTGGCGGCAGCTGGAAGAGAGAGCTGCGTAATCGTCGTGAATATTGACATCGCTGCAGCGAGTAGGGACACTTGTCCAATCTGAGCCAAATCGAGGATTCGAATCAGCAGTATGTAGTAGACGAATGATGTGGCGTAGCTGACCATCTGTTGATAGGTGATGTAAGCAGTTCCTCTAGAAACATTGAAAAGCGTAGCTGTTTCAGTCACTGCGAGTTCACCTGTCGCATCAACAAATGGTTCTTGTGCATTGTGTTTCTTGACGTTAAAACGGTCTGATTGGTTGAAGGCTCCCCGTTTCTATGAGGCTTCTGACTTCTACTGAACGTGTCCAACCATTACGACTCTACAAAGCTTTACAGAGTGTCATTAACTCAATAAGAGCCTCTTAGGATAACCGAATCGGCATAGCTTCAAACAGGGAGGGTTCATGAAGTTAAGGGGCCAAACAGCGGTCCTTACGATTCTTATTCTAGGACTCGCATTACTTCCGGAATTCTTCGTAATGGCACACCATCCAATCGAGAATCATTTGCCCCGAAGCTTAGATGGAGCGCAGGGGGCCCCGCTCGTCAGCAACAGCCCTTTCGACTTTGTGCTGATCATTTTGATGGAGAACAAGAATTTCAGCCAGATATACGGAAGCGCTTTAGCACCCTACCTGAATCATCTTGCCGACAATTACTCTCTAGCGCGTCAGTATACAGCATGTGACCATCCGAGTCTTCCAAATTACATGTGCCTGACGGGTGGTAACAATTACTTCAGTGGGAACGACTGCAGCCCGATAGGATATTGCACGACATCTAATTCCAGCATTGTCGATCGAGTGGAAAATGCCGGATTAACCTGGACAGCCTATCTGGAGGATATGCCCTCCGCGTGCTACAAGGGGGCGGCAGGCAACTACACTTTCCTCACGAACCCGTTTATCTTCTCTACCAGCATAACAAACAACTCTACTAGATGTGCCACCCATGTAGTGCCCGCCAATTCAGGGGGTAAAGGTCCACCTGATGACAACCTTCTCAGCGCACTAAGTTCCACAAGTACCGCTTCAAACTACATGTGGCTCACGCCCAACCTTTGCGACAATATGCACAACTGCTCAATCTCTCGAGGTGACAGCTACCTCAGCAAGCTCGTTCCGTCAATTCTCAACTCCTTCGTCTTCAAGACTCAGAAAGTTGCCCTCTTCATCACTTTTGACGAAGGATTTGGACGCTACCCTACCGATTACGTTTACACCGTCTGGGCAGGACCGGCTGTCAAGAATCACTATGAGTCCGCGAAACAATACTCTCACTACAGTCTTCCAAGCACGATAGAGATCGCGTGGGGACTTCAGCCTCTCACGGAAAAGGATCGAGGATCGCTCCCAATGATGGAGTTCTTCCTTTCGCCTCTTTCCCCCTCGCCACCTCTCGGGGCAAGCTTCACCTTCTCTCCTTCTAACCCTGACCAGACACAGGTCGTCAACTTCTCGGGCTTCGCATTTGGAGGGGCAAAGCCCTACTCTTACAAGTGGTCGTTCGGCGATGGGGACCAAGGAGCAGGGAAAAATATCGTGCATGCTTATTTACACACTGGAGTCTTCACGGCAAAGCTCACAATTAGCGACGCGTCCGGACAAGTGGTCACGGCGTCAGAAGCTATTCCCATTGATAGCGATCTGAGTCCGGACGGGACATGTGAGGGATGCGGAAAAATAACCTCTCCGAGAACAATGGAATTAGCGATCAGCTTTGCTGTGGGGTTCGCGATGCCTCTTCTCGGCTCCTTAGTGATGTCGAGAAAGCGCCGCAAGTCGGGTCGCAACGCCCCGCCGCAATGACTGTCGGATTACGCGTAGGCAGGGCCGAAAAATGGGCCAATTACTTCCCTCCACTTAGCTTCAGGCAATAAAACACCGAAGCGGGCGGTATCCTCTCTTGAAGATACAGCGTAAAGGTGTACGAACGATCGCCATGCAGGCAAGCTAATACACACATTCATTCAAAGTACATTTGAGGGCGTCCAGAAATATGATCCGTTGCGACAAGACGGTATCCCATCGGGTCCATGAAAGCGACTACGTCGCTAGCGCTTGGACCCATGTTGGGATGGATTTCAACAATCAAAAGACCTATTCGATGATCTTTGAGATAGCTGGCCAATCCCCGAAGGACCTTCAATTCGTGTCCTTGAACATCAATTTTGGCTAAGTCAACACGTTCAAGACCATGGTTACGCAGAACGCTGTCGAGCGGTGCTCCTGACACGTGATCCCCCCCGTTGAATTTTGTGATTCGGAGGTCAGCTCCAATTCCTACGAGGGACAATTTTCCGTATGAATCATGAGCAGCTAGATTCAGCGGAACGACTTGTCTGAGCGAGTTGATGCTGAGATTCGAACACAGTATGTCAAAGTTTTCATGACCGGGTTCAACAGATAGTAGTGTTCTAGCTTTGTCCGCATTAGCCATTGCAAAATCACCGAGATTTCCCCCCACATCAAGGATCGTTGAGCGCGCGTGATTTTTGAAGATGGTAGAATCAAGCATCCGAGTGTAGTAGAACCTTGTTTTGAAGAGGCCGTATATTGACCAGCGCAAGATGTCATTGCGTTGAATTCGCAACTTTCCGACAGGTGTTTTCAGCAATCCCCTGAATCTCAAAACGTAGAGTAGAGGAGCTATCGCGACTATGAATAGATACGGTGCATCACGGTAAGACACGGTTCTTCTTATTGCAACCAACGCAATGTACGCAAAGTTATGCAATAGTTCTCCGCGTGTGGGGCGTGTCATGGATCACAAATGCTCGGCAACACCATTTGAGTAATTAAGCGAAGTGTTTCCGGTGAGGCTTTTGCGCGTTTGCAATGTAGCATGTATATAGATCACTCACGAAGTTCATGGTCATACGACTGCATAAATTGACCATCCCCACTAGGGATGGATGAGGCCCACAGTTCTACGCCGAGTTCTTCTTACAATCGATTTTAGTACATTCTGAGCGTTAGTCATGAGTACTAAGCTGGCCGCTATGGTAACTAGGGCAATGATTGAGCCATACTCGAACAAAACCTGCGGTTGGAAGCTCAACGAAACATCGTGCGTTCCGGGAGAGTCGATTTCCCAAACATTTGCGTATCCATTGCCCAAAATGTGAGTAGCCCCGGCAAGGGCAAGAGTCCATCCGGGGTCGAAGGTTTGGCTATATACGAGGTAGAAAGGATTAGACGAATTGACTGTTACCTCAAACCGTGATGGACCTGTTGCGACCGCTTGAGCAAATGCGTTTGACGGAACATGAGCTGACTTTGCACCGACAGGCGAGACAACGACCGTGTGGCCGATTACGAAGCGAGGAGAAATGATAAGCTGGATCAAGTTTGAGTCGTCAAAATTATCTTTGTACAACAGGTTGCCTTGGGAGTCGTTGACAGTTATATTCCCGAACTGACCACCTTCGGTGGGATGAAGGCCCACAAATCCCGTTTGAAATGCTGAATCGTTGAGGATGTATTGGAGAGTCCAGCTAGTGCCATTGCCGGAATACACTTGAGAACTTGTGCTGCTGGCGAGAACTCTAACCCACACAGGCTGTCCGCGTGAGTATGCCATCCATGATGAGTATAATTCCGTCCGTTGCCCTCTCTCAACCCTTCCTACAGTAAAATATCCGACTCCGGTCTGTCCAGCGTAGTAAAAGTTGTTGGCATCAATTCCTCTCCAAAGAACCCAATTATCAAGAGAGGACTGGGCCTGCGTCAGTTTGGTTTCGACTTCTAATTCGAAATTGTGGTATATATTATTCGTTCGAAGGATACCAGCAGTTCCGTTCACTGACTGCATACCGTAAGCACTCCATTGCCCCTCTAGAGCTTGCCAGTTCTTTATCCCCAGAATCGGAACGTCATCAAATATGATATTGGAAGCGGCGTAAACGAGTGGTGTACTTTGCATTTTGACTGCCCATAGTTCGGCTTGTGGGAAGCTGGCGAGTAGCTTCAAGCCGTCCATATGTTGAAGATTCCAGGTCACGAGGCTTGCATTCCAACGGCCTGCTAGCGGTCCAAAGTTGGGGATTACGTCATACCTGACAATAACGTACTTCACATTAAGGAACGCAAGCATCTTGGATGCGTTGGTCGGAGCGGACTGTTCGGCGAGAAGCTCCTCAATCCCGCTCGCCAAGTCTCTTGTCTGTTGATTAGGCGCGAGGTCAGAAGTTAGCGTAGGCGCCGGCGAGTAAATCACCATGGGATCGCCCCCCTGATTGTTGGATTGAAATCGGTCGGCGAGATACTGGGGAGACCCCGCCGCTGGCAAGTACATCACTCTAAACCCGGGTTCAGGATCGCTCGCTATGATCTTATTGATCTCTTGATAACTTGGCGGAAGACGGTATACGTCAACATATCCTCCTAGGTTGCCGTAGAAGAACGGTGATACCCAAACAGAGACGAGAACCAAGAGAACCAGGAATATTCCGACCTTTCTAGCTGTGGAGAGAACTCTCGTCGAGCTAACTGCGAAGATCCCGACCAAGACGGACAGGGCCAGAGTAGTAGGAAATATCAGGTGTTGGGGACTCTTGAACAAAACCATGGGAGGGACGTTAACTATTAACCATTCAATGGCTCCGCTAAGGGGAGAGTTGGAGCCTGTTTCAAACACGATGGACGAGATTAGAAGGGCGACCCAAGGAATGACACTGGAAACTATTTTCCTAGAAACCAGAAAAATTAGGGCCGAAGAGACTAATGATAAAGATGCGATAAGCCAAACCGGCAGAAACCAGCTCGGTATCGTTGAAGTGAAGAAGTCAGTCCAATATCCGGTCCCAACGAAGGCCTGGATAAGGTTGGGTACATGCACGTGAAAGTTCTCCAAAATGGACGCAGAGGAATTTTGAGATGTTGCTTCTCCGAGGGTCCACTGTAACGAGTAGGAAAGGGGCAGAATCCAGTATAGGTTCAGTGGAAACCATAGGAGTAAGATCTTACCGAGAGTCTTCATTCCGGTTCGAAAAGTCGGAAGAGAAATGATGATGAGCACGGCCACAACTAGCACAAGATATTGCAGGCTCATGGCAACAGCACTCAATGTTAACGCCGCAACGATCACGTTTTTCCAATTTCTAGACGCATGTGTATGGGCGACGATGAACGCTAGTATTCCCAGCGGTGCCAACGCATAGGCTACGATTTGAGTGAACGCTCCACCAACGATTTCGTTGTACAAGAATGGGGAGAGGGCGTAGAAACACCCCCCTAGCATCGACCCGACATGAATAACCGTTCGAGATTCTGCGGCAACAGACGTAAAATGCGAGGTTCCGGTTAGCTGCAAAAGCAATTGATAGCTTGTGAATCCGGAAAATGTAATGACTGAGAGAAGGAGGGTTTTTGACAAGAATTCTCCACTCAGTCCAGATGATCCAAGAACACCTACAAGAGCCATAATTGGCAACACCGAAATGCCGTAGCCGTAAGGATGGCCGAGAAATTGAAGGTTCCATACTTGTAGCGATTGACTCAGCATTGATTCGTAGGAGATTGAAGATGATGGAAGGCTCCAGTCCCAATGGTGACCAACCGTCCCAGGAGTTAACAAGATTTGTCTAAGGCAAACCAGAGATAGAGCGAAGAAATTGGACAAGGCGATGACGGACCATGTCCGATCGGACCAATTAGCTACACCCACACTTTTCAAAGCTCCAATCGCTCCTCCCGAATTGACCGCCATCTCGACTTTCCGATCGCGTCTTCACTTACCTGAATCATTCCACCAGATGAACGTAACTCAATCCCCAAGCCCATTGTGATTCGCATAGCATTGTGAGACCTTCTTTCGTTACCAAACGGTGAGCTGATGCGCTCGTTTGAAGATGTATTCTATTGGCATTGGTCTCATGATTCGGGGAAGTATCCCAGAGTCCGATACCTTCCTGATTCGGCGTTGAACGATGGATCGTTTTCGTTGAAGATCTGACAAGTGAGTAAGATTCCACGCAAGCCCTCTTCCAACAAGTGCCGCTTCCGTTCCCCTCCGTTTGAATAACAAGAAAATCATGGTGGCGGTCCATATCGATAAGTGAACCGGGATCATCCTTAGCCCCAAAGAGAAGCCAGCGTTTTTTACGATCGTCGCAAGGTAGTTCTTTGGGCCGTGATACTTGACCAGGAAAGATGACAGACTGGGAGCAATTTGTTTGGTCATTCCGAATTTGTGGTATACAATAGAATTTGGAACATATAGAACCTTAAACCCCCTCAGCCAGATTCGCCAACAGAGATCTGTCTCTTCGACGAACATGAAGTAGTCGGCGTCGAATCCATCAACTTCGGATAGCACGTCTCTCCTGACAATGATCGATGCCGATTTTGCGCTGAATATCTCGGCGACTTCATCAAATTGACCCCTGTCGACGATCCCGTAGTCAACCCTTTGAAGAAGAAATCCGAAAGGCGTGAGATAGTCGCCAACACAGTCAAACCTAGTCGGATCCTTCATAGTGAGCAATTTGCTTTGACAGGCGCCGATTGTAGCATCACTCGTAAACACTTTGATCACCTCGTCAAGCCAACGATCATCCGGAATGGTGTCGTTATCGAGGAACGCAATGAAATTGCCTTGGGCAATCTGTACGCCAAGATTTCTCGCTTGGGCGGGACCAACATTGGTTTTACAACGCACGAGTTTGATTCGCGGACCGTCGCCAAAGCACTTCACAACTTCATCTAAGCTTCCGTCGTTTGACCCGTTATCGACAACGATTGTTTCAAAGTTGGAGTAAACGGATTTCGTGATGGAAAGTAAGCATTTCAGCAAAGACTCTCGACCATTGAAATTCACGACCACCACCGATACCATCGGCCTGGTCCCATCGGGGCTCGTCTCTCTGATCTCTACCAACACATACACCTCAACAAGCTTAGGTGATCCATGTAAACGATGAATTTCTCGCTTTCATTGAAACATACTGGCCATTCTAACGGATTCTCAAATCAAGGGGGACGGATATCATGTCCAGTTTGTACCTTGATCGCCTTCATCACAAAACCCGGTGCGAAGACGGTCTTCCAGATCTTAGCAAGAGGCCTTGCAATATAGTAACGCCTCCGCACTGCGCTATATCCCTGTGTAGACACTATCTTGTAACCCGCGCCTTCAATGAGTGCTTTAGCAGTTTTCAGTGTAAAAAATCGGAGGTGGTTTCTGTCCAATACACCGTACGGTGTATAGTTGAATCTACCCAAGAGGAGACCCACGCGGCTCACGATGAGCGCTATGTTCGGAATTGACGCAATGAGAGATCCCTCGTCCTTCAAAAACCTCCTCGTGTTTTCTAGCGCTTTGAGAGGGTCGCGCATATGCTCTAAGGAATCCGCGAATACGATTACATCAAAGAACCCTTCGGGAAAGGGAAGATCGCGGAGTTCCTCTATGTCTCCGACGATTACCTCCGCGCAACGTTTCTTAGCAATCTCTCCCATTTCTGGATCGATCTCAAGCCCAACTACGTAACACCCTTTCTCCAAACTGAGTCTCTCCCCCAGGCGACCCGTCGCACAACCGACATCTAGAACTCTTAGGCCATTAGTTATGAGATTGTATGCTACTGCGTTATAGCCGTCGTACCTGCAATCGGATCGGGACGAGGTCAAACTAGCGATCGTTCGACTTCTCTTCCCTGTCGGAAGCGCCTTCATGAAATCAGCTATCGACCTGGGTTTGTTCGATAGTACGCATGGATGCCAAATGCGAAACCAAGTATACCATTAAGCGCCCTTGGGTTGCCTCTGCGAATTGATTCATACACCCAATACGAATTGAAGTACAATGAGTTAAGAAGTACCCGAAATGTGTATTGGAGCTTTCCTTGAATAATGTCCTTCATGTAGAAGTATGCTTGATCTCTCCCGAGGTTACGCGCATTGCGCACAGCTCCGGTAGGATTAACATGGTGGAATACGACTACCTTCGGACTGAATAGTAGAACGAGGCCGTTTTTCTTCATCCTAACAAATAGGTCTCCATCCGCGTGATTAAACAAGAAACTCTCATCGAATCCGCCGAGCTTCTGTAAAGTTTCCTTCTTGATCGCCATATTAGTAATCGTCAACAAATCTACAACAACAGGTTCCTTCAGTTCAGTGCTCAGTGGAAGCGAACCCCCAATGCTATATGCACCACTCCGAAACAGTCTCCCGATTTCAAATAGCCCGTTCTCCGCTATCACAATCTCGTAAACCCTACCAAATGGCACTAGGAACGGAGATTTCCGCGAACGCTCATGCAGCCCGTGAATTGTCTGTTTGCGCATTGCTAGAGTTGGCCCTCCTACAGCGCTTGCATTGGGATGCTTTTCAAACTCCCGCACAATGTTCTCTATCCATGTTGGAGTTGCCTCTGCGTCATCGTTTATCCACGCAATTACTTGACCTGAGGAGTTTCGCCAACCAGTATTGAATAGGTGGGTAAGGTTTCTGGTGAGGTCCTCCACTACTCTGACTGGGTATTTGCTCAAGAGTGCGGGAGTGTCGTCAGTAGATCCGTTATCAATAACCAAGATTTCCACCTCGGCATAGGTCTGTTGAACCAGCGAATTAAGGCAGCGTCGTAGATCTTCACATCTATTGAACGTTGGAACCACCACTGTCACGGTAACATTCTTCTTGAACAGCATCAGCGACAGCGGCTTTCTCCCTGTTCTGTAGCTTTATGCCATGACCTTCTGGAACGATGCTTCTTAAGGCACTTGGGATTTGGAACAGGCAAACCGTTCTTCGACACGTTCTGAGCATCGAGGTACATATGGTAGGTCTGCTGAGCCACGGATTCCCACCGTCTATTGGCAGCCTTTTGCTTGATGTTTATAGCAAGTCTGAATCTCCGGTTTTCGTCATCGATGAGGGCGCTAAGCGCTCTGAATAGGTCATCCGCGTCGGCGGGCTTACACAATATCCCTGCATCGCCTTCATCCATCTCCTCACTGAGGACCCCCAAATCACTTGCGACAACCGGCTTCCCATGCTGCATGGCAAAAGAAAGAACCAAGCTTCCAGAGATCGCCATCGTATAGGGTAGTACAACGAACTCAGCAATGTGGAATAGCTCATGAAGTTCGTCGCGAGGGAATGGAGTCGTAGTGGTAAAGATAATGCTGTTTTCAAGTCTAAGTTCAGTGATCAGCTTTGTCAACTTATTCACATAGGGTCCCGAGTAGGGAAGGACGCCTCCCGCAACGACCAAGAACCAATCTGGATGAAGCTTCGATATTTTGTGATATGCTTGTAAGAGATATTCGACTCCCTTTCTCTCACCAAGATACCCGAAGAACAGTATCACCTTCTTACCTTCTAGAACGCGAGTCCATTTACCTGGATTTATTCGGCTGGGGGGGTCCTCTACGCCAATCGGGATGTGCCAGACCCGTTTCGAATCCGCAGAATAAGATGTCTCAAGCTGTTGCTTGAGAACTCGGGCGTGTACTATTACACGCGGGCTAAGAATCACTGTCGACCGGTAAATACCTGCAATTAGCATTCTCAAGAGAAGCCAAAGACGTGACGGAAAGGCGAATCTTCTAGCGAACTCTGCGTCTACATCCTGAGGTCTCACTACGGCGTGCAAAGTTACTACAGTTTTTTTCCCACTTAGTCTCAGCAGAAGAAGCAGGATAGGAAACATGACCGCAGTGGCCGGCGAACCGAACATGTTGAATTCGTGTTGAATATGCACGACATCGGGCTGATCTTTGAGAACCTGCTGAAAGATCTGAAAAGGATAGATGATGCTTTCCGACCAGACCTCCTTGACAGATAATGTCTCGATCGAAACCTGTTCTGATTTGCTTCTGTAAAAGATTAAGTTTAGTTTGTTCTTGTCAATCTGGGCCAAGCCCTTTCCTAAGTAAAGGGAGTAGTGCGTCAGAGGATACAGTCGAGAAACGAGTGCTACCTTGGTCAATACGATCGTCAATGAGGGTCGGAAGTAGGTGGGGAAGGATGAGAGAATTGCCTGCAGATCAGCTAGCACTAACTTGGGAAGGAGAGAAGTCCTTGATGTGACCGAGGATGTTCTTCGCGCCCCTTGCCATGAAACCTAGATCCTTTAATGATCTTATGGCGATCACTTTTCTGATTAGAAATTCTGGATCAAACGCCACTTTGTAGAGTCCCTGTACAATTTCCATCACTTCCTGTTCCTTCATCGGAGTCTTCAGTATCGGTTCCCTCATGTCGTACCTGTCCCAGTCTTCAGTCTTTAACCAGCCGTTTTGCTTCGCCTGCTCGAACAGCATCGTACCCGGATATGGAATGACAATTGTTACTTGCCATGTTTTTGCGTATCCCTTCTTCAACAGATGTTTTGCAGTGTCTACGGTCCGCAAGGCTTCCTCTTTAGTTTCCCACGGATATCCGAACATTATAGTCAGGTGTGGATCGAGACCGGACTCGCTAGCTACCTTGCAGGTGTCGATTTGTTGTTGCTCAGTCACGCCTTTGTTGAGCATGTCGAGTGTTTTCTGATTGGCCGACTCTAACCCGTAGAGTATGAATCTGAACCCTGCCTTCTTCATCAATCTGTACTCTTCGCCTGAGAGGGCACCGAAGCGCATGTTACAGCCGATAAGGACGCGCTTGTTGTAACCCCGTTCGATCATTCCATTGCAGAATTTCTTGAGCCAATCTCCGACCGGGAATGTGCCGGTGTCGTCGAAGATCTCCTTCACACCGTAGTTTTCGATCAGCATCCCCACCTCATCGAGGTAGGATTCCGGTCGTCTCACGTTAAAGGCTGGATAGTGGATTGTCCATGAGCAGAAGGTGCAACCTCCTCCCGCCCTGTACCAACAGTCGCGTCCCACCATTGAGTAGGTTCCAGGAGTATACTTGTAATTGCCATTGTGAACGCTGTAGAGCTTCCACTTTGTCAAATCTCGATCTATGAACGGTGCGTCACTGAGGTTGTGGCGCTGAGTGAACTTTCCTGTGGACTCAAACTTACTTTCGGAGCGGTACCAGATACCGGGGTCCATTTCGCCCCTACCATCCAGACTGTTGGCAAGGCTCCTCAGCGCGAAGTCGAAATCTCCGCCGGTGATGACGTAGTCAACGTCGCTGTTCCTCAAAGTCTCCTCAGGAAAAGCAGTCACGTGATCTCCGCAGAGAACAGTCTTGGTCTCCGGGCTAACCTGTTTGATGTCAGAGATCGTCTTCCAGTAGCGCTTTATGACAGGCGCCTTCGCTTCTATCGCAACAAGGTCAGGATTTTCGCTGGCGACTGTCTTCAGCCAGCTATCGTAAGGCTTCTGCTCCGAAATAGCATCATCCCATATCGTCTCGTGGCCGTCGACTTTGAGCATTGTCGCCGCAGAAGCGGGGACCATCGGGTAAATGTAAGTGGGCTCGTTGAAGTATTGGAACTGCCTGTTCTGCGAGAGGAGCGGTGTGCCCTTGTCAGTAGGGATAGGCGGATAAGAGACGAAGACTTTCACCCGGTTCACTCTGATTGAATTGGGCTGTTCCGACTTGTTTTCGTATATTAGACTTGCATAACCGGCGTTAACGAGCCAAATTTCTTGAAAGTAGCCCCTTCACAAAATATGCACCATAACAAATGTGTGTCGCTACGGCGCCCAAGAATACCATGCTAGCTAGCCGAGCATTCTTTCGTCGTAGACCCACTATGCTGGAGTTAACGAGGAGAATTGCAAAATAGGCTGCTAAGAATGCCAGCGCCAGCATATTCAGGATTCCTCGCGTGAACAACAGGGCAACGCTTGTGGCAAGCGCCACTAACAACCCCGCGGGAATGAAATATGTGATTTTTCTGCTGTTCTCCGGAAATCTCTTTGAGAAGTAGCCGCGATGGAGTCCATATCCCGCTATCTGTTTGAGATGCGGCCCAAACAGGGCTCTTCTGTGATGAAAGACTTGAACGTCTGGCGCGTATAGCAGGCCGTTTTCCTCTATTCTTGCAAGGTCTCTACAAAACTTCGTGTCCTCCCCGGGCCAAAAGCTAGAATCGAATCCACCGATCCTATCAAAGGACTCTTTTCTCACTATCAGGTTCACAGAGGGTAAGTCATCACATCGCCGGGCCCCCTTCTTGGAATTCCGCAGACTTAGGGGTCCTGATCCGACGTAGGATGAAAGTATCTCACCGCTTGCTCTCTGCATGATCTCATCCGTTTCCGGTGTAATGCTTGGGCCGCCGACAGCGACGACGGAATTATCTTGGAGATGTCGGACCGCATTTCTCAGCCAGTCTCTTGCCGGGTACGCATCTCCGTCGAGGAAGGCTAGGATTTCTCCTTTCGACTTCTCGGCTCCAATATTTCTTTTCTCCGACGGGGGAATCGGACCGGTAGATAGGACCGTGACTCCTGTTTCTTTCATTCCGGAATCTGAGTCTGGAAGGACTATCATTTCGAAGTTCTGGAAATCCAGTTTCTTCGATTCATCGACGCACTGTAAGACGTACGGGTCGAATTCTTTGCACGCAACGATTATTGAAACAGTGGGCTTGGTACGCTCCTCGTCCGGAGGCTCGGTTCCTACCATCTTATGATCGGCTTGTAAGTGTCAGTCATCTCCTGAAGATTTTCCTGATACCATCGCCTGATTCTCAGCCTGTACGCTATTCCGAGAAGGTCGACCAGCATTCTGAAGACCTTCCTCGCGCTGAATGAGGCGCTCAGCTCGATCTGAACAGGAAGCTCTCCTATATCGAACTTGAGGAGAGTAGCAACCGCAAGCAGCTCGGCGTCGAAAGCATATTTCTTCACAGACAGCAGCGGCAAGATCTCGTAGAGTGCTTCGCTCTTCGCACACTTCAGCCCTGCCTGAGTGTCTGTCGCCCGAACTCCCGTAAGCATCCGTTCCAACAAGTTGAAACCTAGACTGAGAAACATACGCATAGTGGGTGTCTCAACCCGTGAAAGAGGATGTCTTTTTGAGCCAATTGCAATATCGACAGACTTCAACGCATTCAGATACTGAAGCAGATCTCGTGGGGCAATCTCCATATCACTGTCTAGGAGGAAAGTAATCTCTCCAGTCACCCGACGAAATCCTTGGCGTATCGCGTGCCCTTTCCCTTGATTTCTAGGATAGCCGACAATCCTCGTTAGCTCGTCAGCAGTTCCCTCAGCAGCAATTAAGGTCCCATCCGTACTTCCATCATCGACCACAATTATTTCCAACTCTTTGCAGGCGGGGCCAAACAGATCCTTGACCGAAGCGATACTCTCTGCGATGTGCTCCCCTTCGTTGTAAGCGGGCAGAATTACTGAGACTCTCCCCTTCACGTAGCCTCCCGTGGAGGGAACTGTTAGGAGGTCTGTCTTCTCAGCCTCTATTTGCCCTAGAACCTTTCTTCTCCTCTCTCAGCATCATCGCTATTTGCAGAACCACTGCCGAGGCCAGCGCATAGAACGCGTATGTCGCGAGTTCGTTTGCCGCCCACGGGTATCCAAGTATCGATAGGAAGGCTGCAGTTCCCAGTAGAACGATGAAGATAATCACTGGTATAACCGCAGGGTTCTGCCTTACGTACGCTCCGAGTTGTGTAAGTTTCAACGACGGCGATCCTGAATTTGTCTTGATCGAACGTGTCGTAGGTTGGGAGTCGATTCTTATGCGTGCCTTTGTAAGCCCCAGAGAACTCCCTAGACTGCATAATCGTATATGCCGATCGACCCTTCAGCGAAAACGTTTACGAATGAAGATGGGAGCGAGGAAATGCCATACCACCCCTTGCCGTTTTCCCACCAGATAGTGTATACTTGAGTGCGTCCATCATTGCTTGCACTAGCCGCTGCAGATGTGAGCCTGTCAACCATCTGTTGTTCACTCTTCAGAGTAACGTCTCCTAGACGTACCACGACGACGTTAGAAGAAAGAGGATAACCCATCTCCAGAGCAACGGCTCCTTCAAACGCCTCGTGAATAACCAGAACAGCTCCTTGAGTCATCTTCGCATGGACCCAGTGGACCGCAACTAGTAGAGAACTCATGTCGTTGATTGAGACGCTGTTTTGTAACATTGAGGAAGGGACGTACAGAAGGTATGGATTGATCTGAGAGAAGTACGGATTCGCGTTCTCTGGGTAAGTGGCGATGTAAGACGCTGAGAACGTGAATATGACAATTACTGAAACGACCGCTAGTCCCATGACGGGACGAGAGAACTGGCTCTTGTGTCTACCTGCTCTAGATAGACCGGCGATCGCGAGCAGTGACAAAGGATAGACAAGAAAAATGACCAGCCTGATTCCGATGTACAATGCGCCAGGGAAGACGACGGCAATGCCCGCCACCGCTACCACGATCGATAGGGCCCACGCAATAATCTCGTCTGATCGTCGAGAATGGAACTTAGCCGTGAAGACAAAAAGAGGCAAGATCGGAAGGAAAGCCCACAGCGCGAATCCGGCAAGCAATGTCGATGTTCCCAATGGAATCCCCGCAGAAATCGCACCGGCACCATAGTTCTGCACCAGCGAAGAATATTGAACGTTAAATGCTCTCAGAAGAACCGTGGATGCGATCAACGCGTCGAGTAAAATCAAATAGAGGAATGAGCGCCCAGTTTTCGCGACACCACCTCTGATGCCAATTGAGACTGCTTTCCATAGGAGGATTACAATCAATCCGTACGCGGCGAACTCATGGGATATGCCCGCAGCAAAGGAAGATGCGATTGAGACGAGGCTAGGACCAACGCTTTGGTACCTCAACATGACCAAAGTGGTGAACAGGAAGATCGTTCCGAGCATCAGCCTGAATTCCTCCCACGAGATTCTTAGAGAGATGAAGTAGGTGGAGGCGACTAACGCCCCGAGTAAGGACCATTTCTCCGATAGCTCGATCACTCCCCTCCCATACTGGTAGATCGACAGGGCCACCGCGCCAGCGAGGGTTGCGCCCAACGATTTTACGAGAGTCACCGGATTAGGGTTCAAGGTGTTGAACAGGCCTTGTTGTAAGATCCAGTAGAGCGGTGATGGGCTGGAAGATACGATTGTCTGGAGAGAAGGCCTAGAGAGCATCATAGGAATGTAATAGTTGATTGGGTCAAATCCGATCGGATAAGGTCCCGCGATGATCTCGGGGATCGCCCGGATACTAAGAGGAATGAGGAATGCTGCGAAGAGAAACTTGCGTTTCATGAAAGCTTCCAGCAGCTTCATCCTTCGGTCAGTCGAAGGGGACAATTGGGCTTCGAGCGGGACGATTCCTTTCTTCACGTGGCAGAACCTAGGCTGGGCTACCGTTGATTAGAGATTCGAGACTATCCGTGAGCTGTCGTCGCGAAATCCTGATTTTTCTTCTGGAATCATTTTCCAGAGAATTGTTTTGTTTTTCAAGACTTTAGGGACTAGTCGCATCTCCAGAACTCCTTCGCAATTCCAATCCAGAACCCGCGGTCAAGCCGCCACGAGTACGCCTCCGCATTCCCCCACCGAACCGCTAAGACACTAGCCCGCAAAGCCAGTTCCCTACCCACCAATAGGACCCGCACCATACCCTGTTCCATTGCCCGCGCCAGCTTCGCCAGAATCCGCAACAACGTCTCCGTCAACCGTCTACTGCGCACATTGTCAACCCACCGCATAGTCAGGTCCAACAAGCCCCTCTCAACCCGATCCAGCACCCTATACCAGACCCGCTTCCTCAGAGCCCGTGTCTTCAACCCTGCAAGCTTCCGGGCTGTAAGTGGAGAGTCCAAAAACTCTGTTAGAGTCGACTCTTCATTCAACCTACGCGAAATCAGCCTCTCGCTAGACGATCTTCCTCAAGTCGTCCAGGATCTTCTGTTCCCTAGATCGTTTTCCCTGCCAAGTAGCCAGGATCCAACCCGCCAACAACCCAGTTGCTAGTCCTACCAGTGTTCCGTTGAGTAACCATTGTGCGGGCCAGAAATGCGCGGCCACCCACTGTTGCATGTAGAAGTTGTTCTGGTACTCTAGGCTCAGCCAGACGAGCAGTGTGAGAATAACGAAGGACTCTCCCAACGCCGCTAGTCTTGCTCTGCGTAGCATGTGCTCTGCCTTCAGCCGGTGCAAGTCCAGAGTCTCAGACATTGAATTTGAAACCCACTCGTTTCAGGATTATAAGATGCGAGAATCCTCCAGTCGAAGCCCAGCTACTTTCGGAAATCTCGAATCG
>Ga0066707_10000069_pt1 | contig 20774 bp, 20 predicted proteins | sample GraSoiAngelo_156_FD_66503 | JGI IMG/M metagenome (GOLD analysis project Ga0066707, IMG submission 66503) | Grasslands soil microbial communities from the Angelo Coastal Reserve, California, USA - 14_1009_13_40cm | ecosystem: Environmental > Terrestrial > Soil > Grasslands | place: USA... | reverse complement strand
AGCGTGGTGGTGCGGTGAGCGCGCCGACGCCGGCGGAGTGGCCTCCCCCGAGGCTCCGCCTCGACGTCAACGGCGACTGGTTCGACGGCGACGAGCAGATCACGCACCCGGGCCTCCTGGCGAACTTGCGCGCCAATCTGCGGCGGGATCAGGGCGGCTACTTCCTCCAGACGCGGGTGCGGGTTCCCGTCGAGGTGGCCGACGTCCCGTTCGTCGTCGAGCGGGTCGAGCCGAGCGGTCCCGGTCTGCACGGAATCCTGAACGACGGCAGCGAGGCGGAGATCGATCCGGCGGCGCTCAGGCTCGGCCCCGGCGAGGTTCCGTACTGTCCGGTGAAGGACGGCCGGTTCGAGGCCCGGCTGAGCCGTGCGGCGACCTTCCAGCTCCTGCGCCTGGCCGAGTACGACGAGCAGAGCGGGCGGGGGATCCTCCGGCTCGGCGGGCGGGAGTACCCGCTCCGACGGGCGGGATGAGGGGCGCCACCGCCGCCGACGGGCGCGCGGCGCCAGCCCGCGCGGGCGGAGGCGGCCCGCGCGTCAGACCGTGACGCTCGCCGGGCTCCTCGGCCGTGCGGCGCTGCGGCGCGGGGAGGCGGACGCGGTCGTAGACGGCGGGCAGCGGCTCAGCTACGCGCAGCTCTACCGGTGCGCGGCGGCCGCCGGCCACGGATTTCGGCGCCTCGGCGTCGGCCGGCACGCGCGCGTGCTGATCGCCCTCAAAAATCGCCTCGAGCATGTCGTCGCCCACTGGGCGCTCCAGCAGATCGGCGCCGTGGCCACGCCGATCAACTTCCGGCAGTCGGCGGGCGAGGCCCGGTACGTGCTGGAGGACTCGGGCGCGGCCGCCGTCGTCTGCGAGACCGCCACCGCCGCCGCGGTCCTCGACGCCGCACGGGGACGGCCGCTGCCGCTCGTCTTCGTCGGCACGGGCGGTCCGGCCGGCGCCGTCCCCTTCGCGGAGCTGCTCGCGGAGGAGGCGCCGCCCGACGCGGCGGCGGCGGAGGAGGACCTCGCCCTGATCCTCTACACGTCGGGGACGACGGGCCGGCCGAAGGGGGTGCCGCGGACGCACCGCAACCAGGTGGCGGGCGCGCTCGCCCATGTGATCCAGTGCCGGTACGAGTGGGGGGAGCGCACGCTCGGCGCCATGCCGCTCCATCACACCATGGGGATCCACTCCCTGACGAGCATGGCGGCCGTCAACGGCTGCTTCGTCTGCCTGCCCGACTGGACCCCGGCCGGGGCCCTCCGGCTGATCGAGGCCGAGCGCCTGACCGCGCTCTACCTGATCCCGACGCTCTTCTACGACCTCGTCCGCGCCCCGGAGCTCGGGCCGGCCGCCGTCGGCTCCGTCCGCAAGCTCGCGTACGCCGGCGCGCCGATGCGGGCCGAACTCACCGCCGCCTGCGTGACGGCGTTCCACCCCGCCGTGTTCGTCAACCACTACGGCTCGACCGAGGTCTACACCTTCTCCGTTCGCCCGGACGTGCAGGACAAACCGGGCTGCGCCGGCCGCCCCGGCGTTCACGGCGCGCTCCGGGTCGTGGTCGCGAGCCCGGAGCGCCGGGTGAGGCCCGAGGAGACGGTTGCCCCGGGAGTGGTCGGGGAGGTCATCGCGGCGCTCGACTCGGACGAGGCTTTCCGGGGCTACTGGAACCGCCCCGACGCCGACGCGAAGGCGCTCCGCGACGGGTGGTACTTTACTGGCGACCTGGGCTACCGGGACGGGGAGGGGGAGCTCTACGTGGCCGGCCGCGTGGACGACATGATCATCAGCGGGGGCGAGAACATCTATCCGATCGAGGTCGAGGAGGTCCTCGCCCGCCATGCGGCGGTAGCGGACGTCGCCGTGATCGGCGAGCCGGACGAGCGGTGGGGCGAGCGGGTCCTGGCGTTCGTCGTGCCCGCCTCGCCGGGGCTCACCGCCGAGGCCCTCGACCGCTACTGCCGGGAGAGCGCGGCGCTCGCGAGCTTCAAGCGACCGCGGCGCATCGTCTTCGTCCGGGAGATCCCCAAGACCCCGTCGGGCAAGATCCTGCGTCGGCTGCTCCGCGAGGGGCAGTACACGGAGATCCGCTCGTAAACATCGCCCGGACTGAAGTCCGGGGCTTTCGAGAGAAGGGAGCCCGTGCTTGAGCCCGAGAGCCTGGCCTTGCGGTTCCAGGTTGACGATTCATCGGACCGGTCGACAACCCGGTAGCCTTCCCGTCCAGCACCACCGTCGTTTCGACGGCTGTCTGAGCGGACCCACGGCTTGATTATCGCCAACGCCGCCCGCGGAGCGCGTGCTCAGCTCCAACTGGGCAGAGTCTACTATGGAGATCGGCGCTCCTCCACGCCCTGAAGGACGGGGGTCCGCGCCGGGAGAGTTCTATGAGCGACGGTTGGCACGTGGAGCGGCAGGGGGCGCGGGCGACGATCTGGATCGACCGGCCCCCCAAGATGAACACGATCACGGTGGCGATGCGACAGGAGCTGCCGCAGCTCTTCCGCGACCTGGAAGCGAACGACGCCGTCCGAGTGGTGGTCGTCCGCGGCGCCGGCGGCGCCGCGTTCAGCGCGGGCGGCGACGTCTCGGAGTTCCTCGCCCAGGCTCCCGCCGACCTCGAGCAGTGGGGGGACACGCTCGGCGCGCCCGAGCGCTGCCGGAAGCCGGTGATCGCCGCCATCGACGGGTACGCCCTGGGGGCGGGCCTCGAGCTGGCCCTCGCGTGCGACTTCCGCCTGGCCACCGTGCGCTCAGAGTTCGCGTTCCCGGAGATCCGGCTCGGGATGATCCCGGGCAGCGGCGGCACCCAGCGGGCGGCGCGGCTCATCGGCATGACGCGCGCGAAGCTCTTCATGCTGACCGGCCAGCGCATCTCGGCCGCGCGCGCCGAGGCGTGGGGGCTCATCACCCAAGCCGTGCCGAACGACGCCCTCGACGGGGCCGTCGGCGAGCTCGCGGGCGAGCTCGCCGAGCGCGCGCCGCTCGCCCTCCGCACGCTCAAGACCGTGCTCAACCGGGGCGCCGACGCCTCGCTCGAGGCGGCGCTCGAGCTCGAGCGGAAGGCCTACGCGTGGCTCCGCTCGACCCACGACTACGCCGAGGGCGTGACCGCGTTCCTCGAGAAGCGCCCGCCGCAGTACCGGGGGCGGTGAGCCGTGGCGGCCGCCCGGGGCTGGATCGGCCGAGCGATGAAGCGGGTCGAGGACCCGCACCTGCTCACGGGCCGCGGCCAGTACGTCGACGACCTGCCGATCCCGAACCTCCACCACGCCGCGATCGTCCGCTCCCCCCACGCCCACGCGCGGATCCGCGGGTACGACCTCGCGGCGGCGCTCGGCATGCCGGGCGTCACCGCCGCGCTCACCGGAGCGGACGTGGCCGCGCGCACGCGCCCGTTCTCGGTCGGGGTGGAGGCGCCCGTGCGGTACTACTGCGCGGCAACCGACCGGGCGCGCTTCGTCGGTGAGCCGGTCGCGGTGGTGATCGCGCGCGACCGCTACCTCGCCGAGGACGCGGCCGAGCGGCTCGTCGTGCGCTACGAGCCGCTGCCCGCCGTCGTCGACCCGGAGCGGGCGCTCGACGCCGACGCGCCCGTGCTCCACGACGCGGTCGGCTCGAACCTGGCGTGTCACCGGCGCCTCGTGTACGGCGACCCCGATCGGGCGTTCGCCGAGGCGGAGGTCGTGCTCGCCGAGCGCTTCCGCTACCCCAAGTACTCCTCCACGCCGATCGAGACGTACGGCGTCGTCGCCCGCTGGGATCCCTTCGAGCAGGTGCTGACCGTCTGGTCCAACTTCATGGGACCGTTCGCGATGCACGCGCTCGTGGCGCGCGCGCTCGGGCTCGCCGAGAACCGGCTCCGTTTCATCGTCGCGGGCGACATCGGCGGCAGCTTCGGCATCAAGTCGAGCCTCTACCCCTACATCGCGCTGGTCGGGCTGGCGGCGATGCGGGCGGGGGTGCCCGTGAAGTGGATCGAGACCCGTCGGGAACACCTGCTCGCGTCGTCGAGCGGCACCGACCGGATCGCGTACCGGGAGCTGGCCGCCCGCCGCGACGGCACGATCCTCGCCATGCGCTGCCGCTGGTACGACAACGTCGGCGGCTACATCCGGAGCCCGGAGCCCGGCGGTACCTTCCGGCCGGTCGGCAACTACGTCGGTCCCTATCGCTTCCAGCACCTGGAGGTCGACGCCGCCGTCGTGATGACGAACAAGGCGCCGACCGGTCCGAACCGTGGCTACGGCTGCGGCCACCTCTACTTCGAGACGGAGCGGATGCTGGACCTCCTCGCCGAGAAACTCGGGCTCGACCCCGCCGAGGTCCGCCGCCGGAACCTGATCCCGGCGGACGCGTTTCCGTACCGGACGCCGACGGGCGGGCTCTACGACAGCGGCGACTTCGAGGCGGCGCTCGACCGCGCGCTCGACGTCGTGCGGTACGGGGAGCTCCGCCGCGAGCAGGCCCGCGCCCGCGCCGAGGGGCGTCACCTGGGCATCGGCGTCGCGCTCGCCGTCGACCCCTCGGTCTCCAACATGGGCTACGTGGCGATCGCGCTCGACCCGCAGCACCGAGCCAAGCCGGAGTACCTGCCGAAGTCGGGGGCGACGGAGGCCTGCACGGTGACGATCGACCCCTCGGGACGCGTCGTCGCGATCCTGGGCACGGCGCCCCAGGGGCAGGGACACCAGACCGTGGTGGCGCAGATCCTGGCCGACGAGCTCGGCGTCGACCCCGCCGAGATTACCGTCGTCGACGAGATGGACACGTTCACGCGCGTCTGGTCGATCTCCTCGGGCACGTACTCGAGCCGCTTCGGGTCCGTCGGGACGAGCGCCGTCGCCCTCGCCGCCCGCCGGCTCGGGGCGGCCTTGGTCGCCCACGCCGCACGGCTCCTGGAGGTCTCGCCGGAGGCCCTGGAGTTCCGCGACGGCGCCGTGCGCCCGCGCGACGGCCGAGGGCCGAGCTACTCGCTCAAGGAGCTCGCGGGCCGGGCGCACTGGAACAGCGCGGCCGCCGCCGGGGGGCTCGAGCCCGGGCTCCAGGCGACGGCGGTGTTCGGCTTTCCCCAGGCGACCGCCGTCGACGCCAACGACCGCATCAACTCGTCCAACACCTACGGCTTCATCGCCGAGGTGATCGCCGTGGAGGTCGATCCGGACACGGCGTGCGTCAGGATCCTCCGCTACGTCAGCGTGCACGACGCGGGCACGATCATCAACCCCGCGATCGCCGAGGGGCAGATCTACGGCGGCGCGCTCCACGGCCTCGGCGGCGCGCTCTGGGAGGAGCTCCAGTACGACGCGACGGGCCAGTGCCTGACCGCCACGCTCATGGACTATCCGATCCCGCGCGCGACCCAGGCGCCGAGGCTCGACATCGTGCACCTGTCCTCGCCCTCTCCGCTCACGCTGCTCGGCTCGAAGGGCCTCGGGGAATCGAGCGCAATGACCGTGCCCGCGGCGATCGCCAACGCGGTCAGCGACGCGCTCGCGCCGCTCGGCGTCCGCGTCACCGAGCTGCCCCTGACGCCGGCGCGCCTGTGGACGCTGATCGAGCAGGCGCGGGGCCGGCCGCCGGCCCCCGCGCCCCCTGACTCCGGTACCAGTCGCAGATCTCCTCGCCCGTCGTGAGCCAGACGCCCTTCTGCCTTCGGATGTAGTCGTACGCGGCCTCGAGGTACTTGATCCGGTGGGGCACGCCGGAGATGTAAGGGTGCACGGCGATCGCCATGACGCGCGGCTGCCGCGCCCCCTCGGCGTAGAGGCGGTCGAACTGGTCCTTGGCGCGCCGGTAGAGTTCGCCCGCCGCGTGGTGCTGGATCAGCATCATCGGGAGGTCGTTGACCTCCATCGTGTACGGAACGGAGACGAGCGGGCCGCCCGCCGTGTCGATGAGATAGGGCTGGTCGTCGTTGACCCAGTCGCAGACGTACTCGACGCCCTCCGCCTTGAGCAGCTCGAGCGTCTCCCAGCTCTCGGTGAGCCCCGGCCCGAGCCAGCCCCGGGGCGACCGACCGGTGAACGCGCGCAGCGTCTCCACCGACCGGCGGATGGCCGCCCGCTGGTCCGGCAGGAGATGCATCGCCCCCTGGACCAGGCCGTGCCCCATGAACTCCCACCCCGCGTCCAGCATCGCCCGCGCGACCGGCGGGTACGCGGTGCAGACGCTCGCGTTGATCGCGGCCGTGGCCCGGATGCCGCGCTTGGCGAGCGCCGCGTGGAGCCGCCAGAAGCCGACGCGCATCCCGTAGTCGTGCCACGCCCAGTTCGGGACGTCGGGCAGGACGGCGGCGCCGCCGGGCGCCGGGACCACCTGCCGCGGCATGGGCTTTTCGATGTCCCAGTCCTCGACGTTGACGATCGTCCACACGGCGATGCGCGCCCCCCGCGGCAGCTTCCACGGTCGGCGGTCACGGATCGCGGAGTACTCGAAGCGGTCGCGCGGGAGTCGCATGCGTGCCTCCTCGGAACGGGCGTGATCGGCCCTCCACCGTAGCACGGCCGCGACGTGGTACAAGAGGCCTATGAGCGCGACGGCGCCGGCCCGGACGGGTGGCGAGTGGGTGGTCGCGGCGCTCCGCGCCGAGGGCGTGCGCCACGTGTTCGGCATCCCGGGCGTGCATAACCTCGCCGTCTACGACGCGCTCCTCGGGCAGTCCGCGATCCGCCACGTCCTGGCCCGCCACGAGCAGGGTGCCGCCTTCATGGCCGACGGATACGCGCGCTCCTCCGGCCACCCGGGCGTCGTGCTCGTCACGACCGGGCCGGGCGCGACCAACACCCTCACGCCCCTCGCCGAGGCCTACGCGGGCTCGATCCCGGTGCTGGTCGTCATGTCGGACATCCCGGCTGCCCTCGTCGGGCGCGACCTGGGGGCGCTCCACGAGGTTCCGAACCAGATCGACTGCTTCAGGCCGGTCTGCCGGTGGGCGGAGGCGATCACCGATGGCGCCGACATCGTCGGTCACATCCAGGGCGCCTTCGACCTCTTCTCCTCCGGCCGCCCGGGACCGATCGCGCTCTCGATCCCGACCGATCTGCTGGGCGGGCGGGTCCCGGGCCGGCTCGTCGAGGGGCGGGGGCGGGGCCGCCCGCCGTGTCACGTCGAGGAGATCGAGGCGGCCGCGCGCCTCCTGCGCGCCGCGAGCCGTCCCCTGATCATCTCGGGCGGCGGGACGGTGGCGGCCGAGGCCTCGGGCGAGCTCCGCCAGCTGGCGCACCGACTGGGCGCGCCGGTGGTGACCACCGTGATGGGCCGCGGCGCCCTCCCCGAGACGGACCCGCTCTGGCAGGGCGTGCTGCCCAACAAGCGCGCGACCGAGTCGGCGATCCGCGCGGCGGACGTGATCCTGGCCGTGGGGTGCCGCTTCGCTCACCGGTCGACTCAGGGCCTTCTCCTGAATCTCGCGTTCGCCCCCGACCAGACCCTGATCCACCTGGACCTCGACCCGTCGGTCATCGGCAAGCTCTTCAAGCCGCGCCTGGCCGTCGTCGGCGACGCGAAGGACGGGCTCGGGCGCCTGCACGCGGCGCTCGGACCCGGACCGAGCCGCGCCGGGTGGGCCGGCCCGCCATTGGCCGCCGCGCGGACCGCGGCCGGCGAACGCTACACGGCGGCCGTGGCCCGCCTCATCGCGATCCTGCGGGGGGCGCTCGGGGACGACGCGATCGTCGTCAACGACCAGACCGGGATCAATTATTGGATGGAGTGGCGCTTCCCCGTGCTGGCGCCGCGGACCTTCCTCTACCCCGTCGGCTCGGCGACCCTCGGCTACGCCGTGCCCGCCGCGATCGGCGCTAAGCTCGCCAACCCGGACCGGCAGGTCGTGGCCGTCGTCGGCGACGGCGGCTTCCTCTTCTCGGTCAACGAGCTGGCGACCGCGGTCAAGTACGGCCTCGGGATCGTCTTCCTGGTGCTCAACGACGATCGCTACGGCGCGATCCAGTACCTCCAAGAACGGCTCCACGGCCGGTCGGGAGAGACGGAGCTCGCGAACCCCGACTTCCCTGCGCTCGCCCGCGCCTTCGGGGCGGCGGGGGAGCGGGTCGAGTCGCTCGACGCCCTCGGCGGGCTGCTCGCTCGCGCCCTCGCCGCGAAGGGGCCGACGGTCCTCGAGCTGCCGATGGCCGTCGAGCCGCCCTGGGAGCTGTGAACCGCCCGGGGGCGGGCCGGCATCGAAAGGCGTGATGACGGACATCCTCCCCCTCCTGCTGCGGTACGGCTACCTCGTGGTCTTCGGCGTGGTCCTGCTCGAGAACCTCGGGCTGCCGGTGCCGGGCGTCGCCGTACTGATCGTGGCGGGCGGGCTCGCCGGCGGCGGCCAGCTCCGGCTGGCGACGGTGGGGCTCCTCGCGGTCGTCGCGGCCCTCCTCGGCGATCTCGTCTGGTACGGGCTCGGCCGCTGGCGGGGTCGCCCCGTGCTCGGCTTCCTCTGCCGGGTGTCGCTGAACCCGGACACGTGCATCGGCACCACGGAGCGTTTCTTCCTCCGCCACGGCCAGCGGACGCTCCTGATCGCCAAGTTCCTGCCCGGGATCAACACGATCGTGCCGCCCCTCATGGGCACGCTGCGCGCCCGCCTGGGCTCCTTCCTCGCCTGGGACTTCGGCGGGGCGGCGCTCTACACCATCGCCGCGACCGGGGCGGGGTACCTCCTGGGCCGCGAGTTCCTCGACGCGGCCACCGCCCACGTGGCGCGGCTGGGGACCGTGCTCGGCTGGGGGATGTCGGCGCTGGTGGGCGGCTACGTGGCCTGGCGGCTCGGGCTGCGGCTCCGCGTCCGGCGTACCCTGCGGACGGTCGGACTGACGCCGACCGAGGTCCGCGACCTCCAGGCGTCCGGCGCCAACGTGCTCGTCATCGACGTCCGGTCCCCGCTCGCGGTGCGGGAGAACCCGCGCCGGATCGCGGGCGCCGTACCGGCAGACCGGGAGCAGCTCGAGTGGCTCGCGACGACCCTGCCGCACGACCGGCCGATCGTCGCCTACTGCGTCTGACCCAACGAGGTCTCGAGCGTCCGGGCGGCGCTCCAGCTCAAGGCAAAGGGGTTCACGGCGGTCTCGGTGCTGAAGGGCGGCCTCGGCGGCTGGATCCGCGCGGGGTTCGCCACGGAGGCCGCCGCCGAACACGCGGCGTAGCCCGGCCGCCCGGCGCCGGGCTCAGGGGCGGCGGGAGGACCCGACCTCTCGGAGGACCTCGAGCATCTGGTCGTGGATCAGGCCGTTACTCGCGACGATGCGGGGCGCGGCCAGGTCGAACGCGCCACCCGCGAGATCGGTCACGCGCCCGCCCGCTTCCTCGACCATCAGCCAACCCGCGGCGGCGTCCCACGGCCCGAGCCGGAGCTCCCAGTAGCCGTCGAGGCGGCCGGCCGCCAGGTAGGCGAGGTAGAGAACCGCCGAGCCCATACGGCGCACGGCCCGGGCGCGCAGGCTAAAGACGCCGAACTCGGACAGGTTCGTATCGCCGGTCGCCCGGATGTCGTAGGGGAACCCGGTGGCGAGGAGGCTCTCGTCGAGCCGCTTCGTCGCCGAGACCGCGAGGCGGGCTCCGTTCAGATGCGCACCCCCGCCGCGCTCGGCGACGAAGGTCTCGCGCTGGTTCGGGTCGTGGATCGCGCCGAGGACGATCCGGTCGCGCTCCTCGAGCGCGATCGACACCGCGAAGATCGGCACGCCGTGGGCGTAATTGGTCGTGCCGTCGAGGGGGTCGACGATCCAGCGGCGCCCGGAGCGGCCCGCGCTCGCGCCGCGCTCCTCGGCGAGGATCGCGTCGTCGGGAAACTCCTGCCGGAGGCGGTCGACGATGATCGCCTCCGCCCGCCGATCCATCTCGGTCACGAGGTTGATGGGGCTGTCCTTCGCCTCGACCCGCCGCGCCCGCCCCAGCTCCTGGCGCAGCATCGCCCCCGTGGCCTCCGCGAGCTCGACCGCGACGGTCTTTTCCGCTGAGGTCATTGCCAACCTCCGAGCGTAACATAGAATTGAGACGGTGCCCGCCGGCGAGCCGGCGGCACGCGCGGCGTCCGGGGATCTCCGACATGAAACAGAGGCGACGATGAAGCTCGTCGTGATGGGCGCGGGCGGGGTCGGTGGCTACTTCGGCGGGAAGCTCCAGCGCCGGGGGACGGCCGTCACCTTCGTCGCCCGCGGCGCGCACCTCGAGGCGCTCCGCCGGCGGGGGCTCACGATCCGCTCGGCCACCGAAGGCGAGTGGAGCGCCCCCGCGACCGCCGTGGAGCACCTCGCGGGCCAGCCGACCGCCGACGCGGTGCTGCTGTGCGTGAAGTCCTTCGACACGGAGGAGGCCGTCGAGGCCATCCGGCCCGTGGTCGGGCCGGACACGGCCGTGCTGTCCCTCCAGAACGGCGTCGACAACGAGGCGAAGATCGACGCGGCGCTCGGGGCGGGTCACGCCGTGGGCGGCGTCGCCTACGTCTTCGCCACGATCGAGGGGCCCGGCGTCATCGCCCATACCCAGGGCGGCCGGATCGTGCTCGGCGAGTTGGACGGCCAGGCCCGCCCGCGGACCGAGCGGCTGCGCGAGGCGCTCACCGCCGCCGGCGTTCCGACCGAGCTCTCGCCCGACATCCGGCGCGCGCTCTGGGACAAGTACCTCGCGATCACGGCCCAGGCCGGCATGACCGCGCTCACCCGCAAGCCGGTCGGCGTGATCCGCGCGACCCCCGAGTGCTGGACGCTGTTCCGGCTCCTCCTCGAGGAGCTGGCGGCGATCGCGGCCGCGGAGAAGGTCGGCCTCGCCCCCGACGTGGTCGAGCGGATCCTCACGGGCGTCTCCGGCCTCAAGCCGGACACGACCTCGTCGATGTACTACGACCTCACCCACGGCAAGCGGCTCGAGCTGGAGGCGCTCCAGGGCCACGCCCTTCGGCTGGCCGAACGGCACGGCCTCCCCTCGCCGACGCTGTTCGCCGTGTACGCCGCCCTCAAACCCCACGCCGGGCCGGCCTGATCGCATGCCGTACCGCCTGCTCTGGAGGTACCTGGCGCCGTATCGCGCCCGTTACGCGTGGGGCCTCGCCTTCCTGGTCGTCGCCAACGCGCTCTCCCTCCTGATCCCGTGGATGGTCAAGAGCGCGATCGAGGCCCTGTCGGCCCGGGGCCCGACCGAGGCCCCGATCGGCCGCTACGTGGTCCTCATCTTGGTTCTCGCCGCCGCGCACGGGGTGGTCCGGCTCGGCTCCCGCTTCGCGATCCTGGGCGCGGGACAGCACGTCGACTACGACCTCCGTAACGACCTCTTCGCCCGGTTCCAGTCGCTGCCCCCCGCCTTCTACCACGCCCACCGGACCGGCGACCTGATGTCGCGCTCGACCAGCGACATCGCCGCCGTCAAGCAGCTCGTCGGCTTCGGCGGCCTGAGCCTCGCGGGCACGACGCTCGCGTTCCTCGGCACGCTGATCGCGATGCTCGTGATCTCCCCGTCGCTCACGCTGTGGGCGATGGCGCCGTACCCGCTGCTGGTCATGCTGGCGACCCGCTTCAACGCGCGCGTCCACGTCCGGAGCCAGGCCGTCCAGGAGCAGCTGAGCGTGATGGCGGCCAAGGTCCAGGAAAACCTCTCGGGCATGAGCGTCGTGCGGGCCTACACGCTGGAGCCCCGCGAGATGGCCGCGTTCGGCCGGCTCAACGCCGAGTACCTGGACCGCAGCCTGGCGCTCGGGCGCGTCCAGGCCCAATTCGCGCCGCTGATGGGGCTCGTCGCCGGCATCGGCACCCTCGTCATCCTCTGGGTCGGCGGCGCGGCCGTGAGCGAGGGCCGGCTTACCCTCGGCGCCTTCGTCGCCTTCAACGGCTACATCGCCTATCTCGCGTGGCCGACGATCGCGCTCGGGTGGACCCTCTCGCTGGTCCGCCGGGGGATGACCTCGCTCGAGCGGATCGGCGAGATCCTCGACGAACCCGCCGCCTACGCGGAGCCGCCGGGCCCGGCGCCGGCCGTCCCGCCGGCGCCGCCCGCGCCCGGTCGGATCGAGTTCCGCCGGCTCAGTTTCGCCTACGCGGATCGCGCGCCCGTGCTGCGCGACGTGAGCTTCACGGTCGAGCCCGGCCAGACGGTCGCCGTGGTCGGCCCCACCGGGAGCGGGAAGTCCACCCTGGGAACCCTGCTCCTCCGGCTCTGGGAGCCCCCGCCGGCCACGGTCTTCGTCGACGGCGTCGACGTGCGGCGGATCGACCGCGCGACGCTCCGCCGACGCCTGGCGCACGTGCCGCAGGAGGCGTTCCTCTTTTCGCGCTCGATCCGCGAGAACATCGCGTTCGCCGCCGACGACGGCCCCGCCGGGGCGGTGGAGGAGGCCGCCCGCGCGGCCGGGCTCGCGGGCGAGGTCGGGTCGTTCCCGGCCCAGTGGGACACGGTCGTCGGGGAACGGGGGCTCACCCTGTCCGGCGGCCAACGCCAGCGCGTCGCGCTCGCGCGCGCGCTCGTCACCGGCGCCCCGATCCTCATCCTCGACGAGATCTTCGCGAACGTGGACGCGGCGATGGAGGCGGAGATCACCGCCGCCCTCCGCGCGGCGTCCGGACGCCGCACGACGCTCCTGATCACGCACCGGCTGCGGGCGGCGGAGGCGGCCGACCACATCGTCGTGCTCGAGGGCGGCCGCGTCGTCGAGCAGGGGTCCCACGCGGCGCTGCTCACCCGCGGCGGCGTCTACGCGCGGCTCTGGCGGGTGCAGCAGCTCGAGGACGAGATCGCCCGTGCCTAGCGAGCCCGAGCACGACGAGATCCTCGGCCGCGCCTACGACCGGCGCCTCGTCGGACGCCTGTGGGCGGCGGCGCGGTCGCACCGGGGCCTGATCCTGGCCTCGGCCGTCCTCTTCCCGCTCATCGCCGGCGTCGAGCTGGTGCAGCCCTACTTGATCAAGATCGCCATCGACGACCACATCCTCAAGGCCGACTGGCCGGGCCTCAGCCGGATCGCCGTCCTCTTCCTCCTCACGCTCGCGGCGCTCTACGGCCTGCGCGCCGTCCAGAGCTACGTCACCCACGTCACCGGCCAGCGCGTGATGCACGACCTCCGGCGCATGCTCTTCGACCACCTGCAGGGCCTCGACGCGCACTTCTTCGACCGGAACGCCGTGGGCCGGCTCATGACCCGCGTCCTCTACGACGTCGAGGCCGTGAGCGAGATGTTCTCGAGCGGGCTGGTGGCGATCCTCGGCGACGTGGTGACGCTGGCCGGCGTCATCGTCATCATGCTCGGGATGAACTGGCGCCTCGCCCTCGTCACGTTCTCGGTGGTGCCGGTGCTGTTCGCGGTCGCCGCGTACTTCCGCATCAGCGCGCGGGACGCCTACCGGGTCGTGCGCACGCGGCTGGCCCGGCTCAACGCCTTCCTGCAGGAGGCGCTCCAGGGGATGGTGGTGACGCAAGCCTTCGCGTGCGAGACGCAGGAGTTCGGCAAGTTCCAGGAGCTCAACGCCGACCACCGACGCGCCCTCTTCCGCTCGACCATCTACGACGCGTCGCTCTACGCCTCGGTGGAGGCCATCGGCTCGGCGGCGGTCGCGCTGCTCCTCTGGTACGGCGGCGGCCAGATCTGGCGGGGGATGCTGACCTTCGGCGGGCTGGTGGCGTTCATCGAATACACGAACCGCTTCTTCCTGCCCATCCGCGACCTCGGGGCGAAGTACGCCGTCATGCAGGCGGCCATGGCCTCCTCCGAGCGGATCTTCGGCCTGCTCGACGTGGAGCCCGCCATCCGGAACCCCGGCGCCGGCCGGCTGCCTCGCGGCGTGGGCGGCGCCCCGCCCCGCGCCGCGGTCGAGTTCCGCGACGTCTGGTTCGCGTACGCGGACGAGGACTGGGTGCTCCGCGACTGCTCGTTCACGGTGACATCCGGGGAGCGGGTGGCGCTGGTCGGCGCCACCGGCGCCGGCAAGACCACGATCGCGCGACTGCTGAACCGCTTCTACGACGTGGCGAAGGGCCAGGTGCTGGTGGAGGGCGTCGACGTGCGCGAGTGGGACCTCGTCGCCCTCCGGCGCCACGTCGGGCTCGTGCAGCAGGACACGGTCCTGTTCACCGGGACGATCGAGGCCAACCTCCGGCTCGGCCTCGACGGCGAGGCGGCGCGGGCGGACATCGAGCGTGCCGCGGAGATGGCGAACGCGCGCCGCTTCATCGAGGCGCTCCCGCGCGGCTGGGCGCAGGAGATCAGCGAGCGCGGCGCGAACCTCTCGCAGGGCCAGCGCCAGCTGCTGGCCATCGCCCGCGCCCTTGTGTACAATCCGGCCGTGCTGGTGCTCGACGAGGCGACGTCGAGCGTCGACCCCGAATCCGAGGCGCTGATCCAGGAGGCGATGGGCCGTCTGATGGCCGGCCGCACCAGTCTCGTCGTTGCCCACCGACTGTCGACCATTCAGGGGGCCGACCGGATCCTCGTCGTGCACCGCGGACGGATCCGCGAGGATGGCCGGCACGGCGCGCTGCTGCAGCGCGGCGGCCTCTACGCACGCCTGTACGAGCTGCAGTTCGGCGCGCGGTCGGCGTGACGTTCATGACCGCGGTGCACGGGCTCGTCCGCCGGATCCCGCGCGGGCGGATCGCGACCTACGGCCAGATCGCGGCGAGTCTCGGCCGCCCCCGCGCCGCGCGGGCGGTGGGCTGGGCGATGAGGCATTGCCCGGCCGGGGTGCCCTGGCACCGCGTCGTCAACGCGCGCGGCGGGATCAGTCGCCGGCCGAACGCGGGCAGCATGCTGACGCAGCGGCTCCTGCTGGAGCAGGAGGGGGTCCCGGTACGGCGCGGGCGGGCCTCGCTGGCCCGCCACGAGTGGCGGCTGATCCGGCGCCCGACGCGGGCCGTTCGCGTCCGTCCCGGCCGGCCCGAGAAGGGGGACGCGTGCGACTCGCGTTGAATCTCGGCTACTCGGGCCCCCGGTACTCGCTCGACATGCCGCTCGTGCTCGAAGCCGAGCGGCTCGGCTACGACTCGGTCTGGAGTGCCGAGGCGTACGGGTCGGACGCCGTCACCCCCGCGGCCTGGATCGCCGCGCGAACGGAGCGCATTCACGTCGGCACCTCCATCATGCAGATCGCCGCCCGCACGCCGGCGATGACGGCGATGACCGCGCTGACCCTGGACGCGCTGTCGGGCGGCCGCTTCCGGCTGGGCCTCGGTGTCTCGGGCCCGCAGGTCGTGGAGGGCTGGCACGGGCAGCCGTTCGGCAAACCGCTCCGGAAGACGCGCGAGTACGTCGAGATCGTACGGGCCATCCTCCGGCGCGAGAAGCCCGTGGAGTTCCGCGGCGAGTACTACCAGATCCCCTACGCCGGCCCGGCGGCGACGGGCCTCGGCAAGCCCCTCAAGTCGATCCTCCACGGGCGGCCCGAGCTGCCGATCTACCTCGCCGCGATCGGACCCCGGAACGTCGCGCTGGCGGCGGAAGTCGCGGACGGGTGGATTCCGGTGTTCTTCTCGCCCGATCGAATGCGGATCTTCCGGGAGTGGCTCGGCGCCGGCTTCGCCGCGGGCGGCCGGGCTTCGCCGCCGGCGGGGTTCGACGTGATGCCGATGGTCAGCGTCGTCACCGGCCCGGACGTGGCGGCGTGCCGGGCGGTCGTCAAGAGCGGGCTCGCGCTCTATGTCGGCGGGATGGGCGCCCGGGACCGGAACTTCTACAACGACCTCGCCTGCCGCTACGGCTACGAGGCCGCGGCGAAGACGATCCAGGAGCTCTACCTGTCGGGACGCAAGGCGGAGGCCGAGGCGGCGGTCCCGGACGCGCTCGTGGACGAGGTCGCCCTCTGCGGCCCGCGCGAGCGGATCGCCGAGCGCCTCCAGGCTTGGAAGGCGTCCGGCGTGACGACGCTGATGGTCGCGCTGCGACAGCCCGAGGCCCTGCACCTCATGGCGGAGCTCGTCCTCTGACCCGGGGGCGGGAGCCGGGGCCGACCGCCCGAGCCCCCCAGTTCTTCACGCTGGCGGGTCTCCTCGAGCAGGCTCGGTTCGCCGACCAGCACGCCCTGCGTTTCCACGAAGGCCCTGGCTGGGTGGCCGGCGTGCTGCAGCTCACGCCGGGCCAGCACGACCCGCAGACGGAACACGACCGTGACGAACTCTACCTCGTGCTGCGCGGCGAGGGGGTCCTCCGGATCGGGGCCGACCGGCATCCGGTCGCGCCTGGCGATTTCTGGCTGATCCCGGCCGGCACCGAGCACCGGTTCGAGGGGTATCACCAGGAGTTCGTGGTCTTCCAGGTGCTCGTCGCCGGATGAGAGTCATTCCGCTGGCGGCGGAGTCACTCGGCGTGCGGTCGATGGCGACCTACGTCGAGGCGGGCCGGACGCGGATCCTGATCGATCCCGGGGCGGCGCTGGCGGCGTCGCGGTTCAACCTGCCGCCCGCCGACGAGGAATGGGAGGCGCTGCGGCGGGCCAACGATCGTATCGCCGCCTACGCGGCGCGGGCCGACCTGATCTTCGTCAGCCACTACCACGAGGAGCATTTCCGCCACGACCCGGCCGCCTACGCCGGGCGCTGGGTGCTCGCCAAGGATCCGCGGCGGATGATCGCGGGGGCCCAGGCGCGGCGAGCTTCGGAGCTCTGGCAGGGGATCGGCCGCGGAGCGCGCCTGGAGTCGGCGGACGGGCGCGAGCACGACGGGGTCGACGTGTCGTTCCGGGTGTCGCCGCCGCTGGCGCACGGAACAGAGGGCACGACGCTTGGCTACGTCCTCGCGCTCACCCTCGTCGATCGCGCGGAGGGCGTCCGCTTCGTGTTCGCCTCCGACGTGCAGGGGCCGGTGTCGGCGGTCGCGACCGCGTACCTGATCCGCGAGCGGCCGCACCTGCTCTACCTCTCGGGCCCGCCCTCGTACCTGGAGCGACGGCTCGGGCCCGCCGCCATCGACCACGGCATCGACAACCTCCGGCGCGTCATCGACGCGACCGGCACCCGCGTCATCATGGATCACTACGCGCTGCGCGACGGGAACGCCGCCGACCGCTTCCGTCCGCTCTGGGACGCGGGCGTCGTGACCGCGGCGGGCTACCTGGGCACTCCGACCGCGGCGCTCGAGGGTCGACGCCACATCCTGTGGGCGGCGCAGCGACGGCCGTCGGCCCGGATCACGCCGACCGGGCGTGCTATAGTGACCCGGAAACCGCCGGTCAGATACGCGCGAGGAGGAACCGGGCCGTGAGCACGATCGCCGCGACCAAGCCCCTGGGCGTCGGAGACGCCGCACCCGACTTTACCCTCAAGACGATCGGGCTCAAGGAAGTAAAGCTCCGGGACTACCGCGGTCGAAACGTCGTGATCCTCTTCTATCCGCTCGACTGGACGCCGGGGTGAAGCACGTGCATGCCGGCCTTCGACAGGCGCGCTCGCGACTTCGAGGCCGCCAGTGCCCAGGTGCTGGGCATCAGCACGGATAGCCCGTTCAGCCACGAGAACTGGGCCAAGGCGGTGGGGATCAGCCACTACCCGCTGCTCTCGGACATCCATCGGGACGTCAGCAAGGCCTACGGTGTCTACTGGCCCGACTGGAACGCCAACGTCCGCGCGACCTTCATCGTCGACCGGCAGGGCACGGTCCGGTTCGTCGAGCGCTACGGGAAGGGCGAGCTGCCGGACCCCGACCGCATCCTGGCGGAGGTGAAGAAGCTCGGCTGATTACTGCTTCGAGTCGCGCCAATGGCTCGCGGGCCGGCGACCCGAGGTCTTCGCGTTCCTCTCCGACCCCGCGAACCTGGTGCGGCTGACCCCCGTCGGGCGCGCCCCGCAGCTCCTCACGCCGAGCCCGATCCGCATGCGGGCCGGCACGGTCCTCGACTACCGGATCCGCTGGCTCGGCCTCCCGCTCGGGCTCCGCATGTTCGTCCGCGAGTGGGATCCCCCGTTTCGGTTCCTCGACGTGCAGCTCCGCGGTCCGTACGCGCGCTGGGAACATCGCCATCTCCTCCTCGAGGAGGGCGGCGGCACGCGGGTCGAGGACCGGCTTGTGTACCGGCTCCCGCTCGGCCCCCTGGGGCGCCTGGCCCATCTGGTGCTCGTCGGATGGCAGCTCGAGCGGACCTGGCGCGAGCGCGCGGCGATTCTCACGGCGCGCTTCGGGACGTCCGGGCCCCGGTGAGGCCCCGGCGCGGCGGCGGGCCCCCCGCGGATCTCTTGGGCGCCCACATGTCGGTCGCGGGCGGGTTCTACCGGGCCCTCGAGCGCGCCCACGCGCTCGGCTGCGGAGCGGTTCAGATCTTCGTCAAGAATCAGCTGCAGTGGCGGGCCCGCCCGCTCACCGACGAGGACGTCCGACTCTGGAAGGCGGCGCGGCGGGCGACCGGCATCCGCCACGCGTTCGCCCACGCGAGCTATCTGCTCAACCTTGGGACGCCGCGCGCGGCCGAGTGGCGGCGAGCGGTCGGGGCCTTCCAGGACGAGCTCGAGCGCGCCGAGGCGCTCGGCCTGTCCCTGGTCGTCATCCACCCCGGCTCCCACAAGGGCGCGGGGCGCCGTGCCGGGCTCGCGCGGGTGGCGGCCGCACTCGACGAGCTCACGCGCCGCACGCGCGGCGCGCGCGTGCGGATCGCCCTCGAGAACACGGCCGGTGCCGGCGACACGCTCGGCCGGACGTTCGCGGAACTGGGCTGGCTGCTCGACCGGGCGCGCCACCCCGAGCGGCTCGGGGTGTGCCTCGACACCTGCCACCTCTTCGCCGCCGGCTACGACCTCCGGAGCCGCGCCGGGTACGAGGCGGCGATGGCCGAGTGCCTGACCGCGGTCGGTCTCGAGGCAGTGCGCGCCTTTCACCTCAACGACGCCAAGGCGGGGCTCGGGTCGGGGCTCGACCGCCACGAGCACATCGGACGCGGGCAGCTCGGCCTCCAGCCGTTCCGCCTCCTCCTGCGCGACCGCCGCTGGCGGCGGGTCCCGAAGGTGCTCGAGACACCGAAGAAGCCCGACCCGGCGGCAGACATCGCGAACCTCCGGACGCTCCGGACGCTCAGCGGGAGGCGGTGACGCCGACGCGGCGGCAGAGCGGGCGAACCGGGCAGGCCGAGCAGCGCGGCCGGAGCGGCGTGCAGACGTTCTGGCCGAAGGCCACGAGCAGGTCGTTGTAACCGATCCAGTAGCGGCGCGGCAGCCGGGCGCGCAGCGCCATCTCGGTCGCCTCGGGCGTCTTCGTGCGGATGTAGCCGAGCCGGTTCGAGATGCGATGCACGTGGGTGTCGACGCAAATGCCGGGCTTGCCGTAGCCCATCGTCACCACCAGGTTTGCCGTCTTGCGGCCGACGCCCGTGAGCGTGAGCAGCGGGTCGATCTCGTCCGGCACCCGCCCGCCAAAGCGCCCGAGGAGGTCCCGGCAGATCGCCCGGATCGCGCGCGCCTTGGTCCGGTAGAAGCCGACCGGGTAGATGAGGCGTGCGATCCGCCCGGGAGGGACCCGCTGCATCGCCGCCGGCGTATCGGCGACGGCGAAGAGACGCGCGGCGGCGGGGCCGGTCGTCCGGTCTTGGGTGCGGAGGGAGAGGACGCAGGCGATGAGGACGCGGAAGGGATCGCGCGTCGCGCCTGCGATCTCCGCCAGCGCGGTCGGGCGCCAGCGCGGCGCCGACCGGCGGAGCCGGCGGATGACGGCCGCGATGTCTACCGCTTGTCCTGGATCTCGGCGAGCAGCTTTTTGGCGCGTGGCAAATCCTTCACGGTCCAGTCGGCGACGAAGGCGGGGTCGCGCTCGGCCAGGACGGCGTCGATCTGCGCGCGGGCCGCCGCGTACTGGCCCCGCCGGATGAGGGTGCGGGCCAGACCGATCCGGATCGCCGTGTAGCGCGGCGCCGTCGCCAGCGCCTTCCGGAAGTGTTCCTCGGCCGTCGCCACGCTGCCGCCGGCGATGGCCGGCAGTTCGAGGTACACGTTGCCGGCGAGCGCGTGGCCGGCGGCGTGATTGGGATCGATCTCGAAGATCGTCTGGAGCTCCTGCTTCACGGTCGGCAGGAGGAAGAGGGAGCGGAAGATCCCTTTCGTCTGGCCCCAGCGGGCGATGGTGGCGCCGTAGAGGAAGTGGGCGTCCGGGTTGCGGGGTGCCAGCTCGATCGCCCGCTTCGCCACGTCGCGCCCGCGCGCGTAGGCTACGAGCTTCTCCTCGTCGGTCCGGGCCTCCACGTCCCCGACCGTGAAGTAGACGCGCGCCAGCGCCAGCAGGGCGGGGAGGGTCGGCGCCTTCCGAAGGTCGGCCTCGAGGAGGTCGCGCGCGCGGTCGAGATTGCCGAGATCCAGGTGGTAGCTGGCGTAGAGGGCGAGCGCCTCGTCCACCGGCGCCCGCGCCCAGCTGATGGCCGGGACCAGGAGCAAGAGGGCAAGGGCGAGACGAGTCACCCTTGAAAGCGTAGCACGGCGACGCGGCGCTTGACGACGCTCCGTGACCTCCGCATGATGCATTCGATGACCGCCTCCGCGTCCTTCCGGCCGCTCGGCCTCGATCACGTCGTCCTTCGCGTCCGGGACCAGACCGCCTCGACCCGCTTCTACACCGACGTGCTCGGCTGCACCATCGACCACGTCAACGCGGCCATCTCGCTCGTCCAGCTGCGCTTCGGGGACCACCTGATCGACCTGCTCCCGGGCACGGAGGAGCCGGGAAGCGGCCTCGATCACTTCTGCCTCTCGATTGGGTGCGACGACCTCCCCGCGCTGGCCGCCGAGCTGCGCGGGCGTGGCGTCGACGTCGACGGCGAGGTGGCGGAGCGCCGAGGTGCCTTCGGCCGCGGCCCGTCGCTCTACCTCCGCGATCCCGACGGCTATCGGATCGAGCTCAAGCCTCG
>Ga0066707_10000061_pt1 | contig 21812 bp, 23 predicted proteins | sample GraSoiAngelo_156_FD_66503 | JGI IMG/M metagenome (GOLD analysis project Ga0066707, IMG submission 66503) | Grasslands soil microbial communities from the Angelo Coastal Reserve, California, USA - 14_1009_13_40cm | ecosystem: Environmental > Terrestrial > Soil > Grasslands | place: USA... | reverse complement strand
CCCGGGGTCTGGGGCACGATCAGGACCGTGGCGCCGGTCTCCCGGGCGACGAAGGCCGAGACGTCGGTCGGGTACCAGCTCTCGTGGAGGATCACCGTACACCGCTTCTCCTTCATCGTGCGGATCAAGAGCGCGAGGTGCTGGGGGGAGGGCGGGATGCCGGGCCGGTCCTCCTCGATCCCGCACTCGGCCAGGTCGAACGCCTGCTCGAAGTACGGCCAGCTGTCGTGGTAGCTGACGAGGCCGAAGCCCCGGTGCGGGGCGAGCGTCTGCCGCCAGCCCGCGTAGGCGGCCCCGACCTTCGCGAGGAAGGCCGTCCGGTTCGCCTCGAACTTCGGCGCCAGCTCCGGCATGACGCGGGAGAGGCCGGCGACGATGTTGGCGCTGACGATGGGCAGGTTCCGGGGGTCCGCGACGAAGTGCGGGTTGCCGAGCGGATGCACGTCGCCGAGCGACCGGTCGATCGGCCCGTGCGGGATCTTGAGGACCTGCACCCCCTGCGCCGCCTCGACGACGTTCGGCGAGCCCCGGAGGAGCTTGGGGTTGCCGGAGCTCTCCACGATTGGGTCGATCCAGGCGTCCTCCTCGAGGCCGTTTCGGATCAGGAGGTCGGCCCGCTTGACGAGGAGGATCTGGCTCGGGCGGATCTCGAAGTCGTGGGGGTTCTGGCCGAAGTGCGTCGCCAGCTCGACGTCGGCCTGCCCGTCGACCAACTGCTCCGTGACGGCCCAGAGGTCGGCCAGCGTGGCGACCACGCGCGGCTTGGCCTGCGCCGCCGCCGGCGCGAGCGCCGAGGCGCAGAGCAGGACCGGGATCGCCGCCCACCGGAATCGTCGAATCACCGTGAGCCTCCGCGTCAGAAGCGCTCCGTCGGGTGGACCCCGACGACGAAGCTCCCCTGGAAGAATACCTCGTCGGCGTCGCGGATCGGGCCGGCGCCGGTCGTGTGCTTGTACTCCACCCGGAACCGCAGGAACTCCGAGGGCTTGTACTGGAGGTACGGCGCGAGCGCCCACTCGCGGCCGCTCGACGTGGGGAGGTCGGTCCAGTCGTAGCGCAGCCCGGCCGCCCAGTACTTGGTCCAGTCGTACTGGCCGTAGAGGTAGTAGCCCCGGCTCTGCCGCCAGTGCGTCGAGCTCACGCCGCCGCCGTTCGCGAGGGCGAGCCCACGGTTTGCGTAGATCGCCTCGCCCGCGAGCGTGATCAGCGGGAAGGGGTAGCCGGTCGGCGGGAACCACTTGTACTTGGCGCCGAGGCCCGCGATCGTGTTGCGCCGGTCGTCGGCGGTCTCGCCGGTGCCGCCCGAGACGTCGACCTGGAGCCCGCCGGCCTCGCCGAGCTCCCAGAAGTTCCGGAGGCGGCTCAGGATGAGCGGGTCGCGGATGCTGCCTCGGCCGAAAGCCTCCTGGTTGTCGCCGTTGAAGGCGCCGAGCGAGACTTCTTGGTAGAAGGGCGTCGGCAGGAGCCAGAACGCCTCCACGCCCTTTTCCGTGTTCAGCTCCTCCTGGCCGAAGAAGCGCCGCAGCACGTCCGGCCGGTCGACCTGGGGCAGGTCGTCCTCGTGGACCACGTTGAGCGTGCCGAAGCGCGGCGCCATGAGACCGAACCGCATGGTCGTGCCGAACGGCAGCGTCAGCAAGGTGCCGTTGGCTTCCTCGAGCTTCGCCGTGATTTCGGCCTCGCGCCCCGGCCCCTTCGGCTCGTCGGCCCCGGTGAATCGAACGGCCGCGCTGGCGTAGGGATCCACCCGGCCGGCCAGGATCAGCTCGACGTGGCGCGGGAACACGCGGTTCTCGCGGCCGCTGAAGGTCCCGTCCTGGAGGCGCTCGGCCCGATTCGAGGTGAAGTCGGCCACGAAGTCGCCGGCCACGCCGATGTCGAAGAGGAGAACCCGGCCGGGCCCGGCGAACGCGAACGGCTGGTGAGGCCGCAGGAGCTCCACGAGCGACGGCTCCGACGGCGGGGGCGGCGCCGCCTGGGTGAGCGCCGGGGGCGCGGCCGGCGATGCCCCCGGCGGGGCGGGGGGCGCGGGCGCCGCCTTCTGCGCCTCGAGCCGCTGCAAGCGCTCGCTCAGCTCCCGCAGCCGGTTCTCGTACTGGTGCCTCATCGCATCGAACTGCTCGCGCATCTGCTCAAGCTCCCGCCGGAGGCCCTCCGCCTCCTGGGCCTGCGCCAGGCCGGGCGCGAAGAGACAGCCGGCGACAAGCAGGGACACCCACCGACCGCGCGATCGTTTCCGCATGTGCGCCTCCCGCGAGTGAGACCCGGATGGGCCGAGACTCCGAGCCGTCCGGAGGACGGCCGGGCACCGTGGAATCGCCCTCGATGACACCACGGACGACGATGGCGCGGGGAGTCCGTCACGAGAATTGACCTCTCGGGTCGTCCGGCCTCAGCCTCCCGTCACCGCCCTGACCATCGTTCGCACGTCGTAGTCGATAAAGCTAATGTAGTCCCGGGCCTCTGGAACCCCGCCGGTCATCACCGGAAGCTCGACGAGCTTCGCCCCGGTGTTCCGGGCGATCGTCTCGGCGAGGCCCGCCGGGTACTGCCGCTCGCGCACGACGATGTCGACGTGCGCCCGGCGCATGCGTTCGACGAGGTCGGCGATGTGGGCGGGCGTCGGGTCAATGCCGGGACGGAGCTCAATCGTTCCGAACGCCTCCATCCCGAACCGCTGCGTGAAGTAGCAGAGGCTCCCGTGGTAGCTGACGAGCTTCTTGCCCTTCAGCGGCGCCGCCGCCCGCCGCCAGCGCGCGATCCACTCGTCGAGCGTCGCGTTGTAGGCGGCCGCGTTCTTCTGGAAGATCGCCGCCTCCTCGGGGAAGTTGCGCGACAGCCCGTCGGCGATCGCCCGGACCATGAGCTTTCCCCGCTCGGGATCGAGGTTGATGTGATGATTTCCTACCGGGTGGATGTCCCCGAGGGCGCGGTCGATCCGGGCGGGCACCTCGAGCGGGGTCACGTAGACGGACGAATCAATATAGCCGGGGGCGTCTCGGAGGATCCGGGGATTCCGAGCCTCCTCGAGGAGGCCGGGCAGGAAGGCGTGCTCACCCTCCAGCCCGACCAACAGGAGGACGTCCGCTCGGTTGAGCAGCACCGCGAAACTCGGTTTCATTGGTACGTAGTGAATATCTTCGACGCCGGTGGCGAGGCTCGTGACCTCGACGAGGTCGCCCCCCACGTGCCGAGCCATGTCGGCGAGGTCCGGGATGGTCGCCACGACGCGGATCTTCCTCGCCCCCGTCGCGTTCGCGGGGAGCAGCGCGACGAGAGCCAAGACAACGTAGAAGAGACGCTTCATGAAGCCTTCCTTACCGCTCACGGAAGCCGTGGACGTGACTGCCCATGATAATCGTCCGCCGCAGGAAGAATTGGTCCTCGGGCCGCTGCCGACCGAGAGAACGGAACTGCAGCGGAGGACGAGTCGCCCCAACACCACGGGCGTGAGCCCTCGCCGCGTCGCGCCCGGAGCCAGCAAGACCAATAGGCGAAGCCCGAAGCGTCCGATCTTCATGGAGCCCTCCGCGGCGATCCGACGCACAGTCGAGGAGACTGCGCGCGTCACTGTCAGTTATGGAGTCGCGAACTGATCAGGCGGAGAGAGAAGCGGGCGGAGCGCGGCCGGCGTCGGGGCCGGCGGACTGAGGCGGCAGGACGGTCGTGGGGCTGACCGTGGTCAGTGGCTCGACCAGGTGGGCGGGCGAGCGGAGGGCGGCCGGCTCGGCGAGCGCTCCCGTGACGTGCTGGGTCGCCGAGAGGACGCGGCACGACTGACCGCTCTCGGGATCGGCCAGGTGGTGAACGGAATGGATGGCCGCCTCGAGGCCGGAGACGCCGAGCAGCCCCGCCAGCACGAGGGCGGCAACGTCCCGCCGCCGCCCGGCGACTAGGCCGATGCCGGCGGCGCCGAGCAGCGCGGCGCCGATGCCGAGCGCGGTCTGGGAAGCCGCGCCAACGCTGTCGTCGGCGTGCCCGGCGGCGAGGGCGGGGACCGTCAGGAGGAGCGCCACGGCCAGGGCACCGACCGCAATCAGACCGCGGGTGCGGTCGCCCGCGGCCCGGCCACCTCGAGGGGTGCGGTGCGATCTCATCTGCCGGTGATAGTGCTCCGCCGGCCGGGAGCGGTCAAGTTCAACCCTCGTCAACCCTCGTCGGGGTCGGTCAGCGTGGATGCTCCGGCCGGCGGCCCGGCCGGCACCCTCAGGGCGGCGGTCGCCGCGATCGTCGCGGCCCGGGGGGCGGGGGATCCGCGTCCCCCCCTGGGCGCTCGTCGTCTCGGCTCGCCCCGTCAGCGGATCTTCTCGATCGCCGTGATGACGGCGCCGGCCGCGCTGCCCTTGAGGGTGAAGCTCACCTCGTCGCCCGCCTCGATCCCCTCGTAGACCCGCGGCGACGCCACCGGGAAGCCCATCGTCATCGCCGGCATGACGCCCCCGATCTCCTCGTGGGTGAGCACGACGACCTGCATTTCTGGCAGCACCGCCCGGACGACGCCGCGGGCCGTCCATTGGCCCACCGCGGGCCGCGACCGCTCGGCCACGAGGTCCTGGCTGAGCCGCGCGGCTTCCCGTCCCCACCGGAGGTAGCCGATTCCGAGCCCGAGGGCGAGCGCCAGGTCCGCGAGCAGCACGACCTTCCAGAGCCGGAGGCTAATGGAAGTGCTCCTCTGGCCCGCCGGCCGGCTGCGGCTCTGCGTTGAGCCGCTCGATCTCGCCGAGCAGGGCACCGAGTCCGGGCGGCACCGCGGGGTCGGGAGCGATCCGCGCGCGGACGAACCCCCGGCGGTCGATCAGGAACTCGAGGTGTGGGACCCGCGCCGCCGCGGGGCGGAAGAGTTCGTAGGTCGAGACGATCTCGCCAGCGCCGTCGGTCGCGACCGGGAAGAAGACGGGTGGCGAGGCGCCGAGGCGGCGCAGGATATCCGGCGACGGGCGCAGGGGCACCGCGATCACCTCCGCCCCCATCGCGACGAGCGACGCGTAGGCGCGGGCGATCTGGTCGATCCGCGGCCTCGACTCCGGCAGGCTGAACAGCACCAGCAGGACGACGCGGCGGCCGCGGTAGTCGCGGAGCGACTGGACCACTCCTGGGCCGACGCCGAAGGAGAAGTCGGGCGCGAGCACGCGCCCCCCCGACGGCTCGACCTCCGGCCCGAGGCGCCGGAGGGCTCCCGCGGCGGCGGACGCCCGGATGAAGTCGACGACGTCCCAGCGGCTTTCCTCGGCGAGCCGGTCGGCGAAGCTCGGCATCCGCGCGCCGGGGAGGCCCTGGCTCACCCACCAGAAGAGGTCGCCCTCGGTGTACCGGGCCATCCAGTCCCCGGCGAGGTCGCGGGCGTGGGGGTCGTGGCAGACCGCGCACTCGCGCGCGAAGAGGCGTTCGCCGGCGGCGATCGAGAGGGCCGCCCAAGGCCCGGGCGCGCGCCGGTAGGTCGTCGGATACGCGTCGACCACGAGGGGCGGCAGCGCGACCACGGCCGCGACGAGGGTCGAGCCGGCGGCGATCGCGAGCGCCGCGTGCCGCCGGCCCCGCCGCGCGCCGGCGAGCGCGACCGCGACACCCAGCGCCACGAAGAGGGCGCCGAGGAGCACGCGCGACCGCCCGCCGGGCAGGCTCGCGGTCGCGGCCCAGGAGAGCCGGAACGGCAAGGGCCACGTCGGCGGCACGTGGCGTCCGGGCGGCGTCACGGCCAGGCCCGCCACGATGGCGAGAATGCCGAGGCCGAGCAGCGTCTCCGCCCCGACTGTCGCGCTTAGGGTTCGCATCGCCGGCCGCCCGACGGCCTCGGCCTCGCCGCCGAGCGCCGGGACGAGCCGCCGCCGGTTGAAGGCGCCGAGCGCGACGATCGGGACGAGCAGCGCGAGCTTGAGGACCAGCAGGCGGCCGTAGCGGGTGCCGACGAGCCCCGCGACGTCGCCGATCTCCACCCAGGCGTTCCACGCGCCGGTGGTGCCGATCACGGCCACCGCGCCGAGGGCGAGCGCCGAGAACCGGCGGGCCGTCAGCACCGCGAACGGGCGTGCGTCGGCCCCCTCGGGCCGGCTCGCCACGCGGAGGAGCCTGGCGAGGGGCGCGAGCCCCCCGATCCAGACGCCCACGGCCAGGATGTGGAGGGCGTCGGTCGCGACGGCCGGGAGCGAGGCGGGTTCGACGGCCGCGGCGTGGCCGGCGAAGGCGCCGGCGCCGACGGCGCCCGCCGACAGGAGCGCGCATTCGAGATAGAGCGCGAGCCGGTCCGTGGCCGCCCGCCCGGGCGCCGCGAAGAGCGCGAAGGCGGCCAGGAGCAGGAAGAGACCCTGGCGGACGAGCCACACGGTGCCGAAGCGGGTGGCGCCGAGCGCCCGCCCGAGCGCCTGGGGATCGAGCACGGCGCCCGCCCGCCCCTCGAAGCGCGCCGTCTCGAGCGCGAGGGCCCCGAGGCCCGCCGCCAGCGCGACCAGTACGCAGACGCGCGCGAGGCCGAGCGCCTCCCGCTCCCAGCGCTCCGCCGTGGGCGGTAGGCGCCGGGGGATGAGTGCCAGGACCGAGTAGGTGCCGAGGAGGATGACGCCACTCGTGAGGTGGGCCCACCTCACGATCAAGCCGGCGTCGGTCACCTCCCGTTGGCCCCGCCGGCGACGGTGAACGAGTACGCGCCCTCCAGGAGGTGGCCGTCCACGGAGAGCACCCGGTAGCGCACGGCGTAGGCGCCGCCCGGGAGCGGCGGGAGCGCGACCGAGAGGAGCCGCGGGTCGTCCGCCGACACGGCGGTCGGCCCGGCGGCGACCGCGGAGCCCGTGGCCTCGCTCCAGACGGAGGCCGTCGAGTAGACGGGCTCGAGCCGCTCGCTGAACCAGAGCCGGGCGCGCCGGGGCGCCACGCGGAGGGTCGCGCCGGGCGGCGGGACCGCGCGCAGGAGCACCGCGTGGGCGCCGGCGATCGCCGGCAGCAGGACGAGCGCGGCGAGCCCCCAGAGCGCGCGCCGGCGGGCGAGGCGGCGGGCGCGACCGATCGGGCTCGTCACCACTCGAACGACACCTCGCGCGGCGTGCGGTAGCGACCGCGCTCCGCTGGGCTGACGGGCACGGTCGCGGCGCCGATCAGCACGGTGAGGCGCTCGGTCTCGTCAGGGACGAGCACGGCCGCGGCGTACTCCAGGCCGCTCGGCCCGAGCCGGGGCCCGAGGATGACGGTGCGGGTCGCCGTGCCCGAGCTGATCCGGGCGCGGACGGGCAGATAGGGAACCCGCTGGCCGCTCTCGGCGTCGGTGACGGCGACCGCGAGGTAGCCGGGGCGGCTCTCCTGCGCGGGCTCGGCGTAGCCCACACGGACCCGGTAGGCGCCGACCGTCTTGTCGCGCTCCGGGCCGCGCATCGCGTGCCCGTCGTGCATCCCGCGCATGCCCGTCATGTCGTGCTCGCCGTGCCGCCGGCCGCCGGTCAGGCTCTTGAGATAGGCGACGAGGTCGGTCCACTGCTCGAGCGTCAGCGAGTCGCTGTAGGTCGGCATCTTCGAGAGGCCGTCGGGCCCGACCCAGTCGGGGACGTCGGTGAGGATCACCGCGTTTGGGTTGAGGATCGACTCGGCGAGGTACTCGGCGGGATGATGGGCGCCCATGCCGGTGAGCTCGGGCCCCGTCTGGTCGGTCGCCTTGCTCGGGAAGCCCTGGCCTTCGACGACGTGGCAGCCGTAGCACTCGAGTCGGCCGAAGACCTCCTTGCCCTTGGCCGGATCCCCGGGCGGCAGGGTGAACTTCCAGCCGGGCGGCACGCCGCCCTCCGCGTGCAGCTCGCCCATCTTCACGCGGATCGGCGCCGCCGCGGCGAGCGTCGCGGTCGCCAGGAAGAGGAGGCCGGGGAGGAGTCCTCGTCGCATGATCGTGGCTCCTTTCCGCCCGATGCTACCATGCCCTTAATGGAGCCCCCGACGGCCCCCCGACGCTCCCCGCCGGTGAGGACGATCTTCTTCGACGCCGGCAACACGCTCCTCCGGATGAACTACGAGGTGCTGGCCGAGCAGATCTCCGGCCGGGGCGTGCCGGTCACGCCGGCCGAGGTGCGCCTGGCCGAGTGGCGCGCGCGGGTGCGCCTCGACGCGACGCTCGCGCCGGGCACGTCGACCGAGAGCGGCTCGACGAGCGGCCGTTACCTCCGGTACCTGCTCGAGGGGCTCGGCGTGACCGACGAGCCGAGGGTGCAGGCGATCGCCGAGTGGCGGCGCGGCTACAATCTGCCGGTCGGGCTCTGGCACCAGCCCGACCCCGAGGCGGCGGCAGCGCTCCGCGGGCTCGCCGACCTCGGCATCCGCGCCGCCGTCATCTCGAACTCGAACGGGTCTGTGCGGTCGATCCTGACCGAGCTCGGCCTCGCCCGACACCTCGACTTCGTTCTGGATTCGGCGGAGCTCGGCGTCGAGAAACCGGATCCGCGCATCTTCCGGCTCGCCCTCGCGCGGGCGGGGGTCGAGCCCGCCGACGCCGTGTACATCGGTGACCTCTACTCGGTCGACGTGCTCGGCGCCCGCCAGGTCGGGATGGAGGGGATCCTGCTCGACCCCGGCGGCTGCTGGGGCGAGCGCGACTGCCCGCGCGCGCCCGGCCTGCTCGCCGCCTGCGACCTCGCGCTCGGCCGAGGAGCGTGACCCGGCCCGCTCGCCCTAAGGAGCGTCTGCCCCGGCGCGCGGGCGCGGCGTGCATTCCCGCGGCGGCGCCTTCGCGAGGCCGTCGGAGGAGCGGTCCCCGTGCGTTTGTACTCCGTAACCCTACGTGTTCCAGGAGCGGAGACGACGTCGGACTGTTGGAGCGCCGGCTCAGCGCGACGGGACGACGCGTAGGGCCCGATACCGTTCCGTCCGTAGTCGCGTGGCCAGCACCTCGTAATCGCGGTCGTTGTGGAGGACCGTCACCTGCTCCCGGATGGCGACGGCGGCGATCAGACAATCCATCAGCGTTCGGACGGTGGCGCCCCCGCTGCGGCAGATGCCGTACAGTTCGGCCACCGACTCGAAGTCGGCGAGCCCCGCACCGTCAAGCGCGGGAGCGCGATCAGTCTGGCGCGCAGTCTCGAGCGCTCACCGCTGGTTCGCGTCCCGGCCAGGAGCTCCATGATGATCGGCTCGGTCGCCGCGAGGGGTGTGCGCCGCTCGAGATGATGCCGAAGACTCACGTGAGGCGGGTGCCCGGTGGCACGGAGTAGCTCGATCCAGGCCGACGTATCGACGAGGATCACCGCCGAGACGCGCGGTGGCTCCGCAGCTCGCCGAGATTCCCCGCCCAAGGAGCGCCGCGTGGACGTTTCCCTCGCGAAGTCGCCCGGTGCGTCGCGCCCAGGCCTCGATCTCCGGCCACTCCCACGCCGGCTGGCCAGACACGGTCCAGCGTGGCTCCGGCATGAGCTTGCGGTGACGCCACGTATGCACGGTTTGCCGCCTGACGCCAAGGCGCGCAGCAATCTCCGCCGCCCCGACGGGAACCGACTTGCCGGGCGGTTGGGTAGTCCGACGCGGCATAGCTCAATTGACGCGTTGAGCGCGATATCTGTCAAGCGAAGCTTGTGGTATCTGCGGCGTTAGGTTCCTGAAGCCGAAGGCCGCTCGATCATGCTGCGCTGTCACTCGTACCAGGGCGCTGACCTCGGCTGCGCCGCCAGTCATCGCTCTCGGGACGCTTTCAAGGTCGGTAAGGCGGCACAACGTGGGAGTTGTCCGTAGACGACGATGTTTACAGGGAGATCCTCGAAGTTTTGGTCCCACGGTTTCTTCACAGGGCCGGCCATGACATAGGGCCGCCGTCCTGGTGAGCGATCCCAGCGCCTCCTGAGCACGGCCGTTGACCGAACATACCTTTCTGCATACCATTGTGGTATGCCCGGCGCCGGGGTGTACTGGACGCTGGTTTTCACGGCGGCAAGCCTTGAGCACTTAGCAGAACGGAATATCGAGGCGGCGGACGTTGCGGACGCCGTGTACGGTCGGAACGGACCGGCGCGCGTACGCAGGGCGGGTCGGGGCGCCAGACAACGCTGGTTCGTGATGGCGCCACTGGACAGCGGCGAACTCCTGACGTGTGTATTCCGGGCAGCGCTTCCGCGGGACCTCAACTTGGAGGGCGTGCTCATCATTTCGAGCACAGGGCGACCGGAACCTCGGAGTCAGTTCGATTCATCGATGCGCCTTCGCTCGGGTCTCGGACGAGGACGAGGCCAGAAGCTATGGCCGGTGGCGGGGAAGCAAGGGAGGGAGCTAGTGAGTACACGAGCTGAGAAGAAGGGCAGGATACCAACCTTCCGAAGCGATCGGGAAGAGCGTGACTTTTGGGCGCGTCATAGCGTGGAGGAGTTTGCAAAGGATCTAGAGGATCTCGAGGTCGAGATTCGACCCCCCCGCACAGAGCAGATCGCGCTACGCCTCTACAAAGAGGATCTGCGGGTCCTCCGCTCGCTTGCTGCCGAGCGCGGCGTCGGGCATACCACGCTGGCGAGGACTGTCCTCGAAGGATGGCTCGCGCGTTCGCGCGGCAAACGCAAACCGACGCGGCGGCGGCCGGTGCACCGACCAGCCTGACCTTGTCCAACGGAACCGGCGAGATGACCTGAACCCGATTGTGTCAGGTTGATTGGAGGGCCGGCTCGCTGCGGGAACAGGTCGAGCCCAGCAGTGGAACCTCGAAGACCGGGAAGGCTGTGAAGCCCCTAGCGACGGTGCGCGTTTGTGAGGCTCGACACCCGACTCCGCGGCCGGCGGGTACGGCGCCGAGCTACTCGGCGGGCAGGGTGACGAACGGGTAGCGCGCGAGGTCGCCGTAGATCACGCGTTTCATCTCCGCGACCCGCGCGGGGGTGGCCGCCTCGAAGCGGAGCGTGAGGTAGGGGTTCGTGTTGGACGCGCGCACGAGCCCCCAGCCCCCGCCCGGAAAGAGCACCCGGGCCCCGTCGATGTCGATGACGTCGTAGCGGCGCTTGAGCTCCTGCGTCAGCTCGGCGATGACCCGGAACTTTTCGGCGTCCGGACACATCGCCTTGAGCTCGGGGGTGGCCGCCAGGTGCGGCACTGTGTCGAACAGCCGCGACAGCGGCTCGCGCGAGCGCGCGGCGAGCTCGATGACCTTGCAGGAGGCGAGGATGCCGTCGTCGACGCCGTAGTAGTTTTCGGCGAAGAACATGTGGCCGCTGACCTCGCCCCCCAGCAGGATCCGGTCCTCGCGCATCTTCCGCTTGAGGTGGGAGTGGCCGGTCTTCCACATGACCGGCACGCCGCCGTGCGCGCGGATGTCGTCGATGAGTGACTGCGAGGACTTGACGTCGAAGACGATCTGCGCCCCGGGGTGGCGCGAGAGCAGGTCGCGGGCGAGCAGGACGAGAATCAGGTCCGCCTCGTGGCGGCGGCCGCGCTCGTCGACCACGCCCACGCGGTCGGCGTCGCCGTCGTAGGCGATCCCGAGGTCGGCGCCCACCTCCGGCACCTTCGCCTGGAGGGCGCGCATGGTCTCGGGCTCCTCGGGGTCGGGCAGGTGGTTAGGGAAGCGCCCGTCCGACTCGCAGAAGAGCTCGACCACCTCGCAGCCGAGCCGGCGCAGCAGCTCGGGCGCGTAGACCCCGGCCACGCCGTTGCCGGCGTCGACGACCACCTTCAGGCGCCGGGCCGGGCGCACGCGCCCGAGGACGGCCGCGTAGTAGTCCTCGCGGGGCGGGCGCGTCTCGAGCCCGCCCGCGCCCGACTCGAGGTCACCGCCCTCGATCATCCGCCGGAGGGACTGGATCTCGTCCTCGCTGAGGGGCGCGGCGCCGGCGTGCACCATCTTGACGCCGTTGTACTCGATGGGGTTGTGGCTGCCCGTGATGTTGGCGCCGCCGTCGAGCTTCCAGTGGGCGGTGGCGAAGTACATGAGCGGCGTGGGCGTGACCGTGAGGTCGACGACGGAGACGCCGGCGCCGCGCACCCCTCCCGTAAAGGCGGCCTTGAGCTCGGCCGACGCGAGGCGGTTATCCTGGCCGACGGCGACCGTGCGGCCGCCCGCGCGCCGGATCAGCGTGCCGTACGCGCGCCCGACCTCACGGAAGACGTCTGGGTTGATGTCCGCGCCGATGCGGCCGCGGACGTCGTACGCGCGGAAGATGTGCGGGTTTAACGGCACCGGCTCAGCCCCGGTCGAGTGTTGGGCGATTCAGTAGGACGCCCGTTGTCGACAGCCACCGCCGTGGGGTAAGGTGGCCCCCCGAGACTACCATGAACGAGACGCGGCGCGCGGCCGCGCCGCCGCCGGTCGGCGGGCACGACGCGCCGATCGAGAGGTCCGACGCCGGCCGGCGGACCGAGGAGACCCGAGCATGGACGACGCGGAGCTCCGCGAGCGCACGAAGAAGACCGCCGCCCGGCTCTTTCACACCCTGAAGGGCGGCCCGGGCTACGACCTCTGGAAGCGCTTCGATCCGGGGCTGGCGCGGCAGCTCTCGATGTTCTTCGCCGGCACGCTCTACAGCCGCGAGGTCATTCCGCAGCGGGAGCGGGAGTTGTGCGCGGTCGCGTCGCTCACCGTGCTGAACCGGACGCACGAGCTGCGCGCGCACATCCACGCCGCCCTCAACGTGGGCGCGACCCGCCGGGAAGTGGGCGAGGTGATCATGCAGCAGGTGACGTACGGCGGCATGCCGGTCGTCGTCGACGGGCTCCGCGTGTACGCCCAGGTGCTGGAGGAGCGCGGGGAGCCGTTTCCCGCCGAGGGCGAGCCGTGAACGGCCCGCTCCTGCTGGCGCTGGCGGGGACCTTCACGCTTACGAGCCCCGCCTTCACGGGCGGCGCCGCGATCCCGGCCCAATTCACCTGCGCGGGCGCCGACGTGTCGCCGCCGCTCGCGTGGGGCAGCCCGCCGGAGGAGACGCGAAGCTTCGTCCTGATCGTCGACGACCCGGACGCCCCCGGTCGCCGCTGGCTCCACTGGCTCGTGTACGACATCCCGCCCGGGCTCCGCCAGCTCGGCGAGGACGCCTCGCGGCGCGGCATCGCCGCCGCCCGCCAGGGTCGGAACGACTTCGGCCGGACGACCTGGGGCGGGCCGTGCCCGCCGTCGGGCCGGCACCGGTACTACTTCCGGCTGAAGGCGCTCGACGTTGGCACCGTCGGCGTCGGGCCCGGCGCCACGCGCGCGGAGGTCGAGCGGCGGGTCGAAGGCCACGTGCTCGGCGAGGCGGTGCTCATGGGCACCTACGCCAAGTGACGGCCCCGGCCGACCGCCTGCTGGCGGTGGCCGTCGAGGCGGCCCGCGCCGCCGGCGACGTCGCGCTCAAGTACTACCGCGGCGGCTTCGAGGTCACGCTCAAGCCCGACGCGACGCCGGTCACGCAGGCCGACCGCGAGGCCGAGCAGCTGATCCGCGGGATCCTCGGGCGCGCCTTTCCCGATCACGGCTTCCTCGGCGAGGAGTTCGGCGCCGCGGGCCCGCAAGAGGCGCGCTGGATCATCGATCCGATCGACGGAACCCAGAACTTCATCCGGCGGATCCCCTTCTGGGCGGTCCTGATCGGCTTCGAGGAGCGCGGCGCCGTCACGGCCGGCGTGATCCTGAACCCGGTGACGGGAGATCTGGCCACCGCCCGCCGGGGCGGCGGCGCCTTCGTCAACGGCGCCCGGGTGCGTGTGTCCGACGAGGCGCGGCTCGCGGAGGCGTTCTTCGTCCACGCCGGGCTCGGGATCGTGCGCCGGACGCCCCACTGGGCCGGCTTCGTGCGCCTCCTCGACGCGACCACCCGCCAGCGCGGCTTCGGCGACTCCTACGGCTACCAGCTCGTGGCCGAGGGAAAGGCCGAGATCTACGCGGAACTCGACCTGAAGCCCTGGGACCTGGCGCCCGCCAAGATCCTCGTCGAGGAGGCGGGGGGCCGCTTCACCGACTTCGCCGGCCAGGACACGATCTACTCCGGGACCGCGCTGGCGACGAATGGCCGGCTCCACGACGCCGCCCTCTCCCTCCTCGCGGGCTGACGCGGGCCGGCCCGGATCCGAACGGCGCGAAACCGGCGGTTGCTGCGTCGCCCGGAGCGACGCGCGGCCCCGGTTCTAGGCGCCGTCGATCGACGCCGATCCGGGCCCCACGAGCAGGAGGGTCAGGTTGGCGCCGAGGAGCGTCAGGGCGAACTCGGCGCCGTCCGGCAGGAAGAAGCCCTTCCGCGCGTGGACGACGAGGACCGCGACGAGCATGTTGATGGCGAGCAGGAGCGCGGCCCAGCGCGTGAGGAAGCCGAGCACGAGCGCGATCCCGCCGAGGAACTCCACGAGCGAGACGACGACGGCGGCCGCCATCGGTGCGGGGATTCCGAGGTTGCCGAAGAATCCGGCGACCCCCGCCACGCCGAACACGAAGAGCTTCTGCCCCCCGTGCATCAAGAAGACGAGGCCGACCGCGAGCCTGAGCGGCGCCATCCCCCAACCGGCCATCGGAGCGACTGTCCGTCGAAGCACCGCGCACCTCCGGGTACGAGCGAATGGCCCGGACCGCGTCCCGCGCGACCAGCGTCGCCGGCGCCGTCCCCGTCCTCTCCGGCCTTTTATCGCAGAGGCGCGGCGAGGGTGTCAAATCAACCTTCTCCCGCGACGCGCCTGACGTCCGGGACGACTCGGACGGGGCGCCACGCTGGACGGCGGGAGTCCCCGCGCGTATCGTCACCGCCGTTCGCTCGACACCCCCGCCCTCGGCGTCCAGGAGGTCTTCGTCGGCCCCACGCGCTCTCCGGACGGCGAGACCGCCGATCTGTTTGCGTGCAGGGCGCGCTTCCGGGCCGGTCGCGCCCGCCCGCGCCGACCCGTGCTAGCATGTCCGGCGTGTCGCGTCGACCGTCGGATGCGGGGATGATCTTGGCCGGCGTGGTCGTGGTCGCCGCCGGCCTCGGGGTGGCGCTCGTGAAGACGCTCGAGCTCCCGAGCTACACGATCCCCTTTGTCATCGGCGGCGCCTTCCTCGCCGTCGGCCTGATCCGGCGGCTGAGCCGCCCGTAGCCGGGTCGCCGGCGAGCCCGCCGCTCGGGCTCAGCGGCCGGGCCGGGCCCAGATCCCCCGGTCGTGCATGAGCTTCACCTGGCGCGCGATCACCTTCTCCCGGTACTCGGCGTGCTTCATCGGCGCGCGCTTGAGATAGAGATTCTTTGGGTAGACCGGCTTTTCGTAGACGAGCTGGTAGAGCTCGGTCCGGAGGTCCTTCAGCCAGTTGTCCCACTGGGCGCGGGCGCGGTGGTCGCGCAGCGCCTCGATGTCGATGACGCCGCCCACGTAGGTGGAGCCGGCGCCGTACTCCTGCCGCCCCACGATCGCGCCCTTGTAGTTGATGATGAACGAGCGGCCGCCGAAGGTGTCGATCGGCGTGGTCTCCTCCGGGTGCAGGTAGTACGTGCCCATATTGGGCGCGACGATGTAGAGGTTATTGTCGAGGGCGCGGGCCCGGCTCTGGATCTCGAACATCTCGTTGCCGGTGGCCGGGTGCGGGTACGAGGCGCGGTAGACGACCTCGGCCCCGTTCAGCGCGAGCGCCCGGGCGTTCTCCGGGTACGACCCCTCGTTGGCCATCATGATCCCGAGCCGGCCGATCTCGGTGTCGACGACCGGCCAGAAGGCCTCGAGGGTCCGGCCGTACTTCGCGATCCACCAGTCGTAGACGTCGTGCGGGCAGACCGAGTGCTCGACCGGGAACAGCGGCGAGACCTTGTAATGCTTGAGCACGACGCGACCCCGCGGGTCCAGGATGAAACCCACGTTGAAGAAGCGGTCCTTCCAGTCGGGATGGCGCGCCTTGGCCTGCGCCATGACGAAGGCGTCGTAGTCGCGCGCGATCCGGCCGAGCGCCTCCGTCTCCTCGCCCGGGATGTCGATCGCGCCCTCGCGCGCGAACTTCGCGTGGTCGAGGTCGAGGACCTCGTCGTTGAAGCCCTGGAGCGCCCCCTCGGGCAGCGCGATGAGCCGGACCGGCAGGTCGAGGCTCGACAGCCAGGCGGCGGCCTTGACCAGGTGTCGGAGGTGCTCGAGGTTGAGCCGGATGTCCCTCCGGTTGCGAATGCCGCGGACGGTGGGAATGAGCCCGACGGCCGTATAGGGTTTGATCATGGTCGGCCTCCGGTACGGATTGTGCGCAGCGGCACAATACCGCCGTTTCGGGAGGGGACGGGGGCAATTTTCGGCCTTGACTTCCCTCGGCGGGAGGAATAACTAGAGCACTCGTATCCGTCCGAGCACAGCACGGGCAGCGGCGGGCGAGAGGGGGGGCGAGCCCGTGGCGGCTTCGTCGGGCAGGTGAACCTCACCGAGACCGGATAGGGAGGCGAGCATGGAGTTCAACGTCTTCGAATATTTCAAGGGATTCCAGCGGGCTGCCAACGGGCCGATGACGCCGCAAGCGCAGGGCTCGGCGCTGTTCCTCGGGGGCCACCTGGGCGAGCAGCTCACCCCGCACGTCGACGCCTATGCCGCCCGGGCCGGGCTGTCGCGCCGCAACTTCCTGGGCACCGCCTCGGGCTTCGCGGCCGCCATGCTGGCGGTCAATAAGGTCACCGGCATGAAGTTCTTCGACGTGTCGGAGGCCGAGGCCCTGGAGCCGGCCGCCGCGCACGAGCTCAACGCGGCCCGGAAGACGGCGACCAGCTTCATCGTCGACCAGCACACGCACATCTGCATCCGGAAGGACGGCTACATCCCCGGCGTCAACACGACCGAGAAGGGCATGTGGTTCGTCCAGCTCCTCGACGACCTGGGCAAGGCGATGGGGCTCCCGAACGGCACCAAGGACATGACCGTCGAGAACTTCGGCAAGCTGATCCTCGAGGGGAGCGACACCAGCATCGCCATCTTCAACCCCTTCGGCTTCCGGGAGGATTACGGCGGCAAGGACATGGTCCCGATCGAGGAGCAGGCGGAGGTCAAGCAGCGCTGGCCCGAGCGGACCGTCATGCTGGGCGGCGGCCTCACCCCGAACCAGGGGCTCTCCGAGACGAAGGAGCGGCTCCACACGTTCGTGCAGCAGTACAAGATCGCCGGGCTCAAGCTCTACACGTTCGACGCGACGCCGAAGCGCGGCTGGTGGTTCGACGACCAGAAGCTGGCGTACCCGATCTGGGAGGAGTGCCGGAAGCTCGGCATCAAGAACGTCGGCGTCCACAAGGGGATCCCCTTCGGCCAGTTCATGGCACGGTACGCGCACCCCGAGGACCTCGACGCGGTGGCCGACGACTTCCTGGACCTCAACTTCATCGCCTTCCATTCCGCCTGGCCGTACCAGGGTGAGCTGGCCGCGCTGAAGGGGTTCAAGCCACAGCGGAAGAACCTCTACTCCGAGGTGGGCTCGACGTTCGCGGCCACCGTGACGAACCGGCCGCTCGAGTGCGCCCACGTTCTCGGCACGCTGCTCCGCGACCTCGGGACCGATTACGTCATGTGGGGGACCGACTCGGCGCTGTGGGGCAACCCGCAGTGGCAGATCGACGCCTTCCGCAAGTTCCGGATCCCGGACCAGCTCGTCGACGGGCACGGCTATCCGCAGCTCACCGACGAGGTCAAGGCCAAGGTCTTCGGGCTCAACGCGGCCCGGCTCTGGAACCTCAAGACCATGGCCCAGCTGCCGGAGGACAAACCCCGCGTCGTCGCGGTCTAGCGGGCAATCCTCGAAGCGTACGGGTGGCCGGCGTCGTTGCCGGCCACCCGTCTCTTCGGCGGGACACGGGAGGGACGCGAATGCCGGTGTATGAGTACGAGTGCACGCCCTGCCTCACCATTTACGAAGTCCGGCAGGGGATGAAGGACCCGCCGCTCGCGGCCTGCCCGTCCTGCCGGGGGCCGGTCGCGCGGATCATCTCCGCGCCGAATCTGAACCGGTACAACTTCTCGAGCCCGACCGAGGCGAAATACGCGAAGCTCAGTACCCGGGACGAGCTGACCAAGGAGCGCGCGCTCCAGAAGGAGTTCAAGAAGATCTGGCTGCCGCCGCCGGTCGTCCACAGCCCGTGGGATGACTGAGCGGATCGCGCGCCTGGCGGCGCTCGTGCCGTTCGGCCTGCTGGGGCTCCTCGCGTCCGCGGCCGCGCAGGAGTGTAAGACGACCCACGAGGTCGAGATCACCTTCCAGGGCGCGCGCGGGTTCAAGCCCCGGGAGCTGCACGTCCATGTGGGCGACTGCGTGCGCTGGGTGAACGGGACCCACATCGAGCACAGCGCAGTGGCGCTCGACCGCTCGTTTCACACCGGCACGCTGATGCCGGGGAGCGCCAACGTCATCAGGTTCGACACGCCCGGCGACGTCCCGTACACGTGCGGCCCCCACCCGCCGATGGTGGGGAAGATCGTCGTGGAGCCGTAGGGCGTCCGCGGCCGCCAAGGGGAGGGACCCGAATGCGAGAGGCCGAGACGGTCACGGTCGTGGCGAGGATCTACCCGAAGGCCGGCAAGGACGATGAGGTCGCCGCCCTCCTCGTCCAGATGGCTGAGGCTGTACGGCATCACGAGCCCGACTGCCTCGTCTACCGCCCGCACCGGCTCGCCGGACACGGGGGGGCTGCGCCGTTCTTCTTCTACGAGCAGTACCGCTCGAAGGAGGCGTTCGACCTCCACCGGAGCGCGCCGCATCTGGCGGGCTTCCGGGGCCGGATGAAGGACCTCCTCGCCCGGCCCACCGAGGTCGAGATCTACTCCTCCCTGACCGACTAGCCCCGCCCGACGCTGCCCCGCCGTACGCAGGGGGCGTCCGCCTGCCGAGGCCGCTGGCCCGCCCGCTCGTCGCCCACTACCACCGCCGGGCACGCGCGCCGCGAGTTCGCGGCCCGCGTCGGATGGCGAGAGGGCGTCTCAGCCACGCGACGACGCCGGACCACGTGCGGCAGCTGCCGACGGGGCCGGGGGCGGCGGGCGCAGACGGCTCAACGACCCTGAGGGCCCGCCCGCCCTACTCAGCGTGCGCGTCCCGCACACAGGTCGCGCACCGTGTCGATTCGGTGATCGGGAGAGGGGTGCGAGGAGAGCCACTCGAACCTCCGGCTCGGCGAGTGATCCTGAGCCTGTTGAAAGCGCTCGAACACCGCCGCGAGCGCGTCGCAGGACGATCCGGACCGGACGAGCAGGTCGACCGCGAAGCGGTCCGCGGCGGCCTCCTCCGCCTGACTGAACGCGGCCATAAACGGGTACGTCCCCGCGTGCATCACCAAGAACGGGACGAGCCCGGCCACGAAGAGGACGGCGGCGTTCCGCCAGAGCTGGGCGGTGTGTGCGGAGTGAATGTGGCCGAGGTAGACGTGGCCGAGGCCATGCGCGACGACGGCGCGGAGCTGGTCGTCAGGGAGCGTCAGAGCGCCGGATGTCACGATCAGGGCGAAGGGGTGGCACCTCGCGGGCGGCGGCGACCGTGGCTCCGGAGGCGGCGCCTCCTTCGTTTCCCCGAGGGCTTTCACCGGCGGGGGCGGTCTCCTCGGCTCAGGGAGCACGGACACCCAGACATTGAGGGCGGACGTGTCGAGGACGCCGAAGCCAAGCGGACAGGCGGCGCGGGGCGGGAGATCTCCCTGTAGCCGCATAAAGGTCGCGAGGTCCGGATAGACGGCCATGAAGTCAGCTGGCTGAAGGGGGCGGAACGTCGGCCTCGTCGCGGTCGCGCACCCGGCCACCAAGAACCCGAGCGAAACGATCAGCATCGAGCGGCGCATCGCCGCTCATTGTAGAATCGCGGGCCGCGCCCGCCCGCCGAAAGTCGTTCGAGCCTGACGGGCGGCCGGAGAGCTCCGAGGGTGGCCCCGGGGTGCGGTGGGCTCGATTTGCGTCTCGGGGAGTCCCGCCCGCCCGCGCACCCCGGCCGTCCGACGATCCCCACGCTGACGCGCGGCGACGGGTGGGCGGATCGCGTCCGGCGCCGGCGGCCGGCTCATCCGCTGGACCGTTTCGATTCGCCCCCCCAGGAGGAGAGCGCGACCTTCCGTGACTGGACGATCGACACGTGCTTGCTGAAGCCGGTGATGTCGAGAACGGTCCGGACGTCCTGGCACGGGGCGCAGAGCCTCATGTCTCCCCCCGACCGTCGAGCGACCTTCACGGCTTGCATGATGATACCCAGGCCGTAACTGTCGATGTAGGGCACGCCCTTGAGGTCGACGAGGAGCTTGGGAGCCGCATGGGCGAGGAGCTGGTCGAACTGGGCCTTGAGTTGAGGCGCGCTGGCGACATCGATGGCGCCTTCCAGGGAGAGCACGATGATCGTTCCGTCGCGGTCGACCTTGGCGTCCATTCCACTATTCTCGTACGCCGCCCGGGCTGGCGAAAGGAGATCCGCCGACCCAGCGTCGCACCCGATCACGGCCGACCGGGCAGGCTGGCGTCGCGGCGTGATGCGGGGCCGCGGCGCAGTCGGCGTCTCCGAAGGGCGCGAAACGCCGGCGCCGTCCCGAGCGGTCACCCGCCGTCAACGTGCCCCCCTCGGGGCGCTCGATCTCGCGCCGATCCGGTGCGGACCGGCGCCTCGCCGACGGGCCCGCGTGCCTCGCGGCTCGCCGGGTGGTCGGCGGTGGCGCCCGGTCGGCGACGCGACGGCCGGCGCGGATGACGTCGCTGGGGGCGTGATACCATCCTGCGCGATCAGACCGCGCTCCGATCGGACGAGCGCCGGAGCGCGAGATCGGAGGGGCGATCATCGGGCTCGAGACGCGAGCCCGGCGGATTAGCCGCTGGGTGATCGAGCGGCTCACCGGGGGCGACGCGCGGGGTGCCACCGTCGCCTCCGTCCACACACGCGTCGCGAACCTCCGGTTCGACAGCGGGGAGCTCGTGTGCCTCGGCGCCGCCTCCGTCCCGCTCGCCGCGAACGGCCTCTCGATCGACCTCCCCCCGGGCGCGACGCTGGGGACGCTCGGCCTCGAGGCGGGCCAGGTGATCCTGCTGAGCCGCCGGTCCCTCGTGATTCCCGCGGCGGGGCTCCGCGTGGACCTGGCCGGCGCCTCCCCCTGGGAGCCGCGGCCGCGGCCCGGCCGCACGTCGCCCCGCGAGCTCGCGCGCCGCGCGCGGCGCGCGCGGGCCCTGACCGTCGCCGAGGGGAGCTCCCCGTCGCTGCTGCCGCTCCTCTGGGTCTCCGGCAGCACGGATCTGCCCTCGGAACCGGCGCGCTCGGCGGCGCCCGCCGCGGCGGTCCTCAGGGCGGCAGCCGTCGGGGCGGATCCCGACGGCGTCCGTCGCGCGGCCGCGAGCCTTGCCGGTCTGGGCCCCGGCCTCACGCCCTCGGGCGACGACTATCTGGCGGGCTTCGCGGCCGCCTGGGTGCTGGCGGCCGCGGCGCTCGGGCGGCGCGGCCCCGAGCGTGCCGAGGTTCCTCGGGCGCTCGCCCGGGGGGCCGCGCCGGGTGCGTCCCCGCTCGGACGCGCGTGGATCGCGCACGCGGCGCGCGGCGAGGTCGCGGAGCCGATGGCGCGCTTCCTCACGGCGCTCCTGGGCGGAGCGCCGCAGGCGCTCGCGGTCTCGACGCGCGGGGTCCTCGGCCTCGGCGCCAGCTCGGGCACGGACTGGATGGTGGGCGCGCTCTCGGGGGTCGACGCGCTCCTCGCCGCGATCGTGCCGGTCGCCGCGTGGAACTGATCGCGCTGGTCCGCCGCGACGCCTACACGGACTCCGTCGCGCTCATGCGCGTCTCTGCCGAGCTTCGGGCCCTCTCCGGTATCGTCGCGGCCGCGGCCGTGATGGCGACCGACCTAAACCGCGCGCAGCTCCAGGAAGCCGGATTGCTCACCGACGAGGCGGGGGCGGCCGGCGCCGGCGACCTCGTCGTCGCCGTCCGCGCCGAGAGTCGGCCCGCGGCGCACGCGGCGCTCGAGCGCGCGGAGGCGCTGCTC
>Ga0066707_10000039_pt1 | contig 24762 bp, 16 predicted proteins | sample GraSoiAngelo_156_FD_66503 | JGI IMG/M metagenome (GOLD analysis project Ga0066707, IMG submission 66503) | Grasslands soil microbial communities from the Angelo Coastal Reserve, California, USA - 14_1009_13_40cm | ecosystem: Environmental > Terrestrial > Soil > Grasslands | place: USA... | reverse complement strand
TTGAGCACGTTCCAGAACTGCGGCAGCTCGTCGAGGTGCCGGGCGCGAAGCTTCTTGCCGAGGGGGGTGATCCGCGGATCGTCCTTGATCTTGAAGATCGGCCCCCGCATCTCGTTGCGGCCAGCCAGCCGGGCCTGCGCGGCCTCCGGAGCCTCGTGGTACATGGTACGGAACTTGTACAGCCTGAAGAGGCGGCCGTTCAACCCGACCCGCCGCTGCGAGAAGAGCGCCGGCCCCGGAGAGTCTCGCCGGATCCTGGGCGCGTACCAGAGGTACGCCACGCCGAAGGCCGCGAGCCCCGCGAGCGCGCCCGCCACGTCGATGAGACGCTTGCACGCGAACGCGGCGAGGCTCCGGCGGACGGGTTCGAGCGACAGGACGCCCTGCCCCTCGAACCAGTCGAGCTGCTCGGTCGTCCAGGCACGGCGGGGTAGGTCGAGCAGAACCCGGGACGTGATCCCCATCTCCTGACAGAGCTCGAGGCACGGCTCCACGGTAGCGAAGTCCTGGGCACTCACCGTGAAGAGCACCTCGTCCATCGGCTCGCGGTGGAGGACGTCCGGGAGGTCGCGCAGCTTGCCGAGGATCGGGTACTCGCCCGACGAGACGGCTGATCCGGACCCGTCACTCTCCAGAACTCCGACCACCCGGACGCCCCAGTGCGCGTGCTCGCGAAGCGACCGCAGGTACTGGCGCGCCCGATCATCCGGCCCCACGACCAGCACGCGCCAGGAGTTGAGCCCCCGGGCGCGGAGCCGCCGGAGCATCGTGACGACCACGAGCTTTTCGCCGGCCAGGCCGACGAAGCCGATGAAGAAGAAGAGCTGGGTCAGGAGGCGGCTGACCTCCCAGCGGCGGGCGACGAAGAGGAGGCTCAGGAGCACGAGCGCCCCGAGGCCGTGCGCCTTGAGGAGGGCGCCGAAGATCTTGCGGCGCCGCAGGTAGCGCGTGGGCCGATAGAATCCGAACAGCTTCAGACAGCCGAACCAGATTCCGAGCACCAGCCCGAGAAGCCACAAGTAGTCGTCGATCGACGAGAGCTCGCCGACCTCAGCGCTCAGGAAGCGGTCCCGGACGACGAACGCCACCAGGAACGAGAGCGCGAGCACCTCGAGGTCCGCGGCGATGAGCACCCGGCGGACGAGCGTCCGATACTCATCGAACATGGTCGGGCTCCGGCGACAGCGTCGAGACCCGGGCGGGGCTTCCCGTCAGCCGGAGGAGCCGCGCTTCCATCTCCGAGAGAACCCGCTCGCGGTCCCAGTGCCGCCGGGCGTACGCGCGGCCGCGCTCCCCGCTCGCGTCCCGCGCCGCTGCATCACCCCGAAGCGTCGCGACGGCCTCCCGCAAGGAGCCGGGATCCTCGGGCGGCACGACCAGCCCCGCGTCCGCCTCGCGAACGACCCGAGCCACCTCGCTCCCCGGGCTGACCGACGCCACCACCGGTCGGCCGGCGGCCAGGAGCGTCAACACCTTGGACGGGAACACGATATCCGCCACCGTCCGCTGCTGGGTCACCAGGCAGACGTCGGCCGCCGCCAGGAGATCCAGGAACATCGTCCTCGGCTGGAGCGGAACGAACCGGACGTTCGACAGGCCGAGCGCCGTCGCGCGACCCTCGAGGCTCGCCCGCATCGCGCCGTCCCCAACGAGGACATAGACCACGTCGGGGTCACGGCGGGACCCCGCCGCCGCCTCGAGGACGACGTCGAGCCCCTGCTTGACCCCCATGTTGCCCGCGTGGACCACGAGGAATCGGTCTTCGAGGCCGAAGGCCCGGCGGAAGGCCTCACCGCCGCCCCGGAGCGGGATCGAGAACAACGCGGGGTCGGCCCAGTCCGACGCCAGCACGACCTTGGCCTCGGCAATTCCTTTTGCGACGATGCGCCGCCGCATGGCGTCGGTCAGGGTCGTGACGAGCGCGGCGCGGCGATAGGCGAGGCGCTCCACCAGATAGAGGGCGCGGGCCAGAAGCCCGGGAGGCAGCATTCCGAGGTCTAACGCCGAGTCCGGCTGGAGGTCGGCCACGTGAAAGACGTACGGGATCCCCCAGAGTCGGCTCAAGAGAACCGCGGGCAAGGCCAGACCGAGCGGCGGTGAGACGACGAAGAGGACGTCCGGTCGTGGGCCGATCAGCGCCCGCAGGGAGGCCGAGGCGACGAAGGACGCCTCGTGGAGGATCCGGCGGGCCGCGGTGACGCGCCGGGGGACATACGCGTACGAGCGCAGGACCGTGACACCGTTGACCGCCTCCCGTGCGAAGAGGCGTCCCCGGTCCGCGTCGCGGACGCGCCAGGCGGGGTAGTACGGAAACCCGGTGCACACCCGGACCTGGTGGCCACGGGCGGCCAAGTACTCGCAGCGCCCCGTAGTGAAAGGGGCGATTCCCGTCTGATCGGGCGAGTAGTTGATCCCGAGGGCAAGGACGCGCACGCCCCGGCTTCCTAGGCGGTCTCCCGAGTCGCCGCCAGGGCGAGCTTGTTGCCCCAGCGCCCTAGAGCCAGGTTGACACTCCAAAATACAGCACGGAACAGGAAGAAGAGTGCCGTTCCGTCAAACCATCGGAACCATTTAAATGGCTCATGCTGATAATACATTAGCATACGCCGCCAGACGACCGGCTCAAAACCCGAGCGGCGCAGGCCTGAGGCGATCTCATGGGGTGCTAGGCGATAGACATAGTTCCCCGCCTCCTCGACCTCCTCGGCGATCCCGAGGCGGACCGCGAGCCGAGTGAGAGCGGCGCGGGCCGGCTCGAGAATGAGGACCCCGTGGCGGGCGACGCGGGCCATCTCGGCGACAGCCGCAAATGGATCCTCCAGGTGGTGGAGGCCGTCGTGAACGGCCACAACATCGAAGCTTCGGTCGGGGAACGGGAGGCGTCCGACGTCTGCGACGAGGAACTCCGCCTTGAAGGCATAGCGGCGGGCCCGCTCGCCGGCGCGCTGGATCGCCCCAGGGGAGAGGTCTGTCCCGGTGACCCGGGACCCGAGGCGAGCCAGATGCTCGGTCATCATGCCCGAGCCACAGCACACCTCCAGGACTGTCTTGCCGGTCAGGTCCAGCCCCAGAAGCTCTAGCCCCGTCCAGAACTTCTGTCGGATCAGGTACTGGTAGAGCCGACCGCAGGCATGCGGACGGCTGATCTCGAACTCCTGGTCACACTCCTCGTCGTAGTACTGCGCCTGACCCATACTGCCCACCGCCCCTCACGGAAACTATGCAACCCCTTTCAGCCCCACCCCGACCACCCGCTCGGCGGCTGCCAAAGGGGGCGGAAATATATCACTCCGTGGGAGCGAGTCAACTGGAAAGTGAGGACCTGAAAGTCAGGCCGCGATTCGGAGTGGGGCGGGCTAACGGGAGACGGTCGGCCGAAGGTGAGGCCGGCGGACCTCGATGGCGAGGGTGGACGCGTGAAGGGCGGCCGTGCGGTCTGCCCGCTCGCCTCGAACCTCGGAATCACGCCGGCGCGGCTTCTGGCTCTCGGCGCCCCCGACTTCTACGCGGTTCCTTCTCCTCGCTCAGAGCCCTCCGCCCGCCTCGGGCCGAGCCCCCGCATCTTGACGCCGACCTGCCAGTAGTAGAACGCTCGCGCGATCGCGAAGTGAAACCCCGCGCGGCGATCCATGAAGCCCCCCTTCAGCAGGAAGGAATCGACGAACGCGACGGGCCCCTTGCAGGGGAGGGCAGCAAAGATCCGTTTCAGGGTCGTTCGCACGCCGGGCTGGGGATCGTCCGGCCGAACGAGCGCGCCGCGGCGCCGGAGGAGGGCTTCCCAGTCGGAATACCGATTGTGTCGGTCGAAGAACTGGAACAACGACTTGTGGTCGTTGTGCAGCATCCGGCCCCGGAGCCGTCCGACGCTCCCCTGAATCCGCGGCTGGTAGTGCAGCTCGATCTCCAACGCGGTGGCGATATCGAGATCGTCGTACTCGACAAACCGCGCCTTACGGCGATCGAGGAACACCAGCTTGTAGACACGATGGCCGTGCGAGAGCACTCCCCCCAAAAACACGTAGTCGTAGCCGACAAAGTACCCGGCATGCCGTGGGCCGGCTCCGACGAGAGTCCGGATCTCCGCGCTCAGCTGAGGGCTGACCTCCTCGTCCGCGTCGACGTAGAGCACCCAGTCGTGCGCGAACGGCAGATTCTCGAGACACCACTGCTTCTTCTTCGGGTACTTCCCGTTCCACCGGAAGGCTATGACCTTCCCGCCCATGCCCTCGGCGAGCGCGCACGTCCGGTCCGCGCTGCCGGAATCGACGACAAACACCTCGGCGAAGTCGCGCACCGAGCGCAGGCATTTCGCGATATTCTGTTCCTCGTCCTTCGTCATCACGATGACTGAGACCGGGATCTTCGTGTGCGGGACCGACGCGACGTTCATCCTGGCCTACCCTGGTGTCCCTTCCTCGGCCGCCACCCTACCGCGGGTCGAGCACGAGGACCCGCTCCGGCGCGTGGAGCCGAAGTGGTTCTTTGACATCGGCGAATCGATTCCCCACGACCACCGCGCCCTCGACGTTGGCGTCGAGTTCGATACCGACCGGGGCGTGCTCGATCTGATTATGCTCGATCACGAGATCACGCGCGACGACGAAGTTGACCCGCCTCCGCTCGCCCCCGTACCCCCACATGACCAGGATACGGTGGCCGTACGACAAGCGGTTGCCGCGGACGACGACCGCGCGGACGTACTCGAATCGACTCGGGAGGTTCGTCAGCTCGCCGGCGACCGTGAAGCCGACATACCCGTACTCCGCATTCCCCTCGGGCGACCCGCCACGCGGTCCGATGTCCGTCTGGTAGGTCACGGCGACCTCCGCCCGGTTGTTGAGCCACTGCACGAACCATCCCGCCAGGCCCCACATGCCCTGGCTGCGCCTCACCTCGTTACCGTCGAACACCACGTCGTACAGGTACCCCCAGATCTGTCCGAGCACGCTCGTATCCTCGGCGTCGTTCTTGTAGAAGATGACGTGACCCGGCAATCGAGTGAGGAGCACGAGGCTCGACCCGTCGGGAGGCACGTCCCATGGATGCGCGACCGTCAACGTGTCCGAGCGGTTCCCCACGACTCGGCCGTACTGTCCGGCCCCCTTGCCCGCTAGAATGAGCGCGTCGAACCCCCGGTACGAATCGGGCGGAAGGGCGGCCCCTTGGAGTCGAAGCGTGTCCGCCGAGGCCGACGCCACCCGCCCCTGCCACGCGTCGAGCCGATGCGATCGCTCCGGCCGGCCCAGAGGAACGTTCACGTCGAAGGTGAGCGCTTCCCGTTCTCCGCGCTCGATATTCCGGCTCACGTTGTGGGCGATGTAAAGATGGCGGAGCGGCTCGAGGCTGCTGCGCCAGCTCGACGCGCCGGTGATGTGATTCCCCTCGAACACGACGTACTGGCCTCCGCCGTCTGTCCAGGACACACCCATCTGGTTGCTGAAGCGATTGCGCGTGAGTCGCGCGTTCTCGACGTCGAGAAACCTCTGCGTGCCGACAAACTCGCAGTCCGATACCTCGACGTTCCGGGTTCCCCCCAGCGCGACGGTGAGATCCTGGTCCGGAGAGTTCGTGATCCCCCACTTGTCGAACTGCCACTGCGGATCGCGGATCGGCTCCGCCGACGGCCGGCCCGCCCAGGGCACGTACTGGATCCGTACGTCGCGGAGGAAGACATCCCGCGCTTCGCCCGCCGGTTTCACGAAGGACTCCAGCTCCGGGACGGGCGCGCGGGGCCCGTACAGCGCGCCATTCAGCGCGTCGAACGACAGGTCCCGCAGGACAGATCTCGCGTTGCGCACCATCAGGGAGAGATGCTCCAGACCATACTCGCCGTCCCCGGAGAGCGCCGCGGGAACGAAGTCAGACACCGATCGCGGATTGGTCTGTGGCCACTTGAGCCAGCTGATCTCCCTCCCCTCGCCCCGGACGACCACCTGGCGGGGGAGGCGGAACCCTCCCGACACCCGATACGTCCCGGCGGGAAGATAGACGACCCCGCCGCCGGCCCGCTCGGCCGCCGCCAGGGCGCGACGAAAGGCATCGCTGTCGTCGCTCACATCGTCGCCGCGCGCGCCGAAGTCCCGGGCGTTGAAGACCCGGTCGGGCCAGCGCGCGGCCTGGGTGACGCGAAGTCGCGTCCCCCCTCCCCACCCGGCCGGCCCGCCCGAGCCGTTGTGGACCCAGACCTCGTACGTCGTAAGGCGAATGTCGGATGGCACGGCCGCGAGGATGCTATAGGCCTCGACCCGGATCACCTGCATCGGGACCACGCGGCCGTTTGGCTGCCGCAGCACCACCTTCACCCTTCCCCGGTTTGCCTCGTTGAGGAGGAAGTTCCTGCCGATGATCTGGACCGTCGACCCTGGGACGGTTTCGTTTTGGCTGAGCCCCGGGAGTAATCGGGTCGGCTGGCTCCATTCCACCCGTGGCGCGTTGGCCATCCTTGGACCACCGCCGACGTTGATGGCGAAGACCCCCTCCTCCAGCGTGGCGGGCATCACGAACTTGAGGGATCCGTCCGAGGGCTGCAGGACCCGTACCGCGACGCCGCTGGCGACCGGGGCCCTCGGCGGGGGCATCCCGGGATCCGAGTCGGCCAGCCTCTCGACGCGTACCTCGCGGACCCCTGCGAGCTCGCCCCCGTACGCGAGCGCGACCTCTCCCGGACGGAGCGGCTCGGAGAGCCAGAACAGGGCCGGCGCCGCGTCCGCGGGGGTTCCCAGCGCCTGGACGGCGCCCACGATCGCCCATGCGGCCGCCACGGCGGAGCCGCGCCGCCTGATCACTAGCCGAGGATCTCGGGTGCCAGGAGCGGCGCACCATCCTTGCGCGCGACGACGAAGACGGATCTCCATAACGGCCGGACTCTTCCGACACCTCGCCACCTGATCGGCACAAATCCGGCCCGCCGCAGACACCGGTCGAGGCTCGTCTTCGAAAAGAACCGGATATGAGACAGGTCGGGATTGAAGTGCCGGTCGAAGCCCGCGAGCGCGATCAAGAGATTCTTCACGAGGCCGTGATACGGAGTGGTCAGAAGCACGGCGCCCTTCGGCTTGAGTATCCGGTTGAACTCGGCGAGCGTGCCATGGATATCGAACAGGTGCTCGAGGACCTCCGTGCACCAGATCGCGTCGAACGACTCATCCCCGAACGGCAGCACCTCTTCCAGGGACGCCGCACGGAACTGCACGTCGGGACATCGCTGCCGGGCCCGTACGATCGCCCCCTCCGAGAGATCGACCCCGCTGACCCGAAACCCGAGATCGCGGAAGAACGCGACAAACTCACCGTCGCCGCAGCCAGCATCCAGCACCCGAATCCTCTCGACCGGACCAGAGACGAAGGACTTCAGCGCGTCCCGCAGATGCTCCATCCTCTCGCCCGTGGTCGGGTCCCCCTGCGGGGGCGCCTTGGCCCCGCGCCAGTAGGCCTCGTAGAAGTCGCGAATGCTCACTCCGGCCGCCTCCCCCCGACGATCTGGCGATACACTTCGGTCATCCGCTCCCCGACCGCCTCCCAGGTGAATCGCTCTTCCACCAGCCGCCGACCTTGCCGCCCCATGGCCTTCCGACGCGCGGAATCACCCAGCAGCGTGACGAGGGCGCCGGCCAGCGCCTCGGCGTTGCAGTCGACGACCAGACCGGCTCCCGCCTCGATCACCTCCCGCCAGATGTTTACCTTGTTCGAGACGACGACCGGTACTTCGCAGGCCATCGCCTCGATCACCGAAATGCCGAAGTTCTCGCTGTACGACGGCAACACGAACACATCGGCGGCCCGGAACGCGGAGAGCTTCTCCGCCCCCAAAAGCATCTCCGTGAACGTGGTCTTGCCGAGGACGCCTTCCGCCGCGAGCCATTGCCGTACGCGCGCGCCGTAGCCCCCGTCCTCCGGACCGGCCAGCACGAGCCCCACGTCGTCACACTGACGGGCCACGTGGCCGAACGCGCGCGCGAGGAGATCCAGACCCTTCTTGAAGTTCAGGCGGCCCAGGAACAGGATAAGCCGCCTGCCGCGGGTCTGAGGCCAGCCTTTTGCAAAGGCGCCGGGGACCGCATCTCCGTAGTCCGCAAGGTTCAGTCCGAGGGGCGCCACGATCCCCGGGGCCTCCAGGCCGAGCGGGCGGGTGAGTTCCCGCTCCTCCTCCGTCACGAAGTGAATCGCCGCCGCCCGGTTCAGGTTCCGTCGCTCAGCCAGAAATTCGTAGATCCGCTTTCGTCCCCGGTGCCGGCGATACAGGTACGGATCGAGGGATCCATGTGGTTGGACCAGGTACGGCACTCCGAAGCGCTGGCAGTAGTGAGCGGCCGCCAGCGAGGAGAACAGGTACAACGAGTGAATGTGGACGACGTCGTACTGGGGAATCGCGACCTTCAAGGCCTTCGCGAGGGGAGGCGAGAGGACGTAGCCCCGCGGCCATTGCACCGGAAAGTAACGAATCTGGACGCCCTCGCTCCACTGGGGCTCGGCGACGGGCACCGGGAGGTCACCGCCGCCGTCGATGGTCGTCGTATAGATCGCGACGTCGTCGCCCCGTCTCGCCAGCTCGCGACACAGCTCGAGACACGCCTTCGGGGGCCCTCCGTACCGGGGAGCCAGGCTGGCAATCACGTGAAGGACTCGCATCAGTGGCCACTCGCCGTCATCTGGACATCAGCGCCTCGTAGACGCCCGCCACCGTCCGGCCGTGGTCGCTCCACGTGAATCGCTTGCTCGCCTCTTGGCCGGCGTGCGCCATCTCCTCCCGGAGAGTGGGCGACGCCGCGAGTTCCACGATCCGCCTCGACATGCCCTCGACGTCGAGGGGGTCGTACAGCGCGGCGGCGCCGCCGGTGATCTCGGGAATGGACCCTCCAGTCGAGGCCACGACGGGAAGACCCGCCGCCATCGCCTCCGCGACCGGGCGACCGAACCCCTCGTGAAAGGAGGGATACAGGAGAACGGTCGCGACCCGGTAGGCACCCGAGAGCTCTTCCTCAGACACCTCGCCGAGTTCTAGCACGGACCGTTGAAGGTCCAGCGCCCTGATGACGCTCAGCTCGGCAGGTCCGAACCGCGATCCGACCTTGAGCAGGACCACGGGCCCCCTGACCCGCTCCCGGATCCTGGCCACGGCGTGAAACGCGGTCGAGAGGTTCTTCCGCACGTCGTTGCTTCCCACGTGCAGCACGACGAGGTCTCCCGGCCGAACCCCCAGGCGGGCTCGGAGGGCGCTCACGGCCCCGGCCGAGGCCGCCACGCGAAACGCCGACGAGACTCCGTGGTAGGCCACCTGCAGACGTGACGCCGGAACCCGGAGGTAGCGGCGGCATTCATCGAGCGTATACTTCGAATCGGTCATCACCACCGCCGCCTTCCTCAGGAGTGTGAGGCGCAGGCTCGTTGGAACCATCGCCGACCTGGACGGCGCCCCGGGGAACCGAAGGTGGCCCAAGGCGACGGCGAGCGGATACAGGTCGTGACAGGTGACCACGGTCCGCAGGCCGGGCACTCGCAGCATGAGCTGCGCGTTGGCGTGGTCGACGATATGGTAGAGGTCCGCCTGTTGCCGTTTCGCCCACGCGGGGTAGCTCACGTACTGAATCCACCGGCGTTGCAGCCCTCCGACTCCAGGCTGGGACTCGAACGGGGGACTCAGCAGCGTCGGCCGAACGCCGGGAATTCCCTTGAGAGACACCAGCAGCTCCGATCCGTAGAGCCGCATGCTCATCCCGGCCTGGAAGCTCAGGTTGGGCAGCAGGGCCACCTCGGTTCCGCGGGTCGGCGCCCCCGGCACCCCCTTAGGCATCCCGCCATCTTCCGATCAGCACCGGCGCCAGCCAGCATGTCGGCCCCGCCAGCCGGGCGACCGCCCGCGGGAGCGCTCGGCGTCCTCCGCCCGCCACCTCCAGCGACGTGAGAGGCGTCGCGTCGGCCAACCAGCGACGCCGCCGTGCCCGAGGGGGGGAGACGATGGTCCGTCGCTTCACCGCTACGCCAGGCCCCCGCCTCTCAGGGCGGTGCGCCCCTGCCTCGCCGCCAGACACGCGGCGACGATGCCGTCCGCGCAGGCCTCGACGCTGTACTCGCCGACGAGCTTCAGACTTCGCGCCCCGAAGTCGCGGCGCAGATCCTTGTCGGCGACCAAGGTCGTCATGGCATCCGCGAGCGCGTCCGCGTCCCGATGGGAGACGACCAAGCCGTTCCAGCGCGGGCGGACGAGATCCTCGGCACACCCCACCTTGTCCGACACGATGATCGGCAGCGCGAAGTTCATCGCCTCGTTCACCACCAATCCCCAGGTCTCGTGCAGCGCCGACGGCAGCACGAAGATGTCGGCAGCGGTATAGGCCGCCGGCAGGTCCGTCTGATTCAGAAACCCCGGCATGAGCACACGGGGAATTCGCCGTCGCGCCACGAGATCTTGAGCGGCCGGCCGCAGCGGCCCGTCTCCGGCGATCAGGAGCCAGCAGCGATGTCGACGCTGCACCCGCTCAAACGCCTCCAGGAGGAGGCGCGGTTGCTTCTTCTCGACGAGTTTTCCGCAGAAGAGGACGACGGGCCCGTCGTCCGTAATGCCAAATCCGGCCCGAAGGTCGGCCCGGTGCGCTCTCAGCTCGAGCGCGCGCTGCTGGAAGAACCTATTGTCGACACAGTAGCGCGCGGCCACGAGCCTCGACGGGGGCACGCCGTACCGCTCGAAGTAGCGTCGGCTCTGCTCGCCGATGTAGAGGCCCCAGGCTTGGCTGAACAGCGCCCGCAGCGCGACCTGTTTGGCCGCACGCTTGTACCACGGCCGCCCGTGGAGCAGAGTCTGCTCGTCGCGGATCAGGAGGCCGGCTCCGCGGGCTCGAGCGGCCGCGAACACCAGCCAGGTTGTGAGGTGCGCGTACCCGTGCGCCCAAACGACATCGTACCGTCCGAACCCGACTTCGCGAACGATGTCACCGTGCGGTCGGCCAAGGAACCCGCTCGGGATATCCCCCATCGCGGCGCTCGGGCAGATCCGCGCCTGGTAACCCTCCAGGAGAGGGATATCCCAGCGCACCCGCCGCCCGAACCCGACATCGTAAAATTCCCGCACCGTGGCGTCGGAGTAGAAATAGACCGTCAGGTCGATGTCGGGCCGCCGCGCGAGTTCACGATAGAGCGGGGCGAAATACTGGATCGGATGGGAGACGAGGTGCGCGACGCGGACGACCGACCCCGGCATTTACGCCCGCGCCCTCCCGGCGGAGAGGCGCCGCATCCGCCGACAAGATCGCACTCGACCTGGGACGCGGGCGAGCCCGACATCATCCGGACGAACGCGCTCGCCTTGTTCGACGACGGCGCTCACCGGCGCGCGAGGGAGCGTGGACACCCACACCTCAACGACGGTTCATCAGTCTCTACGCCACGTCGGCTCTCGACGAGCGCGCGCCAGCCGGTCCGCCGACTGCGTCCGTCACGGGCTTCGCGGCAGACGCCGACCACGCGTTGGGCCTCAGGCGGCCGAACATCCACCGCTCGACGGCCCCCCCACACAGACGATCGCCGATGAGGATGACCACGATGACCCGTCCCAGCGCGAAGAGATCCGTTATTTCTCCCTCGACCCCCACCGCGAGCGAGGCCCCGATCGCGTATATCCAGAGCCCTGACGCTGAACTCCGACACCTGCCGACCCAGCGTTCGAACATCGCAAAGGCCAATCCCATCAGGATCATATAGGCCAGAATCCCGACGGCACCGCCGTCTGCATAGCCGTCCGTCAGTACCGTGCTCGGTGAATCGACGAGCGGCAGGCTGAAGTGCGCCTGAATCAGCTGCTCGACCAATTTCAGCGATTCACCGCTCTCCATGAAGTGCGTCTTGCCCGGCCACGCAAACCGTGGAATGACAGCCACGAGGGACGTCACGAGGCCCCGCCCCCACAGAAAGCCTCTGCCGTCCTGATGCGCCGTCTGGATATCCACGAGGAAATCCAGGTGGTGGACGCGCTCCCGTACGTTCTCGACGTAGGGCCCGCCGGGTTCCAACATCGCGAGGGGGTCAAACGTGGCGACCGCCCGAGGCATCACCTCTGACAGAAGGATGCGCGGGCGCGCCGCGGTCTCGGCTCCATAGAGGCCGACCTCTCTCGCCACCTGCCGCACGTGGAACACGAAGGGCCACGCGATGAAGAGAACGACTCCAATCGCCGCCACGCGGGACGCCGCTTGGGAGAGCCGCATCCCCCGTCCGAACCAGAGCCCGACCATCACGACGATGACCACAACCTCGACGAGGAGTCGTCGGCCCATCAGAAGCGCGTAGGCAAGCTCGCCCGCCAGAATCGCCGCCCCCAAGCGCCGCCGCCCGTTGCGCTCATCAGTGATCAGCGCCGCCCCGACGAACACCGTCATCGACCGCAGGAGGGAAGAGAGCTGGACAAGTTGTGACAGCCACGCCTCCCGCAACACGTCGATCGGGGTCCACGACAGCACGAGCCCCGCGGCGGCGAGGTACCCCCGAAGCGCCCACGTCGCCACCAGCTCGCCAATAATCACGGTCATGGGCATCTGGCGGACTCGCAGGCACACAGCGACCTTCTCCTGAGCCCCCACATCGGCCGTTCTCACGAGGCAAAATCCGACCCGGCTCCCGACGAGGCCGACCACCACCAAGACCAGCGCCTGCATGCTCCGGAAGGCGTAGGCGTTCGACCGCGTAGTGTCATCGGGACCGACGATGCCGGCCCCGGCGAACGCGACGATCGACGACAGGAGAAATATGCTCCACAGATTCACGGCGCCCGGTTGCCGGAACCACAGCCGGACGCCGTAGACCATGGCGGCGGCCAAGAGGATGAGCGAGAGGACCCGGTGCAAGAACACGACATCCCCGACAAAGGAGCTCGCAAGGATGAGGGCGCACGTCGCCAGCAAGAGGCCCCCGAGGAGGATGGCCTCCGCGCCGAGTCTGCTCTGCGGGTCGGTTCGCGTCGTCGTCGCGCTCCGAATGATCGGCCTCACCGCCTGGCGACCGCCGCGGAGACGCTCCGTGCCATCACTGGCTCCTCACGGCCCGACTCGGGACGAACGCGGTCGACCCCGCGCCGCGACCATCGCGCCTACTGCGTTCCCCCCTTCCCGGGGGGAAGGCGGGGACCCCGCGGCGGGGCACGCTGGGAACAGGTGGGAGCCGAGCACGGTGCGCCGGCTGGAGAGCCGTACCCCGAGCTTGACGGTCAACTGACCACCGAACCTCCTCTTGCCGTCTCGACGCAACGGCAGCACGTCCTGGCCTACGGGCGCCCGCTCGGATGGAGCGTGGGGCGGCCGCCAACGCCGACTCCAGGCCGCGGCATTACGATTCCTTGGCGCCGTCGCCGCCCTATCCATGGAGCGCGCTCTGGAGCCGTCTGATCATCACATCCCTCTGCCAGTCAAGATAGCGCCGGCTCTCGAGCGCCTCCGGAAATCGCCACCAGAGGGTCAGCGAGTAGTAGACCAGGCTCGCCAGACACATCCCAACGGCGATCGTCAGGGCGAGCGACCAGGTCCCAGGTCCGACGAGCCGATGCAGGGCGCCGGCGCCGACGCCACCGAGCCACGCCGAGATCACGGCCAGCGGAGCGACCGTGGCGGCAAACACGGCGAGGCTTTTCGTCGGGAGCGGCTGATAGGCACGATGGAAGACGGTCAGGAGGCCGACGCAGCTCGCCCACGTGAGCGCCACGCACGTCACCATCACGCCGTCGGCGGCGAATCGGGCTGCCGCGATCCGAGCCAGCGCCGTCAACCCCAGCGCGACGCCCAGCTGAGCCGCGGCTGGGATCCACGTCGCCTGGACCGCATAGAGCATCTGCTGGGCATACACGCACGCCACCGAGGCGGGCACCGCCATCAGCAACAGCCCGAAGAGCCGCGCCACGGTCCCGCCCGCCTCGGCGGCAAAGCTCCCCCGCTGGAACAGCAGCGTGACGATGTGAGCGCGCAGCGCGAAGAGGATGCACGTCGCGGGCAGGGCGAGAAAGACCGCCATCCGCAGGGCGTTCGTACAGGTGTCGCGGAACTCGCCCTCCCTCGCCGAGTGCCAGCTCGCCGCAAACCTGGGGAACAAGACGGTCGCCAAGGCTGCCGGCAAGAGAGAAGCCATCTGCCCCATCTTCCAGGCGTACCAGAACGTCGCCAGGGTCCCCACCCCGAGGCGGGACAGCACACGGTTGATGATGGCGGTGTTGCACAGACCGATCAGGACGACTCCGGCCAGCGGCAGGGCAAGCCGGAGCGCTCGGCGGACGCCGGGGTGACGGGCGCTGATCCACACCGTCGGGCGGACGGCGACGCGGCGCATCAACGCGACGAGGCGCGCGATGAAGAGTGCCCACGTGACGAAGGCAGCGGCCAACACGCCGACGACCAGGCTCCTCGGTCCCCAGTCAGGGCCGGACAGGACGATCGCGCTCACCAGCACCACGTTGCCGAGGAGCTGGGACGCCGCAGGAAGCCAAAAGATCTCGTAGGCGTAGAGCACCCCCGCGATCATCCCGCTCCACACCAGAGGGACAAACGTCAGCGCGAACCAGCGGGCGAAGAAGACGGCCGTCCGCTCGGCGTCGCCGTCGAGACCCGGGCCCAGGAGATGAACGACGAGATCCGGCCGGAGGAAGAGCAGCGCGGAGAGCCCTGCGGTCGGGATGACGAGGAGGTTGGCCAAAGAGATCCCGGCCTCCCACGCCTCTCGCTCCGCCCGCTGCGCCCGGTACGCGGCGAAGAGGGGAACCATGACGTTCGGCAGCACCTGGAAGACGAAGATCTGCTGGCCGAACAGGATGAGAAGGGCGCTCGTGCGGAAGGCATCGACCGTCGCCGAGGCGCCGAACCGCCAGGCCAGCGCCATCTCCACCGCGAGTCCGGCGAGCGGACTCGCCAGCGACAGCCCGGCCAGCCCGGTCGCCGACCGCGCGACGGCGTAGGGCCCGCGGATCGGCTCGGTCACAGGCGCGCGGCGAGCAGCCAGTGGTGTGGCCCGAGCCGCGAAAACGTGTAGAACGGTACGAGCGCCCGCGCGTCCGCGACGACGGCGTCGCTCGAGAACTCGACGACGAGCGGCGGCCGGAGCCGCGACAGGAGCCGCAACCCGCCCCGAAGCACGTCGACCTCCGCGCCTTCGGCGTCGACCTTGATCAAGTCCGGGCTCCCCGCAGACTCGGCGACCTCGTCAAGGCTGCGGCAACGGACCGTGACGCCCCCGGGCCGCCCGGGCTCTGGGCAGAGCGTCCACATGAGCGACGACTCGTGCGGGTACAGGAGGGCGTCGCCCCCGACCCTCCCGAGGGCCAGCTCATGAACGGTGACATTCGTCAGCCCGTTCGCCGCGATCGCGGCCTCCAGACGCGCCCGGTTTTGGGCCATCGGTTCGAACGCGTGCACACGACCGCGCGCGCCCACGCGGCGGCTCGCGAGAAGCGAGAAGAATCCAATATGGGCTCCGACGTCCCAAAACGTCATGCCAGGCTTCAAGAGGTCCGCGATCGTCTGCTGGACGGCGACCTCGTGGGCACCGGTCCAGTAGAATTTCTCCGTCTTCGGCTCGATCAAGAGACGGAGCCCGCGAGCCGGACCGGAGCGGACGACGATCCATGCCGCCCGGCCCGGGAGGAGGCGGTTGACCAGCGGGCGGAGCGCTCGCGTCACGAGCGCGCCGTTCCGGAAGCGCGCCGCGAGGGAGCCCGGGATCATGTTCAGGACCGCGATCATCCCGTCCGAGAGGGCCACGCGCCTACCCTTCCGAGCTGGCATGCCCTGACCGACTGAGCGCCACCACGACGGCGAGGTAGAGGAAATTCGACAGGACGGGGAGGTTGTAGTTCGCGACCCCCTGGACCGCGGTGCCGACGAGCGCCACGAGGCCCGCGAGGGTGAGGGCGCGGGCCCACCGACTGTCCGCGTGCCGGAGGCGCCGCCGCAGCGCGAGCCCGAGCGCGGCGGTGGCCGCGAGGGCGAGACCGAGGCCGACCGCGCCGGTGTCGGCGAGAAGCTCGACCCAGTCGCTCTCGGCGTGGGTGAAGGTCACCGGGGCCCGGAAGGTCCGCACGTGGGGATACGCCACGGCGAAGGTCGCGAGTCCGGTCCCCAGTGCGGGCGCCTCGCGCCAGAGCCTGAGGGCGTCCATCCAGAGGAAGAGGCGCGTGCTCTCCGTCGGCCGCCCGACCTCGTCGGCCAGCCGCTCGACGGTACCGTAGAGGACATCGCCGCTGATCCAGGCGCCGGCGAGGACGATCAGGACGGCCGCGAGCAGGACGCGCGCCGCGCGCCCGCGGCCCCGCTCGCCCTGCGCCCAGAGCCGACCGCTCATGACGAGGAGACCCGCGGCGAGCGCCACCAGGCCGCCGCGGGAGCCGCTCACGAGCGCCGCCCCGCCCATCACGAGGACAAGGAACGGGATGAGGCGGGTGGCGCCGCGCTCGGTGCTCCACTCCTTGAGGCGGTCGGCCCAGCGCCGGGCCCGCCGGCCCCGGTGCGCGCCCCGGGTGGCGGCGAGGCCGAAGGCGAGGGCGACCGGCACGACAATGACCATCAGCCCGGCGAAGTGAGCGCGGTTGACGTACGGGCCGAAGGGCGAGGAATTGACGGGCGCGGGCGGCCCGATCCAGTAGAGCCGGCCGTTCCACGTCACGCGCTCGGCGATGCCGAAGATGGAGATCACGGTCCCCGTGACGACCATCGTCCACACCGCCCGGCGTGCCCGGGCCGCCGTGCGGTAGGTGTTGTAGCACACGACAAAGAAGCCGGCCACGGTCAGGAGCTTGACGCCCTCTCGCCACGTCGCATGGGGGTCCAGGGACCGAGCCGCGCCGAGGCGCGGCAGGGTTCGAACGAACACCAGCGCGAGAAAGAGCAGCGCCGGAAACCAGCCGGGCGGCAGCTCCACCCGGAATTCCCAGTGCCGCAGCATCCCGAGCACGTACGTCGCGGCGATCGCCAGCACGACCAGCTCGGCGATCGCCTCGGACCAGGGCTCGACGGTGCCGAACGCGAGCGGGGCGAACACGAGGAGGAAGAGGGTCCCCGCCTCGATCACGCGCTCGGGCCACGCCGAGCTCATCGCAGGCTCACCTCGTCCACCCAGACCTTGCCGCCGAGGTTGCCCTCGGGCCCGGCCGCCTTCTCCCGCCGGAGACGCACGAGGACGAGGCTCGTGCCGTCGGGGACCCGGACGCGCGTCTCGAGGGGGACCCAGTCGGCGGTGGTCCCCGAGATCGTGCCGGTCTCCGCGAGCACCTCGCCGTCCCGGGGGGAGACGACCTCGAGCTTCAGCCCCGAGGTCGTCGTGAAATCTTGAGCCTTGGCGAGCGCCCGGAGGCGATACTCGCGCCCGGGCTCGACGGGGACGAACTGGGAGACGCCGGCGAAGTCGAGCGTGGGAAAGCTGTTGAACGTCAGCCGCAGGGAGTGCCGTCCGCCGGCCGCGACGAACCCGTCCAGGAGCACGTCCACGCCCCAGGTCGGCCGCACCCGCCAGTCGAGCCCCCACCCGAGCAGGCGCACGGCCTCGAAGCCCCCGTTCCAGATCGCGTTCTCGGCCGCGGCGGGCTTCCCATCGGGAATGAGGGTCAGCCAGACCCGGCGAGCCATCGCACCCTGTCCCGTTTCAATCAACCGATCCAGGTATTTGCGCCGCGTAGGCGCGGGGATCGGGGGCTCGAGTCTCGCGCGTGCGGTCCACGCCACCTCCGCGAGCGCCAGGTCCGTGTTCTCGACCGCGGCGTTCAGGACGTTGGTGAGGCCCGCCGCCTCGGGCGGGAGAAGCGTCGCGGGGTCCTCGTCGGGGCGGAGGAGCGTGCGCGCGAGCTGAAACGCGGCGTCGCGCTGCCCCGGGTCGACCGCCAGCACGTACCGGAGGTGCTCCAGCGCGAGGTCTCGCTCACGCCAGCGGAGGGCCAGGAGCGCCGCCTCCCAGCGCAGGCTGACATTGTGGGGGTCGGCGCGAAGGGCGGCCTCCAGGTACTCGCGGGCAATCGTAGGCGCACCGTGGTGATCGGCGAGCAGGGCCAGCTGGAACCGGGCAATCGTGCTCGTCGGGCGCAGGCGAAGCGCCGCCTCGAAATGGTCGCGCGCCCGGTCGTCCGCCGGGCCCGCAAGCGGCGTCTCGTACGCCTGCCCGAGGAGGATCTGGAGATCGGGGTCCCCCGGGTCCCACCGGAGCGCCCGCTCAAGCTCGACGGCTGTCGTCGCCCGCCGGGCGAGGTAGGAAGCGACGGCCGGTCTGACGATGCCGCGGGCGAGCCAGAGGGACAGAGCGAGCGTCAGCACGGCGACCAGGAGCCGGCTACCGCGCGACTCGAGGCGAATCAGCAGGAGCCGGTCTGAAGCGGGACCCACACCCTACCGCGCGGGCTACGTCGACGAGCCGTGACTTCTGACTTCCTTGGCGGCTCCCTCCGCGGCGCGGGCGTCGTATCCGTAGTAGCCGTAATACCCGTAGGAGCCCTGCCCGCTCACGTCGACGTCGTTCAGGACGACGCCGAGAAGCCTGGCCCGAACCGACAGCAAGCTCCGGATCGCCCGCTGGGAGGCGTCGCGCGTCGCGCGGCCGTGGCGGAGGACGAGGACGACACCCTCCACCTGGGCCGCCAGGACCATCGCGTCGCTGATCCCGAAGAGGGGGCCCGTGTCGAACACGATATAGGCGAAGCGCGCCTCGAGCGCCGTGACCGCCTGACGGAGACGGCTCGAGGCCAGGAGCTCGGCCGGGTTGAGCGGAATCCGCCCCGACGGGATGGCCGAGAGGTTCGGAATGCGCGTCGGCTTGATCACGTCGTTCAGCTCGGCCTGGCCCGTGAGAAACGTGGAGAGGCCAGGCGCCTGCGCCACCCTGAGGACCTCGTGGAGGCTCGGGCGCCGCATGTCCGCGTCGATCAGGAGCACCTCACCCGCCCCGAGCTGAGCCAGCGTGATCGCGAGGTTGCTGACGAGCGACGTCTTGCCGTCCTCGGGGTAGAGCGAGGTGACCAAGAGCGTCTTCGGGGGATGGTCGGGCGCCGAATAGAGGAGGCTCGTCCGGAGGTTCCGGAAGGCCTCGGAAAAGACCGACGACATGTCGGCGTGGGAGACGAGGGCGAACGGCCCCAGCCGGTCGCCCTGGACGAGCTCCCGGCGCCGCCGCCCGCGCCGCTCGAGGGCCCGGCGGGAGGGCACGAGGCCGAGCGTCGGCACGCGGAGAAGCGCCTCGACCTCCTTCGCGTCCTTGATGCTCGTGTCGAGGTACTCGAAGAAGAAGGCCACCCCCACGCCGCCGACGAGGCCCACCACGCACGCCAGCACGAAGTTGAGCGCGCGCTTCGGTCGCGACGGCCGGCTCGGGATCTCGGCGCGATCGACGACGTAGATGTTCGAGGTCAGGAGGGCGGACGAGATCTGGGTCTCGCGCAGCCGCCCGAGGAGCGAGGTGTAGAGCTCGCGGCTCGTGTCGACCTCGCGCCGGAGGAGATTGTATTCCGCCATGCGATCGGACAGACGCCGCGCCATGCCCCGGTACTGGACGAGGGAGGCCTCCATCTCCTGCTCGGTCCGGGCGGCCGCCTGGTAGTCGGCGCGGAGGGACTCCACGGCCCGGCGGAGCTCGGCCTGGAGCTGGCGGCGGCCCTCGGCGATCTTCTGGGCGAGCTGCTGCATCCGTGGATACTGCGGCTTGAAGATCTGACCGAGCCGCTGATAGTCGGCCTCCTGAGTGGTCAGGTCCTGCTTGAGCTGGACGATCAGCCGGCTCTGGAGAACGACGGGCAGTGAGCCGTTGTCCTGGCCGTTCGCCTGCGCGAGGAGACTCTCCTTGGCGATCCGGTCGGCGCGAGCCTTGAGGAACGCCTCCGAGACCAGGCTGAGTTGCTGGGTGAGCAGATCCTGGGGCTGGCCGTTCTTGTCGACGTTGACGAAGAGGATGTTGTTCGCCGTGAGAAATGCGTTGAGCTTCTCCTCTGCCTCTCGAAGCTTGTCCCGGGTCTCGTCGAGCTGCTTGGCGAGGAACTGGGTGGCCGAGCGGGTGCCCTCGACCTTCTGGTCAAGCTGCTGGGCGATGAAGGCGTCGGCCGTGGTGTTGGCGACGCGCGCGGCCAGGTCGGGGTAGTGGCTGTCGAAGGAGACCTTCACGAGCCTGGAGTTCCTCACCGGCTCGACCGACAGATGCTCGAGAAACGTCTCCGCCAAGGGCGACTCGAGCACGAGGTCTTCAGCTCCCTCGGGCGCGGGAGGCGGCGGGACGGGGATCCAGCTGACGAGCTGACGTCTGACCCACGCCGCGAGGCCGCCGTCGCGCTCGAGCTGGCTGAACTCGGGGTGCTGGTCGAGCTGGAGCAGGCCGATCACCCGGTTGGCGAGCGTCCGGCTCTGCAGGATCTTGTACTGGGTCTGATAGTAGTCTTGCTGGGAGTCGGCCCCCTTCACGACTTCCTCGAACTTGAGGACCTTCGGCTCTTCGTTCTCGATCCTGAGCGTCGCGGTCCCCGTGTAGACCGGCTTCGTCGTGAAGGTCCAGATCATGACCGCGATGACCGTCACCAGAAAGAAGGAGATGACGGTCCAGCGGTGGCGGGCGAGGACCCGCCAGTAATCCCAGAAGTGGGGGGCGTCTTCGTCGACCCCGTAGGGATAGGCACGCACGGGCTCCAGGGGCGCGAGCGTCGCGGACGCGGGGCCGGGGACGAGCTCGTGGCCCTCGTCCCCGGAGGGGAGCGGGCGAGGATCGTGCCGAGGGTCGACGTCACTCACGGGATGGGAACGCTCGAGTACAGGCCGAATTTGAGGAAGTCCCTGACCCCGTAGGCGAAGGCCTTGACCGCCGACTTCCCGACGACGACCACGTCACCCTGCTGGACCTCCGGCGCCGGTTTGCCGCCTTCGAAGTCGTTGAGGCTGTACCGGAACACGTCGCGCTTCCCACCGGCGGCCGGACGGTACAGGCGCACGTCGTCCCAGTCGGCGACCTCCTTCGCCCCGCCCGCGGCGACGACCGCCTGCTGGACGGTCGTGCGCGACTTCAGGAGGAAGGAGCCGGGTTTTTCGACGGCGCCGCCCACGTAAAACGAGCCCGCGCGCGGAACGTCGATCACGTCGCCCGCCTGGAGCGGGAGGTTGAGCTCCTTGTTGCCGTCGGCGAGGGCCTCGAGGTCGATCGCGGTCATGACCTCCTGCATCACGCCGTCCGGCGGACGGCTGCTCGTCTTTGCGCGGGGGGCTCCGGCGCCGTCCGTCGCGACACGGTCGGCGCGGGCGGAGGCGACCGCGGCGGCAGGAGTGCGGCGGGTCACGTAGACGGTGTGACCGGCGTCGTCGGCGAGCCCGCCGGCCATCGCCAAGGCGTCGGCCAGCCGAAGGTGGCCCGCGAGGGAATACACGCCGCCGGTCTTGACCGCACCCATCACCGAGACTCGCTGGCTCTTCTGCTCGGTGACGAAGACGGAGACCTGGGGGTCGTTCATGTAGTCCTGCCGGAGGCGGGTCCGCACTTCCGTCTCGAGCTCGGACGGCGTGAGCCCGGCGGCGGGGATGGCGCCGATCAACGGAAGCGTCACGCTGCCGCCGACGGGGACGCGCAGTTTGAGGCTCGAGAGCTCCGGAACGTCGAAGACCGATATCTCGATGAGGTCGCCGGGGCCGAGCGGGAGGTCCGTCTCCTCGGTCGGAGGGGTGAGGTGGCTGAGGAGCTTTCGGTTGAGGTCAGTGGCGACGGTGGTCGGGAGCGGGACCGCAGAGGCGGGCACTCCGCTCGACTCGGCCGCGGCGGTCGTCTGGCCAACGGAAGCCGACGACGCCGTCGGACGACCCTGAGCGGCGCAGGACGCCAGCACGAGCCCGAGGGCGGCGACGCGAAGGCCAAGAGGAATGTGTGTCCAAGACGGAGTCACGGGCCAACCGGTGTTGCCGGCGGAGGCGCCGCGTGACTGCCACCGCCGCCGCCAGACGACAACCCGGCTCCAACCCCGCCCGCGACCACGCCGCCGAGGCCGACGGCCGAAAGAGCGGTGAGGGTCGTCTCGGACATCCCGAACGTCGTACCCTCGAGCGCCTCCTCCTCCCCGACCGCGGCGCTCTGCGGCTGGGCCTGGGTCCCCGACGGTTGCGCCTGGGTCGCGGGGGGTCGCGCCTGGGTCGACGGCAGCGGCGCCGGCGGTTGTCCGACGTTTTGCGCGTAGAACATGGGCCCGGAGACGTAGCCGACCGAGTGGCCGCCGAGGTCGAAGAGCGGCATCGCGTCGTTCGCGATCTCGGCCGGAGGAATCTTGGCCATCGCGAACTGCACCAGCTGGCTCGGGAACCCTCGCGTCAGATTGGCGGTGAAGCCCGGCTGGATGACGAAGGTGTCGACGCCGGTGAGGTACCCGACGCTCCGCCCGCTCGGCTCGAAGATCGCCCGAGCATCCCGTGGAATCGCCACCGGAGTGTCGGAGGTGAAGTAGAAGCCGCGGACCGCGGGCGGCCTGCCGGGGAGGAACACCGGCTCGCGTCCCGCCAGGAGCACTCGCCCCGGGGTGCCGACCGGGGTGACCTGGAGGTGTCCCGCGGTCATCTTCAGCCCCATCAGCCCCGACCGGCTCACGAAGACCTCGCCGACGAGGAGCCCCGGGCGCACGGCCTCGAGGCGGGCCGACGGGGTCAGGATCTCGACCCGGCTCTGCTCGGGCAGGCGGAAGCGCACGCGACCGAACAGAAGCGAAATTTTCGCGGCCTGGCCAGAGGCCTCGAAGCGAATCGCGCTGAACGGAAAGACATCGAGCCGGCCCCCGTCGGTCAGGTCGAGGACGGCGCCCCCGCCCGCGCTCCGGAGCTCGGCGCCCTCGAGGATCGGGAACGAGCGCGCCCCGATCGGGAGCCAGCTCTTGTGGGCGTCGACTGAGAGTCTAGCCGACCCGAAGCCCCTCGCAGTTCCCAGGGGCGTGAGGTCGCCCCAGACGCAACTCGGCGCTGCCAGAGTGAGAGCCAGTCCGGCCGCGAGGAGCCTACCGTGTGCCCGTCTGGTAGACCTAATAGACTCTATAGTATCCCCTTGATGGTGTAGGCTACTAGCCCACAGAGGCCCTTCGTAAGTCAGATCCATCGGCCAAGCCAGTAGATTTACTGCTAAATTCGTAAATCTACCCGCCCGGAAAGTCAACGAAAAATTTGTGACGCCTTTGGCTTCGGACGAGAAGCGGGCTCGTACCCCTGCGAACGCGAGCCGGGGAGCCCCAAGGCCGGCGCTGTCCCGCGTCCCGATCGGCCGGTCGAGCGCCCTGTGAGGGCGCACTCTGAGGGCGAGCCCTTGAGGCTCGCAGTCGCCGGGGCGGTGAACTGTCAGTGTCGTCAAGGGTTAGGGCCCGTCGATCCGCTCCCGGAACTCCCTTTCTCGGCCTCCGGACGGCAGGCCTGCGACATGACGCACTGCGAGTCGTCGATGTACCGAAAGGCGGCGATTCTCAAAGCACGGTGACCCCCTAGGGTTCTATGCTCTCGCGGACGAAGGACTGGTCTCTTGGCGCCAAAGATTCTCGGTGTCAGCACGATTCCCGTCCGCAAGCGCCGTGCCACCCGTCTTGGCGACAGACTCTCCTTGTTTAGGCGACGGTTAGAGCTCGGCTCCGGGTCCCGCAAGTGAAGCGCGTGCCCAGATTTGTGAAGGCTATTGCACCCTCACAGCGCCTGGAGTACTAAAGGTGGGCCCCCAGAGGAGGAAGTAGGTCCGACTGGGCTTGAGGCTGACGACAGTCCCCGATCGCGGGGGGCGGCCGTGTTCGGGGGGATAGCCGGTCCTGTGTCGGAGTCGAACGCGGACCCGCAACTGCCCGAGCTCCTGTGTAAGAGCCTTCAGAGACCACCTCAAGCGTTTCAGAATTTGTGAAAACCCGTAGGCGAAGTCAGAGGATCCCTACGCCGAATCCGCGCAATTTCGTTATGCTCCTCGTCTTGGCACGCGGCATGCTGCCGCTTTGGCATTCATGGTGGATCTGTGACCGAAGCGCATCTCTGCTCTCCGCATGCCTCCGACCAAGGAAAGGGGGCTCCGGCGAAGGTGGCACCGCGGCCTGGCCAGTGCCTTCGGTATCTGCGTGGCCAGTCACGCGGGCCGAGCGCAGGGGCGGAGCGCCGACTCCATCGGCGCTCGTGAGACCTGAGACCAACACTGAGCCTCAGGGCGTCTCACGGGGAACCGCCATCTTCCTAACCCAGACGCCAAGCTCTTCGTCCTACACCGAGTGCGTCCCGCGTCGATTGTCCGGCGCCGTTAGAGGACCGGACGATGCGCGGGCGCGCCTCTGATCCTAGGCCGGCAAACAGGGGATACGGCAATGCAGAACTCTGTACCGCGCAACGCACGTAATCAGTACATCTCTGAACGTCGGCGGCGCGGAGACGCGGTAGACCAGGTGCCCGAGCAACCGCGGCGAACGGGTCGGCTACCGTGGGCGGGGGCGGCACTGCTCCTGCTGCTGTGCTGTCCGCTCTCCGCCGTGGCCCTGACGAGTGTGCTCACCGAGCGCTACGACATTGCCCGGACGAATCAGAACCCGACCGAGACGACCCTGACGCCGGCGAACGTCAACCCGAATCAATTCGGGAAATTATTCTCGTCTCCCGTGGACGGGTACGTCTATGCGCAGCCGCTCTACCTGCCGGCGGTCACCATCCCCGGCAAGGGCACGCACAACGTCCTGTTCGTGGCGACCGAGCATGACAGCGTGTACGCCTTCGACGCCGACAGCAACACGGGCGCGAACGCGACGCCGCTCTGGCAGATCACCTTGCTCGACGCGGCGCACGGGGCGGCGGCCGGCGCCACGAC
>Ga0066707_10000024_pt1 | contig 26705 bp, 26 predicted proteins | sample GraSoiAngelo_156_FD_66503 | JGI IMG/M metagenome (GOLD analysis project Ga0066707, IMG submission 66503) | Grasslands soil microbial communities from the Angelo Coastal Reserve, California, USA - 14_1009_13_40cm | ecosystem: Environmental > Terrestrial > Soil > Grasslands | place: USA... | reverse complement strand
TTGCGTGAACGCGAGATCGCTTTAACTGGGGATAGGGCGATTGGCGAAGAGAACGAAAACCGCTAGGTCCTGAGGAACTGGGCTGAAGAGGGCCCACCTGGTTTGGGTATGTCCCTAAATCTGTTCTCTGGGTCCCACTTGCAGGCCGAAGGTTAGGGGATGGCCGAATTCAAAGCTGTCGGTAGGAAAACGATTTTAGCGTCAGACCATTCACACCGTGAGCATCGGGCGGTGTCCTACACGAGTACCAGAAAGCCCTGGTGCCGTATCCAGCTCCACGCTAAGTTTCGCCTAAACGAATCCTTTAGCGATACTCAATGCCAGAAACATAGGTCTCGCATTACAATCGAATCCATCATTCGCGGCTCTTTTCTAGAACCGGAGAGAATTGAATTTATCGCGCTACAGATTGCCGGACTCGACGTTTATTTATGAACTCGCGATTTTGATCGATAATGTTGCCTGGCGCTTTTGCTCAAATTTCTCAGCGGCGTAAAAATCTGAGGAGCACTCCATGGGTCATCCTCTTCTCGATCTCACAAACAAAACCGCGGTTGTGATTGGCGGAACCAGCGGCATCGGACTGGCGCTCACTCGCGGACTTGCCCAGGCGGGAGCCAACGTTGTGCCCACGGGCCGTCGCGCAGAGCAGGTTCGCAACGCGGCTGCGCAAGTAGTTGCCCTTGGCCGGCGATCCCTTACGCAAACTTGCGACGTCACCGACAACGCCAGCATCGATCGGCTCTTGCAGGCCGTGTGCGCTGAATTCGGCAGCGTACAGATCCTTGTAAATTGCGCCGGCCGCACAAAAAAAATGTCCACGCTCGATTTTCCGGAATCCGAGTGGGACGCCATCCTGGAAACAAATTTGAAGGGGACATTACGCGCTTGCCGGGTGTTCGGCCGGCATATGATCGAGAAGCGCTACGGCCGCATCATCAATGTGGCCTCCATTTCCTCGCTTGTGGGGCTGTACCAAGTTGCCGCGTACGGCGCAAGCAAAGCGGGCGTTGCTTCACTGACGAAAGCGCTGGCCATCGAGTGGGCGACTTCAGGCGTTTGTGTTAACGCACTCGCTCCAGGTGTATTTCGCACAGACTTGAATGCTACCCTGCTTGACGGAACGGAACGTGGGAAGGAGTTTTTGCTTCGCACGCCTATGAAGCGCTTCGGCCAGCTCGACGAATTGGCCGGCGCTACCGTGTTTCTCGCTTCCGATGCCGCCAGCTTCGTAACCGGCCACCTTCTTGTGGTTGACGGCGGCATGCTAGCCAGCGGCGTCAATCAATAATCCGGCCTGCCTCCTTCGCAAAGGAACTTCTCAAGCAATTCTCGCTGGCTCCAACCTCGGCGCCAGAACATGGATTATGGCAAGCGCCACTAAGTACGTGGCCCCGGCAATGAAGAACGGAATCATGTAACTGCCGGTCCATTGAAGCACGTGGCCGACCACCCATGCGATAAGCAACCCGCCGACCGCTCCGGCCATTCCTCCAATTCCCGTCACCGAACCGACGGCCTGAGCAGGAAACATGTCGGATGTTACCGTGTAAAGATTGGCGGAGAATCCCTGATGGCACGCGGCCGCAAGTCCAATCAGCAAAACAGCTGACCACGTGCTCTCCACTCGATAGGCATATACCACTGGCATGACGCCGATTGCGCAAATAAGCATGGCAATCTTGCGACCGGCGTTGATGCTTCGTCCGCTCTTGATCAGGAATGAGGATATCCAGCCGCCGGCAACGCTTCCGGCGTCTGCGATGACATAGATTGCGATCAGCGGTAGTCCTACCCGCGTAAGTGAAAGGCCATGTTTAGTCTGGAAGAAACCGGGCATCCAGAAAAGATAAAACCACCAGATCGGATCGATGAGGAATTTTCCAACGGCGAATGCCCATGTCTGACGAAGTGGAACTAGCCTGACCCACTTGGTTTTTGCCAGATCATCTTGCGGATCGCTGCGGATGTAATCCAATTCCTCTTTGGAAACTCTCGTGTGCTCTTCCGGTTTGCGATAAATCATCAGCCAAAACGCCAGCCAGACAAAACCGAGAGAGCCGATCCCGATGAACGCGCCTCGCCAGCCCCACCGCACACTGATCCACGCCACCACAACTGGCGCAAGCATGGCACCGACGTTGGTCCCGGAGTTAAAAATTCCAGTCGCCAGCGCGCGTTCTTTTTTCGGGAACCATTCCGCTACCGCTTTGATGCTGGCGGGAAAAACCGCCGCCTCGCCAAAGCCGAGAGCGAATCGGGAGACGGCAAAGCCCGTGAGTGAACTCGCCAAGGCTGTCCCCATCGAAGCCAAGCTCCAGAAAATCATTGCCAGAGCGTAGCCCAACCGGGTGCCCAGGCGGTCAACGAGCCAGCCAACGGCCAGCATGCCCAGCGCATAGGCGGCCTGGAAAACAATCACGAGATTCCCGTAATCGATTTCATTCCAGCCCAAATCATGCTGCAGGGTTACCCGAAGTACTCCCAGGACATTGCGATCCATGTAGTTCTTGGTCGTGCCGAGCAGCAAGAGCGTACAGATCACCCAGCGAAAATACCCACGACGGGAAGGAATCTTTGACAATGCTGATTCGCCTCCCGCGGTGCCCGCGGCTGCAATCTGCGAAACGGAAACGCTGGATTCGGAAGTGGGGCGCGACGGGTCCATTGAGCACTCCTACCAACTGTGCATCGTCCCATCGAGTTTGCGGTTGATCGGCAAGTATGCTCGACGGTAGGGATACTTGGACGCCAAAGCTTCATCAAAATCGATGCCGAGGCCCGGCGCATCGCCTGGATGCATCAAGCCGTCGGAAAAACTGTAGGAATGCGGGAAGACGCGGTCCGTCTCTTTGGTGTGGTGCATATATTCCTGTATCCCAAAATTATGGACACTCAAATCAAAATGCAACGCCGCAGCCATACACACGGGACTCATATCCGTAGCGCCGTGGCACCCGGTCCGAACGTGATAGAGTTCCGCCATGCTGGCGATCTTCCGCAGATGCGAAATTCCGCCAGCATGCACAACCGCGGTCCGAATGTAATCAATGAGCTGCTCCTGAATGAGCTGCTGGCAATCGTAAATTGAATTGAAGACCTCGCCAATCGCCAAAGGCGTTGTCGTGTGCCGGCGGATGAGGCGCAAACTTTCCTGCAACTCCGCCGGAACGGGGTCTTCGAGCCAGAACAGGTGAAAGGGTTCCAGGCTCTTTCCCAGGCGTGCCGCTTCGATCGGTGTCAGCCGGTGATGCACGTCGTGCAGTAAAGGAAGATCCTCGCCAAATTCTTTCCGCAGCCGTTCGAATAGTCGCGGCACAAAGTTGAGGTATAGCTCTGAACTCCATGCGCTTTCGACCGGCGCATCTTTTTCCGCGGGCTCGTAGTACATTTTGCCGCGCCCGACGCCATAGGTGCTCTGCAATCCAGGTATGCCGCTCTGCGCGCGAATCGCTTTGTATCCAAGCTTGCGGTACTCGGCGACCGCCTGAACGGTGTCCTCTATGTCCTGGCCACTGGCATGGCCGTAAACCAGAACACCGTCGCGAGAAGCCCCTCCCAGCAACTGGTAGACCGGCACATTTAACGCCTTGCCCTTGATGTCCCAGAGGGCGGTATCCACCGCCGCGACCGAACACATGGTGACCGGGCCGCGCCGCCAGTACGCGCCCTTATAAAGGTATTGCCAGATGTCCTCGATTCGCCGCGCGTCACGCCCGATCAAAATTGGAATGACGTGGTCGGAAAGATAGCTCGCGACGGCTAGCTCGCGGCCGTTTACCGTCGCATCTCCAAGACCGTAAATTCCATCTTCTGTCGTAATCTTCAGTGTTACGAAGTTGCGTCCCGGGCTGCAGATAATCACTTTGGCGTCGGTGATCTTCATCGTCGATTGGAATCCTTAGAGTCTCGCGGCCAGGCCAACCGCGAAGGCAATCCAATTCACATCCCCTGGCTGGCTCGACTCATAAAACAGGCCTGCCTACTCTACTACAGCCTCTGCCCTCGCCGCGAAGGCCGCACACCGAACAACTCGATTCGTTTTTTGATAGAGTGGCCTCCGTGTCTGCGCACTCGCCCTTTGGAGCCGCGACAATTTAGGTTCTAAAAATGCAGTAGGCGCACCTGGCCGCCAGCGTTTGCACGGCCGCATCTCTTGGGAGAAGGTGAATGGACATCCACCAGCTTGAATTGTTTCTCGCCGTCATGGACTCTCCCAGCATGACCCGCGCCGCGGAAAAAATTCACCTCTCCCCCGGTGCCGTCAGCCTCCAGCTTCATAACCTCGCCGAAGAGCTCCATACCGAACTCTTCGTGCGTCGCGGAAAACGGTTAGTCCCCACACCTGCCGCATTGCGCCTCGCCGAGCATGCCAAAGAAGTGATCAAGCGCATGGGCCACATCCGGCAGGAATTTGAAAATGATTTGTCCAAGGACGTGCGCCCTTTCCATTTCGCCACCGGTGTAACTACGCTTATCTATCAATTGGGCGGCCCGCTTCGTCAACTGCGCAAGCGTTTCCCCAATGCGGAAATCAGCGTAACGGTCGGAGTCACCGAAGAAATGGTCGCCGGACTTCTCGACCGCCGCTTCGATTTGGCGCTCATCTCTCTCCCCGTTGCCGAGGAAAACCTCAATATCATCCCCCTTTTTGAGGAAGAGCTTCTCATCGTCCGCCCGTCGGCCAACAAAGTGGGCAGCGGGCACGTCGGCACTTTGCGCGCGGCCGATCTTAACAACGCTCCCTTCCTGCTCTACCCCAAGCGCAGCAACATACGCCTAATCATCGACCGTTTTTTCCGGGATATTGGCGTTACACCGCATGTCGTGATGGAAGCGGACGACACCGAAGCGATCAAACGCCTCGTGGAATCGGGTTTCGGCCACTCCGTTCTCCCCGAGCACGCTTTGAGGGGGCGATCACACTTCTTTCAAAAGTTTCGCGTCGGTGGAAATCGCTTGACGCGAAGCCTGGCGCTCGCAACCGCCCGGACGGATTGTCCGCGCAAGCTGACGGAATCGATCGCTAGTTTTCTCCGGACTGCGCTTGTCGGGGACTGATGTCGAGGGAAGCGTGGTAAGGCCCGTACGCTTATCTTGGGCGGAGGCTTGTCCAGTTCTCGAAGTTTGACCGGAACAGTCGGTTCACGTCTCGCTGTATATCTCGCAGGCTAATTCCGCGGCCGTCGTCGTAAATCAGCTTGTAGGCATTTGCAAGAATGGGCGCAAGGGTGCGGCGCGTGTTTCGCCATTTGTAGATGACCTGTTCGAGCACGCGCGCGTCGGAATGCTGCGGAATGAAACTGGTGCCCAGCAGTTCAATCCTCTCCCGCGTAATTTCCTCCACAATCGAAGGATTATTCATGAACCACCAGCATCCGAACGGCATCATGTTATTGAATTTCCGCGCGTACACGCACAGTTCGTGCTGATTCTCGCGGCTGAGTACGCTCACCAAAAACCTGTTCTCCGGAAAGCTGCGGCACAGATTTTCCAGTGCGCGAAGGTCGGCCCTGCCGACAGCGTCGCCGGCGAGCCGCAGCGCCGGATTAACCTGTCGTCGCACCCCGATCATCAGCGACATGGGCAGTCCGAACTCGCGGCAAGACGGAAGCACTGCTTCACCCAGTATTTTGCTCGTGATGCTGTCGTCCGGATAAAAGAACGCATCCGTTAGCGAAACCGCCATATACAACGGCCGCATGCGCTTGTGCCAAGCAGCGAGAAACCGGCGAACCTCCGCGATCGACTTTCCCGATGCCTTCTCGTCGACGGCGTAACCCTGGCTCGCCAATTGCTGCCAGTGCTTTGGCCACCCCCACAAGATCCGGTCCAGCCGCAGCACGGCATGAAACTGCGCGTGATCTTGGTCGCCGTTCAGCCATACTCTCTGCTCTTCGGGGTCCAACGGATCGTTGGTCATCACCACGTCGCTCACACCCGCAATCTCGAAGACTTTGCCAATGTGTTGTTCGATCGATTGGCCGCTGAAAAACTCCCGCGCGTCTTCGAGGGCCGATGCTCCTGTGGGCAAATCAAGTGCCTGCAGCACGGCTATAATGCCGCGTGTCGATTCCGAGATCGGGCTGTTTTCCACGAACAGTGCCCGCCAGATCGCGTCCGCCCGCTCCCGCTTCGAGAGCTTCCAATATTGTTCCGGCGTAGTCTTCGACGATCGGAAAAACTCCGCCTCCAGGTAGTGATATGTCAGGAGTTCATCGATTCCCCAAAGTCCCAGCTTTCCAAACGTCGGCGAAAACAGGTGCGTATGAATATCAACAAACAGCGTCGAGGCCAGCGTCTGCTCTACCGCGCTATCGATCTGGTCCGTCGTTAGCAAGTCAGCAGCCAAGACTCTGTTGTTCTTTAAATCCGATTGATTGACTGACGTAGCTCCCATAGGCAGGTCTGCGCGGATTCTTCCGGGTCCTTGCGCGTCCTTTCCTAGAGTCAACCCGAAGGTACCCGAATCTGCGCTGGCATCCGGCCGGTTGACGCTCTTAGCTGCTCAGCAGGTGGCGGAATATGAATAAACGCAAGAGCGTTACAGAATATAGAAGCCGCTCCCTCAAAGTGTCAAACCGAAAAAACTGATGTTAAAATTCAGTGCGGCTTAACGAACCGTTCGCGCGCCCCACAACGTGTAATTTCGCACTCGGATGCTTTCCTGAGATCCTGAGGCTCGCTTGCCCCCTCGGCTCAAATCAACCGCAATAAACGATTCCTTTAATAATTTTCAACGCTGGAAACTCCTTTCTTGGCTTACTATTGGCTCGTTTCGAGGGATACGAACCATAGCGGCCACGCGACGCCACAAGATGAGTTCTGATCGGGGACCGGTATGAATCTGACCGCTCGTTGCAATTCATCGGCATTCCTGGAGGTTATATGTATTCACCAAAAGCTTCTCGGCGGGATTTCCTGAAAATCACTGGCGCAAGCGTCGCGGGTACGGCTCTGAGCGTCCCTGCATCGGCATATGCGGGAATTGTCGGCGCCAACGATCGCGTCCGAGTCGCAATTTGCGGAGTGCGTGGCCGTGGTCACGATCACATCCGCGGCTTTTCGCGTGTTCCCGGAACGGAGCTCGCCGCTCTGTGCGATGTCGATGAAAACATATTGAACCAGCGCCTCAATGACGTCCAGAAGATGGGTTTGCCAAAGCCAAAATCCTATGTTGATGTTCGCAAGCTCCTCGAGGACAAAGAAATTGACGCCATCTCCATTGCCACGCCCAATCATTGGCACTCGCTGATGGCCATTTGGGGATGCCAAGCCGGAAAAGACGTCTATGTGGAAAAGCCGTGCTCGCATAACTGGTTTGAAGGCCGGCAGCTCGTGCGTGCCGTCAAGAAGTACAACCGGATTTGCCAGCACGGCAGCCAGTCGCGATCAAATCCTGGCATGATGGAGGCAATCAAGCATGTGCAGGAGGGGACCATCGGCGATGTCTACTTGGCCCGCGCGCTTTGTTACAAGTGGCGCCCTTCCATAGGACGCGCCACGGAAGAGCCGATTCCTGCCGGCGTTCACTACGACCTCTGGACCGGCCCAGCTCCGATGAAGCCTTTCACCCGCAATCGTTTTCACTACAACTGGCATTGGATCTGGGACACCGGTAACGGCGAAGTCGGCAACCAGGCCATCCACGAAATCGACATTGCTCGCTGGGGCTTGGGCGTCGGATTCCCCGTTTCTGTCGCCGCCATGGGTGGGCATTTTATGTTTGATGATGACCAGGAGACACCCAATACGCTTAACGCGACATTCTGTTTTGAGACTCCCGGCGGCAAGCGCAAGATGATGGAACTGGAAGTTCGCCATTGGATCACCAATCATGAAGCGCAGATTGGCACAGGCGCTTATGGGGCCAGTGGGGTGCCGGCTGCGGGACTGACGGCAGCTCCAGCCAAGAAGCCAGCCGACCAGCCACGGTCCTTGGGACCAAAGGACGCCAAATCCAACACCATCGGCAATCTGTTCTACGGTTCGAACGGCTATCTCGCTATCGACGGATACGACTCTTACAAGACATGGCTGACGGATCAGGACCAGCCTGGGCCGCAAGGCAAAGCTGCCGGTGACCATTACGCGAACTTCGTCGAGTGCATTCGCAGTCGCCGTGCCCAGGACATTCATTCGCCGATTGAAGAAGCCCATATCTCGACCACGCTAGTACATCTAGCCAATACCTCATACCGTCTCGGACGCACCGTGCGATTCGATCCAGCCAAAGAGCAGGTCGTTGACGATGAGGAAGCCAACCGTTTCCTGCGTGGCAGTTACCGCGCGCCTTACGTGGTGCCGGAAGAAATTTGACCATTATTGGAGACGGAGGCCGCAGCTAACCATGCGCATTCTCGTTGCCGGTGCATCCCTCATCTTCGTAGCCGTGTCGGCGTTTCTCGTCTCTCTCGCCTCCGCGGGCCCTCATCCTCCCGACCGCGTTTCCGTGGCCGTCAACGAGGAGGCTCGCCGGGTCGACATTTCCATTGACGGCCAGCCTTTCACTTCCTACATCTGGCCCACCACGCTCAAGAAACCAGTCCTCTATCCGCTCCGTACCGCCAAAGGAACCATCGTCACTCGCGGCTTCCCTCTCGACCAGCGCCCCGGCGAACGCGTCGATCATCCCCATCACGCCGGCCTTTGGTTTAACTACGAAAATGTAAATGGCATCGATTTCTGGAACAATTCCGACGCCATCAAGCCGGAAAACGCCCCCAAGATGGGCACCATTCTCCATCGTTCTGTCGTCTCCGCAAAAAGCGGTTCCGATCAGGGCGAACTCGACGTCGAATGTGATTGGGTCACTTTCGACAAAAAAGTTCTGCTCAAGGAACATACACACTTCGTCTTCCGCGGCGGCCCCGCTTTTCGCAGCGTCGACCGCATCACCACACTCCGCGCGCTTGACGAAAAAGTTTCTTTCCCCGATGAAAAGGACGGCATGCTGGGCCTTCGTGTTGTTCGCGCTCTCGAAATCCCCTCTGAAAAACCGGAGGTTTACACCGATGCCAGCGGTCGCGCCACGACCGTCGCCAAGCTGGACAACACCGGCGTCAATGGAACCTACCTCACGAGTGAAGGCAAAAAGGGCGATGCCGCCTGGGGCACGCGCGGGCGGTGGTGCAATCTCAGCGGTCTCGTCGGCGCCGAGCCTGTCACCATCACCATTCTCGACCACCCTGGCAATCCAGGCTTTCCCACCTACTGGCATGCCCGCGGCTATGGCCTCTTCGCCGCCAACCCTCTCGGCCAGAAAGTTTTCAGCAATGGCAAGGAAGAGCTGAATCTCTCCCTTGCCCCCAATGCCAGCGTCACGTTCCGCTATCGCATCTTGATCTCTTCCGCAATCGCCGCGCCCGAAGCCACCGAAGCAGCCTACAAGGATTTCGTGGCGGCCTATCACTGACTTAAGTCCAACGAGAAGCTCTCGCCTTCAGATCCCGGCTTGTCACGGAACGGAACTCGACGTGTACTCTTTGCGATACGTTCATTTGGAAAAAGCCAAAATTCCGACTATCCTTCTTCTCTTACTGATCGCTGATAACTGATTACTGATATTCCATGACCATTCACATCGGCCTCATCGGCGGCGGAAACATCACGGAGACTCACGCCCGAGCTGCTCGCGCCATCCCCGGCGTCGAAATTTCCGCCATCCACGGAACGAACAACGAAAAAATCGCCCGTCTCTGCCATGAACACGGTGGCACTCCCTATCAAGACTTCGACGCCTTCTTAAGGCATCGTCCCATGGATCTCGTCATCATCGGTTCCCCCTCCGGACTTCACGCTACGCAAGGCATCGCCGCCACACGTCAGGGCCTCCACGTTCTCTCGGAAAAGCCCATCGAAATCAGCACTGCGCGCACCGACTTGCTCATCGAAGCCGCAAAAAAATCCAATGTCCAGCTCGGCGTCATTTTTCAAGACCGTATGAAGCCCCACATTCGCCAGCTCAAGAGCTGGCTCGATCAAGGCCTCCTCGGCAGGCCCATCATCGTCGATGCCCGCGTGAAGTGGTACCGCCCGCCGGAGTACTACTCCAATTCGCGCTGGCGCGGCACATTTGCCCTGGATGGCGGCGGCGCCTTGATCAATCAAGGCATCCACACCGTCGACTTGCTCCTCTGGCTGCTCGGTGATGTTGTTCGCGTGCAGGCTCGCACCGGCACGCTGCTTCACAAAATCGAAGCCGAAGATACCGCCGCCGCTATCCTCGAATTTTCCAGCGGCGCGCTCGGAATTCTCCACGCCACCACGGCCGCCTACCCCGGCTATCCTCGCCGCATCGAAATCTCCGGCACCGAAGGCACCGTCATCCTCGAACATGACCGCATCGTCGCCGCCAATCTCCGCACTCGCGCTGCCGCAGAACCTGCTGCCCTCGACGAAAACCAAAGCGCCTCTTCTGCAGCCGTCACTGACTTCCGCGGCCACCAGGCCGTCCTTGAAGATTTTCTGCAAGCCATCCAGCAGAATCGCGTTCCCGCCTGCGACGGCCTCGAAGGCCGCCGCAGCATCGCTCTCGTTGAGGCTATCTACCGCGCCGCAAAAACTCCCGACCGCGTCGCCACCGTCTGAAGAACGCAAGTCAGCCGCTGCGGTATATCTTTTCGCCGTTTCCATACCCTTGCGTGGTGAGGGGGAAAATCACTTTCCAAGAATTGTCCACAAAGTCCTAAACTTTGAGAAGTACCAAACTCTTGGCAAGCAAAAAATGTCAATGACCTAGGCCGCTAAGCACATTGCCCTCCGTATGATAGGTCTACTGTGAGGAGCCACGATTCCAGTGGGCTGCAAATTGCTCTACGACGGCTGTGATCGCCATCTTGAAACTCACCTCGCAATGGCTGGCAAACAGAAAGGTTGGGTACCAGTACGAGAAGAGATCTTCACGTGCTTTGCTACCAGCATCACACGGAGATGCTTTTGGGACTCTCCAATGACCTTGAAGAAGCTCTGCCGTACGCCTGCCAGGAGCCTGGCTGCCTTATCCGATACGATGGCCCGCGGGGATACTTCCTCGACACAAAAGATACAAACATTATCGGAGCGGAAATCACGCCTCGCGTCAACTGTTCCAATGATGGGCAACGTATGTATCTAACTGAGGTTACGCCCGAAAGAAGAAATTTCCGCCTGTGGAAATGCCCTGAATGCGATCAGAGCTACATGAATGATGAAGATACCTCGGCCGGGCTGGGAAAAAAGATGGGAGCATGATCCTCAGCTAGTCCTTCATTGGCGGGTTTGAAATTAAAAACGGTAGCCTTTCGCGGTTAGTAGGGTTTGGCCCACGACTCCACCCTGCCGGCCAGTTCCAGCCCGACGGCAAACCTTTCCTTTCCCTTGGACACTCGTTGGCAGTACACAATGCGCGCCTGTGACCACACTCCCTCCCCTGCCGAGCTAACCAGTACTAGTAGCCCCGGCTGCAGCTTCTGCTCCATGAGTACGCGCGCCCCATGGGCGCTCACGTTTTCAGTCAACAACTTCTCGCTAAGCTTTGGCGCAGCGGGCAAACAAATTTCCAAGCTCACGGTCTTCAGGATCCGTTTTTCGGACCGGCCATTCGACATAGTCCTCCTGGTACCAGAGACCTTGTGAGCCCCGGACACCATATTCTCTCTTGGCCGCGCTCCTGTCTGTTGGGCACCTTATGCATGCGCGTGCGTGGCGTGATTCGTATTTAGCTGCAGATTCTGTAACTGACCTGTGTCTCCTCGCCCCTTCCAATCGCAGAAATTCAGCCTCGGCGACGGAGCACTCCCCCCAGGTCGCATTACAATCGCATTACAATATGTTGACTACTATTGTTCAGAGTAGGGGACAAGCGGGCGGAACCCGCAATTCCCCAACGGGTGTTCTCCCTAATCCTCCGCGCTATCTCGCCTATTTGTTGCTAGTTGACTCTGCCCACAACGCCGTCGTCTCGCCCAATTCCCGCAACACCTCCGCGTCGCTCCTCTTCGAACTCTTCAGCACATGAAAGGAATGATCCGCTGTTTCAATAATGTGCAACGTCGCCCGCGCCCCTAACTTCGTGCACACCGGACGCAGCAGCTTCAGATCGGCAAGCGTATCCCGCGTTCCTTGCAGGAACAGCATCGGCACCGTGACTTTCGCAAGGTGGTCCGCTCGTTTCGTCCCAGGCTTGTTCGGGGGATGCAATGGAAAGCTGAAGAACACCAATCCTCGCACGCCATCAAGCAAACGCTCCGCCGCAGCCTGCGAAGTCATTCGCCCTCCCATGGACTTCCCTCCGGCCAACAACGGCAACTCCGGAGCCGCGTCGGCCGCCGCTCGCACTGCCGACCTCACTGTCGCCGTCAGTACTGCCGGCGCGTCAGGAACCCGCCTCCGTTCCTCCATGTACGGAAACTGGTACCGCATTGTCGCTACCCCTACGCTCGCCAATTCGTCCGCCAGCTTCGCCATAAACGGGTGACTCATCCCCGCACCAGCTCCATGAGCCAGCACCAGCAGCCATCGCGCCTTCGCCGGCCGCAACAGCAGCGCCGACACCTTGCCCGCGCCCTCCACTCCAAGTCGCAACTCCTCGCTCGCTGCCATTTCGCCGCGATTCTAGCAGAACATCCCTGCGTACCAGTGCTCGCCTATTCTGCGCGACATGAACCCATAGGAATGTCCCAACAACGGGATGCTCCACGGCTTACCTGTTGCTTTCCCAAAGGAAGTGTGCCATCTTCCTATTGGAAACCAAAATGACGGTGCACCGTTAATACTCCTATGAAACAAAAAACCGACGTCCTGCAAGGCACGCTGGCGTTGATGGTCCTCAAGACTCTCGATGTGCTCGGGCCGCTGCACGGCTATGGAATCGCGCGGCGCATCGAGCAGATCAGCGGCGATCTGCTGGCCGTGAATCAAGGCACTCTGTATCCCGTGCTGTTGAAGCTGGAGCAAGAAGGGGCGATCGCATCCGAGTGGGGCGCCTCGGAGAATAATCGCAGGGCGCGCTTCTATCGTCTGACTCGCCAAGGACGCAAACAGTTGCGGACCGAAACTCAAGATTGGGAACAAACCGCGGCAATCATCGGTCGCTTCTTCGATGCCAAAGCGGAGGATTTGTCATGAAATCTCTCAGACGGTTTTTCAACCGCGTGGTGAACGTCGTGACCAGGCGAGCGCAAGAAGAGCGCTTGAGGGAAGAAATTGAGGAACACATCGCTCTGCAAACCGCCGAAAATCTCCGCGCCGGTTTATCGCCAGGTGAGGCCCGCAGCCAAGCCATGCTCAAGTTTGGCGGCGTGGAAGCCCTGAAGCAAGACTATCGCGCCGAGCGAGGACTGCTTCTCATCGAGAATCTCCTGGCGGATTTGCGAACCGCAACACGAACGATTTCGCGCATGCCAGGCCTAGCGGCTGTGATCATCGTTTCGCTGGCCATCGGAATCGGCGTGAATACAACCATCTTTTCATGGATTCAGCTGATCCTGTTCGAGCCGATGCCCGCCGTGAGCGGAGCCGCGAACTTTCTACTGGTCGAGCCTCGCAGGGAGATGGGCGGATATCCAGGCGCTTCCTGGCTGGAATATCGCGACTTGCAGACGCAAATCCCCGCGCTCCACGACATCGTGGCATCTCAGATGGTCCCGTTCAACGTGGGAGAGAGGGGCCAGACGGAGCGGACGCACGGGCAACTCGTCTCTGGCAATTATTTTTCCGCCTTGGACTTGAAACCAGCAATCGGACGATTCATTCGGCCCGAGGAGGCGGAGCGGCCCGGAACCGAGCCGGTCGTTGTGATTTCCTATGATTACTGGCAAACGCGGTTTCGCGGCGCGCCGGAAGCTGTGGGACAAAAATTGCGCGTCAACGACAGCGATCTTATAGTCATCGGCGTGGCACCCAGGGAATTCCAGGGAACCATGATCCCGTTAAAGTTCGAACTGTGGGTGCCAGCCACGATGGGGCCTGCGTTGCTCGGTCGCGCACTCTACCTCGAAGATCGCAGCAGCCGCGGTTTTTCGTTGATCGGAATGTTAAGCCCTGGCGCGACACGCGAGGAAGCCCAGGCCGAGTTCAGTACGGCGATGGCCCAGCTTGCGCGCGACTATCCTGAGGCCAGCGCCGGAATTAGCGCCGAGATTCATCCATTCTGGAAAACGCCGCGCGGTCCGCAGCGGTGGCTGATCAGTGGGCTCGCCATCTTGCAAGGCGTTATGCTGCTCCTGCAGTTGGCGGTCTGCGGCAACACCGCAAACCTCATGCTGGCTCGTGGAAGCACCCGGCAGCGCGAGATGGCCGTGCGCGTAGCGCTCGGCGCGGGACGCTGGCGCATCGTCAGCCTGGTACTTTCGGAAAATATGCTGCTCGCTTTCCTGGGAGCAGGCCTCGGAGCAGCCCTCGCCGTTTGGGGCACAACGGCATTGCGCCTTGCGCCAATGATTGGCGCATTTCCGATCCTGTTTCCCACCAGAGTGGATGCATTCACCCTCGCCTTCGCCATGTTGCTCGGTGTTGGGTGCGGTTTGATCTTCAGCGCGCCGCCGGCGGTCCATCTGGCGCGGCTGGATCCGCAGGAGGGGCTTCGCTCCAGTTCCAACACATCGCCGCGCAGCCGTGCGCGCAAAGTTCTCATGGGCGTGGAAGTCGGACTTGCGATGGTCGTCTTGATCGCCGCGGCGCTCTTTCTCGAAAGTTTTCGCTCGGCTCGTCAAACAGATCCGAGATTCCGCCCGGAGGGCGTTTTGCTGGCCGCCTACGACTTAAGCGGACGGAATCCCGACGAGGCGTCCGAGCGCGAATTTGCTGCGCGCCTGCTGGAACGGCTGCGGTCTTTGCCGGACGTCGAGGCCGCCGCCATCGCAACAAATGTTCCGCTGGACTTGCATGGAATTGAGGCGCGGCCTTTCACTGTGCAGGGCCGCGTACGCACGGAACCGGGGCAGGATCGAGCGATTTCCAATACGGTGACGCCGGGATACTTCAAGGTGATGGCCATCCCGCTCCTCGAGGGAAACGACTTCGCCGACATGAGGGATAAGGCGGCACCCGCACAGGCTATCGTCAATGAGGAGTTTGTCCGCCGTTACTTGGATGGCGCGAATGCGATCGGCCGCCGCATACAGACGCGTGCGGGAAGCTTCTTGATCATCGGCGTGGCGCGCAATTCGGTCTACGACGCATTTGGCGAGCCCGTGCAGCCAGCAGTCTATTTCTCGTACCGGGATATTTCAGAGGACCAGGGCGAAATTCATCTGAGGACGCGCAGCGGCAATGAAACCGCTCTGGCCGCCGAGGCGCGTGCCGTTCTCCGCGATCTCGATCCCATGCTCCCTCTTTACGACGTGCGAACATTTTCCCAGCACATCGAACGAAATCTCTATCTTCGCCGGATTCCTGCGCGGATGTTCGCCGTGCTCGGGCCACTCCTGCTCGGCCTCGCCGCGATCGGAATCTATGCCGTGGTTTCCTACGCCGTCACTAGGCGAACGAGAGAGATTGGCCTGCGGCTCGCGTTCGGGGCCACCAGCAGGCGAGTGGTCCTGCAAATTATTCGCGAGAACTTGGGCGCAATCGCCTGGGGCATGGCCATTGGTTGGGTACTTGCTCTTTTGATTTCTGTTCGCGCGATTACCAAGGGCCCCGTCAACCTTCCGGTTTTCATCGGTGTACCGGCGCTTCTGTTGAGTGTCGCGACGCTGGCTTGCTGGATTCCCGCACGCAGAGCCAGCCGCATTGATCCCATGGCCGCCCTCCGCCACGAGTAAAGTGGGACAGCTTTTGGCTGTCCTCCTGTATTTTTTCCTGTAGGGGCACGATACAACTCGTCCCGAGCTTGTCGGGATCGTGCCCACCGTCATTTCGAACGGAGCAGGCCGACTTTCTCTTCCGCTTTCGCTCTTGCGAATGCGTCGGCCTGCGCAGAGAGAAATCTCTCTTCGCCTTCACTCTGCTCACATTTCGAACAATGTGGGAAACCCTCTTCTCTTCAGCCCGGGCGTCCAACAACCGCGGGAAACATTTCAACACCGCTCGCCGTTATCTCCAGTAGATCCTTTCCCTAGGCCCCTTACGACAAGGCCCTTTACGACAAAGGAGGGACCACATGAGTCCCACCAAGAACCCAGGCCGATTCGCAGGCTTGCTGTATCTCCTCACGTCAATCGTGGGCTTCTTCGCCATGGGCTATGTCCCCAGGAAGCTGCTCGTCCACGGAAACGCAGCGGCGACGGCCAGCAACATCGCCGCCTCGGAGACGCTCTTTCGCCTCGGCATCGCGGCCCAACTCATCGGCATGGCCGGTTTTATCTTCGTGGCCGTGGCTCTGTACGACCTGCTCAAGGGAGTCAACCGCCGGCATGCCTCGCTTATGGTGACATTGATTGTGGTCTCGATCCCGATCGTATTTCTGAATGAGCTGAACTCCATCGCCGCCCTCGCCCTCGTACGCGGAGCTGATTTCCTATCCATCTTCGAAAAGCCTCAGCGGGAAGCTCTCGCGATGCTGTGTCTCAATCTGCATCATCACGGAATTGTTGTCGCCGAAATCTTTTGGGGTCTGTGGCTCTTTCCCCTCGCGCTGTTGGTGTACAGGTCGCGATTCCTGCCGCGCTTACTCGGCGTGTGGCTCGCCCTCGCCGGCGTCGCGTGGGTAATCCTGAGCCTCACGGGCGTACTGCTGCCCCAATATCAGAACAACGTGGATACCTACTCTCAGCCCGCCTTCTTCGGGGAGATCGCGTTCATGTTGTGGCTCCTCATCAAGGGCGCCAAGCCCCCAGCTCTGGACCCCACAACCTCATCCTCGGCGTTTGCTTAGGTTGCACTCAAAAACCCGCTCCAGCGGTCTTGGGCTGAGATTCACATTTTCACATTATCCGCCTGAGTCAACCGGTTGGCAGCTGAACCCAACATGTATAATGTCCTCGATTTTTAACTTTTTGAGCTATCTGGACATAGTAACTTCGGTGCTCTACAACACTTCAAATACGTCCACGCCGGGTGCCGCTCCCTACGGTTTTCAGGGTGCGCGTTTTTGTTCTACGAATCCCACAAGTCCACCACGGATGATCGACTTTCCGTATGCATTTGGCGGGTCGTGGATAGAAGCCGAAAATCCGTTGACAGCAAATCTGGGCGGGCTTACGGTTAGCTGAAATTATGATGCAACTTCGGGCTCCCCGCGCTCGGAAGAGTGGTTAGTTATCCGAGGAGGACGAAAATGAAACGGACAGGTTTGTCTTGCTTTTTGCTGATCGCACTACTCGTTGCGCTTGTACTTTCCACGTCGGCGCCCGCGCAGGCGGGCGATTCCGGATGCTATGCATATCGCCCCAAGTACATCGAAGGCGTTTTTGAAGTGAGGTACGATGCAGGTTGTACGGGGCATGATGAACCGGAACTTGATCCCGTCTCCAGCGCCCCGGGCTCCGCGCGAGAACTAACCTGGAAGGTGGTTCTTCCGAGCGACGGCGCATTCCCCGTCTCGGCTACAGGCCCTACTTTTTGGGTTCGGCGGCACCGTCACTGACGCGAAGAGTTTGTTTGGGCAGGCGTTTGTGGAGCTGCAATTCTACCCGGACGCCATCGTTACCAGTTGCGGCCAAGACGGTGGATTCGAGGTGAAGTTCGCCCCCAACACGTATTCCGTATGCTCACCGGTCTGGAGGCTGACCTCTACCGGCCAGACCGGAGTGTTTCACGAGAACGCGGCGTTCAACGCCATGCTTACGGATGGGACCGGCCCGAACAACCCACTTATCATGCACGCCGGTGACATCATTACAGTGCACTGGTTTACCACGCCAGCCCAGGACGGCTTTCATGTGACCGTCACTGACCTAACCACCAACGGCTCGGGCACGATCGTGCTGAATTCGACCAACAGCGGGCCACTCATGCCTGCATTCGACACGCAAACCATCGGCAACGCTTTGGGATGGGGCGCCGTGTTCGACACGCCGAACTCGTTTGTATGGGAGATCGGGCACGAGTCCGTCTTTACCGCTAAAGGAGCCTTTTGCGTGCCCGGGCAGACGGGCTGCGAGTCTTATGATGCCCCAGCGTGGGCCGGCACTTCTCCGATTCAAATCCTGTCCGTCACTTTCGGCGATGGGTCACAAGCAAAACAATGGGCGGCCGTCAGCGACTTGGGCGGAAAAACTGAAGTCCTGGCAACCTGCTCCGTTTATGGCGGTTCCGACTGCATTTATCCGTGGTATTCGTTGGGCAAGACGGGCTTCCACTTCGGCGTCGATTTCCCGGATACCATCAAAGACTTCGGCCAAGCCAACCAATACCAGCAGACGACGCAGTGTGGAGGTCCCTTCGGCTCGAATTCAACGTACTGCGACACGATCCTGAAATGATCTGAGTCGACGCAGCCGGGTGGCACACCCTACGGTTTTCAGGGGGCAGGGTTTTGTTCTACGAATCGTGCAAGTCTACCCGGCATCGACTTTCCGCTGTATTCATTTGTGAAGGAGATGTGGCTCCCAAAATGGGTTACCCCACTTTTCCTTTGACTTTTCTTTGTTTTCTGGTATGCTGATTAGCAGGTAAACCTATGTCACATTCTGGGGGTCGACATTATTATTGCATCCGCAGGCGCCCCCCCACCCCCCGATAACCCATTTAGAATCGACACCTACAGGGGTGCCCGTAAGTGTTGAGTGTTGATTCTGATATGAAACGACCGGTCAAGCACTATCCTCTATTTTGTTTTCTTCCTCCTGCAAGGGATGTCCTGAGCAAGCACACCGAGTCGAAGGATCTTCGTTCCCGACACATCTATCCCATGTAGCATCGCGAGCGGGAGCGACTCGGTGGAACATGGGCATGCCGCCTGCTCAACTCTTCTCGGCGAACTCCGCGTTAATTCTTTTTCTTCAACTTTCAACTGTCGACTGTCAACCTCTTCCAGAAGTTCACGCCTCACGCGCTTCTCAATGACCCAGCCGCCGCACACAATCCCGAAGCATCTCCGCCTCCCACGCCGGCCGCCTCGGATTCTTCGGATGCGTCAGGTCAGAAGGAATGCTCCCAACGAGATGCAGAAACACGGCAGCGGAATGTTTGTACGCCGGAATCGGTTCGCGAAACGCCACGTTCCCCAAATATTGCAGCGCATCGGATAGCGCGTAATATACTGGATCGCCTGTCTCCCACAACCGGTCGCGCTCCGCAAATTTCTCTGGAGCGAACGTCGCCAGTCCCAGTAAATAGTCGGATCCATATTCGATCATGTCGATGCCCAGATCGTTCCCCGTGTAAACGCGGAAATCCGGCCGGTGCGCGCCGCGAAGCTTCAGCCGCTCGAGTTCAATCAGCCGGTCGAGCGAAGAATGTTTCATCCCCTTGATTTCCGGAATATCCATCAACCGCCGGAAAGTTTCTTCATCAAAAATCTCTCCGTTCGTTGCGAACATGGGTCCCAGCTCAAACGCCAGCACGTGCGAATATCCCCTGCACACTGCCGCATAAGTCCCCGCCTTTTCCGCGGAAGATTTCCCGTGGAGCCGGCTCGTCTGGAACAAAATCGGAATTCCGCCATGCGCAACAATAGCGTCCATCTGTTTTCGATAAAGCGCGACGACCTCGCCGTCCTGCCCTTCGATATACGCGCCGCCCACAAAAGGCGCATCTTTGCCGAGCGCCTCCCGAGTCCAGCGCAGTACTTCCAGTTTTTCGGCTTCGCCCAAATAGTTGACGTATCCAGTGTCCATGTTCACCGCGTTCATCAATCCGGCGCGCTGTGTGGCCTGCAAATGTTTCTGAAAAGCTTCGACTGCGATTCGCCCATCCGCTTCAAACGGCAAAAGCGCCGCCGCGATTCCCTGCACTTTGCGCCGAAGCTGTCGCCCCTCGGCGATGGATTCCATCTTCATCGCCCCGCCTTCGCAACTCTTAACTGCTCCGCAAGTTCGGAACTCTTGTAGTAGCTGTCGAGCGGATAGCAGCCTGAAGGCAAACCTTTGCGGGGCGCGGTCGTGCAATCGCTGAACGTTCTGCAAATTCGCTTATGCTGAATCTCATTTCCTTCCGTGGCATCCCACAGAATCTCGGGATACGCCAATACCATCCGCCCTAACCCTGCGAAATCCGTCCATCCTTCGTGCACCGCCGCTTGCGCCACATGCGGCAGAAAATCCTGTAAATAGCTGTATGCCGTTCCTACAAAAATCAAATTCGGAAATCGTTGTTTCAATTCTCGCGTAACGCTCATCTGCTGCGCCACGCCAAACAGTGGATCTTCCGGTGGCTGATATCCGTCCGATGGCGGATAAAGCGCCGGCCGCTGAATGTGCGGATTGTAATAAGGACTCCCCGCCGTGATATTCACCAGGCGAATGTCCAATTCTTCCAGCAACGACAAGAATTGCATCGTTTCCGTCAGATCCATCTGGGTGGGGTCGCGCTGCTTCACTCCGAATCCCCACCGGTACGGAATCAAATTTTCCCGGGATTCCGGAATTCCCGGCCCCAGTTTTCCATTGCCTGACAAAGCGGGATCAGGGCGAAACGGCACCGAATCAAATGCAGAAAACCGCACGCCAATGTGCATTCCTGGCGCCATCGACCGGATTCCTTGCACCACTTCTCGCAGGAATCGCGTGCGATTCTCAAAACTTCCGCCGTACTTCCCTTCCCGCGTATGCGCGCTCAGAAACTCGTGCCCCAGGTAACCGTGGCAATGCTTGACGTCCACAAAATCGAAACTTAATTCGTGAGCCATTTTCGCGGCGCGATGAAAATTTTCAATGATGGCTCCAATCTCTCCATCGGTCAGAATCGGATACTCACGAGGCAATCCCAATCTGCGGTCCAGGATCGGGTGATGATAAAGGATGCACGGCTCCGGCTTGTTTTGCGCGTTCGGCCGGCAAAATCTTCCGGAGTGTGTTAATTGCAATCCGATGAGCAGTCCTTCATCCGATTCCGTTGTCCTGCGGTGCTCTTCGATCAGAACTTCTCGCAACTTCGCGATTCCTTTCCGCGTGTGCTCTGCCGTCACGAGTTGATTCGGATTCGCGCGCCCCTCGTGAGAAACCGCAACGGCTTCCCCTCCCCAAATTAATTTTCCGCCGCTCTGGCCGAATCTTTTCCAGCGGCGGATGGTGTGCTCGCTGGGATTCCCATCCGCGGTTCCGTCCCAGCCCTCCATGGGCTGAACGGCGATGCGATTGCCGATTTTGATTTCTCCGCGAACCAGCGGTTTTCTCAACGATGATTCAGCGCCGCACACAATTTCGCTGTCGCAAGGAATATTCAATCGCAGCGATTGCACGTGCTCCTGAAATCGCGCTACGTCCTTCAGAGCTCCAAGACGCAGGATCGGCTTCGCGCTCATGCGGATTGCTTTCCTCTGGGCAGCATCGCCGCAGACGCCGCGCCCAGCAAACCCAGGGCGACCAGCACGAGAAAGCCTGCGGAATAACTTCCTGTCGTGTCGCGCAAGCGACCAACGAGCCACGGCGACACTGCTTCCGCCACGCTTCCCGCAGTCAAAATAACTCCGAGCAGGCGGCCAAGGAGTTGCACACCGAAAATCTCCGCGGTCATCAGCGGAACGATCATATAGTCGCCGCCAAGGCCAATCCCAAACACCGCGGCGAAAATGTAGATGGCCGCCGGCGCCCGCCCCGCAAATAACAGCGGAATCGCCGCCGCAACAAGAATGTAAATCAGCACCATGACGTATTTTTTTGGAAAGCGGTCGGCCAGCCAGCCCATGAGCAGGCGCCCGGCAATGCTGAAGGCGAGGACCAGCGACAAAATGCGCGCGGCCTGGCCTTGCGCGAAGTGAAGATCGAGACTTAGAAACAGTTTCAAGTTCTGTTGCGCGCCACTGACTGCGGCAATCGAAAACATGCTGCCGAGCGTCAGCAGAAAAAAAGGAACTGTGGTGAACGCGTTTCGCGCTTCAGTGAATTCAGCGAGCGCAACGGGCGAGACGCTCGTTTTCGCGTGATACGGCTTTTTCGCCTGCGGCGGCTCTTTCGCGAGCAACGCCGCGGGAAGAGCAATCACCAAAATCAAAAATCCGAGCGCTCGAAGCGCCGCTTGCCAGCCAAAGTGTTGCACCAGAGTGTGCGAAATCCACGGCACCGCCGCTCCGCCCAGCCCAATTCCCAAATAAGCAAATCCCATCGCCTTTCCACGGGACCGTTCGAACCAACGCGACAATAGCACCTGGCTGGGCAGCGGACCTCCGCAAACGTAACCCAGCGCATTCAGCATGTAGAAAAAATAAAACATGCCCAGCGTCGAGATGCTTCCCAGTCCAATCAGCGCCGCACCCGCCATCAAAATTCCCGCCAGCATGAGCCGGCGCGGCCCAAAGCGGTCCACCATCCATCCGGCGAAGAATCCGAACAACGGTCCCACCACCAATTTGCTCAGAGCGTTTCCAGAAGTGACCTGCCCGCGGGTCCAGCCAAACTGCTGCACCATGAAGTCGTAATAAAACGGAAGGCCCCAGAGGGCCATGCCGACAATGCAAAACAGAACGGTGAATGCGGCCGCTGTGACCTGGAACGATCCACGATTCCATTCGGCCGGCGGAGCAAGGTCTGCGGCAATAAAATTTGCCGAGTTACTCGCCTCTTGCATAGCTGGCGTGCGAATTTGCGCTGTCACCTGGGTCCCCGTCTGCGTTTCAAATATTGAACGTGAAAATGCGGCTCTTGACAAACTAGGGCATGCTAAAGATTCTTGGTCTCGAAGTCGAGGAACATCTCCATTCAATGCATTCGAATTCGCTAAACGATGCTTTCACCAGCGGCAAAAGGAGAAAACCATGAGCGCGACCCGGCGTCAACTATTTTCGATGCTTCCTGTAGTGCTGATCCCTTCCATCCTTCAGGAAGCGGGTACCGCTGCGAAAGAAAACGCAATGCCCTCGGCGGTGTATCCCTTCGAAAAGCTGCCGGTTCGAACGCCGAACGGCGCGCAGATTCGCAATGTATTGAAGGGCAAGCTCGCCACTGGAGAATCGCTGGAGGTGCATGAAACGACGCTGCCGCCGGGCGGCATGCCTCATCCACCACATCATCACGTGCATTCGGAGATGTGGCTCGTCCGAGAAGGAACCGTGGAACTTACCATTAACGGCACGAGCTCGCGCTTTGGGCCAGGCTCCGCGGGGTTCGTGCATTCGAACGATGAACACGGGATCAAGAATGTGGGTGATACTCCGGCAACTTATTTTGTAGTAGCGGTCGGCCCCGGCGCGAGTTAGCCGCAAGGGTGGAGACTAATAGCCCTTCACTTTGACGACCAGGTAATTGAACTGGTGCGCGCCATCGAGCAGTAGCTGGTGCGGCATCCGCGCCGGGATGCGAACGACGTCTCCGGCGACGAGCTTGCGCCGAAAGCCGCCTTGAATCGTGCCGTTGCGTTTTTCATGCGGCGCGACAGTTTCGCCATTCAGCAGCGTTCCGCCAACGACCAACGTCGCCGAGCCGGATTGCACGAAGAAGACGTCGGCTTGAGTCTCGTGCCATTCGGGTTGGCCGTCCGCTTCCCTGTGAACCAGCAGGAAACTTTCGTTGGGATAATCGGTGAGTTGTTTCACGGCAAGGTGGTGCGGATCGGAGGCCGCATCGGCGCTCAGAGATTGCGTGACATGACCTAGGGCAGACGCAGACCAATGCCCGACGCCCTCCGGAGTGGGTTCATCGGAGCGCGCGAGCAGAAACGGAATTGCAAGCAAGGAAAGCAGAGCGAGTTTTTTTGTCATGCGCACCTCACCGGGACTCGACACGCCGTTATTTCTTACCACAAAAATCGGGGCGCCCTCGAAAGGCGCCCCGACGTTTCCTCTCTCGTGGAGGGGGTCAGAAGAAGAGTTTTAGCGCCAATTGGCCGATGCGCGGGTCGCCAGCCTGGCCTGCCCGAAACGTTCCGAAAGCGCCGGCACTGAGCTTCTGGAAATTCGTGATGCTTGGCTGAGAGCCGGCGCCTGAGGGCACTTCCTCGTCAAAAAAGTTCACGCGGTTAAAAACGTTGAAAAATTCAGCTCGGAATTGAAGTCTCCAGCGTTCTGTGAAAGTGAAACTCTTGGAGAGTCCCATGTCCCAGTTGTACTTGCCGGGCATTCGAAAGGCATTCTTACCTGTAGCACCGTACGTGCCGACTGAAGCCGCGTTCGTTGCAAAAGCGGCCTTGTTAAGCCAGCTCACACAATTTGTCGTGGTGCCGCATTGGGTTGTGCCGTAAGGACTGACTCCTGCCACCAACGTGCCGCGATCTTGGCCGAGTCCGGTACCGGAAAGTTCCGCTCCCTGCAGAACCGTGAACGGGCGGCCGGTCTGCGCGGCAACGAGCCCGCTGTACTGCCACCCCCCGAAGGCGTGGTGCAAGAACCCTTTGGATCCGGAGAAAGCAGGAAGCTCCCAAACGAAAGAAGAGACGAAGCGATGGGTGTGATCAAATTCCGAAGGCCCGCGATCGAATTGATGCCGCAAAGGGTCATCCCACGGGCGAGCGGAGAAGCCAGCATCGAAACCTGTGACGCCAGCTACCGGGGGGAGATCGTCGATGCTCTTTGACCAGGTGTAACTACCGAGAATGGTCACGCCGTGAGTCATACGCCTCTCTGCTGACAACTGGAGGGAATGGTAGTTGGCGTTGATGTCCTGCGAATCCTGCTGAACCTGGGAAAACAAATTACTCGGAGTAATGCCCAAGGAAGCTGCAATGGCGTTCAATCTGAGGGTGCCTTTCGTTCCCGTAGGAGAAAAAGGCGCTGGATCTAAGTTCAGCGTTTCCGTGAGGTGCGTGCTGCGGGAGCCGACATAGGCTGCGCGCACGAGGATGGTGGAGGGCAATTGGCGCTCGATAGCCAGGTTCCAGTTGTAAACGGTGGGGACCTGGTAGTTGTTTGCTGGGTCCCAACTCAAATATAGGCCGCCAAGGGCAAATGCAGAGTTCTTAGGCGGCGGAAACGGAGATGGAAAAAGATTGGCCTGCGGGGTGCAATTCTGAGCCGTCTGGGTCGAGGAAAGGGTGCAAAGCGGATCGGTGAGCGTTCCGGGGTTGACGACGCCAGTGCTGAAAATGAGCTGAGGACTGAAGGGGGTCTGATCCACAAAGCGGTTGTTGATGATGCCAGTAATGCGGCTGTTGTAGAAAATGCCGGCTCCGCCACGGATGCTGGTCTTACCATCACCGAAAACGTCATAAGCAAACCCAATACGCGGCGCAAAATTCTTGAGACTGGCGTTGATTCCATAAGGGGGAACGCCGGGATCACCAGGGAAATACACGCCCGGGGGCGCATTAGGGAATTGCGTCGAACGGACATTGGCGCTCAATCCGTCCAGCCGGAACTGTTGGACACGCCCTTTGATTTCTCGCCAAGGAAGAGCCGGTTCGTAGCGGAGCCCGAGATTCAATGTCAGGCGGTGAGTCACTCTGAAATTATCCTGGGCATATACGCCACCGAAGATGTCGCGGTTGTTCTTGAATTCTCCCGCGCCCTGACGGAACGCAAAGTTGCCGCTGTAGTCGCAAAGCTTGCCCGCAAGAAAATTATTAAAGACTACTTGACTTGCGGTCTGGCCTGCGCCTGGAGCTGGGTTACAGAAGCTAAATTCCGCGGGCTGGAAGAACAGGTTGTTTAGATCGATGCGGCTGCGTTCAAGAATGCCGCCAAAACGGAAGTCGTGTTTCCCTTTCACCCAACTGACATCATCGCTCCAGGTGAAATTGTTTCGGACAAATGCTGCTTGGGGGTTATCACCAAAGCTGAATCCACCGTTCACGCGAATTTGCTGAATCGCATGCGCGGTGGGCTGAAATGGAATCATAGAGCCGAGACTCTGAACGCTGGGCACTGTGCTATCCGGACCGCGGCTGGCTTTTTCACGGGCGTAGCTGAATCGAAAATCATTAAGAAGAGAGGGCCTGAGCACGTGGGACTCGTGAATCAAGTAATTCTGGTTGGCGATCTTCGAACCGTCCGCATATGTCAGAATATTCGTGGGGACAAAAACCGCAGCTTTGCTGAAATAGTTGTAGTCGTACCGAACCGAGAGCCGGTCTTTCTGACTAAAAGCATGGTCCACCCGGCCGAGTACCTCGTTGAAATTCTGCCTATCCGGCCGGACAAAGGTGACGGAACGCGAAGTAGGCTGGAGGGGAAGAAGCGGCAGCAGATTTGCCACTGTCGGATCAATGGTGCCTCCGCCCGCCGTGAACGCTGTGATGTCGGCTTGCGAGGGCACGGTCGAGCTTGTGGGACTCCCCAGGTTCCGCAGGCGAGTACCTTGGAATCCCGCAAAGAAAAACGTCTTGTCGTGAATAATGGGACCGCCGACGGTTCCTCCGAACTGATTGCGTTTGAGCTGATCCCGCCCGTTGTCTTTGAGGTTGAAAGGCGCAAAGAAGTTCCTGGCGTTGAAAACGGAATTGCGCAGAAACTCAAACACATCGCCGTGAAAATTGTTGGTGCCGGATTTGGTGATGACATTCACTACCGCTCCGGCGTTCTGCCCGTATTCCGAACTGTAGTTACTGGTCTGGACGCTGAACTCCTGAAGCGCGTCGGGAAACGGAAACGGCTGATTGACGTTAGTGTATTCGTCTACGTAGTTTCCGCCGTCGAGCTGGTAGCTGACCATATCCTGGCGCGCGCCGTTGGCCGAAATCGTGACGGCCCCGGGAAACGTCTTTGTCGTGCCTTGGTCGGCGCCTCCATTGGCAGAGTACACAGCGCCCGGCAC
>Ga0066707_10000019_pt1 | contig 28692 bp, 19 predicted proteins | sample GraSoiAngelo_156_FD_66503 | JGI IMG/M metagenome (GOLD analysis project Ga0066707, IMG submission 66503) | Grasslands soil microbial communities from the Angelo Coastal Reserve, California, USA - 14_1009_13_40cm | ecosystem: Environmental > Terrestrial > Soil > Grasslands | place: USA... | reverse complement strand
TGGACCGTTTCACGAAGCGGCTGCCGCACCGGCCGGTGCGTGAAATTTTGCAGGCCATTCGCGCGCTCCCGGAATGCCGCGACCTGCCGATCGACGATGAGCCCTGGAAAACGATCCTGCAAGTGGCGTTGCGTCTCGACGACGCGCCGCGGCATCTCGGGATTCATCCTTGCGGCACGGTGATTTCCGCGCGTCCGCTGACGTGGCTGACGCCGCTGGAGCGCGCCACGAAAGGAATTGTCGTTACGCAGTACGACATGAACGCCATCGAAGCGCTCGGGCTGATTAAGATGGATCTGCTTGGCCAGCGTGGATTCACCACAATGTCGCTGGCACTGGACAACATCGAAAAAAGTAGGACAGGCATTCCTGCCTTTCTTGGCGTGCGCGAACCACAACCCAGAAAGCGGACAGACAGGAATGTCTGTCCCACCGCACGTGAAATTGATTTTGACGCGATACCGGAAAACGATCCTGCGACGTGCGAGGTGATTGCGGCCGGGCGGACCATGGGAGTTTTCCAGATCGAATCGCCGGCCATGCGCGGCATGCTTCGCATGCTGAACGCGCGGACGCTCGAGGAAATGGCCATCGCCCTGGCAATCATCCGGCCGGGCGCTGCGGAGTATGGATCGAAAGAATTATTTGTGAAGCGGCTGCGGAAAGAGGAAGAAATCACATTTGCGCACCCGGAACTCCAGAAAATTCTTGGCGACACGCTGGGCGTATGTATTTTCCAGGAGCAGGTGATGCAAATTTCGCAATCTCTCGGGAGCATGTCGCTGGCGGAAGCCGACCTTGTGCGACGAGCCTCCGCGAAATTCTCCGGCCGGAGCGACCGCGACCGGTTGCGCGGAAAATTCCTGAAAGCCGCGGGAATGATGGGGCTGACCAGCCAGCAACGCGAAGAGACCTGGATGATGGTGGAAAAATTCGCGGGCTTTGGTTTTTGCAAAGCACACGCCGCGACATATGCGGATATTTCGTACCGCATGGCATATCTGAAAACGCATCACCCGGCGGAATTTCTTGCGGCGATGTGCAGCGCGGGGGCGGGGTTTTATCACGTGTCGGCGTATGTGGAGGAGGCCAAGCGCTGGGGCATCGCGGTGCGGCTGCCGTCGGTGAATCATTCGCGGATGGAGTACACGGCGGAAGATGGTAAAGATGGGAAGCGCGCGCTGCGCGTGGGCTTGATGCAAGTGCGGGGACTGTGCGTGGAAACGATCACGGCCATTTTGCGGGCGCGGGGAGAAGGCGGAGCGTTTCAATCGCTCGAAGATTTTTTGCGGCGCGTTCCGGTGGAACGCGATGAGATCGAATCGCTGATCAAGTGCGGGGCATTTGATGAAGTGAACGATGGAACGCGCAGAATGACGCGGCCGGAACTGCTGTGGCGCTGGAATCTGCTGCAAGCAGCCGGCAAAGGCGCGCAACCGAATGCTTCGCGAATTCGCCCGGGACAAGGAATCGGGCTGTCGGAAAAAACGGAAACGTTATTTGCAGAAGCAAACGCTACGGATGCGATTGGCGCGGCATTGGTGGAAATGCAGACCCCGGAATATACGCTCGAACAAAAACTGCGCTACGAACGCGAAATTCTGGAAGTGTGTGTGAGCGGCCATCCGCTCGATTTTTTGCCGCGCAACGGCGAAGCCTGGAGCGACGAACTTCCTGGCTTGCGCGGAAAGCGCGTGACGCTGTGCGGCTGGGTGGTGACTTACCGGCACGTGGGAACAAAAAATTACCGTAACATGATGTTCGTCACGCTGGAGGACCAGCGCGGCGTGTATGAAGTGGTGCTTTTCCCCGATGCGTACGATCGCTATGGCGGTCTGGTGTTTGAAACGCGCACGATGCGCGTGACCGGGCGCGTCGAGCAGGACGGGCAGATCAAGGGCGAGATGCTGGAGGCGTTGAAGAAGTGAATTCGTGACGGGTGAACGATTTCCCATGGTAACAAGGACTACTGGAATCTGAATATGAATTTCATGATCAAAACAAAACCAAAAAATGTGGCGCCGGTGGCGGAACCGGAGACGGGACGGCCGGCGGGGACCGGCGAGGAGTGGCTGGGGCGAAACCGCAGCAGCAAGCGGCGGCTCTGGGAGCGATTGAATCCGCGCAGCCGCGGGCAGATTCGCATGATTGCAGAGGCGCTGGCACTGCAGCAAACTCACGCGCAACTGCCGGAACCGCTGCGCGCGCGGCTCAGTGCAGCCATCGGCGAAATCGAGCGGCTGGCAGCCCGGACGAGGGCGCTCCTGGCGGAGGTAGCACGCCGGACACCACCCCGCGCGTGAAGGTTGCGGCCTGCATTGCGCGGCGGGATACTTTCTTTATGGCTGTCCCCAATAAGCGCGGCCCCCTATTTCTGGCGTCCCTTGCCGTGGCGTTCTGCGCCGTGGCGCTCCCGGCGCGAGCGGATGAGATTCGCCTGAAAGGCGGCAGGAAGCTGTACGGCGTGATCGTGGCCTATGAAGACAACATGTTCAAGGTCAAGACCGAGTACGGATATGAGCTGATCGAAAAAGACAAAATCGAATCTATAATTCCGTCGACGCCGGCAGGAAAATCAGAGTCCGCGACTGCGAAAAAAGATGGAGCCCAGCATCCCGCAAAGCCTGCAGGCGATTCGCAGCCGCAGGCCGAGCCGGCGGTCGCAACCTCTGCCGATGCAGGCACCGCGGCGTCGAATGCCAGCGCAAAAACCATAAATTCGGGGTCGGCAGGAAAAACAGACAAGGCTTCGCCGAAAATAACGAGTGCTGCTGCGAAGCCGGAAGTTCCAGCGAATACCACAGCGAGCAATGCCGCGGCTCCGGCAATCAAGGCGGCTCCAGCCGCGACGACAAATGGAGTGACAACGGCTGCGACGGCACCTGCGACAGCGCCCGCGCCTCCGAAAGAGCCGCAAGTTCCGGCAAACCGCGAAGAGATCCAGGGCAATCTCTACACAAACTACACTCACGGATTCCACATGTACAAGGCGCCGAGCTGGAGCTTGATTGAAGAAGCGCGCGGGGCGCTTCCCAACGCGATCGTGGCGATGGGCACGTCGAACGAATCCACCCTGATGGTTGTCGGCGAGGAGAAAACGAAAGAACCCCTGGACACGGCGGCCGCAGCGGTGGAAAAACGGCTGCAAGACGTGTATGTAAATTATCAGCGGCTGTCCCAGCGCAAAACAGCGATCGGAGGATTACCAGCCGTGGAGTATCAATATCGGGGCAAGGCTGACGAGCACGACTGGTCGGGCAAGCTGGTTGTTATCGCGCGCGGCAAAGACATGTTCACGGTGCTGGCCATGACCTACGCCGACAGCGACCTGATTCAGATTCAGGAAAATGTGATCTCGCGAGCGATCTCCAGCCTGGATTTTAGCGTCCACTAGCCGTGCGAGGGCAGTTGTAAGTCTCCAGATACAAGTTCGCAGGAAGAAAAAATGGAGTTGAATATTTTTCCTCTGCGCCCCTACCCACCCCGTGTTTTTTGTAAATGTTGCATCTAAAGGGCTTAGGAATTCCAAAAGTCCTTTAGAATCAACAGTTGCGCACGCCTTTGTATGGGTTGATTCCGAATCACTTAACCTCGAACGCGGGCCGCAGAGAATTCTCCCCCGGTCAACAAGCGCGATTCGGCGGACTCCGCTAGGCCGCGAGCCAGCAAAAAGACCGCAAAACGCAACCCCTCCTAATCCTAGTGACCGAAATCGTGGGACGGTGGGAATAAAAAGGCGGCAGACTAGCCGCCGCGCTGGACAGGAATCGCACTCTTACCTGCTAAGTATAGGAGCAGAGAACCAACAGAGGGTCAAGGGGTTTCTATAACTGGGGTCTCTTTAACTGCGTAGTGTCCTAAATTAGGACACTACCTCGCGACACAGAGACTTGCAAATATCTTAGAGTTCCGAGAACGCGCCTAGCTGGCGGCGGCTTCGGTGGCTCGGAAAACCGAAGTCGATTGGGGACAACGGAGGTGCTATCCTTTGCGCGGGGCCGCTGATGGATGAGGTGGAACGATGCCCTTACGCGATCTCGCATTTGCAGGCCGAACGCTGCGGAAAAGTCCTATCTTTGCATTGACTGCTGCACTGACGATTGCCCTGGGCGTTGGCGCGAGCACGGCCATCTTCAGCGTCACCAATGCTGTTCTATTGCGTGCTCTTCCGTACAAAGATCCCGACCGGCTGGTCATCGCCGCCAGCGACTTGCGCAAGCGTAATGTCCGCGACTTCCCCTTCTCCAATGAGGATTTCATCGATATGCGCGAAGGGACAAAAGACGCATTCCAAGACCTCGCCGGCGTCTTCACTTTCCGCAACATCCTGCTCAAGGACGATGGAACACCCGAGCAAGTCCGCTCCGCCGTAGTCACAACGAATTTCTTTCGTTTAGTAGGAGCCAAAATCGTGCTCGGCCGCGATTTCACGGACGCCGACGGAATGCCACAACCACCCGCTCCGCCGGGCGCCCAGCCCGGAGTCCCAACGGCGCCCCCTCTTCCCATCATGGCCATCCTCAGTTACGAATACTTCCAGCGCCGCTACGGCCTTAATCCTAGCGTCATCGGACAGGCGATGATTACCAACGGGCCATTTCGCCCGCAGATTGCCGGTGTGCTGGCGCCCGCGTTTCAGTTGTACTTCCCGTCCTCTGCAAACGTAGAACCTGTCCCGGAAGTATGGCTCGCGAACCGCCTCGGCTATGACAACGCCAATCGGAACGGCGTTTCCATTCATGCCGTAGGGAGGCTAAGAGATGGCGTGTCGTTAGAACGCGCGCAAGCAGCAGCCGATAACGTGGCAGCAGAAGCGCGCAAGAACTTCCTGATCGAGCGCACCGCCGGCTACGCAATTCGTGTAGAGCTCATGCGGCAGCATCTTGTTTCCGAGGTCCGGCCCGCCATTCTGGCGCTTATGGGCGCAGTAGTTTTTCTCCTGCTCATCGCCTGCGCCAACGTGGCCAACCTTCTGCTGGTGCGGGCGTCCCTGCGCGAACGCGAACTCGCCGTGCGCGCGGCCATCGGCGCAAGCTGGTGGCATCTCGCCCGCCAGATGCTCACCGAGGCGTTTTTGCTCGGCGCCATTGGCGCACTGGGCGGTCTCGCCCTTGCGTGGCTGGGAATTCATGAATTACTGGTCATCGCTCCCGCGAACCTTCCCCGCCTGGATACCATTCGAATCGATTCCGTCGTGCTCGCATTCACGGCGCTCGCCGGCGTGCTGGCCGCAACCATTTTCGGGCTGGCCTCGGCCTGGCGCGCTTCGCGGCCGAACGTCATGAATGTGCTTCGCGGAACCAGCCGAAACGAAGGTCTCGCCAGCGGCGGCCCCTTACGCAAGCTTGTCGTCATCGCGGAAGTAGCCCTCTCCTTCGTACTGCTTATCGGATCCGGATTGATGCTGCGCAGTTTCCGCGAACTTCAGCGCATCGATCCAGGCTTCGACCCACACGGCCTTCTAACCTTTCAAGTTCTTGGCAATCGAGGAGGAACGAAGCCGGAGGAACGTGCTGCGTTCATGCACCAAATTCAGGACCGTTTGCGCGGCATCACTGGCGTGCAGGGTGTTGCCGCCTCGTTTCCTTTTCCGCTGGCAGGGGACTTCAGTCCTATCCGCTGGGGTACCGAGGAAGCGCTGTCCGACGCCAGCAAATTTCAGGCCGTGGACTTTCAAATCGTGCTTCCGGGCTACTTTGAAACAATGCGCACGCCCCTGATCGCAGGCCGCACGTTTACCGATGCCGACAACGTGCCGGGCCGCAACCTGGTGGTCATCGACCAACTCCTAGCCGATAAGGCTTTTCCTCAGCAATCAGCAATCGGCCAGCGAATCCTGATCCGCATCCGCACTCCCGAGGCCGAATGGGTGGAGGTGATCGGCGTCGTCGCACACCAGCGCGACGAGTCTCTGGCCGAGCGCGGCCGCGAGCAGGTTTATTTTTCCGACGCTTTCCTGGGGTCTGGCGCGGTCCGCCAATGGGCCATACGAACTGGGAGCGACGCGGCAAAATACGGAGGCGACATTCGCGCGGCCATCAAGGCGGTCGATTCGCACCTGTTGATCACGGAGATGCAGCCCATGGAGACTTTGATGGAGCGCGCGCAAGCCGGCACGCGATTTTCGCTATTGCTGATCGGAGTCTTTGCCGTGATTGCCGCAGTACTGGCGAGCGTGGGGCTCTACGGCGTTCTTGCCACTGTCGTCCGGCAGCGCACCGCCGAAATCGGCGTTCGCATGACTCTCGGCGCCGGACCTGGCCAAATCTTCAACCTAATCGTAGGACAAGGACTGCGCCTCACCGCTATCGGTGTCGCCGCCGGCATGGTCGCGGCGTTCGCCCTTACCCGTGGCATGACCACAATGCTAGTGGGTGTGAAAGCGACGGACCGCGTGACTTTCACCACCGTGGCGGTGGTCTTCTTCCTGATCTCCGCAATAGCGTGCTGGCTGCCGGCACGACGCGCTGCCAATCTCGACCCAACGATGGCTTTGCGGGAAGAGTAAGTGTTTTTGTTTTGTCGTCCGTCTAGCTGGCGGCGGCTTCGGCGGGCTCGGCGGCTTTGCGGTGCTCGCGAATGATGCCGATGAGCGCCTGAGCGGCACGGGGAAGGCTGCGGTCGCGGCGGTAGACGAGGCCGAGCTCGCGCCAGAGGTCCACACCTTCGACGGTGAGCAGCTTCACTTCTCCGGCCTTCACGTAGTCCTTTGCAAAACTCTCGCTAATAAACGAGACACCGGCATCGGCGGCGACGAAGCGCTTGATCATGCCGATACTGGGCAACTCCATAGTGACGTGAATGCGAGCGCGATACGGCCGGAAAAGTTTGTCAAGCACCTGACGGGTGAAGCCGGTGCGCGGGAAAATGAGCGGCTGTTCGGCGACTTCAGCAAGAGTGATTTTGGAGCGATGAGCAAGGGGGTTCTTGGTGCTGACCATGAAGCGGAGGCGGTCCCTGTAAATGTGGTGCATCTTCAAATTGGGGGACTTGATGGGCAGCGTGACGATGCCCACATCGACGGAGCCGTCCTCAACGCGCTGCAGAATCTTGTGGCTGAAGTTGCGGTAGATGCTGATGTGCACCAGCGGATAACGGCGCTGAAATTCCGCAAAAATGTCGGGGAGCAGATAAAGGCAGGTCGCTTCATTGGCGCCAAAGACGACCGGGCCCTGGACGACGTTGCCGCGGTCGGCGACGACCTGAATGGATTCGTCGCGCAGGCGGAGCAACTTTTCGGCGTATTCGAAAAGAACTTCGCCGGCGGGCGTTAGCTCAACGGACTTGGCGGAGCGGTCGAGAAGCCGGGCTTTATAGGCTTGTTCGAGCTGGCGAATTTGGGCGCTGACAGCGGATTGCGAGCGGAAAACCTTCTGGCCCGCGCGTGAGAAACTTTTTAGTTTAGCGACAAAGACAAAAGTAGTGAGCTGGTCGAAGTCCATAGTCAGAACGCCCGGCAGGGATTATAGCGAATTCTTGATGCCGGATGCGGAGTACCTGTCCTTCCTTTCCAGGCTCTTCCCGAGCCTCCTTCAGGCATGAAACGCCGCTTGCGAAAGCGGCGCGGCAATGGGCGACGGTAAAATTGTCTGACGACGCTTCAGCTGGGCGAGAATGGCGCTCCAAGTGGCCTCCACGGTGCCCTGAAAATGCACTGGCTGCACGCGCATCAGCGGCAAAGAACCGCGCCGCGAAAGCAAACGAGCCGCACGAGGACTAGCCGTGAAGTAAACATGTTCTTCCAAGGTACGGCGCAACCAGCTTTCTTCGTCAGAATCAATTTCAAGGAGGGTAACGAAATCGCGGTGAAGCACATCCTCGGCTTCGGCGCGCAAGACGTAAGCGAGCCCGCCAGTCATGCCCGAACCGAAATTGAGGCCGAGCGGCCCGAGAATGACAGCCACGCCGCCGGTCATGTACTCGCAACCGTGCTGGCCGACGCCCTCGACTACGGCAAGCGCGCCGCTGTTCCGAACAGCGAAGCGTTCGCCGGCGCGGCCGGCAATGAAGAGCTGGCCCGAGGTAGCGCCATAGAGCACGGTGTTGCCGGCAAGAACGTCGCCGCGCCTGGAAGCAGCGAGGCCCGCGGCGATGGCGATGGTGCCGCCGGAAAGACCCTTACCCACATAGTCGTTGGCTTCGCCTTTGAGCTTGAGCGTTACACCTTCGGCAAGGAATGCGCCGAAGCTTTGGCCTGCAGAGCCCTGAAAATTCTGCCTGATCTCTTCGTCACTGGGTAAACAGTTCTTGCGCCGGCGCATCAGTTCCCCGCTCAGACCCGTGCCGACACTGCGATCCGAATTCTGAATCGGCTGAGACTCTTTCTGAAGCGCGAGAGCCGTATAGAAATGAAGTGATTCTTCAAGCGCCCCGACGTGAAGGGCAGGTTCCTGCTGGGGCGCGACACGATTCGAGGGAGAGATGGGCACAACCAGGAACGGGTCCACTCCTGAACGCGCGCTGAGCCGGTCGTACCATCCGGTGAGTTCGCTGAGCGAGCGAACGCCAAGCTGGGCGAGACGATTGCGCACTTCTTCGGCGAGCGAGCGGAAGTAGGTGATCACCATCTCGGGCTTGCCTGTAAACCTAGCGCGCAGCTTTTCGTCTTGTGTAGCAATTCCCACCGGGCAAGTGTTGAGATGACATTGCCTCGCCATGACGCAACCAATGGCTAGCAGGGACGCGGTGCCAAATCCGAATTCATCCGCACCAAGAATGGCGGCTAGAACGATGTCGCGGGCGAATTTCAGACCTCCGTCTACGCGGAGAGAGAGTCGCGAACGGAGGCCCGCGCGAACCAGCGTGTCATGAGCTTCGCGCAAGCCAATTTCCCAGGGGAGACCAGTGTTCTTGATGGAGGTCAAAGGCGAAGAGCCGGTGCCGCCGTTGTGCCCGCTGATGGTGATGACGTCGGCTCCCGCTTTAGCGACGCCAGCGGCGATAATGCCGACTCCGGCGCCGGAGACGAGCTTTACGCCAATGCGCGCGCGCGGATTGACGGCACGGAGGTCGTGAATCAATTGCGCGAGGTCCTCAATACTGTAAATGTCGTGATGCGGCGGAGGCGAAATCAGCGGCGTGCCTGGCGTGGCATGCCGGATGCGCGCGATGTATTCGCTGACTTTCTTCGCAGGCAGTTGGCCGCCTTCGCCTGGTTTCGAACCCTGCGCCATTTTGATTTCGAGTTCTTCGGCGTGGACGAGATAGTCGGCGGTGACGCCAAAGCGTCCGGAGGCGACCTGCTTGATCTTGTTGGCTTCGGCCGGTTCGAAGCGATAGGTATGGGGATCTTCGCCGCCTTCGCCCGTATTGCTGCGGCCTCCGAGCTGATTCATGGCCACCGCCAGCGTGCGGTGGGCTTCCGGGCTGAGCGAGCCGAGAGACATTGCCTGAGTGCTGAAACGCTTGACGATAGATTCGAGCGGCTCGACCTCGTCGAGAGGAACGGCCGTGTCCGGAACCGTATCGAGCAAATCCCGCAGAAAGACGGGCCCCTGGTGTTCGGCGAGCTCTTCAAACGCCGAGTAAGTCTTGGCGCTGGGAGCCCGGACATGCGCGTGCAGCCGACGAACAACTTCGGGCGAGCTGGCGTGAAGTTCCGCACCTTTGCGGAAGCGGTAAAGGCCAGAATCGGGCAGTTCATCGAATTCGGCAGAGAAGGCCGCTTTGTGCAGACGGAGATAATCGGAGAGGAGATCGTCGAGCGATTTCTGGCCGGGATAATCGGCGGCATCTTCGAAGACTTGTGCGCAGAGATCCTCGGAGAGGCCCACGATTTCAAAAAGGTGGCTGTTGCGATAGCTGGCCACGGTGGAGACGCCCATGCGGGCAAGAACTTTTCGCAAGCCGGCGTTGATGGCCGCGCGAGCTTTCTCCACGCCGCCCGGTTCGAGAGATTCCGCGAATTCATCCGCGAGATAAGGCAACACGGCACTGGCACCAGCGGCCACAAGCAAGGCGACATGGTGCGTGTCAAAAACCTGCGCCGATTCCACAATTAGCGGAACATCCGACAATCCTTCGCGAACCATTGCTTTCCACACAGCAGCGGTAGCCAACAGCGCAGGCAGTGGCGCGCGATCGGCGCTAATCGCGCGGTCAGAGATGAGGAGGAGCCCCGGGCGCCCGCCGCTGCTCAGAGGGGTAGAAGAAAGCTGAGCAAAACTGCAGCGCGCCCCCGGAACTCCCGTGGCGGCAGGAAAAGTAATGTCGATGCGCTGCTCGGGGCCGAGAATGGCGGAAAGTTGAGAGAGCTGGCCCTCTGAAATTACGGGACTCGGCAGCGTGAGGCCGTCTTTCAAATGGACATCGAGAGACATGACATGGGTTTCGCGCAAGGGGTCGATCGGCGGGTTGGTGACCTGCGCGAAGCGTTGCTTGCAGTAATCCCACAAAGTTCTGGGGAGCGCGGAGAGAAACGCGGGCGGCGCGTCATCTCCCATGCTCCAGTCCGCTTCCTTGCCGCGGGTAAGCGCGGAAAAGAGAATCTTGAATTGATCTTCGGTCCAGCCGGCAGCGCCTGCGACGCGCTTTGGTTCCATAACCGGAGTGGAAGGAGCGGCAACTGATGCGGCCAGCATCCTTTGCGGAATGGCGTTGCGCGCCTGCTGAATGGCGAGCCGCTTGAGAATGTCACGCCAGCGCAAGAAAAGCCCGGTGACGGGATTGGCAAGAATCATTTCTCCCGGGCCAAGCCGCTGGCGCTCAGCGACGCGAGACTCGTCCAGATCAACAAGGCCGGTTTCAGAGCCGGCGATCAGCAGGCCGTCGTGCGTCAGCGTATAGCGCAGCGGGCGCAAGCCATTGCGATCCAGCTTCGCGCCGACAAATTGGCCATCGGAGAAAACCAAAGCTGCGGGGCCATCCCAGGGCTCGCTTTGCTGCGAAAGCGCGGTCAGCGCGCTGCGCACGTCACGCGAAAGCAGAGGATCTTTCTCAAAGGCGGGAGGAACCATGGCGAGCATGGCTTCTTCCGAGGACAGGCCTTCGAGAAGGCGAAGCTCGAAACCATTGTCGAAACTCGCAGAATCGCTGACGTTCTCTTCGAGAAGCGGAAACCAGGAGCCGACGGTGAGGCGCGCGCGGAATTCGGCGGCTTTGGCGCGGAGCCAGCGGCGGTTCGAGACGATGGTATTGATTTCACCGTTGTGAGCGACGTAGCGGAACGGCTGCGCCAGATGCCAAGAAGGCTGCGTATTCGTGGAATAGCGCTGATGAAAAACGGCGAAGGTAGTTGCGAACGAGGGATCGCGCAGGTCTTCATAAAACTGGGGGAATTGCCAAGGAGTGAGCAGCCCCTTGTACACAATGGTCTGCGAAGAGAGCGAGCAGATGTAACAGCGAGGAGGCAAGAGCGATTCGGCGCGTTTTCTTAAAAGAGAGAGCCGCCACTCGAAGCGCGCCGTTCCGCGCGCAGGATGAAATGGCTCGACAAAGAACTGCCAAATTTCGGGCATCGTTTCCAGGGCGCGGCGACCCAAAGAATTGGTGTTCACGGGCACGCGGCGCCAGCCGATGACGCGCAGGCGCTCGGTGTCCGCGGCGACTTCAACGGCTGCGCGGGCCTCTTCAACGACGGAAGGAGGAAGAAAGGCAAAGCCAACCCCGAACATTTCCGGCAGATCAATTCCCTGCTCTTGAGCGCGGGCGCGAAAGAAGGCTTGCGGGAGCGAAGTCAGCAGGCCAGCCCCGTCGCCGCTGGCTCCGTCGGCATCAACTCCACCGCGGTGAGTGAGGCGCTCTAATGCTGTGAGTGCAATCTGGATAATTTCGTAGCTGGGAGCGCCGCCAAGGCGAGCGATGAATCCTGTGCCGCAGGCATCATGGTCCGGGTGCCCCCAGTTGGGGTGACGATCCCGAGCGGAAAGGGGTCGCGCGTCGTGCTGACCGCGTTGGCCTCGACCATGCGGATAGGACATACCAGTTTATCGAACGGGACGGGGGTGGTTGTACAACGCAGAATTTTGATTCTGTGAATTGATTTCTTGATAGTAGAGGCTGAGCGGGATCGAATCGCTAAAATTTGGTCACTTCTGAGAAGTGAAAGTCGCGCACTTTCATGGCCGGGACGACCATCTCGAAGGCCTCTTCGCCGGTGGCGCGGATGGCAGGACCAAGCAATTCCACATTCTTGAGCATTTCGATGAGCGACTGATTGAAGCGGAAGTTTCGAACGGCGCCGGTAACCCGCCCATTCTCAACGAGAAACAGGCCATCGCGGGTCATGCCGGTCATGACTTTCTCGTAGGGATCGACTTCGCGGATATACCACAGGCGAGTGACGAGCAGGCCGCGTTCGGTGGAGGCGACCATTCGGTCTACCGAAGAGTCTCCGCCGCCAAAGACGAGATTCATGGGCGCTTCGCCGTATTCATTGGGAAGAGCAAAGCCGTGGCCGGTGGGCTGCTTGTGCGCGGCCTTGGCGGCGGCGCGTGAATAAACGAGATTCTTGGGGATGCCGCGATCGACGAGCACAACACGCTGGCGCGGCAGCCCTTCGCCATCGAACGGGGCGCCCTGCTGTAGCGGATGATAAACGTCGTCGGTGATGCTGATATTTTGGCCGAAGAGTTGCTTGCCCATGCGTTCGTTGAGGCAGGAGCGTTTGTCCGCGAGCGCGGTGGCTGCGAAATCGTAGAAGAGAAAGCCGACGAGATCGAGCACGGCGGCGGGTTCGAGGATGACCGTGTAATGGCCGGGGGCAAGCTCGTGGGCGTTGAGGGCGAGATGTGCTTTTTCACCGACTCGCGCGGCGAGTTTCAGGGGGTCAAAGGTGCGAACGTCGGCAGAGTTAGCTTTGGCCCAACTCGCCGCGGAGCCTTCTTGCATGGTGATGGAAAACCCGGAGTGCGTCTCGCGGTAAGCCGCAAATAGGCCGCGAGAATTCGCCAGAGCGGATTGGCTTTGGCCGTTCGAAAAGATTCCAGCCGCGACCTGGCCTTTCTTGACGGCCAAATCGCAGGCGCGGCGAACGGCGCGTGCCCGATCTTCAGCCGAGAGAGCGGCGGTCTGTTTGACGAAGCGGTTTACGGTGCGATAGCGCTGCTTTCCCGGCATTGGCAGCAGGTTGGGGACCTTCGGCTGGCTGTGCGCGAGGGAGAGAGAAGCTTCGATCGTGGCGCGGAGCGAGTCTTCGTCGATGCGATTGGTGGTGGCGCGCGCGGTTCGGCTGTCGACGACAGTGCGAATGGAAACGGTCAGCCCGTGCTCAGCCACGTTCTGGTGAATGGCGTTGTTGGCGAAACGGGTCAACGCGTTCGCAACTTCGTCGACGTGGACTTCGGTGTCCTCGGCGGCCGTGGATTTCAACAGATGAAGGACGGTGTCGGCGATGCGGCGAAGTTCGCGCTCGGGGAGAAGCTCGGAAGCCAGTGCGCTTGCCTTCTTTGACGTGGGCGCGGATTTCATTGGTTCGAAAAGGCCGTTCCGATGCGCACGTTGCGAAAACGCGCCGGCGAGGCTCCGTGGCCCGTGCCCATGGTCTGCATGGGCTGGCCTTTTCCGCAATTCGGCGTCCCCCAAAGCGTCCAGTGGCCGAGCTTGCAGATAGCGTCGCAGGAATTCCAGAACTCCGTGGTGATACCGCTGTAGCTGGGATTCTTCAGCATCCGGACTTTCTTCCCGCCCTTGATTTCCCATCCGATTTCGGTAGAAAACTGAAACTGGTAGCGGCGGTCGTCGATGGACCAGGAGCGATTTGTCTCCATGAGGATTCCGTCGTTTGTGTCGGCGAGGAGATCGTCGTAGTCCCAAGTACCAGGGAGCAAGCTGACGTTCGTCATTCGAATGATGGGCAAGCGATTCCAACTTTCCGTGCGCATGGTTCCCGATGAACGGTCCAGCCCAACCAAGTGGGCGGTCTCGCGATTCGAAAGATAGCCTCGGAATTTGCCGGCCTTGATGATGTCCGTGCACTGTCCGGGAACGCCTTCGTCGTCATAGGCAAAGGTGCCGAGGCCCTGGCCGTGGTCGAGCCGCGCGTCGGCCACGACGTTCACGATGCTCGAAGCGAAATTCAGCTTGTTCAGCTGATCGAGGGTCAGGAAACTTGTGCCCGCGAAATTCGCTTCCTGGCCGAGAACACGGTCCAGCTCAATCGGATGGCCAATCGATTCGTGAATCTGCAAGCCAAGCTGGCTGGCACCAAGGATGAGCGTGCCGATTTTCTCCGGGCATTGCGACGCGGAATGGAGGGCGGCGGCTTCTTCAGCGATGATTGGAGCGTTTCTCATCAAATCGAGCGAATCGACAAGTTCGTAGCCCTGGAGAGCATGCTGGCCGCCAAAACTGTTGGGATAAGAACGCTTTTGAATTTCCTCGCCCTGAAATGAAGTGGCGGCAATGCCGCAGCCGGAAATCACTTTGCGCTGGTGAATGCGCGATCCGATCGTGGACGCAAACCAGGAATCGATCTTGCGGAATTGCATGTCCGTTTCGGTCAGCGTGACGCCCTTCACGCGGCGCATTTCGGCGTCGGCCGCGAGCAGCAGGGCGAGCTGCGTTTCAAGGGGAATTTCGAACGGGTCTTTGCGGAACGGGCTCTGCCAACTGTCCACGTAGGCCTCTTCGGGAGCGAGAACAACTTCGCTGCGTTTCGCCAGCGCCGATGCTTTCGCGATGGAAACCGCCTGCGCCGCACAAGCGGCGACGCCTTCTCGAGTCAAGCGATCCGTGGAGGCGAAACCCCAGGCGCCGTTGGCCAGCACTCGAATGCCGAGCCCGATCGACTCGCTTTGCGACAGAGTGCCGACCTGGCCGTTCTTGGTAGTGAGATCACGCTGGCGCAAATGCATGACGCGCACATCGCCATAAGCAGCACCGCGCAGTCGGGCGGTATCAAGGGCGTTGGTGCAGAGGTCCCACATGGGCGTTCGTCAAGCTGAAAAAGATATCAGGAAAAACGAATGGGCGCAGTAACTGTTCCTGGTCTGCCGGGATGCTGCACCGGGGGAAAGAAAGCGGCGGTCCTTCGAGGCTCCGGGCAAGCAGAGCCGCCGCACTCCAAATTACGTGCCTTCGTTCCAGGAGGCCAAATAGTGTTCTTGCTCAGGGGTGAGCTTGTCGAGCCGGTGGCCCATGGAGTCGAGCTTGAGACGGGCGATTTCCTTGTCTAGGTGCTCCGGAACGACATACACCTGCGGCTTGAGAGTTTTATGATTCGCGCGCAAGTACTCAGCGGAAAGCGCCTGGTTGGCGAAGCTCATGTCCATCACAGCGGCGGGATGTCCTTCGGCAGTCGCGAGATTGACGAGGCGTCCTTCTCCAAGCAGGTAAACTTTGCGGCCGTCCTTGAGTTGGTATTCATCCACGAGCGGGCGGACTTCGCGTTTGCCGGTGGACATTTTTTCGAGAGCCGGAATGTCGATCTCCACGTTGAAGTGGCCGGAGTTGCAAACGATGGCGCCGCCCTTCATTTTTTCGAAGTGCTCAGCGCGGATCACGCTTTTGTTTCCCGTCACGGTGATGTAGACGTCGCCTTCTTTCACTGCTTCGGCCATAGGCATCACGCGGAAGCCGTCCATCGCGGCTTCGATGCCCTTGACCGGGTCGATTTCCGTAACGATCACGTCCGCACCAAGACCCTTGGCGCGCATAGCCACGCCACGGCCGCACCAACCGTACCCGGCAACAACTACCTTCTGGCCTGCAAGCAACACGTTCGTGGCTCGGATGACACCGTCAATCGTGGATTGCCCGGTGCCGTAGCGATTGTCAAAGAAGTGTTTCGTCATCGCATCGTTGACGGCGATGATTGGGTACTTCAGTGTTCCGTCCTTGGCCATGGCGCGCAGACGGATTACGCCGGTAGTGGTTTCTTCGGTCCCAGCAATCACGTTGGGGACGAGATCCGTGCGCTTGGTCAGCAGCATGGTGACCAGATCCGCGCCGTCGTCCATGGTGAACTGCGGCTGGTGCTCCAGCGCCGCGCTCAGGTGCGAATAGTAAGTGTCGTTATCCTCGCCCTTGATGGCGAAAGTTGGAATGTGGTAATCGCGATTCAGTGAAGCCGCGACTTCGTCCTGCGTGGACAGCGGATTGGAGGCGCACAGCACGGCGTCGGCGCCGCCATCGCGCAGCGCAATCATCAAGTTTGCGGTTTCGCTGGTTACGTGTAGACAGGCGGAAACGCGCAAGCCCTTGAGCGGCTGTTCCTTCACGAAACGTTTGCGAATTGACTCGAGCACGGGCATTTGCTGGCCGGCCCATTCAATCTTGCGCTTGCCGGCGTCGGCAAGCCCGATGTCTTTCACATCACCCTTTTTTAGTTCAGCGATTGCCAATGTCTTGCTCCTCAATTTTGGATTCGAGCCAGAGGGCAGTAACGGAAGTATCCCGGTGAAAGGCGCACCCGCTACCGCATATCGTGCTGCCCTAGTCTTAAAAGTTAGATGCGTGCGCCGACTTCTACGGCAGCGGCGGCGCCAAGACCTGCAGCCTTGCGGAGAGCATCCGCGCGGTCCGTGCGTTCCCACGTGAATCCGGGTCCGCTACGGCCAAAGTGGCCATAAGCGGCAGTGGCCTTATAAATCGGGCGGCGCAGGTCGAGCGTTTCAATGATGGCCTTGGGTGTCAGGGTGAAAAATTCGCGGATCAGCGAGGTGATTTTTTCTTCCGGCACTGCGGCCGTGCCGAAGGTTTCTGCCATGACCGAAACAGGTTCGGCAACGCCAATGGCGTAGGCCAATTGCACCTCCGTCTTTCGCGCCAGACCAGCGGCCACAATGTTCTTTGCGATGTAGCGCGCCATGTAGCAAGCCGAACGGTCCACCTTCGAGGGATCCTTGCCGGAGAATGCGCCGCCGCCGTGACGGCTGTATCCGCCGTAGGTGTCGACGATAATCTTTCGGCCAGTAAGACCCGCGTCACCCATCGGACCGCCGATCACAAAGCGGCCGGTCGGATTGATGTGATACTTCGTCTTTGAATCCAGCATGGAGGCAGGAATAATCGGCTTGATGACGTGCTCGGTGATGGCATCGCGAAGGTCGGCATTCGACACTTTCTCGCTGTGCTGCGTGGAGATCACCACGCAGTCGACGCGAACCGGACGGCCATTGCGGTACTCAATGGTGACCTGAGACTTACCATCCGGCCGGAGAAAATCAACTTTGTTGGCTTTGCGAATCTCGGAGAGGCGCTGCGTGAGGCGATGGGCAAGCTGGATGGGCATGGGCATCAATTCTTCAGTTTCATCGCAGGCGAATCCAAACATCAGGCCCTGATCGCCCGCTCCGCCGGTATCCACGCCCATGGCGATGTCCGGCGACTGGCGCTTGACAGTGCACATGACCGCGCAGGTATCCGCATCATAGCCATACTTCGCGCGATCGTACCCGACACCACGAATGGTGCCGCGCACAAGCTCGTCGTAATCGACATGCGCGGTGGTAGTGATTTCACCGGCGACGACTGCCACGCCAGTGGTGACGAGGGTCTCGCAGGCGACACGCCCCTTGGGGTCATGCTTCATGACTTCGTCGAGGACAGCGTCAGAAATCTGGTCAGCAATTTTGTCCGGATGGCCTTCGGTGACGGACTCCGACGTAAATAGGAAATTGCGTAAGGCTTCGCTCAAACTAATTCTCCTTCGTGGTTCGCGGCGGGACACACCGTTGTATACAGCTTGCCGTTATTCAGCACCTTGCTAAACTTTACAAAATTACCATTGCCGCGGATAAGAATCAACGCATTGATTCCATGCCGCTTATTGGCGCATTGAACGGTCGAAATTGGCCACTGAACGGCTATTTGCTGCATTTAATGGTGAGGGCTAAGCCGCGTCCGCGTCATCATCTGGCTGGATGTCGAGCCGTCCCTTCGTTTTCTTGGCCATTAAGTAAGAACGGATAAAAGGGTCTAGGTCACCGTCCATTACGCGATCCACATCGCCTACTTCGAACTTTGTGCGGTGGTCCTTGATCATGCGATAGGGCTGCATGACGTAGGACCGGATTTGACTGCCAAAGGAAATGTCCAGTTTGCTTTCGTCGAGTTTGTCGGTGTGCGCCTGCCGCTTCTGAAGTTCCAGATCATAAAGGCGCGAGCGGAGCATCTTCATAGCCATTTCACGATTCTTGCCCTGGCTGCGCTGTGCCTGGCACGCCACGACGATGTTGGTAGGAATGTGCGTGATGCGGACAGCGGTTTCCACTTTGTTGACGTTCTGCCCGCCCTTGCCGCCGGAACGGAACGTGTCTACGCGAAGGTCCTCGGGCCGAATGTTGATCTCGATGCGATCGTCAATCTCGGGGATCACAAAGACCGATGCAAACGAAGTGTGGCGCCGCGCGGCTTGATCGAAAGGAGAAATCCGCACGAGGCGGTGAACGCCAGTTTCACCCGCGAGGAGGCCGTAAGCATTTTCACCGGAAAATTGAATCGTCGCCGATTTGATGCCGGCTTCTTCTCCGGGAGTCTCATCGAGGATCGAAGCATCTATTCCCCGGCGCTCCGCCCAGCGCACGTACATACGAAGAAGGATGGAAGCCCAGTCCTGCGATTCCGTGCCGCCAGCGCCCGGCTTGATGGTCATGATGGCGTTGAGGTGATCGGTTTCCCCGGAGAGCAGCGTTCTGGTTTCTAGTTCGGAGATGTAGCTGTCGGCGGCGTTGAGCTCGTGGTCGAGCTCTTTCAGGAGATCGTTCTTTTGCTCGACGTTGGTCTCTTCCTGAGCGAGATGGATGTACGTCTCAATGTCACCGGAGACGGACGTGAGCTTCGCGTCCGCGGCAATCTGTTCTTCTGCGCGCTTGCGCTCGCGAAGAACGTCCTGTGCCGCTTCCTGATTGTTCCAGAAATTGGGGTCGGCGACGCGCGCTTCGAGAACTTTCAGGCGCTCGCGGTACTGTGGGGCGTCAAAGATAGCTCCGCACGAGCGTGATGCGCTGCTTGAGCCCTTCGTAGCGATGCTGAAGATCTTCGAGGATCATGCTTGTTCTGGTAAGACGTCCGTCACGGAACGGGCGTCACTTTGCCTTTCGAAAAGTAGCAGCAACTAGAATAACGGAAACGAGCACGCAGAGCCAAGCGAACCAATCGCCAAAACGAGTGTAAATCGTCTCGTCGGTTCGAAAATCGTAAGGAAGATCAGCGGCGGTGCGAGTGTCCGGCGGAATTGGCTCGAAGAACCGGCCGTAGGGATCGACGGAAACGGTAAAACCGTTGTTGGTCGAGCGAACGAGCCAGCGGCGGTTCTCCACGGCTCGCACGCGAGCCATGCGCAGATGCTGTTCCGCGGCGGCGGAGCGCCCAAACCAGCCGTCATTCGAAATATTAATAAAAACTTGGGCGCCATTTGCCGCAAAGCGGCGCACTTCGCCGGGAAAGATGGCTTCATAGCAAATGAAAACGCCGAAGCGGTTCCCGCCCGGAAGCTGCCCCACGACGTATTTGTTTCCTTTGTAGAAGCCGCCCACTTGGCCGGAGACGCTTGCGACCACGCGGTGAATCAAAGGAAAGGGCTCGTATTCGCCGAACGGCACGAGATGGATTTTGTCGTACACGAAAACGCGCCGGCCTTGCGCATCAAAAAGCAGCGCACTGTTGTACGGCAAGAGACCACCGCGAGGCGCTGCGTCCGACGTGTCGATCGGGGGTTTCCACTCGACAGCCCCTGCAAGGAACGGGTGGCCGAAGCGAATCGCCAGCGTCGCGGCAATTTTTGCGAATTGCGCGTGTTGATACGAGAATGGCGCTGGCGCTTCAGGCCATACGAGAAGGTCGGGCTTCTCCGCAGCGGGGGCCAGGCTGAGGCGTACGATTTCATCGAGGTCCGCGGCGTGTACTTGGAACCAATCCGTTGGGTACGAATCCACCTCGGGAAAATTGAGCTGCACGGCGCGCGCGAAATGATGGGCTTGTGGCTGAGGCACCAGGCGAGGGCCAACCAGGACGGCGCTCAACAGCATTGCCGTTGCGGCAGCGGCGCATGTCATGCGCGCGCGAGGCGTCAGCGCATTCGAAACGCCTGTCCATGTGAGCAACGCATTGAAGCCCGCCGAAAGAAAAGAAAGTCCGTAGATTCCCGTGATGGTCGTAAGCTGAGCGAGACCCAGATTTGCGGACGCGGGGTAACCAAGCAAATTCCACGGAAAACCGATTTCGGGCAAATGTGCCCGCGCAAATTCGAATGTCACCCAGAGAAACGGCGCGCCTATGCAGGCCACGTCGATGCTTTGGCGGGATAATCTGTGGGCGGACCAGGCAAAAGCGCCAGTGAGAATTCCCCAGACAGCGGCGATCAACAGCAAGAGACCCCACCCGCCCGCCGGCGAGATGCCACCATGGACCGCGAGAACCGTCGCAATCCAAGGCAGCGCCGTCAGAACGAAGAGTAACCCATGAAGGAATCCGCAACCGAACGCCACGTGGGGGCGCACGCCGAACAACGAAAGAAGGAGAATCCCAACGCAAACCCAGGAATAGATGCTGAGGTAGAGGCCGCTGTAGGAGAGCGAAAGGGCGGCTCCCGATACGGCGGCGACAATGAGACGAAAGGTCTCCGAGATTTCCTGGCCAGCTTCTGGGCGAAGATACGTGAGCCAACCGCCCCGAGCCATCAGTGTTTCACAATGGCTTTAAAACCTGCGTCCTCGAGGCCTTTCCTGGCCGCTTCGGCGGCCTTCGGATCAGCGTAAGGGCCGACTTGCACGCGGTAGTATTTGTCGCCTTGCGGAGAAAGAACGAACGCGGGGAATTTTTTCTTCTGCAAGCGGCTCGCGAGATCCAAGGCATCTGATTCTCTCGTCAAGGCAGCCACTTGGAGGATGAGTGCGCTTCCGGGAATGAGGGGCGGGTTCTGAGTTTTCGACGAACCGCTGGCGCTCCTCGGCGGAACGGAGGATTTCGCAGGCGATGTCAGGTTCTTTTTTGCAGGCGCAGCGGCAACAGCAACGGGCTTCAGATGATCATCGGTCTTCTTGTTGTCGCCCGCGTGGTAAAATTCCCAGTCCGAATTCGGCGGGGCGGGAGTGTCCGTTGGCACCGTGGCAGGAGCGGGATTATTCGCACGCTTCGGATTCACTTCCGCCTTGGGTGAAACGGAATTCGACGGCTTCTTGAAAAAGTCGGTCGCGGCGCGCACCGATCCATCGTACTCGTTGCGCCCCATGACGTAACCGAGCGTGAAAAATACTCCCGAAAACAGCAGCATCAGCATGAATAAACCAATGACATGCCGGCTTTCGAGTACACGCTCTCCGGCGCCCCCTCGTTTTCCACCAGAAGCCATTCTTACCTTTGCGTTCCCCCTAATTTGCTAGTCCACTGATTAATGATATCGATGGGCAGCGGAAACACAATCGTTGTGTTCTTCTCGACACCTATCTCCGTCAAAGTCTGCAAGTAGCGCAGCTGGATTGCAGAAGGCTGCGTCTCCAAAACTTTCGCGGCGTCGGCAAGTTTTTGCGAGGCTTCGAACTCACCTTCAGCGTGAATAATTTTTGCGCGGCGTTCGCGTTCGGCTTCCGCCTGCTTGGCGATGGCGCGCTGCATCTGCTCGGGGATGTCGACCTGCTTCACCTCGACTTTAGAGACCTTAATGCCCCAAGGTTCGGTGTCGGTGTCGAGTATGATTTGCAGCTTGGCGTTGACCTTATCGCGCTGGGAGAGAATCTCATCGAGTTCGAATTGACCGACGACACTGCGAATGGTTGTCTGGGCAAGTTGCGACGTCGCATAGCTGTAGTTCTGCACCTGCGAGAGGGCCTGATTGGCGTCAACCACACGGAAATAGCATACAGCGTTCACCTTCACGGAGACGTTGTCGCGCGTGATGATGTCCTGCGGCGGAACGTCGAGCGTCTCAATCCGCAACGGTATCCGGTACAGCGTTTCAATCGGCCAAAAAACCAGCCTCATGCCGGCGCCCTTTGCCACGGGTATCAAGCGGCCGAGCCGAAGCACCACGCCGCGTTCCCATTCCTTGATGATGTAAATCGAATTCCAAAACCAGATGAGCCCGAGGCCGACGATCAACGCTATTCCTACAAAACCAATTTCCATGTCTTCCTCCCGAACGTGAGAATCCCTATTTCGACCCTGAAACAGCCACATCGGCCGGCTCAACGTACAGCTTCAGTCCCTCGACACGTAGAACCAGGACAGTCTCACCTTCCTGGACAGGTCGCGAAGACTCAGCCCTCCACAGCTCCCCATGCACGCGAACCATGCCTTCAGCGCCTGCAGGTAGCGGCGCAATGGCGATGCCTTGTGATCCAATCAACTCTTCCTTGCCCGTTGCCGTTTTCCATTGGCGCGAGCGCAATACCAGACGCATCAGAACCACGGCCAGCATGGCAAAAGGGATCGTTCCCGCCAGCGCCACGCCGATGCTTACTCCGCCGGATGTGAGCGGCGAACGTATCAGGAAGATGGCGCCTAAAAACATCGACACCACTCCACCAAAGGCCAGCACTCCGTGACTCGGAGCTTTCGCCTCCAAAATAAAAAAGGCGAGTGACAAACCGATCAGAAACAGTCCCGCAAGATTCACCGGCAGAAAATGCATTGCGTACAGGGCAAGAATCAAGCAAATTCCTCCGATGACTCCAGGAGCGATCACTCCTGGGTGCGTAAACTCCGTGTAGAGCCCCAGGACGCCGAGAATCAACAGCACAAAGAAAACGTCCGGCTCAACAATCCGCGCAAGAAATCTCTGCCGCGCGGAAAGTTCGAAGGGCACGCGCGAAGCATTCTTGAGCACAAGCATCACTTGCGTGCCGTCGAAACGCGTGATGGTTCTGCCATCCAACTGCCGAAGCAGCTCCTCTGTGGAATTCACGACCAGATCGATCATCTTCGCATCCAGCGCCTCTTTTTCGGTAAACGCCCTGGATTCAGTGATCGCCTTTTCTGCCAGCTCAGGGTTGCGTTTGCGCCTCTCCGAAAAACTTCGCAGAAAGGCCATGGCATCCTGGTTGATTTTTCTCCGAAATACTTCGTCGATTTGCTGCGGAAATCCGCCGATTGCGATGATGGGCGAAGCTGCGCCGGCATGCGTGCCCGGAGCCATCGCAGCAATATCAGCTGAAAGTAGAATGTAGAAGCCCGCGGAAGCCCCGCGCGCGCCTGTCGGCGAGACGTACACGGCCACAGGCACGGGGGAAACGAGGATATGCTGGACCATGTCCTTCATCGAGTCGCTCAAGCCGCCGGGGGTATCCATGGTGATTAGAGCAAGCGCCGCGTGACGCCGCGCCGCGTCCGCCAACCCCTCATCTATATACGTGGCCAGGATGGGTTCCACTTCACCATCCAGGCTCAATTCAAGGACCAATGGCCCGGTGGAGTGCTCGTCGGCGCGAACCGACGGCAGCTGCCGGAGAAGCGCGCCACAGAGCATCAGAAAAAGGGGCGAGAAAGCCAGCAGAAACTTCCATTTCCTGAAAGATGGGAAGCGCTGCATCGATCGGGACCGATCGCTCATGGCGCACCTCCTCCTGGCTTTTTCCCGGCTGGCTTGAAATTTCGCAAATGATCGAGCAGTTGTTTCGCTTCCGCGTAGTTTGGCGCCAGCTTCAGAGCCTTCTCGACTTCCGCCCGCGCAAGATCGGGCTTCTTCTGCTCCAGGTATATTTTCGCCAGCGTCGTTCGAACGACCGCGGAATCCCGCGCCTGCAGCGACTCCTGCAATTCCTTCACCGCGTCATCCATCTTGCCCTGGCGGCGGTCAATTTCCGCGAGCCCGCGGTGCGCGGCGGGGCTCGTGGGGTCAGCGGCAAGCACAGCCCGAAATTCTTTCTCCGCGGCATCGGCATTTCCCGTGGAGAGCTCCTGCCGGCCGCGCCGCAGGTGTGCGACGGCCGCGTCAATCGAGGAAGCAGCGTCGCTCGACCGAGTCCCGGCCGATTCGATCTCCGTGCGAAGGGCAGTAACGTCAAGCTCGGTCTTGATGCGATTGAGCCGTGCCAGGGCTTCGTTCTTCGCATCTAGGCGAATCGCCGGGAGTCCGTTTGGGCCAAACGTTTCATTCGCCGTTTCCCGCTCCTGGTCGGCCTCAGTTTTCTTCTCCGCCTTTTCCAGGGACAGTATCAGCAGCGCACGATCCTCGGGATTATCCGGAGCGCGTTCCGCGGCTTCGCGGAAATAATCTGCCGCCGCGGCGGCATCATCGTTCTGCAGCGCAAGCAAGCCAAGATTAAACGGATAGTCGTCTTCGTCGGGATCCAGCTCGGCCGCGCGGCGAAGATCTGTCAGGGCCGCGGGCGTCTTGCCCTGCCTGGCCCTTGCAATCGCCAGATCATTCAGAATCTCCGGCAGGTCAGCTCCGGAGACCATGCTGTTCTTCAGAGCCTCCTGCAAGGAAGTGAACACTTCCTCCGCGCGATCCGGCTGTCCCAGCAGAAGCTGGCAGACGCCCGTGGCGAAGACAGCCTCTACATAATGGTTGTGAGTTTTTGGCACCCGCGCATACCAGGGAAGCGCGGAATCGCAGTCGCGGCGCGCGAAGTAAACTTCGCCCAATGCGAAGTCGGGTTCCGGCCATTCCGGTTCGAGGCGCGCCGCTTCCCGCAGCTCGCGCAGCCGAGCGTCATCTTCGCTGGCCAAAAGTCCCCGAATGAAATGTTCAAAGGCATCGAGGCGCAGTGGACGCTGGCGTTTTATGAACTCCGCAAGGCTTTGGGAATAGTTGTGATCGTTTCCGGAGAGCATTCGCCACACCAGACGAGAATGCAAATCCATCAGCGAATCCAGTGTGCCAGCTTCCCGCAATACGGGGAGCAATCGCGCGGGATTGACCTTCAGGATGCGTGACTCGATGGTGAGCGAGTTCCCGCTCGCCGTGAACCGGCCAAAGACCACAAAATCTGCGTCGAGATCTTCTCCAATGTGGAGCATGGTGGCGCGGCTGAGTTTCGACGAGCGCAGCAGGCCGTTCCGTTCCAGCTCGGCGAGCCGGCCGGCATGCGAATACACCTGCTCCCCGACCGCGGAAAGCCGCTGGATAGTTAGTTCCTCGAGGCCCTCGCTGAGCCATTCCAATCGTGGCGACGCGCCCGCATTTTCAAAGGGAAACACCAAATAGATTCCTTGCTGGTGGGCTGCGGAACCACTGCGAGAAGACGGAGCAGATTGCCGCGGACTAACCGAAGTTGTTCCTAAAATGAATGCGACGGAGAGTAAGAGCAGAAAACGCGCGCTGAAGAAATGGCGCTCCATGTCTGTTGCATTGTAACAGACGCAGCCGCTCGATTCGCGCCGGATGTGCGAATCGACTCGAAATCGGCGAACGAAACGCGTTCAAGGCTGCGTGCTGTTGGGAGGCCGTGGAGCAAGGACCTCTTGTATCGCGGGGTCCTTCAAGACCGCCGCAAAAGAGGGATCAGATTTCACAGCGGACAATTCCTTGTAGCCTTCGTCCTTGGCCTTTCGCAGGTAAATCAGGCATCGCTCCAGGTTGCCCGCTTCCGCGAAGGACTTTGCGAGCAGGAAATAAAATCGCCCGCGGTCGCCCACGGAGCGGTCTTGCAAAATCGACCCGCTCCTCGAGCTAGTGTGCTCGAAGAGTTGGGGATCCAATGCCAGCGCTTGCCGGAACGAGGAGATGGCCTCCTGATATTTCTTGTCGCCAAAGTAGGCATAACCAAGATTGCTGTAGAGAACGGCCATGTCGCTGCGAATATTGATCGCTTTTTGATACGCCCTAATGGCCTTGCCGTACTTCTTTCGCTGATACCAAATTGTTCCGATGTTGTTCTGCGCATCGGCATACGTCGGATCAACCTTTGACGCACGCTCATAATACTTCAACGCCGCACCCAAAGCCGCCTGCTGGTGCAGGGCGATTCCCAGCTTATTCAAATACACAGGATTCTGAGGGTTCCCGTCGGCGAGCCGCTTATAGGACATGGCGGCCTCTCGGTATTCTTTCCGCGCCATATACAGATCGGCAAGCTGCTCGTCAGTAAGGCCTGGCTTCACGACAATAACCGATGATTCTGGCGGCGATTGGGGCTGCGCCTGCTGCATGCGCGGCGCAACGGGAGCACTCGGAGTTTCAGCGAACGACTGACCTGCGGAGGGAATCGAAAGACTGAAGAGGAGAACGACTGCTGGAAACGCCAATCTTACTCGGATCATGGCGAATCTCCCTTCTCCGGCTTAGGCTTGACCTTGTCGGGTTCCTTCTTCTTACCTCCAAAGATACCAAAAATCTTCTGTAAAGGATTCTTTTTCTTTTCGCCGGGTTCGGCTGAGGGGTCCGCGGGGCCCTGGCCAGTCGCATTGGGCGGCCGGTTCGGATCGTAGGTTGTAATTGGCTGGCCATTTGCGTCTTTTTGCGGCGATTTGGGATCGCCACCACCAAAGACGCGGGAGAGAATGGATCCCGTGGAAGTGAAGAGGTTGTGGCCTCCATGGACCTCGCAGAATACGGTCGGCGCAGAACCGGCGACATAAACCTCTTCACGGGTTGTAGGACAATTGGGCGTCGCAAGCTCCAGGGTATCTGGATCGATCAGCACGGATTGCACACCGTCCGGCATCGTAAAATCCTTGACGTCCCGATACTGCGCGAGTGATGTCGCGCGCGTCATGAAATCCGCCCAGATTGGCCCGGCCACCACGCTGCCGGTAAACCCCAGGTCGCGGTTGTCATCGAAGCCGATCCAGATCACGCAAAGGAGATTCGAAGTGAAGCCCGCGAACCATCCATCGCGCGAAGTTCCCGTCTTCCCCGCTGCCGGCAACGTGAATCCGCGCGCGCGGACTCCCGCGCCGGTGCCACGGTTAAGAACGTCCTTCAGCAAGCTGTCGACGAGAAAGGTGACCCGCGGATCCAGCGCCAGATGGGTCTGCGGCGTGAACTTCTCCAGTGGCGTCCCGTCCGCGTTAACGACGACGTGCAGAAACTGCGGCTCCGCGCGCGTGCCCATGGTGGCGAATGTCGTGTACGCCGCGGCCACGTCGATCGGAGTCATTTCATAAGCGCCGAGAGCAACGGCCGGTGTCGGCTGGATGTTCGTGCCCAGGCCCATTTTCCGTGCGACTTGCACGACCCGGCCGTAGCCGATCAGTTCCGCGACTTTAACGGTTGCGACGTTGAGAGAATTCGTCAGCGCATCTCGCACCGTGACGCGGCCCATGAACTTTTCGCCGTAGTTATTCGGAGTGTATTCCTTGCCATCGAATTCAAACGTCGTCGGCTCATCGTCGATTGTTGTTGCGGGCGTTATGATGGGCTGGACGTTGTCAACGGCATTGTCGAAAGCTGCTGCATAAACAAACGGTTTGAACACTGACCCTGGCTGCCGCCGCGCCAGCGCATGGTTGAGCTGGCTCTGTCCGTAATCGCGTCCGCCGATGACCGCCTTGATCTCGCCGGTCCGCGGATCGAGGGCGACGAGCGCGACTTGCGCCTGGGGGATCGCCTCGTTGCCTCCCTTCCTGGCTTGGTCGCGCTTCCACTTGTCGTATTTTTTCGCCAGGAGCAGGTCCACATTTTTCATCCCCGCATCGACGGCGGCAGCGGCCGCGCGCTGCAAAGCGGGGTCCAGCGTGGTATACACGCGAAAATTCTCACTCAGAAGCTCGGTCTCAGAGTACTTGTCGAGCAGGTGGTCTTTCACCATGTCGACGAAATAGGGCGCCTCACTCCCCGACGTCGACGTCCGGATAATTTTCAGCAGCTCGCCCTTTGCGTCCTTAAGGTCTTCGTCGTTGATGTACTTGTTGTCGAGCATCTGCGTCAGCACGCGATCGCGCGCCTGCACCCCGCGCTCCGGGTGACGGTCGGCGGACGAATAGTAATTTGGGGCGCGAATGATTCCCGCAAGGTACGCGCACTCCGCCAGCGTCAGTTGCCTCAGATCCTTTCCGAAATATGCGACGCTGGCCTCGGAAAAGCCGCGAATGCCAAAGCTCCCGCGGTTGCCTAGATAAACTTCGTTGGCGTACAGCTCGAAAATTTGCTGCTTGTTGAAGCGCTGCTCGAGCTCGACCGAAATCATGGCCTCGGCCAGTTTCCGCCGCCAATTGCGCTCGGTCGAGAGAAAGAAGGTGCGTGCCACTTGCATGGTGATCGTGCTTGCGCCCTGGTAATGTTGGCTGGTATGCCGCAAGTCCGCCCACGCCGCCCCCACGATGCGAATGAAGTCAAAACCGCCGTGCTCGAAGAAACGCTTGTCCTCGGCGGAAAGAATCGCGTCCACCAGCATTACCGGTAAATCTTCATAGCGTACTGGCCGCCTCTTTTCGCGCGCGCTGTCGAAAAGATTGGTAATGAGTTCCGGTTCGATTTCTGCGGTATCAAGGTCCGTGCCGCCGGCCAGCGGCTTGATCGACCGAATGCTCTTTCCGCGGAATTGAACCGCCAGGGCATTATTGCCCCCGAAATAGGAAAGTTTGGAAGGCCGGATATCGACGGTATTTTCCCTCACGGTGAATTGGCCGATGGCGTTCTCATCCTGGACAGGGCGGTATCCCACACGGGTGAGATAGCCGGCGAGATCCTCCGGCCCCCAGGCCTGACCAGCCGAGATATGTTCGGGCGCGGAGAAAATCTGCGTGGTGTTCTGCAGGACATTGCCGGAAAGCCGCGCATCGATCATGCGCGAGTACTTCATGTAGTAATAAGTAAAAACACCGCCGGCGACGAGGAAAAAAGCGAAGATTGTGCCTAGGAACGCGAGGCCGATCTTTGAGGTAAAGAACCCCTGTTGAATGCGAATGCGCAACTCTTAGCTCCCGAAGGCT